>Ga0265313_10002546_pt1 | contig 15602 bp, 13 predicted proteins | sample 4123metaG_FD_203122 | JGI IMG/M metagenome (GOLD analysis project Ga0265313, IMG submission 203122) | Rhizosphere microbial communities from Carex aquatilis grown in University of Washington, Seatle, WA, United States - 4-1-23 metaG | ecosystem: Host-associated > Plants > Roots > Rhizosphere >...
ACGCCCATGCTGTGCAGCCGGTTCCTGCGCGTCAAGCACGGCGAGCATTCCTGGTTCTACCGGATCACCGAATCGTTCTTTGAAGGCATGCTGCGCATTTACGAGCGCAGCCTGGAAGTGGTTCTGCGCTTCCGGCCCGCCACCATGGCGGTGTTTGTATTTGTGCTGGTTGGAACCGTATACCTGTTCATCAAGATCCCGAAAGGCTTTATTCCCGACCAGGACACCGATCAGTTATCGGTCATCACGGAGGCGGCGCAAGGCACTTCCTACTATCAGATGGTGCAGTATCAGGCCAAGGTCGCCGAGATCGTGCGTGCCAACCCCAACGTAGAAGCCTTCACGTCATCCGTCGGCGGCGCGTCCTCGAATACCCTGGGCGGACCCAACTTCGGAGAGTTGGTGGTGCGCCTCAAACCGCGCGCCCAGCGGAAAGAGCTGGTCGAAAACATCATCGCCGACTTGCGGCCGAAGCTCGACAACATTCCGGGCATGCGCGTGTACCTGCAGAATCCGCCGACCGTGCGCATCGGTGGCCAGGTAACCAAGAGTCTCTACCAATATTCCCTGGAGTCCGCCGACAAGAATCTGCTGTACGCCACGGCCAATAAGCTCGAGCGGCTGATCACCGCCGTGCCTGGCGTGGAGGACGTCACCAGCAACGTGGCCATCACCAGCCCCCAGATCAACGTGAATATCGACCGCGACAAGGCCGCCGCGATGCAGGTGAATGCCAATCAGATCGAGAATGCGTTCTATGACGCATATGGCCCGCGGTGGGTGTCCACGATTTACGGGGCCTCGAACCAGTACAAGGTTCTGTTGGAGCTGAAACCGGAGTTCCAGGCGGATCCGCGCGCACTGTCGATGCTGTACTTCAAGGCCGATACAGGCAACCTGATTCCGTTGGATACTCTGGCGCAAGTGACGCAAGAAGTCGGCCCGCAGTCGATCAACCACTACGGGCAACTCTCGGCGGCGACAATCTCATTCAACCTCGCTCCCGGCGCTTCACTCGGCGACGTGTTCGCGAAGATTGAGGCAATCGCCGCAGAGAACGTGCCAGCCGAGGTCGGGACGAACTGGCAGGGCGCGGCCAAGGCGTTCTCAGGACAACTCGGCGATACGTGGATACTGCTTCTGGTCGCGATCTTCGTGGTCTACATCGTGCTGGGCATTCTCTATGAGAGCTACATCCACCCCATCACCATCCTCTCGGGGCTGCCCTCGGCCGGATTCGGCGCTCTGGCGACGCTGTACCTGTTCCACATGGACCTGAATATTTACGCGTTCGTGGGACTCATCATGCTGATCGGCATCGTCGAGAAGAACGCCATCATGCAGATCGATTTCGCGCTGGACGCCGAGCGCAATCAGGGCCTGGAGCCGATCAAGGCTATTTATCAAGGCTGCCTGATCCGCTTCCGCCCGATCATGATGACCACCATGGCGGCCTTGTTCGGAGCGGTGCCGATTGCCCTGGGTTACGGCGCTGGCGGCGAAGCCCGGCAGCCGCTGGGTCTGGCGGTGGTCGGCGGCCTGATGTTTTCGCAATTGGTGACACTGTACCTCACGCCGGTGTTCTACACCTACATGGCGGCGGTTCAGGCGCGGCTGGGCAAGGGCAAAACGCCTCGACAGCTGGCCCGCGAGCCCGAGCCGGTCGCTACTGGGGACTGATCCTTCCGACTTCTTGACCAATACGTCGCCCGGCACGACAAATGCAGGGTCAGACCGAACCCCACCAAGTCGCAGCACTTGACCGCAGCATCGTGGATAATTGTTCGAGTGGGCTCCTGTCATCCACCTATGCAGCCAAAGATGATCCGTTCAATAGAAGAACTCTTAGGCATTATCCAGAAATACGAGAAATCGACTGTTATATACCGAGGCGTAAAGTCCTCTGGGTACAACCTAGTTCCAACGGTGGGCCGCCGAAAGCGCCGGGATGGCAACCCCATGGAGACTAAAGACGAACGCTACATTTTACGACTCTTTAAGCAACGGGGCATCGCCCACCTACCGCGTACGCCCGATAGCGACTGGGACTGGCTTGCCATCGCTCAGCATCACGGCCTGCCGACCCGTTTGCTCGATTGGACCAGGAATCCCCTCGTCGCAGCCTACTTTGCCGTTGTCCAGAAGCATGATGGCGATAGCGCCATTTATGCTTACCGGAGCGACCGGCACCTTTCTGTCAACAAGAATCCTGATCCATTCAAGATTGATCGGGTGGCCAGATTTGTTCCGGATCACACGACGGTACGGATAACAGTCCAATCGGGACTGTTCACTATACACCCTGAACCACGCAAACCCTTCACTGACCCCGCAATCGATAAGTTTGTGATTCCCGCTCAACAACGCAAGCCAATCAAGAAGACCTTGGACAAATTGGCGATCAACACTAGCAGCATGTTCCCTGATTTGGACGGGATCGCTCGTCACATCGACTGGCTGAGGACGAATGAATATTGAGTCAGCCAGGTTCCGGCGGGCCATAATCCGCGAGGACGGCAAAACGCCGAGCGAGCCGGTCGCCACCGGGGACTAGGGCAGTCTCCCGGCTATAATCAGCACATGCAAGAGCAAAGCTACGCCAAACACGCGAAGTTTGTGCCCATGTTTCACTTGGTACTGGGCCTCATCATCCTAGCGTCTTTAGTCGGATCGTTTGTCAACCTGTGGCAGTCGTGGGGCGATCATGAGCGCCTGTATAACGCGTCGCTCATTGCCGCCATGTCGGTGGCGCTGTTCTTGCTGTTCGTCTTCACCCGGAATTTCGCCATGGGCGTGCAGGACCGAGCCATCCGCGCGGAAGAGAATCTGCGCCACTTTGCATTAGCAGGCAAGCGGCTCGACCCGCGCCTGACCATCAAGCAGATCGTGGGTCTGCGATTCGCCTCCGACGCGGAGTTCGTGGAACTGGCGCGAAAGGCGGCCGAAAGCGGAATGACGCTCGACGAGATCAAGAAGTCGGTGACGAACTGGCGCGCCGACCACGATCGCGTCTAACCCGTTTCTAAGTGCGCAAGTGGACCTTAGTCACGCTGCTCGGCTTGGGCGTGATCATCGCCTACATCGATCGCACCAACCTGGCGATCGCCCTGGCTTCCACCGAGTTCAAGCAGTTCTTCGCGCTGAGCGATACCGGCCGCGGTGTGCTGAATTCGGTTTTTTTCTGGAGCTACACTGTCATGCAGATTCCGGCTGGCCTGATGGTGGATCGCTTCGGCGTCAAGCGCTTGATGACGATCAGCTTCGTATCGTGGTGCCTGATGGCCGCTGCCACCGCCATGGCGGGCGCGTTCTGGGAACTGGTCGCGCTGCGGCTGATGCTGGGCGTGGCCGAGTCGGCGCTGTTCCCGGCGGGCCTGGCATGGTTGGCGAAGCACGTGGATGAGCGGCAGCGCGGGCTGGCCGTAGGCATCTTCGTCTCGGGAAGCAAATGGGGACCGGCCATCGCGTCTCCTCTGGCGACCTGGTTGATCTTGGGTTATGGCTGGCGGACGATGTTCTTTCTGCTAGGCCTCGGCGGGCTGGTGTGGGTGATCCCGTGGATACTTCTCGCTGGGGCAGATCGTCCCCAAAATCAAGAGATAGGTCGTTCCCAAAATACGGCGAAGCCGTCGTTTGGCGCGCTTTTCAAGACTCGAGCCATGTGGGCCACCGTGATCGGCACGTTCTGCTATAACTACTTTCTCTTTTTCTCGCTCACCTGGATGCCGTCGTATCTGGTGGAGAGCCGCAACCTCACGCTGAGTTCCATGAGCATATATACGATGTTCAGCTTCGCCGGCACAGGGACCGTCGCGATCCTCGCAGGGGCGGCCGCCGACTGGATGATCCGCCGCGGCGCGAGTGCTTTGAACACGCGGCGCTGGTTCACCATCGCAGGCCTGCTGGCCGCGTCGACCGAGGTTTTCGGAGCGATGTCGGAATCGACCTCCGTCGCGGTGTTCTTCGCGATCTTTTCCATGACCGGTCTAGGCCTGGCCACCGCTAACTATTGGGCGATTACGCAGACTTTGCTGCCGGGCGTCGCTCCCGGGCGGGTCGCCGGAATTCAGAATACGGCGCTGAACCTGGCGGGCATCGTCGCGCCGATCATCACCGGATGGCTGAAGCAGGTCACCGGCAGTTATACGGCGCCCATGCAGACCATTTGGGTGTTCCTGATCGTCGGAGTGGCGGCCTATGTGTTCCTGGCGCGGGCTAGACCAGAAGAGACGCGATAGCGTCTGCCGCCTTTAAGCAGTCCTCACGCGAAACATCGTAATGCGTCACCAGACGGACGCGAGTCCCGCCTACCGAGCCTGCCAGCACTCCGCTCGACTTGAGGCGCGCCAGAAACTCGGCCGGCGGGAGACCGGTGCGAGCAATATCAAAAATCACGATGTTGGTCTGGATCTTGCTGGGATCGATCCCAATGCGCTCCGCCATCAGCTTGGCGTTGGCATGGTCGTCTCGCATGTGGCTGCCGGCGCCTTCTAGCGCGACTATGCCAGCCGCCGCCAGGACTCCGGCCTGTCGCATCCCGCCGCCCAGGCGCTTGCGGTAGAGGCGCGCCTCAGCCATCGTCGCGGCGTCCCCCGCGAGCATCGATCCGACCGGCGCTCCCAAGCCCTTCGACAGGCAGAACATGACGGTATCGGTTTTCGCCACGATCCGTGCAGCCGATTCTCCGGATGCGGCCACGGCGTTGAACAGTCGTGCGCCGTCCATGTGGACCTTGAGCCCACGCTCGTGCGCGCGATCGCAGACAGTCTCGATTCCTTCGATCGGGAATAGCGTCCCTCCGCCCATGTTATGCGGATGCTCGATGTTGACCATCGCCGTGGGCGCGGGGAATCCCGTCCCGCGCGGCCGGACCACAGGTTCGACATCGGACCAGCGCAGCACGCCGTCTTCGGTGGGAACAGGACGCGCGAGACAGCCGGAAAACCAGGCCATCATCGACATCTCCCAATCCAGAATGTGCGCGCGATGATCGCAGACCACTTCCTCACCGTGCCGGGTGTGCAGCTTGATGCCGATGGTGTTGCCCATCGTGCCAGAGGGAAGAAATAACGAAGCTGGCTTGCCCAGCATCTCGGCGACGCGCTCCTCAAGCTTCCTGACGGTGGGGTCCTCTCCGTAAACGTCGTCGCCGACCTCGGCCTCGGCCATGGCGCGGCGCATGGCCGAGGTCGGTTTAGTCACAGTGTCACTTCGAAGATCGATCATACGAATTCGGCGAATACTTCGTTCGATAGTAGGACGCCGCGAGCAGTCAGCCGCAGCGCTGTGTCATCGGCTTCAAGAAGTCCGTCCCGAATAAGGCGTTCGATCGCGGGCTGGAAGGCAGACCAGTCGCCTTCTATTCCCTTGGTGAGGCGAAGGCCCAGAAAGAAATGTTCGCCTGTGGGATCGGCGGGCGTTCGCTCCGGCTTGGAGCCGCGCAAGTAATCCTCGATCGACTCCGGATTCTGCCAGCGCCACTGACCATCAAACGAATGAGCGTCGGCGCCGAAGCCCAGGTACGGCTCGCGCCGCCAGTATTTCAGGTTGTGGCGCGATTCGAACCCTGGGCGCGCGAAATTCGAAATCTCATAACGGGCGATGCCCGCGCGCGCCAGCCGCTCGACCGCGATCTCATAGAAGTCCGCAATCTGATCGTCGGACGGAATATCCGGAGCGCCGTAGCGCTTGCCGAAGGCCATAACCTCGGCGCCCAGACGGCTGTCTTCGTCGATTTCGAGCATGTAAACGGATACGTGCGGGGCATTCAAACTCACCACCCGTTCAAGCGAGCTATTCCAGCTTTCGAGCGTCTGGCCGGGAAGGCCCGCAATTAAGTCGATATTGAAGTTGCCGATGCCGGTGGCGCGCAGCACTCCGATCTCGTGTTCGACGATCTCCGCCGTGTGCTTGCGCCCCGTGCGCGTGAGCTCACGAGTGTTAAACGATTGCACGCCCAAACTCACACGATTGATCCCGGCGCGACGCCATGCCGAGGCCTTCTCCGGCGTAATTCCACCGGGCGCGGCTTCCAAAGTCGTTTCATAGCATGCCGCTTCGGACCACGCCCCGGGGATTTCCGCAAGCAGAACAGACAACGCTTCGGGATCGATCAGACTGGGCGTGCCGCCCCCCAAATACAACGTTTCGGGCGTCCACGCCCACTTGGTGTTCCGAAGCTCGGTCCGCACGGCTTCGAGATACCGCGGTTCGAGCTCGCGCGGGAAAACACCCGACGCGAAGTTGCAGTACGTGCATTTCTGCGCGCAAAACGGATAAGAAATGTAGACGCCGGCCATTTTAGAGGACGACTTTTTCTCCGAGCTGTTGGCCCACCGCATCGCCAATCAGCTCAGCCAGCGATTGCTTCGTGCCGGTCAAGACAAATGCAGTACGCGCCGGATCCCAATCTAGCTTGAAACTCTTCGAATGGGCCGAAACCCAGATCTGGCTCACCGGTGAATTCGGACTCACCACAAACTTACCCGGAGGCTTCTCGAACTCGATGGTGAGCGCACCGGCGTTGAAATCGACCTCGAACTCGTAATCCTCGGCGGCCGCCGAAAGCCGACGATAGAGGTCATCCAGCGCCTGTTCCGCGCGCGTCTTAAATTCCTGTTCGTCCATTCCTTAGCCGAGTCTCTTATCCATGTGATGCTTTCGACGTCAAGATCCCCTCGACCGCACCCAGATCGGCGTCCGTGAGCCGCCATGCCACCGCTGAGGCGTTCGCCTTCACCTGCTCCGCTGTTTTCGCCCCAGCGATCACCGAAGCGATTACCGATTTCGAAGCCAGCCACGCCATCGCGAGCTCAAGCAATGTGTGCCCGCGAGATTCCGCGATCTGGCGAAGGTTGTCGGCCAACCCAAGATTCTCGTCGGTGAAAACCTTCGGACCGAATTCATCGTCGGCGCGGCTCGATTTCGGAAATGGCTGGCCCTTGCGATACTTTCCCGTCAGCAGTCCATTGGCCAGCGGAAAGTAAGGCAGAAACGCGATCCCCTGACGCTGACACTCGGGCAGAACCTCGGCTTCCGGCTCGCGATGCAGCAGGCTGTAGTTGTTCTGCACGCTGACAAAACGCGCCCCGCCGCCAGGCGCCGCGGCGGCCTCCCGCAACTGCTCCGCCGAAAAATTCGAACACCCGATCTCGCGCACCTTGCCCGCCTTGACAAGCTCATCCAGCGCACCCAGAGTGTCGGCAATGGGAGTCGAATCGTCGGGTCGGTGTATCTGATAAAGGTCGATATGATCCGTCGCCAAACGGCGCAGGCTGTCTTCAACGGCCTGACGAATGTATGCGGGCTTGGCGCCTTCTTTGCCGTCGGCCATCTTCATGCCGAACTTGGTCGCGATGAGAACCTTGTCGCGCCGGCCCTTCAGCGCGCGTCCCAGGAACTCCTCGCTTTGGCCGCCGCCGTAAATGTCGGCAGTGTCGAAAAAGTTGATCCCGGATTCGATCGCGGCCGTAACCACAGCCGCCGTGCCCTCGGCGTCGATACGCCAGCCGAAGTTGTTGCATCCCAGCCCGGCCAACGAAACTTCCAGTGAGCCAATCTTGCGTTTTTCCACAACGTCCTCCGATGGTTATTCTAACCCCGCCGGCTGGCCGAACTTTCCGCGGAACACAAATTCGCGGATCGGTTTGCGCTGGCGCGGCGCAAGATCCTTCGCGCGAAGATCCTCCGGAAGCGACTCGGGATCACCCGGATAACCGATCGCCATCATCGCATGCGGATCGTGATTCGCGGGAATTTCGAAAAGCTCGCGCGCCTTATCTACATGGAATCCAGCCATCATATGAACGGCGAGCCCCATGGAAACTGCCTGAATCACTAGATTCTCGTTCGCTAAGCCGAGGTCATGGAGCGCGGTTCGGTTGGGTTTATCCGCGCGATGGAGCGCCGCCACGGAAATCGCCAGCACCGGAGCCTTGTGCGCCCACACATTGCCGGGCGTCAGGACGCTGGCCATGCGCTCATGCTCGGCTGCGTTCTCCTTGGTGGCGACAAGATAGCTCCAGGGCTGTCCGTTTCCGCTGGAAGGCGCCCAGCGCGCGGCTTCAAATAGACTGACGAGGATTTCACGCTCTACAGAACGGTCAGAAAATGCGCGCGTGCTCCAGCGGCGGGCGAGCACGTCAAAGATAGGATGGTCGGCAGGTGCAGGTTTTTCGAACAAGCTTTATCGTCGCACAGCCCGTCTACTCTTCTTCTTCCACTTCGCCGACCTTAGCCGCTTTGGCTGCCGCGATCACTTTTTCGGCCTGCAACTGCGGGACGTAGTCGTAATGATCGAACTCCATGGAAAATGTCGCGCGGCCTTGGGTCATGGAGGTTAGATCGTTCTGGTAGCTGAGCATTTCCGCCATCGGAACCTGCGCCTTGATGATTTGCGTGCCGCCTTTCGTATCCATGCCGGCGATGCGTCCACGGCGGCCATTCATGTCGCCCATCAAATCGCCCGCGTATTCCACGGGCGCCTGCACTTCCACGTTCATCACGGGTTCGAGCAGCGTGGGCTTGGCCTGTTCCATGGCGGCCCTGAACGCCTTCCTCGCCGCTAGCTTGAACGACATTTCCGACGAATCCACGTCGTGGTAGGAACCGTCGTAAACCACCACGCGGAAATCGACCATCGGAAAACCCGCCAGGTATCCTTTTTCCGCGGCTTCGACAATGCCCTTCTCGATCGCCGGAATAAAATTTCTGGGAATCGCTCCGCCGAATACTTCATTCTCGAAAGAGAACTTTGCTCCCCGCGGCAGCGGTTCCACGCGGATCCAGCAATCGCCGAACTGTCCGTGGCCGCCGGTCTGCTTCTTGTGGCGGCCCTGCACATCGGCCTTCCCGCGAATGGTTTCACGATACGGAATCTTCGGCGAGTGCAGCTCGACGTCCACGCCGTAGCGCTTCTTCAGGCGGCTGACGATGACTTCCACGTGCTGCTGTCCCGTGCCGGCCAGCAGGAACTCCTTGGTCTGGGGGTCGCGATAGAAGCGCAGGGCTTGATCTTCCTCCAGGATTTTGTGCACGGCATGGCCCATGCGATCTTCATCGTTGCGCGTCTTGGCGGAAATCGCGTACGCAATCGATGGCTCCGGCAGTCTAACCGGCGGATAGGCGATCTGCGAACCCTTGTCGGCCAGCGTGTCCCCGGTGAGCGTTTCTTTGAGCTTGGCCACCGCGCCGATATCGCCCGCATGCAGTTCGGGCACGGCTTGTATCGTCTTGCCGGCCAGAACGCCGATATGCGCCAGCCGCTCAGCCCCGCCGCTGCGGACGTGCACCAGGTTCGCGTCATTCTTGACGATTCCCGAGATCACCTTGAAGTAAGAAACCCGGCCGGCAAACGGATCGGCGACGGTCTTGAACACGAAAGCCGAGACCGGTTCGGAATCCTTGAAAGGGCGCTCGGCTTCTTTGCCGTTCAAGGTGCCCTTCCAGGGACCCTGATGGGACGGCGCGGGAAAATCATCCAGGATGAAATTCAACAGCAAATCGGTCCCGATGTTATGCAATCCCGAGGCGCATAGAACCGGGTAAATACGCAGCTGGCGCACCGCGTCGCGAAGCCCCTCGATGATCTCATCCGTAGGCAGCGTGCCCTTATCGAAGAACTCCTCCAGTAACTGGTCATTCCCTTCGGCCACCATTTCGATCAAAGCCTCGTGAGCTTTCTGGGCAGCCTCGGTCAAGTTCGCGGGGATCTCGCTTTCCTTCCCTTTACCATCGCCATCGGGCGTGTAAGCGTAGGCCTTCATGCGGATGACATCCACAATTCCCTTAAATTCGCGCTCAGAACCTATCGGCAAGTGGATCGGGATGACCGTTCGCCCGAAAACAGACTGGACGTTTTCGAGCGTGCGGTCGAAGCTCGAACGTTCCCGGTCCAGCTTATTGATCACGATGGCCCGAGGGAGTTTGAACTCGTCGGCATAGCTCCAGACTTTTTCGGTCTGGACTTCCACGCCGGCGACCCCGTCCACGATCACCAGCGCCGCGTCGGCAGCCACCAGCGCACCCTGGGTATCGATCAGGAAGATATTAAAGCCCGGCGTGTCGATCAGGTTGATCTTTTTCTTGTTCCACTCGGCGGCCGCGACGGCGGTCGAGATGGTGAGCTTGCGGGCTACTTCTTCTTCGTCGAAGTCGGTAATGGTGTTGCCTTCGTCGACGCGCGTCAGGCGGCTAGTGGCGCCGCTAGCGAACAAGGCTCCGGCCACCAGGGAAGTCTTTCCCGAGTGTCCGTGGCCAATCAACGCTACATTTCGTATGTCATTTGTTTCGTATACTTTCACGGGACGACTCTCCTGTGCAAAACCCGCAAACAGTGGATCTTACCATAAGCCGATAGGCCGCGTTAATAGCGTGTTACAGGGATGAATGGAGGACGGCGACGATCTGTTCCAGCGCCCATGCAGTCTCGGATTCCGTGATGCAATAGGGCGGCATGAAATAGACCACGTTGCCCAGCGGGCGCAGCAACAGATCTCGTTCCAGGAACGCGGCGGCCAGGCGAGGTCCGATCCCGTCGAGGTAACCGGGCTTGTCGGAAACGAGCTCAACAGCCGCCACGCCCCCGATCACACGAACATCCCCGAGAGCTCGCAGAGGCTCGAATCCTTCGCGGAGCTGGTGTTCCAGGCGCGCAACGTCAGCCAGCACCGGTTGGTTGCGAAATAAATCCAGACTCGCCAGCGCCACCGCGCAGGCCAGCGGATTGGCCGTGAACGAATGGCCATGGAAGAACGTCTTGGCCCGATCATCGCTCAAGAAAGCCTCGTAGACGCGGGCGGTGGTGGCAGTCACGCCCAGCGGCAGGTATCCCGCCGTAAGGGCTTTCGACAGGCAGATAATATCGGGCGTGATCCCCGCGTGCTCGCACGCGAACATTTTGCCGGTGCGGCCAAAACCCGTGAGCACCTCGTCGGCGATCAGCAGCGTTTTGTATTTATCGCACAAAGCGCGAACGCCCGCGACGAATTCCGCTGGCCACACGATCATCCCGCCCGCGCCCTGCAGCATGGGCTCGATCAGCACCGCGGCCACGGAATCAGGCGCATCGCGCAGGCGTTGCTCCATATCGTCGAGACCGCGCACACGATCGACCGGGAACATCAGCGTCGAGAACGCTCGCGTAAAGATCGAATCTTCACTGGCCGACATCGCTCCCACCGTGTCGCCATGATAAGCGTTGTGGAGCGTGATGAACGTGCCGCGGTTCGGCTGTCCGAGGTTGCGCCAATACTGCAGCGCAAGCTTCAGCGCGACCTCCACCGCCGTCGATCCGTTATCTGAATAAAAGATCCGCGCAAGACCCTTCGGAAGTATCTCGATAAGCCGCTCCGCGAGTTCGATCGCCGGCCGGTGGGTGCATCCTGCAAAGACCACGTGTTCCAGCTCGCGGGCCTGCGCGGCCAGCGCCGCGTTGAGCTTCGGATGCGCGTGTCCGTGAATATTCACCCACCACGAGGAGATGCCATCGAGGATGCGGCGGCCATCTTCGGTGTACAGCCAGACGCCTTCCGCGCGTGCAATCGGCAAAGGTGCGGGCGCCGTCAGCATCTGTGTATACGGATGCCACAGAACAGCTCGATCTCGATCAGAAAGATTCACGTGATCAGATCCTTCGGGAGCGCCTCCGCCCAGATCCCTAAGCTTTCGCGCGTGAGCGGATCGAACCATGGCATTTCGGCGATCACAGCAACATTCCCATACTGTTCGATCGCCGCGCGATTGTCCGCGTTCGCGTCGCCAATCATTACGACCCCAGCCACTCGCAACGCCCGGGCTCGCAGCGCCTCGATCGTCAGCAAGGTATGGTTGATGGTACCTAGCGTGGCGCGCGCAGCAACGACCACTGGCAGGCCCAGCAGCACCATCAGATCGGCCATGGTTTGCGAATCGTTGACCGGGACCAGCACCCCGCCGGCGCCTTCCACGATCACAGGCGTCGTGCGCACCTGGCTCACCAGAGGATCCAGATCAATCGTTATTTCCGAGCGCTGGGCGGCAAGGTGCGGAGACACGGGATCGGGCAGACGGATACCTGCATCGATCACGTGGCCGCCCGAGAGCCTGCGCACTTCCGCGGTGTCATCATCAGGCCCTGTTTGAATCGGCTTCCAGTAATAAGCCTCGGGATAGCGCAGCATCAGCGCGGCCGAGAGCACGGTCTTGCCGACGCCTGTGTCGGTCCCCGTTACGAAAAGACCGCGCACAAGTTTTCCACAAAGCGATCGAGAATTCGTTCCGAAAGGCCCACGTTCACCGAAATTCGCAGGCGCGCCGTGCCAGCCGGAACCGTGGGCGGCCGGATCGCGCGCACGTCGAAACCAGCTTCCTGCAGGGTGGCAGCGACGGCAACCGCCCGTTCATTCTCGCCGATGATGACTGGAATAATCGGCGAATCTCCGGCTGGAACCGCGATGCCCGCCTCCGCAAGCCGCTGGCGCAGATATCGAGCCAAAGACCGCACACGCTCACGACGCTCCGGCTCGGTCGCAATCACATCCAAGCTGGCGTCGAGTGCGGCGGCGATGGCAGGAGGGGCGGCCGTCGAAAAAATAAAGGGGCGCGCGCGCTGCTCCAAATAATCGATCGCCCACGCCGGTCCCGCGACGAACGCCCCCGCGACCCCTAGCGCCTTTCCCGCGGGATTCACGGAGACGAATACACCGTTGCCTCCGACCAGTCCTTGCCCTCGGTCTCCGTACAAACCAACCGCATGAGCTTCGTCGACAATCAGCGCGGCGCCCAGCTTTTTATATTGCTCCAGCGGAGCGACGTCGCCATCCATGCTGAACACCGATTCAGTTACAAGAAACGCGCCGTCCTGCACGGAACCCGGGTGCAAATGCGGAAACACAACGCGCTCCGCTCGCGAGAGTCGCACACCGTCGATCAGGCTCGCGTGATTCCGCTCGTCCGAAAAGATCGTGTCGCCGGCTTCCGGAAAAGTGGTCAACACTGCCAGGTTCGCCAGGTAGCCGCTGCCAAAGTACAGCGACCGTTCGGCCCCCTTGAATTCGGCGAAGCGCTGTTCCAAAGCCGTGAAGCAATCTCGCTCGCCTCTCAAGAGCCGGGAACCGGTACTTCCCGCGCCCTCCGCGCAAACCGCGGCAGCCATCCGCTCCTTTATAAATGGATGGCCGGCGAGCCCCAAGTAATCATTCGATGACAAATCGATGCCCTGCGGCGGGCGCCGCTTGCGGATCAGGCCGTCGCGCTCTAGCTCGGCGAGATGCCTGCGGAGACGCTGCTCAAGCGCTCGCACGGGGCTTTTCTTCAACGAGTTCTGCTCCAACAAGCTTTACTCCGAGCTTCTCAAAAAGTCGATGATCGGCATCCGATTCAGGATTGGGCGTAGTCAGCAGCTTTTCGCCCAGAAACACCGAGTTCGCTCCCGCCAGGAAACAAAGCGCCTGCGCCTCGTCCGAGAGTGCCAAACGTCCCGCGCTCAATCGCACCATGGACTTCGGCATCAGAATACGCGCGGTGGCGATCATCCTTACTAGTTCCAGTGGATCTTCCGGCGGCCGACCTCCGAGAGGAGTCCCCTCCACTGGAACCAGCATATTAATAGGAACGCTTTCCGGATGCGGATCGAGCACCGCCAGTTGCCGCAACAAACCGAATCGCGCCGCGCGGTCTTCGCCCATGCCGATAATTCCACCGCTACAGACGGTCACCCCGGACCGCCGCACACGCGCCAGCGTATCTAACCGCTCCTGATAGGTGCGCGTCGTGATAATGCTCCCGTAAAACTCAGGCGAAGTGTCGAGGTTGTGATTGTAAGCGCTCAGGCCTGCTTCAGCCAATGCGTCGGCCTGATCCTGTGTCAGCATACCGAGCGTGCAACACGCTTCCATGCCGAGTGCGCGCACGCCGCGGACCATTTCGAGAACGCGGTCGAACCGCCCGTCTTTGGGGACGTCGCGCCACGCAGCGCCCATGCAGAAACGTGTAGCGCCCTGTTCGCGCGCGCGGACAGCAGCGGCCAGCGTATCCTCGACGTTCATCAGATCCTGACGATCCACCTCGGTGTCATAGCGCGCCGATTGCGGACAGTACGCGCAATCCTCCGGGCAGCCGCCGGTTTTGATGCTGAGCAACATGCAGCCCTGCACTTCGTCGGCTCGATGGTGCGCGCGATGGACCTCCGCCGCGCGAAACACCAGATCCGAGAGCGGCGCGGTATAGAGGGCTTCGATTTCCGGAATGGTCCAGTCGTGCCGCAGCGTGGTCATCAATCTTTATATGTTAACCGGCTACACTGAAGGCGTGAGGATGCTTGTCGTTATCGTGCTGCTGCTGGCGGTATTCGGGGCCGGTACTCAATGCGTCGCCGACTGCTTGTCCCAGCCCAACACCCCGCCTTGTCACCAACACTCGCAGAAGCATTCGCCGAAAAATGATCCTTGCAAGCACGGCCAACTCGTCGCGGTCACCCAAACCGCGTGCGATCAGCCTGTCGCCCCGGTCACTCCTCTGACACAGGCCGCGGACCCGGCGGAGACTTCCTTATACCTTCCGGTACGCTTGCTCACCATCCTTCGTATCTGATCTCTCCCGTTTTATCCGCCTGATTCAATTTCCACGGGAGAAGTGTCATGAAACGTCGTAGTCTTTTTGCAGTCGTTCTATGTGCGGGCGCTGCGTTGCACGGCCAAGAGCTCGATCTGTCACCAGCTAACTATCTAATGAACCTGGCCTCGGGCACCAGCCTCAACCCGCTCGCTTGGCCCATGCCGATGGTCATGCAGCGCCAACGCTCGTGGACTCTGATGTACATGGGTCAAGCCTTCCTGGTGGACACGCAGCAAAGCGGTCCGCGCGGCGCCGACAAGCTGTACTCCACTAATTGGGGGATGGCGTCGGCGCAGCACTCGCTCGGCCCGGGACAAATCATGTTCGAGACAATGTTGAGCCTGGAGCCCGCCACGGTTACGAATCGCAGTTATCCTCTGCTGTTCCAGACCGGCGAAACGGCTTATGGACAAGCATTGAGAGATCGGCAGCATCCGCACGATTTCGTCATGGGGCTAGGTGCGCACTACGTGCTGCCCGTGGGAGAGCATACGCTGCTGCAGTTCTACTACGCAGGTGTGGGCGATCCTGCGCTGGGACCGGTGGCCTTCGCGCATCGGGCTTCTGCCGCCGAACTGCCGCAGGCGACCATCGGTCATCACTGGGAGGATTCGACGCACATCGCCAGCAACGTGGCCACCGTAGGCGTCAAATACCGATGGGTCCAGCTTGAAGCATCCGGCTTCCACGGCCGCGAGCCCAACGAGAATCGTTGGAATATCGACTGGGGCGGGATGGATTCCTATTCGGCCCGCGTGTCAGCGTTCCCTTCAAGGAACTGGACCGCGCAGTTCTCCGCCGGCCGCTTGACCCAGCCCGAAGTGACGGAACCTGGCGACGTGGTTCGCACCACCGCATCGATCCAGTACACGCGCCCCCGAAGTAACGGAGAGGCCTGGTCGACCAGCGCTATCTGGGGACGGAATCACAACACCACAAGCCGGCTCGGGACACGTGATACGAACGCATGGCTGCTTGAGACCGTCTTCCCCGCGACGCGAAAGGATTTT
>Ga0265313_10002547_pt1 | contig 15599 bp, 12 predicted proteins | sample 4123metaG_FD_203122 | JGI IMG/M metagenome (GOLD analysis project Ga0265313, IMG submission 203122) | Rhizosphere microbial communities from Carex aquatilis grown in University of Washington, Seatle, WA, United States - 4-1-23 metaG | ecosystem: Host-associated > Plants > Roots > Rhizosphere >...
GCCAGCGCGTCGGCGAACGGCACTGTATAAGGAAAGCCGGCGTGCAATTCCATTTTCGCGTCGAGGCCGGATGCCTCCAAACGCTGCCGTTGGCCGACGCGAACGCCAGGCAGGCGCGAGAGGCGCAGCAGGAAAGCAGCCATTTGCTGCTCCAGTTCCAGTTCGAGAGGACTGCTCTGGGCACGGATCGTATTCCCGATCGGAGGCAGAGGCAGCGCAGGCGGAGCGATCGCGACCGGCATTCGGGCGGCTAGTTTTTCGATCGCGGTCTCTAAATGCGCATAGCTCTGCACGCAATTCGTGAGAATATCCGCCTTGGTTTCGTTCGACCATCCTCCGCTGCTGCGCAGGCCGAGCCGCGGATCGACATCGCTCCACTCCAGCACGACAGCGGCGCCGATCGCGGAGGATTGGGCGGCGGTCTGAATATTTCCCCGCAGGTCTCCGTAGACTCCATGGTGAAGCTGGACGTTCTTCTGCTCCGGAAGGCGTTGGAGCAGATGGGCCTTGAGCAAAGTGCCCAGATGCAGGGGTTCGAAGCCGCAGGCCAGGTAGTATATATCGCCTTCGCCGCTCTGGCGCCTAGAATTAATGATGGCGAGAGCCTGATTGAGCGTCATGACCGGAATTCCCAGTTTCCCATAGCCGGCTTAAAGTGAACAAGAATGCGCCGAGCTAGCTCGGTGCCTAAGTAGCCTTAGTATCGGCATTTTATTTCGAAACCATCACTTCGGACAGCATCGCTTCGTAACGATCCACTACGCGGTCGGTAGAATAATTCCCGACAGCCCGGCTCCGCGCTGCTTCCCCCATGTGCTTGCGCAGGTCCGCGCTACATAGCAACTTCAGGAGCGCCTCTTCGGCGGCACCCTCGTCATCGAAAGGTACGGTGAGGCCGTGCACACGATCGTCGATCAGTTGCCGGTTAGCGGGAATATCGCTCACTACCGAGGCCAGCCCTGAAGCCATGCCTTCCAGGAGCGCACAGGACAATCCTTCGTTCGGCGAAAGCAGCGCAAACAGGTCGCTGGCCTGCAACCACGACGGGACCTCCTGTAGGTCCACGCGCCCGACAAAGCGAACTTGGCTCCGGCCCAAACCCAATTCCTTCGCCAGAGCTTCCAATTCGCCACGCTGCGGGCCATCGCCCACCAGGATCAGCATCGCTGCGGGGACAGCGCAAGCGGCTTTCGCGAAACCGCGCAATAACTGGGTAAGGCCTTTCTCGTGCGAGAGCCGCCCCACGTAAATCGCCACGGTAGATTGTGGAGGGATCCCATGCCGCTCCCGCCACGGCGCAATTTCATCGGGCTGAGCGGGCTGGAACTCATCCGTATCCACCGGATTCGGCATCCAGAAAAGTTTCTCGCGCGGCAAGCCGCCGGCCATCGCTTCGTCGAACATGCCCTCGTTCAGCAGCATCACGCGCGAGGCCCATTTGGCGAGCCATTTCAACTCCAGACGGCCTAGACGCGAGTTGACCATTATAGGGATGATCCCGCTGCCGCTGATCTTCATCACGATGGGTTTTCCAAGTGCGCGAGCCACCGGCAACCCCGCGGCCAGATGCAAGCCCTGCATCAGAAAATAGACCACATCATAGCGTTTGCGATCGCGCCACAAAGCCCAGGCAACTCCGATTGCGAAGAAGAGATCCTTCCAGCGCCCGCGCGAGCGGCGCGTCAGGATTCGCACCGGAACACCGGCCGGATCCACCCACTCTCGTAGGGCAGGCATAGGAGGTCCTCCCGCACACAGTACCTGGACGCGATGGCCGCGCCGGATCATGGCCGCGGCAATTCTTTGAGCTTCCACCTCCGAGCCTCCCATCACGGGTGGATAGGAGTCGCTAATTAGAAGAAGAGAAACGGATTTTATGGGCGTGGAAGAGGTCATCGTCGCCCGCTGACAATCGCGCGGTGCAGCATCTGCTCTGGTATCCATCATTGTATCGAGAGGCAACGGACAGAAGAATAGCCCGAAATAAAGTCCGGCGGACGAGGGACGATACACTGAAGGTCACCATGTGTGGAATCGCAGGATTCATCTCGACGAAGGGATCCGGGGTCATCGAGCCCACCGTTCGCCGGATGATGGACGCCTTGGCCCGCCGCGGTCCTGATTCGGAAGGATTTGAGGCCTGGAAGGGCGTGGGACTTGGCCATCGGCGGCTGTCCATTCTGGATTTGAGCCCGGCCGGCCACCAGCCGATGCTTTCCGATGACCGCCAGGCCGGCGTGGTGTTCAATGGCTGTATTTATAACTTTCTCGAATTGAGGGCGGAACTGGAGCAACACGGCCACCGGTTCCGGTCCAATTGCGACACCGAGGTTCTGGTAACCGGTTATCTGCATTGGGGCATTGATGCACTGGTTGTCCGGCTGCGAGGCATGTTCGCGTTCGGGATCTGGGACGAAAGCAAGCGCACGCTCTTCCTGGTGCGCGACCGGTTGGGCGTAAAGCCTCTGGTCTTTTGGGCTCGCGACGGCGAAATCGCCTTCGCATCCACTGTAGGCGCCCTGGGCGCGTGCGGTTTTCGAGGTCCAGTGGATCCTGCCGCAGTGTTGCAATTTCTCGAATACGGCAACGTAGCCGGCGACCAATGCATTTTCGAGCAGCTATCGAAATTACCGCCGTCGACAATTCTGGAGTGGCGGGATGGCATGATCCGTCAACGCACGTACTGGACGCTGCCGCCTTTGGAAGAATCGGAAGCATCCACCATGACGTTCGACGGAGCGGTGGAAGAGGCCGAAAGTCTGATTGTGGAATCGACGCGGCTCCGTCTGATTTCTGATGTGCCGGTCGCCGCGCTGCTTAGTGGAGGCGTCGATTCAACTTTGGTCTGCTGGGCTCTGTCCCGCTTGAATGCGAATCTGACTGCTTTTACCGTCGGCACGCCGGGAGACCCCAGCGACGAAGCCGGCCAGGCTCGTCAGACGGCGCAGAAGCTTGGAATTCCACATGAAGTGGTGGAGTTGCCGGCCGATCGTCCGGATTTCTCTGAAATGGAAAATGCCTATTCTGAGCCATTCGCCAGCATGAGCGCGCAGGCGATGCTCCGGGTTTCCCGCGCGGTGAAGCCGAGGGCCACGGTGCTGCTAACCGGCGATGGCGGCGACGACGTGTTTCTGGGCTACTCCTTTCTGCACAATGCGTGGATGGCTCAGGAAACAGCGCGTAAGATTCCGGCTGCTCTCGCGCCTGCGCTAAGGATGGCTGCGGCATGCCTGCCTCCGGCGGGCCCTTTGCGACGGGCGCGCCGCTATATCGAATACAGCACGTCGGGCCTGGCTGCGTATGCTCACGCACATGACGGGCTCCCGTATTTCGAAAAATACGGCATTTTGGGAGAGCGTCTTCAGAGTCTTTCCTTACCGCAACGAAACCTCGCTCCATCGTTTCATTCGGCCCGCAGACTTCTGTCCGATGTGCTCGCCTATCAACATCGCAATCACTTCCTGGGAGAGTTCATGCCGAAGGTGGATGGGGCCACTATGTACTATTCGATCGAATCGCGTTCGCCGTTCCTGGATCAAAAGCTGTGGGAATTCGCAGGCCGCCTGTCTCCGCGCCTGCGCTTCCACAACGGCGTGCTGAAAGCGGTCCTGCGCGAAATTGTGCGGCGCCGCGTGGATCCAGCCGTCGCCTCGCGCCGGAAACAAGGTTTCACGGTCCCGGTCGAGCGCTGGCTGGCGGAACGATGGTCGGGGGCATTAGATCACCTTACGCAGCCAACCGAGCTCGAACGCCAGGGCTGGGTGCGCAAGGGATCGCTGCATCGTCCCATTCAAGATGCGCGCGCACGCCAATGGGTTCCGACCCAGCTTTGGTTCCTGCTGATTCTCGAGCACTGGCTGGGACGCCAAAGCTCGTCGCCAAACTAGTTACGTTTCGTTGGCGCTCTTGATAACCCTGGCCGGATTACCCACGGCCACCGAACGTGCGGGAATCGGACGGGTGACCACGGACCCGGCGCCGATGGTGGTCCCCTCGCCGATCTCCGCCATGACAATCGCCCCGGCGCCGATCCAACAATCGAAGCCGATGGGAATCGTTTCAAACATGCCGTGTTCGGCCCCTTCGATGCGGCCATCCTTGCTGCGGCCGTGCTGCCGGCGCCCGCTCAAGATCTGAACGCCCGAAGCGATCTGAGTACGATCTCCGATGTCAGTCTTGCCCAAAACACAGTACATGCCAATATATACGCGCTGCCCCACCGAGGCCTGTGAGTGCGCGAAAAATGACCCGAACCCGATATGACAGTCCGGCGAACAGGACCGCAGAGTCATCGCGTAATAGGCCACCCGCAAATAGCTGCCGGGCAAGCCGGGGGCCAGAGCCACCAGGTGAGCAAAGAACTCAAAGACTCGTGCGACCCGGCCGAACCCAGTTAGCACGGCAAAAGGGAAGGCGGCGATCAGCGCGACAAACTGGACGATCTTTTTCAGTCCCACGAGTTCAGTCCCACGAGCTCTATCGGCCCTCTTTCTTGCGCCGCTTCCCTAACTGGTATCGCAGATTCGCAAGCGAAAGCCCTTCCAGTTCCATCAGAAGCGCCAGAGGCGATTGGTCCGAACTTACGGCAATCCGGGGGATGTCATATAACTCCGTTTCCTCATCGATAAAACCGCCGTGCGCCGAAAACAGGGCTTGGTAGCCCGCCTCGACGACCATCGACCGCACCTCTTGGCGAATGTTATGGATTCCTCCGAAGGGAAACGAGAACAGCATCACCGGCTTGCCGATCATTTGTTCCAGCTGACTGCGGCTCTCAAACACCTCCAGGCGGGCCTGTTCGGGATCCACCTTTCCCAAGTCGACGTGATTGACCGTGTGAGCGGCAACGGCCACTCCCAGTTGTGGCAGCTCGCGCAATTCCTGCGTCCGGAAATTCTCGAACCTATGCGGATACTTCTCAAGATCGTGCTGAAAGACACGATCCGTGTCCACAAATCCCGAGGACACAAAGGCAACCGCGGGCGCCCCGGCCGCATGAAGCAACGGGCTCGCATGGGTGCGCACGTCGCGGTAGCAATCATCGAAGTGAATCGCGACGGCCGCGCGCTGGGGAGCCTTGTGGGCCGCGACCTGCTCTACCAGTTTCTCCGTGGGCACAATGCGGTAATAGCGGCGCAGGGTCACCAGATGTTCGGCAAAGCGGCGGGTGTTGGTGGTGAGCACATCGTCAGAGAAGTCGTTCACGCGATGGTAGAGCAGGATTGCGCCCCGGCTCTTGCCTCGCCGCGCCAGACGGAGGAGCAAGTACAGACGGGTATGGAAAACAATCAGCCAAACGATGAGCTTGCCCACCTGCCGGGCGTCGCCAAGACGGCGCCAGTGCGGCAGGCGTGCGGCTAACTCCAGTTGTTGAGCCCGCGTGGGACGAGTACGCGGCTTGTGATCCGAGCGGGGCTGCGGCCGGCGTTCGGCGGTACCTTCCTGGATCTGCGCGACTACATTTGCTAACAGCTTGGAGCCTTGGAGAGTGAGCTTTGCGGATAGCGACTCTGGCGTTTCTTTGCGGTGGATGGGGATTTCCGCGGTGCCCAGGACGTCTCCCGTATCCAGCCCGTCGTCGACGAAGTGCACGGTCACGCCCACCGTGGCAGCGCCGTCGTACAGTTCCCAGAATCCCGGCGGCATCCCGCGGTACTCGGGAACTTTGCCTTTGTGAAGATTCACGCAACCGAGCCGCGGGACTTCAAATATTTGACGCTTTAAAACGCGCGTGCCCAGCACGACACCCAAGTCCGCGCCGAGGGATCGCAGCCTTTCCACCGCCGCCGGGCCGTTGAGATTTCCGACTTCGAAAATCTGGAATCCGTGGATCTTAGACAGCTGATCGAGATTGCGCGCCGGGAAAGCCTCGCGCAGTAATTCTTCCACTTCGCTCGCTGGAATAACGCGGTCGGCGCGGCGCTCCAGAAACTGGCGAAGCGCTGCAACGCCCCGATGAAAAATGTATCCGATGCCTTCCCGTCGGATGTTACGCCGAAGATTGCGCCGCCGCTGCTGGGGAGTCGACTCGGCGGTATCGATCAGAACCGCCACCGGCTCCACTCCCGATGTTCGACAGACTTCGGCGATCGATAATTCAGTGGACGCACTACGGCTGCCGATCAAAAAAACAACTCGCAGACGGCCCCCATTCGGCGTGTACGTGTTCGGCGTCAATGTCCCTTTATTCTATCGACTGCCCACGCGGACCCACTGTAGGCTGGCCCTACCGCAGGCCAGCATAGATGTCCAAGAGCTTGCGCATACGCGCTTGGGGAGCGTGATGCTCCAGAATTTTTTCACGGGACCGCTCCACCAGGCGTTGCGCGAAGCGCGCGTCTGTGAGCAGCCTCGCGATGGAAATGCTCATATCGGAAATGTCTCCCGGCTCGACCAGTAGCGCCGTTTCCCCATGACTGACGATTTCCGGGATCCCGCCCACCCGCGTTGCGACGACGGGCACGCCCGCGGCCATCGCCTCCAGCAGAGCATTGGGAGAACCTTCGCTGAGGGATGACAGAACCGCGACTTGAGCAATGCCGTAGTAAGGCTCGGCCGATTCCTGTTGCCCGGTCAGCGTCACGGAGTCCGTAAGATTCAGGCTGCGAACGCGTTCTTCGATGCGAGGGCGCTCCGGTCCCTCACCGACAATCACCACGTGCGGCTTCAGTTCAGCTGGCAGACGCGCGACCGCCTCCAGCAAAGTCAAATGATCCTTCTCCCGTGAAAGTCGTCCAACAATCAGGATTACGTTTCGGTCCGCTCCAATCGCTAGCTTGGCGCGAAGCGCTTGGGCTTGACCGGGGTCACGGAAACGCCTGCCCCACTCCGGCGGGATGGCGTTATGAATGATCTCAATACGGTCCGGCTTCACTCCCCGCGCGATCAGTTCCTCGCGGAACGGCAGGCTGACAGTCAGCACTTTACGAGCAGTCCGAAGCGACCATCGGTCAAGCTGGTTGTAGAGCCGGGCTCGCCGGGTGGGCCAAGTATAGCCATGGTGAAACGCCACCCACGGCGCTTTGCTCGGCAGGGAAGCGCAGCGAGCGAGAAAATGCGACTTCACCGCGTGGGTTTGGATGATGTCCGGCCGCAGGCGCTCCACCAACTGGCTTAGATTCCGAATCACGCTGCGATCGTAGAGACCAGCCTCTTGAATTACTTCGACCGGGAAGCCGTTTTCCCGGGCGGTATCGACGAACAGATTGCTGGATGGTCCGCGGGTGAACGTCGCGATGGTGGTTTCGACGCCGGACTCGCGGGCAAGCTTGGCAAACTCAAGTAGGTTCTTGGCGGGTCCGGTGATGCTATAGGCTTCGATGATCGCCAGCAGACGCACGGGGCTCATCGGCTCATACCTGGTCCCGGAGCCAGCCTTCGTAGGTATCGCAGAGCTTGCGGCCCAATATTTCCCAATCGTAGGTGGTGCGGACCAAGGCGAGCGCCGCGGCCGAGAGCGCCTTGCGCGCGGGCTCCGAGGCCTTCAGATATTCCAGATGTCGAAGCCAGGTTTCGGCGTCATCCGGCTCCGCCATTAGAATATTCTCGCCGGGAGTGACCGACAGACCTTCCGCTCCAAGCGGTGTGGATACCACCGGAACGCCGGCCGCCATCGCCTCCAGTATCTTTAATCGCGTGCCTCCGCCCGTGCGCAACGGCACGATGGCCGCGAGCGCGTCGCGATAGTAAGGACGCACCTCAGGCACCGTCCCGGTCACCGTCACGCCCGGCACGGCGCCTAACTGAACCACTGCCGGAGTCGGGCTGGCGCCAACGATCCAGAGTTCCAAATCGGGGAGCCTTCGGCGGAGCAGCGGCCAGATCCGCTGGCAAAAAGAAGTCGCTGCCTCCACATTTGCGGTGTAGTTCATCAACCCGACGAACAAGATTCGTGTGGATTGTCTTTTGTTGGTCTGAGGTGAGGCGTCGGCGGTGGCGGAAAAACTCGCCACATCGACCCCATTTTCGATCACCGCGATCCGGGCCGACGGTGCGATGCGTCGGAGTTCCTCGAGCTCCCGTTGGCTGCAGACGATGTGCCCGAAGGCTATCTTCAAAACGTCCTGCTCGAGCGAGGCAAGCTTCCTGGCGGTAAGGCGGGCATACCAGCTTTTCCAGGGAGAAGACGCTGTGGCGCCAAAGCGCCGCATGAGCTCCGATTCGATGTTGTGCCAGTTGTAGACGATTCTCGTTGCCTTCCCACGGCTGGCAATGGCTTCTCCGTAACGAATCATATGAATGAGGTCCAGGTGGATCAGGTCGTAAGCGTTCGTGGCGATCAGACGATCTACAGCCGCACTCATTTCCTCGGATGTGTAATTCAGAATCGGAAGAGGCCAGCGCCCGAACACGCCCTGGACAAGCTTCGCCGGGCCATAAGCTGGAGGCTTGGGAATCGCCACCACTTCCTGACAAAACGGCAGATCCTTGCGGGTAAGCGGTTCCGCACCAGGGTCCGTGAAGTGGAGATACGTTACCTGCTCGCGCTGGGCCAGGGCCCGGAGGAAATGATATTCCCGTAACTTAGCGCCACTTATGGTCGGCCAACATTGCCTGGGAGAAAGAAATAGGATCCGCACACTGGAAAGGCGAACTGTCCCCGTTGTAACACAAACGGCGATACCTCTGGTAACATTGTGTGTAACTTGATCGCCCTGAAGGAAAACACTGGTGGGCCGTAACTGGACTAGCTCGCCCGCGTTGGTCGTTCGCGACGATTTGGCCGACGGTCGCTTTCGGATTTCCTTCGCCTCGGAGCGAACGTGAAGAGGGCGCGAAGCGTTCTGATTTGCCACCACGACGAACCGCTGAACCGCTGTGGCTTGGCGCGATGGATGGGGTCGTTTACGGATTTAGCCGCGATTGTTGTTGTGCATGAGCCACGGGCTCGCTTGACGCGGCGAATCCGCCGGGAAATCCAGCGAGTCGGGGTACTTCGATTCATGGATATACTGGCCTTCCGCGTCTATTACCGGTTCGCGCTCGCGGGAGCCGACAATGCGTGGGCCGAGACCACTCTACAGCATCTGTTCCGACGGTACGGCGACATTCCGTCTTCCTGCCGGGTCCTCGACACACCGAGCCCGAATAGCACCGAAGCGGTGAAGCTACTTCAAGAAGTTCAGCCGGATCTCATTGTGGCGCGATGCAAAAATATCCTGCGGGAGCAGGTATTCAAAGCCGCGTCGATCGGTACGTTTGTCATGCACCCGGGTGTCTGCCCGGAGTACCGGAATGCGCACGGATGCTTTTGGGCACTCGCTCGCAGGGATCTGGAGAACGTGGGGATGACGCTCCTGCGCGTCGATCCAGGCGTGGACACGGGACCGGTGTATGGCTACTATCGATGTCGTTTCGACGAATCCAGCGAGTCGCACATCGTGATTCAGAATCGAGTGGTGTTCGATAACTTGGATCTGTTGCGCGCGAAATTCGAAGAGATTCTTGGCGGCACGGCGCAGACCATGGACACCACTGGGCGCAGTTCGCGGGCATGGGGCCAGCCATGGCTCACGAGTTACCTTCGATGGAAGCGCGCGGCCAGCCGGAGATCCGCATGACTACCCGGGCGTTTACGCTGCTATATCACGACGTGGTGCCGGAAGGGCGGTGGGAATCGAGTGGCTTTGAGGGAGCGGATGCGGACGTATACAAATTGGATTGCGCTGACTTCCGCAGGCATCTGGCGGCCATCGCGCAGAGTCTGCGGCACCCGCCGACAACAGGTCCTGCCCTGCTCGCGCGCCCGTCCACGGAACATCCTGTTCTGATCACCTTCGACGACGGCGGCGTGAGCGCGGCTCTCTACATCGCTGACATGCTCGAGGAGCGGGCGTGGAAAGGACACTTCTTCGTCACCGGCTGCCGCATCGGAACGTCCGGTTTTCTCGATCGGAATCAAATCCGAGATCTGCACCAGCGCGGCCACATCATCGGAAGTCACTCTTATTCGCACCCTCTACGGATGGCCCACTGCTCAGCGGAGCAACTGGACGACGAGTGGCGGCGGAGCGCACTCGTTTTGACGGACATTCTGGGCGAACCGATCCAGGTGGCGTCTGTTCCGGGCGGAGACTATTCACGCCAGGTCGCCGTTGCGGCCAGCAGGGCCGGCATCAAGTTACTGTTCAACTCGGAACCCGTGACGCGCACGCAAATCGTCGAAGATTGCCTGGTTCTGGGGCGTATCACGGTAAAGCGTGGACACCAGCCGAAAAGGTCGTCGGCCATTGCCGCGGGAAACCGGCAGCTGCAGATTCGGGCATACCTGTTCTGGAGCGCCAAGAAGGTTGCCAAGCAGCTCTTGGGTAGAATGTGGCTGCGGGTAAGAGTGATACTGCTGGAGCACCGCGCCAAAAAAGATGCGCGGCCTGGAGCAGACTCACGTAACTGAATCGCGCGTTGAACCACTGGGGATTACCGGGCCCATCGGCGGCTGGGTACGCGGCCGCGGGCCGAATACCATCCGGCTGCGCTCGCCGCGATCATTACCCGGGGGGTTCGAGTGGCAGCTGAGAGGATCCTCGGGCGCTCGAGTAGGACCGATCCTCCAGGACCGAATCTCTATGGACAGGCCCGCTAGTTGCCGATACCATAGAGCATATGGGCCGGATGTTGACTACGAAAGCTCTGCAAGCGCCCGTAAAACGGCCCGCGACAGCATCGTCCTATGGGTCTACTCCTAGACCTTCCCCGGTAAGTGGAGTTGCCCGCCCCGCCGTTCCTTCGGCGGATTCCCCGGTTCGGGAATGTCCCGAACACATGAGCTCCGTAAGGAAGCTAGCTTTTTATTTCGGTTTGGCCTTCATATTCGTCGAGTTTGGTGTGCTAACCGAGCTGACGTATTACGTCACGGGGATCAGCACCTACCTGATCTATTGGGTTGCTCCAGGCGCAATCTTGGGAGCGTTATTCACGGGCGGGCTCCGGCGAACGCTGCAGAATCGCGCGGCCTGGTATTGGATAGCTTTTTTCATTTGGCTGCTAGTGGGTCTTCCTTTCAGTTCCTGGAGGGGTGGATCAACCGGCCTTATCTACGACTATACGCGAGTATGCATGTCGATGCTGTTCGTGGTTGGTGGTTTGGCGACCAACTGGAAAGAAGTTCGGGCCGTTTTCTATACCATTGCCATGGCTGGCTTTGTGAATCTCCTGACGGCACGAATGTTTGCGAAACAGGAAAATGGCCGACTGACGATGTCGGCCAGTGGCACCATTGGGAACTCCAATGATTTAGCGGCTCATTTGATCATCGTACTGCCGTTCCTCCTCTTTATTTCGATGGATCGAAAAAGGAATCCGATTCTGCGCTATGCAATGTTCCTGCCGATTGCATACGGTATAACGGTGATTTTGGGCACAGCTTCGCGAGGGGGGCTCATCGCGCTGGGCGTGGTATTTCTGTTCATGATCTTGCGTGCGACGGCCAAGCAACGCATAGTGGCCGCCGTCGCTGCACTGGTACTGACTGCGGTAAGTTTTGCGATATTGCCCGAGTCTACTCTCAGCCGCTTGGGATCGTTGTTTGGCGAAAAACACGAAGAGGCCGAAGAGTCCGCCGACGCAAGGAGTTATTTATTCTGGACCAGCGTTCGATATACATTTGAGCACCCGCTTGTCGGGGTAGGTCTCGGCCAGTTCTCCACGTTTGAAGGGAACGAAAGCCGTCAGAAGGGCGAGCACGGGAACTGGCACGAGACGCATTGCTCCTGGACGGAGATCTCGTCTGAGAGCGGCCTTCCGGCACTCCTTTTCTTTGTCTTAGGGATAGGATCCGCGCTGCTTCTGGTGCAGCGTACCTGGCGTCAGGCGCGCACTCAGGGGTTCGCGGAGATTGCGAATGCCTGCTTCTGCTACCTGGTAGCAATGGTGGGCTTTTTAGTGACGATGACGTTCCTTGCCGACGCGCACCGGTTCTATTTGCCTGCCATGATCGGGTTGGCGATCTCGATGAGCATAGTGGCGAGACGGCAAATGTCTACCAGGACAGGGGGCGATCAGCGGGTTGCGGGCATGGCTCCGCGCCAGCCTCTCGCGGTCCGATAGCAGGAGGGGTCTCCCCTAGCACCGATGCGGATCTTGTACGTCCATTCAACCTTAGTCCCTCCGTCCACAAACCTCGGAACCGACCGGTTTTACCTGCTCTCCGAGACCTTGGACGGGGATGTTTTGCAACCCAGTTGGTATCGCACTCCGGAGGAAGTGGAAGCGGTTTTTGGACCCGGATCTTATCCGGTTTATACGGCAGGCCGATTCCGATATCACTGGTGCCTGTCCCGCTACCAGGGAATTCGTCAGAGACTAGCCACCTTCTCGTTCTATCTGAGCAAGGGATTGGCCCTCAAGCGGGAACGCCGTTACGATTGCATCATGGCGTATTCGCACATGACTACGGGTCTGTGCGCCGGAGTGCTTAAGCTGCTCACGCGAGCCAAGCTGATCATCGAGATTGTAACCACTCCAAACCTGATCTACTTGACGGAGCGACCGCATCCGACCTGGAAACAACGGTTGATGCACCTGTATTCAGACGCATGCCTGCATCTGTCGATGCTGTTCGCGGATCGCGCTCACTTTCTTTTTCCCCAACAGCTATCCGCGTTCCCCCTGTTGCGAAGGGTCAAGAATTCCGTATTCCATGAATTTGTTCCTATCTCGAGTATCGAGAAACATCGGGAAGATGCATCGGACCCGTATGTGTTGCTGGTCGGGGCGCCATGGTATTTGAAGGGCGTGGACCGTCTGATCGAAGCATTCCTTAGATTGGCCCCGGACTTTCCCCAAGTGAAGCTGAAGATCCTGGGACATTTTCCGGATGGCGACAAGCTGCACCAGTTGATCGGGGGGGCGCCGCAAATCGAGGTGCTGAAGGCGAGGCCACATCCGGAAGCGATGCGTGTCATGAGCGGCGCCACTGTTCTGGCGTTGCCGAGCCGATGTGAAGGCTTGCCCCGGGTTCTGGTGGAGGGAATGGCGGCCGGCATCCCGTTGGTTGGTTCCGACGTTGGTGGGATTCCGTTCCTAATCCGTGATGGCGAGAACGGTTTCGTGGTTCCTGGAGGCGACTCCAGGGGACTAGAGGCGCGGTTAAGGGAACTGCTTTCAGATCCCGGTCTGCGTGCGAGGATGGGAGAGAATGGCTATCGCAGAGTCCAGGAGGAACTCACCGAAGCGGTGTACGTGTCTCAGTTCACCCGCATGGTCGAGGAAACTGTTGGACGGCGTACGGCTGGGAAACTGGTTGGATCTGAAACCTGAACGAACTCACAACAGAATGGACCGTTGAAGACTTTTAGCGAAAGGATGACAGATTGGCCTTGCGGCACAGAAAAACAACCCCGACTCAAACCCCAGGCCGGTTACAATAAGTCGATGATTCGTCCAACGACATCCAGCAGTGATCTCACGGCTTTTATCGGTGAATTCGTACGTGGAAAGAAGGTACTCGACATCGGCTGTATGAACCACAGCGCCAGGGCCTCCAGCGACGACCGCTGGCTTCACGGCCATGTTGTTCGCAACGCTGCCTCGGTTCTGGGCCTCGACATTCTCGAGTCCGATGTGGCCGAGCTAAGGCAGCAGGGTTTCAATATGGTTTGCGCGGACGCAATGACCGCCGATCTAGGCGACACCTTTCAGACCATCATCGCGGGCGAACTGATCGAGCACATTGAGGATCCGGGGATGTTCCTCAGAAACATGAGAAAGCATCTTTCCAGCGACGGAGAATTGTTGCTAACCACGCCCAATGTCTTTTTCGGGCTGCATTTCGCTGAGTCTATCTTCAAGTCACCTTACAATACCTGGAACCCGCAACACGTTGCCTGGTACTGTTACTTCACTCTCGAGAACCTGCTCAACCGGGCCGGGCTGACGGCCGTGAGGTGCATTTATTTCACCAGAAGCCGAAAGCTTCGGAAAGTGCTGGGTCTTTTCGCAAGCAACTGCCCGGTCGTCCTCGCATCGACGCTTGTCATGATCGCGAAAAGAGACGACGCATCCACCACCACTGCAAACATCCGCAGTTCGGCTTAACCGCTTAGGTTCCTTCTACCGGGATCCGTACTTTACCTCTTCCAGGCCGCTAGAAAGGCCTCAGACCGGTTGCCCGGAAGAGATGGCCGGCAGGCTACTGTGCGGCAATCTATTCTCACTTGGGCTGAGTAACACCCGCGGCCCGGATGCGGTCCACCAGCTCAATGAATTCCTTCCGGGGAAGCTCGAAAAAGCATTCGGCGTAGCGGCACTCGCCGGCGCCCAGCAGGCGGGACCGGTACATGTTCAGACCCTTGGTGGTGTGAACATAGTCGATCGCCTGGTTGGCGAAGGTGAAGCAGGAGAGCATCTTGAGCTTGTCATCCATCACTTCGTCGATAATCACCAGAACGTTCGGGATGCAGAGTCCCCAGACTTCGTAGCCGAAGACCCGCACCTCCCAGGGGATGTCCTGCAAGGCGGCGGCCAGGATCTCGTTGGTGGTGCGGTGATCCGGATGACCGTCCAGCAAGAAGGGGGTAAATACCGCGTCGACTTTGCGTTCGGTAAGAATAGTGCGCAATTCTCCAGAAGCTCGCACGATGTTTTCCGGCAAGTAGGCGTGATTGAGAAAGCGGGGTGGATCCAGGCCCAGAACCGCGGCGGCGCGGCGGGATTCTTCGTTGCGAAGCTCGGTCAGAGCCTGCCGGGTCATTCCCAGCTCTTCATGCTCAGGGGCGCCGTCGTGGACCATAACGATGGCCGCCGCGTTGCCGGAACGGACTTGCAGAGCGAGCGCACCGCCGCAGCCGATGGTTTCGTCATCCTGGTGCGGGGCAACCACAAGCATCGATTTGCCGAAGGGCGCCCGGATCGGGATAGGCCGAATGGAACTGGAGAAATAGTCGGTGACGGAAGCTAACTGCTGCCGGCGTAGATCCAGATCGCCGAGAGAAGTTGCGAGGAAAAGCTTAAACCGGCTGCGGGCATACAGCAGCGGCACCACCGTCCGATAGGCGCGGCGAAGATAATTACGAATCAAGCGAAGGGAGCCTCGTTACCCGCGTCTATGTGCCAACTCACGTGCGAGTTCTAAAGACCTCTCCCCGTTATTATAAGTGTTCCTGGTGAGAAGGGCAGAGACCAACCTGGACCCGCCGGCTATGATCGTGTCGCAGCAAGCCTCTTATACAATTAGACATGCCCGAAGATCCATCGTCTTCCCCGCGACTCATCTACGACGTTGGTTTTAATAACGGCGATGATTCCTTTTACTACCTCAGCCGAGGATTTAACGTCGTGGCAGTGGAGGCGAACGCCGCCCTTGTAGAGGAGGGCAAAGCCCGTTTTGCTTCTGAAATCGCCTCGGGCCGGCTGACACTGGTTCACGCGGCGCTATGGGAGCGCAGCGGCGAGACCGTGAACTTCTTCATCAACGATAGCGAGCACGGACAGAGTTCGCTCGATGCGGAACGCGGCAAGAAGGGTGGAAGTTATCGGGAAATTACCGTTGGCACGGTCACCATCGGGGATCTCTTCGCTCAGTACGGAGTGCCGTGGTACTTGAAGATCGACATCGAAGGGGCCGATGAAATGGTGATTCGCACGATACCGCGTACGGGCCG
>Ga0265313_10002550_pt1 | contig 15589 bp, 12 predicted proteins | sample 4123metaG_FD_203122 | JGI IMG/M metagenome (GOLD analysis project Ga0265313, IMG submission 203122) | Rhizosphere microbial communities from Carex aquatilis grown in University of Washington, Seatle, WA, United States - 4-1-23 metaG | ecosystem: Host-associated > Plants > Roots > Rhizosphere >...
CGATCCGCCGATCCTGGCCAGCGCCGGCACGCCCGGGTCTATCTCCGGCCCGATGGCGAGAGCATCGATGCCGAGCGCCGTGACCACCGCCCCGGAGGTCTCTCCGCCGGCGACGACCAGCCGGCTGACGCCGCCCTGGACCGCCGCCCGGGCTGCGTCTGCGAACAGGGCGTCGAGGCGGTGGGCCACCGCATCGCGCCCGAATCTGTCCTGAACGGCCCGGACCCGCTCAGGGGGCGCCGACGAATAGACGAGGGGCGACGCATCCTTGTGGCCGAGCACGAAGGCCGCGAGCGTCGCCGCCGACACGCTGCCCTCCATTACCGCCTCGACCGCGACCTCGAGCACCGGGTGTTCGCGGCGATGGAAATCGACCTGGCCGAGGGTCGCCTTGGAGCAGGATCCCGCCAGGATCGCGCCGGCGCCCGCGACCGGCCGGAATGCGCCCTGCCCCTTGCCCGCGAGCTGCCGGCGGATGAAGTTGCGCGGCAGTCCAAGGGCGATCCCGGATCCGCCCGTGAGCAGCAGCGCCTCGGCCGAGGCATCCCCGATGGCGAGCAGATCCTCGTCGCTGACGGCATCGACGATGACCAGGCGCTCGCCTCTCGATCCCGCTGCGTCCAGCGCCTCGGCAATCGCCGCCCCGCCCCGGCGAACGACCGGCCACGGCACCAGTCCGACCGGATCTTTCGTCTGCCGCGCGAGCCAGCGCCGGAGGTCGGCATCGGTCATCGGATTGAGCGGATGATGTTCCAGCCCGGACTCGTTGAGCAGCCGGTCGCCGACAAACAGATGGCCCTGATAGACCGTTCGACCTGCGGTCGGAAAGGCGGGGCAGGCGAGGACGCCCTTGACGTCAAGCGCGCACGCGAGCGCCTCGCCGACCGGGCCGATATTGCCCTCCGGCGTCGAGTCGAAGGTCGAGCAATATTTGAAGACGAACTGACGGCAACCCTGGCCCTTGAGCCAGTCGAGCGCGGCCAGCGACAGCCGCACCGCTTCGCCGGCGGCGATCGACCGGCTCTTCAGCGCCACGACGCCGGCTTCGCAGTCAGCCGGCACGGCGCTGCTCGGGACGCCGAGGAACTGGATCGTGGCCAAGCCGCCCCGGGCGAGCGTATTGGCAATGTCGCTGGCCCCGGTGAAATCGTCGGCAATCACGCCAAGCAACATGCAGCTCGTCCTCCTGGAGCCAGATCGCGCAAGGCCTGTCCGGCCTGAGACCCGTTTCAGATCCCAATCTATCATTTAGAGGCGGATGAAACCGCCGGCGCAACCACGATCACGGCAGCATGAGAACGCAAGCCACGGTGGCGATGCAAATGACCGCCATCGCCAGGAGCAGGAGGCCGAAGGAGCGCGATGTCGTGCTCCCTTCGCTGCTCCCGGACTTCGAGCGCTTCGAAGGCCGCTTCGCCGACGTGGCATCGTCTCTGCTGGCCTCCGGTTGACGCAGGCGCGCCAGCGTCTTCTGTGCCGGCTCGATAGGACGCAGGGTCATCGTGTCGATGATTTGGGCGAAGTGAAGAGTTGCCTTCTGCCTCTGAGCCTCCAGAAGGTCGGCGACGACCTCCTCGACGGTATCCCGCTCAGGCGTCAGGCCATGGGCTCGACCATCAAGGGCGTCGCCCAGGCTGTAGGCCCCGCGGAACCGGCCTTTGGCCGCCCGGTTGTCCATGCTTATGCAATCTGCCGAGGTACCCTCGGCAACCCACTGTCATTGGACCCGCGTCAGCGATACGCCGGATTGGAAACCATGCGCAGCCGACTTTTTCATGACAGCGGCTCTAAAGTTGTCATGTAGCGCGGGCCCAGGCTTCGGATGGCCGCTGCCGAGCGCCGGACGTTCGCCGGGTCAGGCTCCCTTCACCGCCGTCTCCAGGAGCCTGTTCACCTCGACGATCACTCTTTCCATCGGATCGAGCTTGCGCAGAACCGTGTTGGCGCCGACTTCCTGGGCAAGCTTGAAATAATCGACATCATAGAAAGTCGGCGCACCTGAAACGGCAATGATCCGGGCCTTATCATCGATGCCTCGCAGGTTGCGGATGACTTCGCCGCCATCGACACCCGGCATGCGCATGTCCGTAATGACCAGGTCCGGCGACTGATCGCGGTAGCGCGCGATTCCCTCAACCCCGTCCCGGGCAGTCACCACGACATGCCCCCCATCCGCCAGCGCCTGTTGAATAAGGCCGCAATAGAAGGGATCGTCATCGATCAGCAGTACCAATGCCATGGTTCCTACCTTCCTCCCACGGTTGCCGGAAGCTCGCAATCGGACCGCAACGCCCGCAACTTGATCCCAGGCACGCATTCCATCGAGCAGAAAACAACCCATATATCTATTCGCTCGTCGCGGCGATGCAACCCAAGGAGAGAGCAATGCCTCGATTTACAAGTGCGGGCGTCCGGTGGGGCGCCATCCTGGGCGTTCTGTTGCTGGCTGCCTGCGCGACCCAATCCCAACAGCCTGCAAAATTCACCGTGTACCATGTCACTTTCGATACTGACTCCTACGTCATCAGTCCCGCTGGCGAACAAGTCGTGCATGAAGTCGCAAGCACAATCGAAGCCGACAAGATGGCCTCCATCACCATCGTCGGGCGAACGGACGCTACCGGCAGCCCGGCATACAATATGAAGCTCTCCCAAAAGCGGGCGATTGCGGTGCACGATGCGCTCGTCGCCACGGGCAAAATCACCCTGGACCGAATCGAGACGGCCTGGACCAGCGAACAACCTGAGAATGCGGGAACGCAGAGCAGCGCCGGGTCCGTCGGTAGCCGGGTCGTAGATATATTCATTCACTAGTGGTGAAATGCTGACGCCTCTCCCGTTGCCTCGAGCGCGATCCGCGGACCCACAAACCCTTCGCACCAGGTATTTCTGCCCTTCTCGAATCAGGAGACAGCATGACCCGGCTCTCTGCGAAAGCTAGTGAGATCACCCTGATCAATGTTTTCACAGTCGAGCCGGCAAACCAGCAACGTCTCATCGAGCTGCTGACCGAAGCCACGGAGGCTTCTGCATCCCAGGCGCCTGGCTTCATTTCCGCCAGCCTCCATCGCGGCATGGACGGGACAAAGGTCACGATGTACGCAAGATGGCGGAGCATCGATGAGTATCAGGCGATGCGCCGGGATCCAGCTTCACTCCCGTTTTTGCAGGAGGCGCTTGCGATCTCCAAGTTTGAACCCGGCATGTACGAAGTCGTGCGAACCTTCGCGCCCGCCGGCGAGCCGCACTGATACGAACGCTTCGGCGGGTGGCAAGTGCCGGACTGTCACCGCCATGCAAGTTCGGCCGGTTCTAGACCGGCTCAGTCCTGATCGAGAATGCCGCGGACTTTCAGCGCCAGATCCCGCTTTCGATACGGCTTGCGCAAGATTTGCCAGGCAGCCTGATTGGCATTGCTGACCGCCTTCTCTGCATAGCCGGTCGTGAGCAGGATCCGGATGTTCGGGCGCAGTTTCCTTGCTTCGCTGACGAGATCGGTGCCGGTGAGCTTGCCGGTCATCACGATGTCGCTGAACAGCAGATCGATAGGCTCCGTGCCCCGCAGGACCGCCAAAGCAGCCTCGCCGTTCTGAGTCGCGAGAACCCGGTAGCCGAGTTTCTCCAGCTGATACACGGCCGTGTGGCGAAGCTCGGCGTTGTCTTCGGCGAGCAGGATCGTCTCCGTTCCGCCCGGCATTTGCTGCGCTGTTTCGGCCCGAGGTGGCTCCGCCGCCGCCTCGGTCTTTGCCCTCGGCAGATAGATCTTGACTGTCGTGCCGTGCCCGACCTCGCTATAGATCTTGAGGTGGCCGCCCGATTGCTTGGCGAAGCCGTAGATCGTGCTGAGGCCGAGGCCGGTGCCCTTACCCACAGGCTTGGTGGTGAAGAATGGCTCCACGGCATGCTCGGCAACCTCGGCTGACATGCCCGTTCCGGTGTCGGTCACGGCCAGCATCGCGTAGTCGCCGGGCGTCACGCCCGGGTTCGCGCGGGCATAGTCCTCGTCCAGGCGAACGTTGGCGGTTTCGATAGTTAGCGTCCCGCCGTCCGGCATGGCGTCGCGGGCATTGATCGCCAGATTGACGATCGCATCCTGCACCTGGGATGGATCAGCGAAAGACGGCCACAGGTCGACGTCGGACTCCACGCGCACGGCAATCCCCTCGCCCAGGGTGCGCTTAAGAATGGCGGACAAGTCCGGAAGGAGGTCGTTGATCGCGATGGACGTTGGCTCCAGATCCTGCTTGCGGGCGAAGGCCAGCAATCGATGGGTGAGTTCGGCTCCGTGGAGCGCACCGCTAAGAGCCCGGCTGATGAGCTGCCCCTGCTCGGAATGTTCGTCCAGCTTTTCCATCACCATGTCGAGGTTGCCGACGACGATGCCGAGGAGGTTGTTGAAGTCGTGGGCAATCCCGCCGGTCAATTGGCCCACGGTTTCCATCTTCTGCGATTGGCGCAATTGGTCCTCCAACTTTCGCCTTTCGCTGATGTCGCGCACGGATCCGACGAATTCGCGCTTGCCGTCCAAGGGCGGCAGCTCGCCGACAGCCAGATCCATGGGGAACAAGGCCCCGTCCTTCCGCCTGCCCTGAACTTCCCGCCCGATCCCGATGATCCTGGCGATGCCCGTGCGCAGGTAGTGCTGGACATGGGCTCCGTGCCGGGACCTCTCGGGTTCGGCCATGAGCATGGCGACGTTCTGTCCGACAACCTCCTCCGCTCGATACCCGAAGATCCTCCCGGCCGGACCGCTGAAGGTCTGGACTGTGCCGTCCTCCGATACGGTTAAGATGCCATCGACCGCGCTCTCGATGACGGCTTTCATTCTCGCCTCGAGGCGCTCCCGCTGTTCGGCGCCCCGCTTGCGCTCCGTGATCACTTCGCTGAACAGGATGATGCCGCCTATGGTGTGCTCGTCTTCATACCAGGGCCGGATCTCCCATCTGACCCAGTCCAACTTTCCGTCGGCGCGCGGAAAGGGGTCCTCCTCGCAACGCTCGACCGCACCGGCGAGGCAACGGCGGTGGATATCCCGCCAGCGCTCGGGCATTTCGGGGAAAATCTCGTAGTGGCTTCGACCGATCAGATCCTTTTCTCTAATCCGGTAATCCTCGACAAATCGGCGGCTCACGGAAATGTAGCGCAGCTCGCGGTCGAACATGGCGATGGCCGCCGGCGCCCCTTCTACGAAAAGACGCAGGAGCCTCTCGCCGCGCTGGAGTTCCGCCGTTCGAGCCGCGATGCGCGCCTCCAGCTCCGCATTCGAGGCTTGAAGCAGGGCTTCCGCCTTCTTGCGGCGCCTGGCTTCCTGGTCGAGCAGGAAGAAGATCCCGCCGATGAAGACCACGCTTGCAATCGAACCCAGGAGCAGAAGATAGGCCGCCATTCGATCGTGAACGGCGACCGCCTCTGCCCTGGCTGGGAGAATCTGTTGTTCGGCGCCCAGCATCGGAGCAATGGTGGCATCCATCTGCTGCATCAAATGCTGGCCGCGCAGAAACCGCGTCGGGCCCGGGACCGTCAGGCCGGTTGCCGTTCGGTATCTGAAGTTGCCGGAGAGCAGCGCGAGCCGGTCCCGCAGGAGCGGCTCCAGCGCGGCCAGGCGGGCGACCTGGGCAGGGTCGCCTGCCACGACGTCCCGCACCTTGAACATGGAAGCGGATATGCGTTCGACGGCGTCGTCGTAAGCCTGGAGAAAGCTCTGCTCGCCGGTCAGCAGATAGCCGCGCTGGGCCGACTCGGCATCGTCTATCGCGCCTGCGAGCCCGGAGATCTCGTACATCACCCGCTCGGCGTGACGGATCGACCGATTGGCTTCGATCGAATTCAGCACGCTGACGTACAGGGCAAAGCTGACGACAGCGGTCAGCAGGAGGCAGGCAACAAGCCCCACGATCCGGGCCTTGGACCCCCGGACCCCAGAGAGGATCCCGAACGGTATCCTGTTCATTTGCGCCGCACTGCCCGGCGGCATCCCGATCCAGCCAACAGGCGAAACGCCCGATGACGCTGGACGCCGCTTGGTCTTGGCTTAACGGTTGATGGTTGCACCTATTCCATGGAAGTCAAATTAAATTGGCAGGGACGACCGCCGTATCCTGTGGTTAAAGGCTGTCTTCGTCTGCTGTCGGGTTGCTGGAGCGAGTCACTTGCCACGGCTGAGATTCTCAGCGAATCTCCAGATTGTGGGCCAGGAACGGGTCACGGTATTCGCCGGCGACCTTGTCGAGGGCGGCGGCGAGCTCGGCGTAGTTGGCCAGCACGGCCCGCTTGTCGAGCTGGTTTCGCCTGTACAGCTGCTCGCCGGAGAAGACCAGGCTTTCGCCCACGAGATGCCCGATCGCCTCGCGGACTGCCGGCGCCAGTCCGCCGGCATCATCGAACAGGCGCTCATAGCTGAACATCGCGGCATCGGCATAGCCGCGCAGATTATGGAAGAAATAGGCCTCCGACTGGCACATGAGCCTCGCCCGCCGGGTCAGCCGCTCCACGTCCAGGGCGAAGGGCTCCGTCGCATCCTCGGCCGTCAGATTGTGCCATTTGCCGATCCGCTCTGAGATCCGATCGCTCAGGATCTGGCCGACCAGGTCGCGGCGCCAGACGAAGATGAACTTCGCCTTCATCCACTTGAGCTGGGTGAGGAAAAACGGCTCCTGGTGCATGAAGGTCCAGGGCATCCGGATTTCGCCCCAGGAATTGAATTTCACGTCGATGAGGACATGCCTGTCCCCCGCCACGCGGCGCAGGAGCGCGACGTAGTCCTTGCACAGCCGCTCGGCATCCGGGCCCGACATCACGTCGACGAACTGCAGCCGCCGGTCCCGGCAATAGCCGAAGAAGGACTGGGGCACGGTCATGGCCGCCGTGTCGAAGATCTCGCCCAGATCGGCGAAGCGGCCGGTGCCGCTCATCAGGCTCCTGAGGGCGGTAGTTCCGCTGCGCTGACCGGCGGTTATGCAGACGATCTGCTGCTCCATGAATTGGCGGCGCCTACCCTCGCCTTACCGACAGTGGCTGCGGAGCGCGGACTGTAGCGCGATTCCCCGAATCCACGCCAAGCTCCCGCACAGAGTCAGTTTGACCCCCATGCTTCGATAAGCTCAGCATGGAGGTGAAATAAACGGGCCTCATTCCGAGCCTGTCGAAGGATGAGACCACCCAACGATCCCCTGCCCGCGCCCCGATGGCATGTTGCTTTCGGCCGGCCGGTTCGCGAAGATGTTTTCGGGAGCGACGGATTTCCAGAACAGCAGCCACGACACCGGTCTACCGCCACCCGTCAGGCGATGCAGCAGCCGCACCGGGCGGCGCCGGCATCCGCTGAACTATTGCCCATGACCGCGATCTCGCCCGACAATCGAACGATCCACGGCATGTGGGTGGGCGACCAGCTTTCGCGGATGGAGCTCCTGACCCTCGCCTCCTTCACCCATTTCGGCCACAAGTTCCACCTCTGGGCCTATGACGATCTCTCGCGCCAGGCGCTGCCGAAAGGGGTCAGCCTCAGGGACGCCAGCGAGATCATCCCGCGCCGTAAGGTCTTCGCGCGCTCGGGCATCGATCCCGAGACCGGTGTCGGCCGCAACAGCTTCGGCGCGCCGTTTTCCGATCTTTTCCGCTTCAAGCTGCTCCACAGGCATGGCGGCATCTGGGTGGATATGGATGTCACTTGCCTGCGCCCATTCGACTTCAAGACGCCCTACGCCTTCCGTGGTCACCGCATCGGCGTGGTCGGCAGCATCCTGAAATGCCCCAAGGGCAGCAAGCTGATGGGGCGGATCTATGACGAGACGGTCCGCTCGGTGGACAGCGAAAGCGCCTACCTGGCACCCAACCGGATTCTGACCAAGCATGTCGAGGCGGCGGGGCTTCGGCCCTGTCTCGTCGAGAACCTGTCGAACCCCGACAACTGGATCGAGTTCATCCAGCCCCTGATCGAGCGCCCGGTGGAGATCCCGCCGGACTGGTACGCCATCCACTGGATCAACGAGATGTGGCGGACCCTTCGCTCGGACGGCGGCTATTATCGCGGCCGCAAACTGCTGGACTATCTCCCCGACAAGGACGCGCCCCTGCCCGGCAGCACGCTGTGGGAGCTCTATCGCAAATACGGCCTGGTCGATCCCCGCGAAGGCCCCGAGGGCCTGCGGCCGGCCCGCGTTGCCATCGCGAAGCCCGCCCCCGCTCTCCCGGTGCATTCCGTCAGAGATCAGCCGCCCGGCGCGAGGCAGCTGAACGTCCTGCTGCCGAGCCTGGTGCGCGGCGGCGCGGAGCGTGCCGTCCTCGAGACCATGGCGGCGTTGCGCGACCGGCCCGGCCTCGCCCAGAGGCTCTATGTCGTTCACCGTTCGCGCCGGCAATATCCCGCCGGCGAAGGGGGCAACCTCCGGGTCGTCTTCTCCGACGGCGCCGCCGATGACGCCGCGGCCATGCGCGCCATTGGCTTTGAGGTGCTGCTGAGCGGCGCGCCCCTCATCTATACCCATCTCATTCCGGCGCGCCTGCTTCGCCATCTATGGGAGATGGGCGTGGCCACGATCCCGGTCGTCCAGAACGCCGAGCCGGGCTGGAGCGACCCGCCCGAGGCCTACGGCGCCCCCCATGTCCCGTTCCTTGTCGCCGTGTCCGATGCCGTGGCCGGGGAGCTCCGCGCCGCCGGTTGCCCGAAGCCGGTGGTCACCATTCGCCACGAGCTGCAGCGCTTCTATATGCCCACGGAACTCTCTCGCCATCGCCGCGAGATCCGCGACCGCTATGGGATCGCCGAGAACACGCTCCTCATCGGCATGGTCGGCCAGTTCAAGTCCCAGAAGGCCTATACCCGCGCGGTCCGCGTGCTGGAACGGGTGCGCCGGCAGATCCCGGCCAGGCTGATGATCCTCGGCGGCTGGGACCAGGACTATGGCGGCGCCCGGGCCGCATATGAGGCCACCTGCCGGCGCGCCGTCGATCTCGGCGTGATCGCCGACATGATCATGCCCGGCGACGTCCACCCGATCGATCCCTACCTGGCGGCCTTCGACGTGTTCATGAATACCAGCATTCACGAAGGGCTCAGCGTCGCCCTGCTCGAAGCCGTTCAGGCGGGCTGCCCTGTGGTCACGGCCGATGTCGGCGGCAACCGCGAGGTCCTGCCCGAGCGCGCGGTGCTGGTGAAGGACGGCGCCGATATCGACGGATATGTCGACGGCATTTTCAAGCTCGTCCATGTCACCGATCGGATCCTGCCTCAGCCGGGGCCGGAGACCACGGCCATGGCCCGTCTCTGGCCGCTGCTGGCGAAGCATGGCATCGCCGAGGGCGTGGCGTCGCTGGCGCAGCCCGCCGGCACCTTGTTCCTGACCCAGAACCTGCATATCGGCGGGCCGCAGCAGTCCCTGGTCAATCTCCTCGCCGGGCTGCCCGCCGGGCAAAAGGCCATCGTTGCAGTGCTGGAGGGGGCGCCCCTCGACCAGCACAAGCGGCGCCTGGACCAATGCCGCATTCCGGTCTTCTCCGCCGGCGATGCTGTGACCGCCATGGACAAGGCGGAAGCCGTGCTCAACTGGGTTGAGATGCTTCGGGTTCGGAGGCTTTGCTTCTGGAACCTTGACCCCGAAGTGAAGCTTGCCATCGCCAAGATCCTGTCGGTCCGGGACGATATCCAATTGATCGACGTCAGCCCCGGACCGATGCTGTTCGACGAGTTGTCGGGCGCGGCGGCCTTCCAGCGTCGCCTGGCCTTCACGGCGTCGCAGTATTTCGCCCGGCTGGATTGCTTCGTTGCCAAATACTCTGACGGTCTGCCGCCGCCCTCCATGGGGATCGACCGGCGCAAGGTCCGGGTCATCTCCAACGGCGCGCCGCGCGCGCCGAGTTTCGTGCCGCTGCCTCCGGTGGAGTTCATGCTGCCGCGCGACCGGGATCCCGGCCTCGCCATCGGCACTTGTTGCCGGTTCGTGCCGGACAAGCGCATCGAGTTCCTGCTGGAGGCGATGGTGCTGTTGAGGCGGGAGGCGCCGGGATCTTCGCTGACGATCGTCGGCGGGCCGGACCGCGGAAGTCAGGACTATTTCGAGGCGATGCGCGGCCGGGTGATGGAAGCGGGATTGGACAACGTCTTTTTCGCCGGCGAGCAGCAGGACGTCCTGCCGTTCCTCAGCCAGTTCCGGCTGTTCGTGATGTACGCCGACCGGCAAGGCTGCCCGAACGCTTCGCTGGAGGCGATGTCGATGGGTCTGCCGATCATCGCCAATCGTTCCGGCGGCACGGCCGAGCAGGTGGAGGATGGCGTGAACGGCTATCTGGTCGCGAGCCCGGCGGAAATGGCGGATCGGGCCATCGCCCTTTTGAAAAACAAGCGCCTCCGGGAACGGATGGGCAAAGCCAGCCTGGCGATCGCCCGCAAGCGCTTCTCGATGGAGAAGATGATCGCGGCCTATGAGGAATTGCTGGCCGAATGAGGGCCGTCTCTGGCGCGAATCGAAGTTCGTCCGTACAAAGGAATGGATTGGTCGGCTTTGGGGGAATGCGGGATGAATCGCCTGTTGATCGAGTTTTCGCCCGATCGTGATCGCTGCGGGAGGCTGACCTTGTTCGATCGCGCCGGGCGCAAGGTTTGCGGAAGCTTCGCCGTGGCCGGCCGCTCGACCGACAGCCTCGCCGCCGCCGAGGGCAATCCCCGGCGCGATCCGAGGCTGCGGTACGGGGATACGCCCACCGGCCGCTATCGCCTCGGCCACATCCTGAAGACCGGCAAGGGCACGTTTTTTCCCGCGGCCGAGTTCGGCCCCCATGGCGTCGCCGTTCTCGAAGCCGTCGCTGGCGAGGCCGCGCTCGCCGAGGCGAACGGGCGCTTCCATGTCCTCCTTCAGGGGGGCCGGCGCGCCTCCGACGGCCGGCTCAGGAGCTCGGCCGGCGCGCTGCGCCTGGCCAACGAGGACCTGCGCCCGCTGATGGCAGCGCTCAGGAAGATGGACGAGCTCAGCTGCGAGGTGGTGGAAGGGGACATCCGGGCGAACCTCGGCTTCGTCTTCGACGACGAGTCCTGCGTGGCCGAAGATCCAGCCCCGCTGCCGCGCGAAGAAGGGTCAGGCGCGATCTGGGCGAGGAACCCGTCGCGCCGCGCGGCGCTGCGCACCGGAGCGGCAGGTGCCGCCGGGCTCATGGCGCTTCGCTTGTCGGTTGCCTTCCTCGCGCTCGACGCCGCGCGGCCCCCTTCGGCTCTCGCCTACGGGTCCTCGCCCTCGGGCAGCAACACGCCCACGGAGACCCCGCCCGCGGCAAGCAACCCGCCGGCAACGCCGCCCGCCACCAGCACCGGCACGGTGACCAGCCCGACCTTGCAGCAGCTTCAGGATCTGAATACGAACGGCGCCGTTCCGGGGACCCAGCCCTATATCGACACGCCCGGCCCGGGCAGCGTCCAAGGATCCACCCCCTCGGACGCCAAGGCGACCTATTTCCAGGAAATGAACGATGCGGGGAAGATAACCGACCCCACGGCCAGAAATGCCGCCATCAATGCGGCGAACTCCAAGTACTTTTCGACCATCAATCAGCCGCCGGCCACGTCGCTTCCCACCACCAGCACGACGACGGTGACCGTGCCCGCCCAGCCCACGGGGGGAAGCAGGACCAAATGACCGTCCTGGTGGCGGGCCGCTGAAACGGGGCGCGCTTCAGCGCCCGGCCGACGCTCGATGAAGGACTGTCGATGAGGCGCGTCGAGCGGTGAGTCTAGAGGACACCGTCAGAGACGCGTGGCGCGTCGGTGGGCCTTCGTCCATCGAACGGCTCCCTGCTTGCAACTAAGCGTCGAGGTTGGGTTAGAGACCGTCAATCTCCAAATTGACCGCACAACCGATCGATTGACCCCGCCCGCCTTCATGCGACATCGTGCTCAGCCAAATCGTCCCGACAAGCCATGGGGCGCGACAAGGTGGAGGCGTCATGACGCTCAAGATCTACGGCATTCCCCGGTCCCGGGCCGTGCGCACATTGTGGATGGCCCATGAACTCGCCATTCCCCACGAGCTTATCCAGGTCAAGCCTGGGCCCGAGGGCAGCCGGAAGCCCGAGTATCTCCGCCTCAATCCCAATGGCCAGGTCCCCTTCATAGACGACGACGGCCTGGTTCTCTGGGAATCCTTCGCCATCAATCTCTATCTGGCGAAGAAGCATGGCGCGCCCATCGGGCCGGCGAACCCGGCCGAGGACGGTCAGATGACCATGTGGACCCTCTGGGCCGTCAACGAGATCGAGCCCTCCGCCGGCGCCATATTGATGAACACCATCGAGCTGCCTGTCGCAGAGCGCAAGCCGGCCGCCGTGGCGGCGGCTCTCGAAAAGCTCGCGGGGCCGCTGCAGATCCTGGAGGACAAGCTGGCGAAGGACGGCGGCTATCTCGTCGGCCGGCGCTTCACGGTGGCCGATCTCAATCTCGTCTGCTGCCTGTTCTACCTGCGCCAGGCTCCCCAGGCCCTGGCGGCCAGGCCCAGGATCCGCGCCTGGTACGATCAGGCCATGGCCCGCCCGGCCAACCGCGCGGCCTTCGCGCTGCGCGGCGACTGACAGGCGAAGGAGGAGCATCGATGCCGAATTCTTCCCTACCGCCGGCCGAGGCGAAGGCCGCGCGCCAGCACGGCGCCATGGAATTCATAACCGCGCCGGTCGATCTCGACGTCGTGCGCCGCTACAGGCTCGATCGGCTTCGCGCCGAGATGAAGCGCGCCGATCTGGCCGGCATGCTGCTGTTCGACCAGATCAACACCCGCTACGCCACCGACGCGACCAACATGCAGGTCTGGTCCTCCCACTACGAGACCCGCTGCGTGTTCGTGGCGCTCGAGGGACCGGTGGTGCTGTTCGACTATGCCAACCATCCCCATCTCGCCGAAGGCCTGCCGACGGTGGACGAATACCGGGTGATGCCGTCGTTCTACTATTTCACGGCAGGGCCAAATGCCGAGGATCGCGCCCGGCGCTTCGCCGGCGAGATCGCCGATCTGATGAACCGTCATGGCGGTGGCAATCGCCGGCTGGCCATCGACCGGCTTTCGCATATGGGCACCGATGCGCTGCGCGCCCATCAGCTCCAGCTCCTTGACGGCCTGCCCGCGACCGAGCACGCCCGCGCGATCAAATCGCCCGAGGAGATCGCCCTCATGAAGGCCTCGCTGGCGGTCTGCGAGGCCGGATGCCGGGCGATGCAGGATGCGCTCGAGCCGGGCATCACCGAGAACGCCCTCTGGGCGAAGCTGCATGAGACCAACATCCGTCTCGGCGGCGAGTGGATCGAGACCCGGCTGCTCTCCTCGGGTCCGCGCACCAATCCCTGGTTCCGCGAATGCTCCATGCGCCCGATCGAGCGAGGCGACATGGTCAGCTTCGACACGGACCTCATCGGGCCCTACGGCTATTGCGCCGACATCTCGCGGGCCTGGGTCTGTGGCGGCAAGGCCAGCGACGAGCAGCGCCGCCTCTATGCCGCCGCCTTCGCCCAGATCGACCACAACATGTCCGTCCTGAAGCCCGGCATGACGTTCCGGGAACTGGCGGAGAAGAGCTGGCCGATCCCGGAGGAATTCCTGTCGCGGCGCTATTCGAGCATGATCCATGGCGTCGGCCTGGCCGACGAATATCCCTCGATCAAGTATCAGCCCGATTTCAAGGCGAAGGGCTATGACGGAGTGGTAAAGCCCGGCATGACGCTTTGCGTCGAGAGCTACATCGGCACTGAGGGCGGCCGCGAGGGCGTCAAGCTCGAGGAGCAGGTCCTCGTCACCGACCGCGGCATCGAGCGGCTCTCGAAATATCCGTTCGAGACCGCGTTGCTATAAGCGAGGAAGGAGACGCGTGGTGAACAGCAGGCTTTCCATCGCAATCCTGGCGATTCTGATCGCCGTCGTCTCCGCGCCAGTCCGCGTCGTCGAGGCGGCAGAGCCCCCTGTCTATTCGGTGGACTTCACCGGGTTTCCCGGCGGAGACGTGCTGAAATGGCTGGGCGCCAAAGGCTTCATAGCCAAGCAGGACGCGAGCAACAGCAGGAAAGTGGTCTACCACGTCGAAGGCAATGATCTGAGACTGGAGGCCAAGACCCAGGCACAGGCCCTGCTGCTCAACGAGACGCACGTCCCGGATTATTCCAGGATCCGGATCGAATGGGGTGTCGACGCTTTCCCGCCCGGCGCCTCTTACGAGAACGGCGTCAGGTCCGAGTCCGTGATGATCTACGTTTTCTTCGGCAAGGAACGGATCAGCAGCGGATCCTTCATCATTCCGGACAGTCCCTATTTCCTCGGCCTTTTCCTGTGCGAATCCGGAAAGACGAATGAGGCTTTCACCGGGCGCTTCTACCAGGCCGGCGGCCGCTACGTCTGCCTCCACCGGCCGCGGCTCGGCGAGCTCGTCACCACCGAATATCCGATCGCGGAAGCCTTCACTCGGACCTTCGGCAAGAGCCAGGCGCCGGAAATCAGCGGGTTCGCGATCTCGATCGATTCCAGCAACGCCAAGGGCAAGGGGACGGCCATGGCTTTCGTCAGGAAGATCGAGTTCCTCAGGTAGCCACGTGTGCGGCATTCCGCCATGGCCTCCAATATGCCGGCCGGAGGCCGCGGGAGGAGTCGTCAGCCGTCACTGCAGGATCTCCTCGGAGAGGGCATCCTTGCTTTCGGGCAGGATCTGCCCGCCATCCACGACGATGGTGGTGCCGGTGATGTAAGCCGCGTCGTCGGAAGCAAGAAAGAGGGCCGCGTTGGCGACGTCGCGCGGTGTTCCGAGCCTTCCCAACGGAACCGCCCTTGTCATGCCTTCGATGAAGCCGGCGCTGCGCCCCGCCGTCATTCCCTCGGTCAGAATATTGCCGGGCTCGATCCCGTTGACCGTAATCCGGTACTGCGCGAACTCCAAGGCGGCGGCCCGGATGAATCCATTGATGCCGGCTTTGCTGGCGGCGTAGGCGCCGACGCCCGGGTGCGCGACGCGGGGGCCGGTGATCGACGAGGTAAATACCATGCGCCCTCCGCCGGTCGACCGCATCGGCGCGACGCAAGCCTTGGCGGCGAAGAATGTGCCCTTGAGATTGACGTCCAATATCCGCTGCCACTGCGCGCCTGTCGTGGTCGCGATCGGACTGACCGGGTAGATGCCTGCATTCTGCACCAGAATGTCGACGCGTCCGAAGCGGTCGATCGTGGCGGATACCAGGGAAGCGACCTCGTCCTCGTTCGACACATCGGTGCGATGGAAAAGCGCTCTTTCGTCTCCCAGCTCTCTTGCGGCGCGCGCTCCGCCTGCCGCGTCCACATCCCCGATTGCAAGAGTTGCCCCTTCCTCGTGAAAGCGCCCGGCGATCGCCCGCCCGATGCCCTGTGCCGCGCCGATGACGATGGCGACACGCCCTTCCAAGCGTCCTGTCATAGCCTTACTCCCTTTGTTCCAAATTGCCGGATGTATACCCGGCGCTATGCTGGTTCAGCGTCAGGTCCCAGGGTGTCCTGAGATCGTAATCACCTGACAGATTGGCTGCGCCGGCGGGCGCGGGACCGCGAGAGTCCCGAGCGCCCGGCCGGCGTGGCCATGCCGCCTCCGGGCGGGGTAAGGATGG
>Ga0265313_10002553_pt1 | contig 15556 bp, 10 predicted proteins | sample 4123metaG_FD_203122 | JGI IMG/M metagenome (GOLD analysis project Ga0265313, IMG submission 203122) | Rhizosphere microbial communities from Carex aquatilis grown in University of Washington, Seatle, WA, United States - 4-1-23 metaG | ecosystem: Host-associated > Plants > Roots > Rhizosphere >...
CGAAACGTCCAACGCAGGCACCGCCAATTTCTGCCGCAGCAGCAGCAAGAGCGCGCCGATGACGCCACCCCAGGTCGCGACGCCCCAGATCATGAAATGCCAGATCGAGCGGCTATAGATATAGTCTCTCAGTTCGGGGGGCATGGCCTTTATATAGGGTTCGAATCGTGCGGCGGTCGCGGTGAAGTCGAACGCGGCAAAGCCGTTCCAAAGCGTCGCCAGCAGGCCAACAAGCCACAGATGCCACGGCGCGCGCATTGGTCTGTCAGAATTCGATTCAACCATGAGCCGGCTCCTGTTGCGGTTCGCGCTGAACGCAACTCAGTCCACATTCGGTGTCTGAGTTTGAGGTAACGATACGCCATTGCTCTCGTTCTTTGAAGCCGATGGCGCGGCGGTCGTCGATACCGGTGAGCGGACTGCAAACGCACCCGGGCTTTCAGGCAATCAAGCAATGTCAGATATGGCCGCCTTCGACTCGAGGCCGACATTTGACTTGCAAGAGGTAGTGCTTCGTCGAGACTTCCCACGCGGTTCGGAACTCGCTCCGCGTTAGGACTGATCAACTGCCGACCTGTGGCTTCCGAAAACCTCATCGGGCGGATTCGCGGTGGAAAACAGAATCGCGCCATGATCTCGATCGATGGCAGACTTCATCAAACTTCTTATCGCATTCATTGAGGACTACTTTCGCTCGCAGGAGCAACTGAGGGCCGAGAACACCGCGCTTCGCCATCAGCTCGATGTGTTGCGCCGCAAAATCTCAAAGAGACCGCAACTGTCAGGCTCCGATAAGGCCCTGTTTGTATGGCTTTATCGGTTCTTTCCGAGGATCCTTGGGGCCATCAGGATCATTCATCCGGAGACGGTTATTGACTGGCACCGGGCGGGATTCCGAGCCTGGTGGCGTTGGAAATCGCGAAACCGTGGTGGACGGCCGAAGGTCGACCGTGATCTGCGCGACTTGATACGGCAGATCTGTGAAGAGAATCCGCTCTGGGGCGCGCCGCGCATTCACGGCGAGCTCCTCAAGCTCGGGTTCACTGTCGCGCAGTCGACGGTGTCAAAGTACATGCTGAGAGGACGCAGACCACTCTCTCAAGGCTGGAAGACCTTCCTGCACAATCACGCGGACGACATTGCGGCCGTGGACTTTCTGGTCGTGCCAGCTCTGACATTCGAACGTCTGTTCGCGTTTGTCGTTCTTGGTGTCGGAAGACGAACCATCCTTTGGATTGGCGTCACGACAAACCCGACTGCGCAATGGCTGGCCCGTCAGATCACCGAAGCGTTTCCTTGGGACAGCGCGCCCAACTATATCATCCGCGACAATGATGGTGCTTATGGCGATGTCTTCAAACGACGGGTCAACGCGACGGGGATCCGTGGTCGACCTACGTCGCCTAGGTCACCATGGCAGAACGGCTATGTCGAACGGTCCATCGGTTCGATCCGGCGCGAGTGCCTCGACCACGTGATTGTGCGCGACGAGGCCCATCTGTGTCGCGTCCTCGGCGCCTATTCACTTTATTACAATACGACCCGGAGCCATCTCGGCCTGGGCAAAGACTCGCCTAACCGCCGGGCCGCCCAGCATCGCGGCCGCATTGTTACGACCAATGTACTAGGTGGACTTCACCATCAATACGCCCGGATTTAGTTTTCGGAATGGACAAGGGTGTTCTAGCCGAAATCAGACCAGTACACTGTAACGATGCAAGATCAACGGAGGGACGCATGTATGTCGAGCTAGATCACATTATCCTTCCCGTGAGCGACATCGAGAAAAGCGCCCGGTTCTATTACAAAGTCCTGGGGTTGAAATATGAACCCGACGCGCTGGTTCGGGTGAGTCCGACGCTGGTTTTTCAACTCATTCCGCAGCCGCCAAAGGTTAGCCATCACTTAGCCTTCTCCATGTCCAAAACCGACTTTGACTCCACATTTGCTCGTCTCAAAGCCTCAGCTATCCCGTACGGAGATAACTTTGACACCGTGGGAACCATGACCGGTCCCGGCGTTTCTCATGGATCAAAAAAGAACGCCAACTCGATATACTTTCGCGATCCCGACGGACACATGCTAGAAATCATGCACTACGAATTGATTTAGTTCCTTCTCGAGCCAATCCATTCAGACACTTAATCTTGCCGTCCCGTGTATTGCGGATATTTCGCCGGTTTCAATTCGAATGACCGCTTACGACCCAAGGCGGACGTCGGCGTCCGGTTTCTGGGCGACATTTTCTTTGACAGGCCAAGTACCAGGGGATGTAGAGGCATTGCCGGGCTATGGCGCTGGAAATCCCGCATTCGAAGCGGTTTTCGCTCTGCTGCGCGCTCAGACCGCGCGAACTTCCGCAAGCCGCTTGATTGCGTACTCATCGTCCCAGCAGACCGCAGCTTCCCAGGCCGCCGATGCTTGGGCGGCGATGTCGTACGCGCTGCTGTCGAGACCGGCGGCGTTGTGAGGGAGTGCCAGGTCAAGGTCGGGGACGTCGGCGTGCGCTTCGTCCCAGTCTATCAGCGCAACCTGATCGGCAGTCATGCGGATGTTGCGCCGGTTGGGGTCCCCGTGGACGACGCAGGTTTGCCGTCCAACGAGCCGCGCCCAGGCCGCTCTACATCGAGCAACGCCCTCAGGCGGCATAGCGTTGAGGTCGATCCTCGTCCCGGTCTCGGCGTGCAAGAGGTCGGTCGATGACCGCCAACCGGGACGCTGTGGCCACCTCACTGTCAACTGATGCAGCCGGCGGAGCGCGGCGGCGACGCGGCGCCAGTCAGCCTCCGTCTCGGGTGGTCCGCCCTCCACGTACGTCATCACTACAAGACCGTTCGCGAACAGCCGTCCGTCTGTCGTCGGGATCGGCACGGGTACGGTCAGGCCATGACCGTCGAGGTGTTGGAGCAGTTCAGTCTCCCACGCGAGATCAGGATCACTCCTCTTGCCGAGACGAGCAACCGCGAGGCGGCCCTGAATGCGCACGCTCCATACGTCATTGGAGACTCCGCCAGCCAATCGTTCGATGCGAGCTACGTCGTCACCCCACTGCCCGAGCGTCTCCCAGCCCACTGGCGACATCGTGAACCTCCCTCTAGGCAGCTTGTGGCTCGCCGCCGTTCTGCGCCACTGATCCCGAGTTTGACTTCCGATTCTGCGCAGATGACTTACCGGAGACCGCGCTCATCGTAGCCGAAGGACCGCTATCGACCCAAGGCGGACATCGGAGTCGTGATACTACCCAACGCAAGAGCCTATCCATGCCGGTCGATTTTGGGCGATATTCGCGTAGCATGAAGCGCCATCGGGTAAATTCGTGAGCCAACGTCGGGATTCCAAACCGCAGGCATCGGCACAGCCGCCGCACCTGCAGCTTGACGCGGCACGCAATCTCACTCTGCAGAACCAGGTTCGCCAGAGGCTAGTTGACGCGATTCTCACCGGCATGTTCCCGTCGGGTAGGCGCCTGCCGTCTTCGAGAAAGCTGGCAACGCAATTGGGAGTCGCGCGCAACACTATCGTTCTCGCCTACCAGTCTCTGACGTCTGAAGGTTACGTCATTGCCCGCGAGCGCAGCGGTCTGTATGTCAACGAGGACGTCGTGAAGGGACGCGCGCTTTTCGCCCGCGTCGCAGGCAGGGCTGAAGCCGCACCCGACATTGAATGGCGGCGGCGGTTCAAGAGTGTTCGGCCTGGAGGCGAGAGCTATCGTTATCCTCCTGATTGGCAGAAATATCCGTTTCCATTCATCGAGGGGCGCATCGATCGCTCGCTCTTTCCCGTTGCAGAGTGGCGGGAAGCGGCGCGGATGGCGCTCGGCGCGCGCGAGGTCAGCCAGTGGTCGGCAGATGCAGGTGACGCCGATGATCCGATGCTTATCGAGGAAATTCGCAAGAAGGTGCTGCCGAGGCGCGGCATTGACGCAAGGCCAGACGAGATTCTGATCACCGCAGGCAGTCAGCAAGCACTGCACATTCTTGCTGAATTGCTGATCGACCGGTTGACGCAGGTCGTCGTTGAGGAACCGGGCAATGTCTCCTTCTACGAACTGTTGCTACGTCGAAGCGCGAGAGTCGTGCACCAACCGGTAGATCAAGACGGCATGATCGTCGATGAGAGGATTGACGGTTCCGACCTCGTCTACATTACGCCCAGTCACCAGCGGCCGACCGCCGCAACGCTTTCTATGGGGCGTCGTCAAGAAATTCTTGCGCGGGCGGCGGCGCAGGATTTTGTCGTTATCGAAGACGATTTTGAGTGCGAGACAAATTACCTCGATGACGCCTTTCCAGCCCTGCGCAGCCTGCAGGGCGGCGACCGCGTGATCTACGTCGCCAACCTGTCGCGCGTTTTGTCTCCGGGAATTCGTCTTGGTTTTATGGTGGCGTCGCCCGAAGTGGTTGGAGAAGCTCGCCGCCTTCGCTCGCTCATGACGCGCCATCCGCCCCTGAACAATCAGCGGACAGCGGCGCTGTTTCTTTCGCTCGGACACTACGACTCGACCATGTTGAAGCTCGGCCGCGTTTTTCGCGAACGGTTGCTGGCGTTGCGCGATGCGCTCAATCACTACCTTCCGCAATCGATCGCCATCGACCCCGTACGCGGCGGCACCACATATTGGGTGCGCGGGCCTGCCGGGTTATCGGCGAGCGACCTGGCGCGTGAGGCCGAAGTTCGCGGAGTTCTGATTGAACCAGTCGAGCGATATTTCGCATCGGATTCGCCGCCTCAATCTGTGTTTCGGATGGGCGTGACCGGTATTTCCGTGGATCGCGTCCGCGACGGTGTGGCGATGCTGGCAGAGGTCATTCGCGAACTGTCCGGCGTCAATATCCCGCGCGTCGATCCAGAGGCGCCCGGCTGGCTGACAAACGCCGAGTTACGCCGTCTCATGCCGGGCGCGACACTTCTATGTAAGACCGTCTATGGCGAGCCCTGCACGATCGAACTGTCTGACGACGGCGGCATGAGCGGTCGCGCAGGCTATGCGAACGAAGACCGCGACGACGGTACGTGGTGGCTACATGACGATAAGTGGTGCCGAAAGTGGAACTCCTGGTCGTACGGCGAGACCGCACAATTTCGTACGAGGCTCGAGGGCGAGCGTATTCACTGGTTCAATGATGACGGCCGCCTGGTCGATTCTGCGGTCTTCGTTGGGAGAGTTGGACTTGCAGCTTAATGCTGTTTTTTCAATTGGTTACGAGGTTCCTGAACGCTACGGTTTTGTGACCTTGGTGCCAGAATCGTGCTTCTGGTTGGAACATGCGCCAAAACTGGACCCATAGACTAGTTCCGACTGGTTCTACCCTCGGCGCACCGGGGTCCGTATGGTTGGTTCCGGACAGGGGGACAGTTTGCGCAAATTTACTATCGCCGGACTGCAGCTCGAGCTCTCCAAGGGCGATAACGTCGACCGCTTATGCGCTGAAATTCGCATCGCCAAGAAACGGTTTCCCTGGCTCGACATGGTCGTGCTCGGTGAACTGAACGCGTACGGCACGCCGCTTGAAAATGCGGAGCCGCCCGGCGGCCGCGCTGAACGGGCCTTCGCGCGCGTCGCCCAAGAGACAGGCCTTTGGCTGATCCCCGGCTCCCTGTATGAGTGGCGCGACGATAAGATCTTCAACATGTCGCCGGTCATCAATCCGGCCGGCGAGATCATCGCACGCTACCGCAAGATCTTTCCCTTCCTTCCCTACGAGCTGGACGTCGCTGCGGGCGACAAGCTCGTCACCTTCGATGTGCCGAACGTCGGCCGTTTCGGCGTGATCATCTGCTACGATATCTGGTTTCCCGAGACTGTGCGCTCTCTGGCGTGGCTGGGTGCCGAGGCCATCATCTGCCCCACTCTGACCAACACGATCGACCGCGATGTCGAACTCGCCATGGCAAGGTCCAATGCGGCGATGAACCAGTGTTATGTCTTCAACGTAAACGCCTGCGGGCCGCTAGCGTTCGGACGATCGATCGTCTGCGGACCCGGCGGCGAGGTCATTCACCAGGCGACGACCGCGCAGGAGATTTTCCCCGTTGAACTAGATTTTGACTATGTCGGTCGCGTTCGCGAACGCGGCTGGCAGGGTCTCGGACAGGTCCTGAAAAGCTTTCGACAGAACACGATGCAGTTTCCCGCTTACGTAGTCGGCACGAGCTCGCCGGCGCTTGACGCGCTCGGGCCGTTGAAACTGCCGGACGGACACGTCGCGTCGAATGGCGAGTCTTCGTCGGGCGCTTTGACGGCCACGCATCTGAAGGTGGCCAAGACATGAGTTTTGCGCCGGCCCCTATCGTTCGCGGCGGCCGGCGGTTCCTGGGGCGCGGACGAAGCATAGCTTAAGGGGATATTCAGATGAACGCCGTTTCGAGAATGCGATTTGCCAGTGCGTTACTGGGGGGTACAGCACTGGTTAGCATACCATCCGCCGAAGCGCTCGCTGCAGCGGCCTCGACTGTCGAGGTCGTAACGGTCACGGCCGAACGCCGTCCCGAGAATATTCTCAACGTCCCTTACAACATCAGTGCGGTGGCGGGCGACACACTCGAAAACAACCACGTTCTTGATGCGGCCGAACTGATGCGCTCGATTCCCGGCGTGTCTGTGGTCGACCGCGGTGATCGCAATTCGAGCGTTGTGAACGGCATCCGCATTCGTGGTCTGAATGTCGATAGTTCCGCTTTGGGCGACTACTCCGTTTCAGCGGCGGCCACCGTTTCAACCTACGTCAACGACACGCCGCTGTTCGCCAACTTTCTTCTGACCGATATCGCGCGCGTTGAAGTCCTCAAGGGCCCACAAGGCACGCTTTACGGTTCGGGCGCTCTGGGCGGCACCGTGCGCTACATCCTCAATGCGCCGGATCTCGACCATTTTAGCGCAAGGGTCAGTGCATCCGCATCAAACGTAGACGGCTCGGGAAGTGTCGGGCTCTCCGGAACTGGCACAGTGAACATCCCGCTGGACGATACGCTGGCGTTCCGCGCAACGATCACGCACAACGAATATCCCGGCGTCACTGACTACGTGAATTTATATCAGTTGGATTCGTCAGGAGTACCGATCGCGCCAAGCGGCATTTTGTCGAATGCTGCGGCCTACTATGTGAAGAAAGACGCGGATTTCGCGCACCAGACGTACGGGCGCGCTGCGCTGTTGTGGAAGCCAACTGATAACTTCAATGCGACGGCGTCCTTTATGATGCAGTCCGATAGTTACGGTGGACGCCGAGCAATGTCGCTGGGCACGGACGGCTTCGGCGTACCGTACAAGGACTCGCAGCTAGGCTCGGCCCAGCTCGAACCCGCCAACCGGGACGTGTATCTCGCATCACTCGAGGCCAATTTGGATCTCGGTTTTGCAACGCTGACCTCGAGCACTTCTTACTACAATCATCACGGAGAGATCACGAGCGAGAATACGGGCTTTTATGCGCAGAACGGCTGGCTCGCGAACTTTTACTATAACTATCCGCGCCCGATGGCTTCCGCGGTGCGCCACTATGGTGACAAAGCCTTCATCGAGGAGGTGCGTCTCGTCTCGGACTCGACGGGTCCCTTCGAATACATCCTTGGGGGCTACTACCAGAACCAGCAGCTGCTAAGTACCCAGGACAGTTTCCTGCGCGGCTTCAAGAATTGGTGCGTCAGCGCCGGATGTTACCTGTCGGTCATTAGCGATCAGGACTATCTCTACCGCCATCACGAGGAATTCACTGAGTCTGCCGTCTATGGTGACCTCACTTACCATCTGACCGACGCATTCCAGATCACGGGAGGATTCCGCTATTTTGACGACCGCTCCAGTGCGACAGTTCATCAGGAAACGGCGCTGTACACGGCTTTTTTTGATCTCTCCGACTCGGCCGGCGTGGCAACCGACAGTCGCGTGCTCTTCAAAGGCAATTTCTCGTGGAAGTTTGACGACTCCAATCTCCTTTACGGAACAGTCTCGCAGGGTTATCGCCGCGGCGGCTCGAACGGTACTCCCACAACTGGATTTTTTGCCGAGAGCCCGGCCTGGCTGACCTACAAGCCTGACACCAACATCAACTACGAGCTCGGCGTCAAAGGAAGACTGTTCGACTCTCTAACCTACAATATCGATGCGTTCTACATCGATTGGAAACACCCGCAGTTCAATACGGCCACAACGTTCTGGGGCTTCTTTGCGGTTCAGAATGCTCCGAGCGCGACGTCGAAGGGTATCGAAGCGCAAGTGGATGGCTATTGGGGTGACAATTTCCACTATGGGCTCGGCTACACTTACACTGACGCGACCCTGGGGGCGGATGTTTTCACGGCAGACGGATTCTATCTGATCAATCACAAGGGTGCGCAACTGCCGGGAGCACCGCGCAACGTTCTGACGGGCTCAATCGACTACACCGTGCCCACATTGTTTGACACCATGACGACATTCCACCTGGACGGATACTATCAGTCGTCCACGCAGAACACGCTGTCCTGCGCGACATGCTCTCTCAATTCGGTGCCGACGTCGGCCTATTTTGGTGAGCCTAAATTCTACGCGCACCTCTCCGGCTTCTCTCTGTGGAATACGTCGGCGCGCTTTGCGCTTGGCGAGAACTGGGACGCGTTGCTCTGGGTCAAGAACATCTTCGATGCCCACGCAATCACCGGCGTCTATACCAATGCCTACATGGGAACCGCGCCAGCACAGAACTACTACGGCAATGGCTCCAAAGCCTTGACCTCATTGCCTCGCACCGTCGGTATCACCCTGGACTACAAGTTCTAGTACCGAACACGGCGGGTAACCTTCGTGGCGCCTGCCGCGCTCACCCGGGCGGTGATATGAGTGTTCAAATGCAAAGTCCGCCTGGCGATCCTGAATTCCTCGTCCGTCAGGCGGAAGCGTATCTGCGCCAGCATGAGACGTCCGCAGCGATTTCCCTGTCGCAAAAACTGACGGCTGAAAACCCCCAGTTTCTCGGCGGTTGGATCGCTCTCGCCCGAGCATTGCAGCAGTCCGGGGATTTTACTGGTGCGCTTGCCGCTGCTCGCCAGGCACACACGATCGATCCTCGTCAGCCCGGGACGCGGCTCCTGCTCGCCGAAAGTCTGCTCCAGTCGGGGAACACCTCGGATGGCCTCGCAGCCGTGCACCAAATTGAACGGGATGCACAGAACAATCACCGGCTGTTGCAGCACCTCGCGCAGCTCTACACGCACGCCAACCGTCATGTCGAAGCGCAGCGGTGTTACGCGCGTGCAGTGGCACTGCAGCCGTCAGATCCTCAATGCCTTTACAACCTGGCGACCGCTGAGATTGCGCTTGGCCGGCTCGAGCCAGCCGAGAAACTTCTCGACCAAGTGATCGCGATCGCGCCCGCGGACTATGACGCTTACTACAACCGCTCCACGCTGCGCGCCCAGACGAAAGCAAACAATCACGTCGCGGAAATCGAGCGCGTACTGGCAGCACCATTGCTCAATCCGATGGGCGTCGTGCAGCTGAACTATGCACTTGCCAAGGAACTCGAGGACATCGGCGAAAACGCAGCGTCCTTCGAGGCGCTTAGGCGCGGCGCGGATGCCCGCCGCAGAATGCTGACATATCGGGTTGATGATGATGTTGCGGCGATGGCAGAAATCGCCCGCGTCTTCACGGCGCAGATTTTTGCTGCTGCACCGGCCGGACATCCCGACCCACGACCGATTTTTATCCTCGGCCTTCCGCGCAGCGGCACGACGTTGGTCGACCGCATCCTGAGTTCACACAGCCAGATCGCCAGTCTTGGCGAGACGAGCGACTTTGCGATGGCGCTCATGCGTAATGCGGGCGCAGCCGACAAGACGAGCTTGATACGCCGTTCCGCGACGCTGGACTTTGCGGCGCTCGGACGGTCTTACAGCGCGAGCAGCGGCGCCATGGACTCCGCCTCCAGGCGCCTGATCGACAAAACCCCGATCAACTTCCTCTATCTGGGACTGATCGCGCTCTCGTTGCCCAACGCCAAGATCATCCATGTCCGGCGCAATCCGATGGACGTGTGCTACGCCATGTACAAGACGCTGTTCCGCATGGCCTATCCGTTTTCATACGATCTTTCGGATCTCGGCCGATACTATATCGCCCATGACAGGTTGATGGCGCACTGGCGCGACGTTTTGCCTGGCCGTTTCGTCGAAGTTGACTACGAAGATCTGATTAAAAACCAGGAAGCGGTTTCTCGCCGGCTATTGGAGTTCTGCGGTGTCGAGTGGGAAAATGCGTGCCTCGCGTTCGAGCGCAATCAGAGTCCGTCCCTTACTGCCAGCGCTGCCCAGGTGCGCCAGCCGATCCATAATCGTTCGGTCGGTCTGTGGCGGAGCTATGCGCGTGAACTCGCGCCGCTCGCGGCGGTACTCAACGCCGGCGGGGTAGAAACGGACTCGGCATGAAGCAGGCGTCTGCCAGAACCGCGCTACTTTCTGCACTGCTTGGGATCATTTCCCCTGTGGCGTGTGCCGACACCTTGCTGTCTGCCGACTTTCAGAACGGAACGACAGCCGGATGGGTCGCGATGAGGAATGGCGACGTTGCTCTGAGTACCTATGCGGGAAACGTTTCGCTCCGTATCAAGAAAGGCGGCGAAGCCTTGACGGCGATTCCGACCTCCGGCTTTTCGGGCGTAACGATTGTCGTCGCGTTTGCCGCCTCTTCGCTTGGCTCCGACGGCGCGTGCATTGCGGATGCGACATTCGATGGCGGACAAACATGGAGTGAAGTACATCGCGTCTCCCAAGGAGAAGATGACGCTGTCACGCTTCACGCGGGCGGCAAAACCCTACCGATGTTCTCGGACAGACAGAAGGTCATCCTGCGTCTGCGCACTGTCGCAAGCGAACCGGGCGCGACCTGCTGGGCCGACAACATCCGGATCACAGCGAGCTCGACGACAAGTCTGCCATCCGAAACCGTATTCGACGCGAATGGTGGACGACTGATCCTTGGCTCTGCATCTCTCCTTGACGCACGATCGGCACCATCACTCGTGAATATGGCCGCCTTTACGCCTCCGGCAGGAGCGATTGCGCCGAGCAACAAATTTGAAGGACGCCTAGTCTTGGGCAAGGAGCGCCGCGGAGGCGGACTGCGCGCCCTGCGCGACGACTATAAGAACGCGGCCGACGATTCGGCAAAGCATCTGCCGCCCTTCGACTTTGCATTTGTGCAAGTGGGTGACTCTCTCATACCGGTGCAGCGTGGTGCGATCGCCAGCTCCCACCCAATGTGGGAGTTCATTCTGGAACCTGGTCGTGTATGGGATGAGCCGGGCGACAAGGGCTATTCGCGTGCGTCGCTGCCGTTCACGCTTGAAGAACGCAATGCCAACTGCATGCACAACGGCGTACTGACATTTCTGTTTCGAAACGACGGAGCGATTTCTGACGTCGCCTTTCAGATCGCCAGCGAGACATGCCTCTATTTCAAGTTCGACCTGTGGGGCCGTTCCGCTGCACGTTATGTCCCTGGTGCGGTTCCACAAGCAGCCGGCGTCACGAGTGCCTATCGCAAGGAAATCGCTGAGCGGATGCCGGAAAAACCGATCGCCGCGCTGGCGAATGACCATCCCGGCGCGGTCGCCGGAAATTTCGGATCACCCGTCGAAATCGATCCCGCGGACATGACGACCTTCGGCGTGGTACTCGGCGGCGTGAATTATCGCGGCAGCTGCGCGACGCGCCTCGGACCTTATCCCTATTGCGAGGAAATGGACCTTCCGTCGTACTCCTTTGCCAAGTCCATTTTTGCAGGCCTGGGCATGATGCGGCTTGCACTTCTCTATCCGGATATTGTCCAACAAAGCGTCGCGACCTTTGTTCCCGAGTGCGCTTCGGTCGGCACATGGTCGGACGTCACCTTCGGCAACATGCTCGATATGGCATCGGGCCATTACAGTTCCGATCGAGACCAGGCGGATGAAGACGCGGCAGATATCGAAAGCTTCTTCGACTCGTCGGATCATGCCGGACGCATCCGGTTCGCCTGCACGCACTATCCGCGCAAGGCAGACCCGGGCACAAAATGGGTGTATCACACTGCCGACACCTACGTTCTCGGAACTGCTTTCAATGCTTACTACCGAAGCAAGGGTGGTCGGGATGTATATCGTGATCTGCTTGTACCGCTTTGGCACCAGTTGCAGCTAAACCCGGCAATTGACGTGACAAGGCGCAGCTACGACGCTGTTTCGCAGCCTTTCACCGGCTGGGGACTGACGCTTCATACGGACGATGTTGCCAAGCTCGCCAGCTTCGTTGCCAAAGACCGCGGAGCTCTCGCCGGAAAACCTGTTGTCGATTCCGCGATGCTAAACGCCGCCCTGCAGCGCGATCCCAAAAGTCCGGGTTTGCGCGCGTCGACCGACGCGTTCCGATATCATAACGGATTCTGGGCGTGGAACGCCGCCGGATCACTGGGCTGCAAGTCGCCCGCCTGGATTCCGTTTATGTCCGGTTTCGGCGGGAACGTGGTCGCGCTGATGCCGAACGGCCTTGTGTACTACTACTTCAGCGACGGCGGCACCTATTCCTGGGCATCGGCAGCCGCCGAAGCCAACCGCATCAAAAGCTTCTGCGAGAAATGATCCTATGACCGCTCTCTCGCCTTCCCGCCGAATTCCCCGCGCCACGCCGGACGGTCTTCTCGCCGCGGTGTTGCTTTCGTTTCTCGCAACGGCCGGCCTCTTTTACGTGAACATCATGGCGGCGCTGGTGTCAGGATTGATTGAAGGACTGCACTTCTCGCAGCGCGAAGCCGGATTTGTCGGATCCGCAAACGTCTATGGAGCTGCACTGGGTGCGTTGATGGCAGTGTTCATCGTCAAAAGGATTTCATGGCGCCCGGCCGCGATCGCATGCCTTCTGACCCTGATCGGTGCTGATTTGCTCTCAATCCTCATCCATCAGGCCGCACCTCTGATCGCCGCGCGTTTCGCGCACGGGATTGTTGGCGGCATGCTTGTCGGTATCGGCTTTTCTGTGATCGGCCGTACGAGAGTGCCAGACCGCGTTTTCGGCATGTTACTCGTGGTTCAGTTCGGGCTCGGCGGATTGGGTGTGATGACGCTACCCCGGCTGGTGCCACTGTTCGGCACGCCGGTGTTATTTCTGGCGCTGGCGCTCTTCAGCCTAGTGACTCTGGCAATGGTGCCGTTCCTCGACGACTATGCACGCGTCGAGCTGCAGCATGGTTCTGACGCGCCTCCAACTCAAATCCAGTGGCTGCCGCTGGGACTTGGGCTCGGCGCGACGTTTCTTTTCCAGGCCGGTAATATGGCTCTCGGCGCCTATATGATTGAACTTGGCCGCCACTACGGACTTGGCATCGCATTTATGAGTCCAGTGCTCGGCATCGCGGCCTGGATTGGCGCCGTGGGATCCATGCTGGTTGTCATGTTCGGCACGCGCTTCGGCCGGTTTATCCCCCTTTTGATCGCGCTCATTTTGACGGTGATCGGCAACGCTGTGTTCTATTGGAGCGGCTCGGCGACGATCTACGCGGCTGCCAATGTCGGAACGTCCATCACCTGGGCCTTTGTCATCCCCTATCTTTTGGGTATGTGCGCAGCCTTTGACAAGACAGGACAAACGGCCGCGATGGCCGGATTTTGCTCAAAGATGGGTCTGGCTACAGGACCGCTGGTCGGCGGGGTCATTCTCGGCTCGGACAACTATGCGCTGCTGATCACCGTTTCGGTGCTTGTACTGGCAGCAAGTGCCGTGGCTGCCCTCTATCCGGCACTGATGCTCGATCGCACCCAGCCGCGCGACCGGGCAGCTGCACAACAAGCCTGAACAAAACAAATGCAAATATGGAGCGCACCATGAGCGCCAATGCAGAGCTTCTCGCACGCCGCATCGCCGCCATTCCGCGCGGCGTTTCAGTAGCGACCGGGGTGTTTGCCGCCCGCGCACAGAACGCGGAAATCTGGGACATCGAAGGCAAGCGCTATGTCGATTTCGCAGGCGGCATCGCGGTTCTGAACACCGGACACCGGCACCCACGGGTGATGGCCGCTGTGGAGAAGCAATTGCAGCTTTACACACACACCGCATTTCAGGTGATGGCTTATGAGCCCTATATCGAGTTGTGCGAAAGGCTAAATGCACTGGCGCCTTTTGCGGGGCCGGCCAAGTCGATTCTGTTCACAACCGGTGCCGAAGCTGCCGAGAACGCGGTGAAGATCGCACGCGCAGCGACGGGTCGATCAGCCGTAATTGCCTTCACGGGTGGCTTTCACGGCCGCACTATGATGACCATGGCGCTAACCGGAAAGGTGCTGCCGTACAAGCGAGCCTTCGGTCCGATGCCCAGCGAGGTATTCCACGTTCCGTTTCCGATTCCGCACTATGGAGTGACGGTGGAGGACTCGCTCAAGGCAGTGCAATTCCTGTTCAAGGCCGATGTTGATCCGGCCCGCGTCGCTGCGATCATCATCGAACCGGTGCAGGGTGAGGGCGGTTTTCACTCGGTCCCGACAGAATTGTTCGTCGCGCTCCGAAGAATCTGCGACGAGAACGGGATTCTGTTGATCGCCGACGAAATCCAATCGGGCTTCGCGCGAACGGGAAAGATGTTCGCGATCGAGCACTCCGGAGTCGAGCCCGATCTCGTCACGATTGCGAAATCTCTCGCAGGCGGCTTTCCCCTGTCCGGCGTCATCGGACGAGCACCTATCATGGACGCGGCGGAGCCTGGTGGACTTGGAGGCACCTATGCCGGATCGCCAGTCTCCTGCGCCGCCGCGTTGGCGGTTTTGGATGTGATCCACGACGAAGGACTTCTAAAGCGTGCGGATGCAATTGGGGTGCGCTTGCGCGAACGGCTGCAGGCCGCGTCGCGTCGAAACGATCTCGCCCCGATTGCAAACGTCCGCGGTCTGGGCGCGATGGTCGCATTCGACTTGGTCAAGTCGCGCGGGACGAGTGAGCCTGACGGGGATATGACGAGAAAAGTAACGGCTCGCGCGCTGGAAAACGGTCTCGTGCTCCTGCCCTGCGGGATTTTTGGCGAAACCATCCGGATACTGGTTCCATTGACTGCGAGCGACACGTTGATTGAGGAGGGGCTGGACAAACTGGAAGCAGCGCTAGGGATCACCTGACCATGAAGCTGAATGATACGACGCTGCTACGCAGCGATGCCTATGTCGATGGCCGCTGGTCTGCGGCGGGGTCCGGCGCCCGGTTCGCGGTGCGCAATCCGGCGACGCAGGATGTGCTCGCCGAAGTAGCAGATATGGACGAGGCCGACGCGAACGACGCCATCGAAGCGGCGGCGCGCGCCTTTCCGGTCTGGCGGGCCAAGACAGCCAAGGAGCGCGCCCTGCTACTACGCGCATGGTTCAATCTCATCTTGGCGAACCAGGAGGACCTTGCGCGCCTGATGACGGCCGAGCAGGGCAAGCCTTTAGCAGAGACTCGCGGCGAGGTCGCATATGGTGCGTCATTCATCGAATGGTTCGCCGAAGAGGGCAAGCGCGTCTATGGTGACGTCATTCCGACGCACTCTGCGGGCAAGCGCGTCCTCGTTCTCAAGGAGCCAGTC
>Ga0265313_10002554_pt1 | contig 15551 bp, 14 predicted proteins | sample 4123metaG_FD_203122 | JGI IMG/M metagenome (GOLD analysis project Ga0265313, IMG submission 203122) | Rhizosphere microbial communities from Carex aquatilis grown in University of Washington, Seatle, WA, United States - 4-1-23 metaG | ecosystem: Host-associated > Plants > Roots > Rhizosphere >...
GAGCCCTCGATTTCATCTTGCGTCATGTGTGAAATGCAGAACAGGAAGCTCTCGGGTACCCGGCACGGGTGCCGCCGGGAGTGGGAGCCTATCTCATGTCCGTTGCCGACCGCCTGGCGCAAGCGGGGCCACAGGTGCGATATCAGCGGTTCGGCCCTCGTCACGACAAACAGGGTCGCCTTGATGTCGTGCCCGTCGATCGCATCGAGGCAGCGGGGCAAGAACTCCGTCGTGTCGTCGATCGAATGGGTCACTACCGCCTTGGCGCCATTCAGATACCTGGTCTTGCCGAGGAACTCGACCCAGCGATGCGAATCGGACGCCGCGTCCGCTGGGACACCCAGGCGAGCCAGCGGATCTCCGGGCAGCACGCCCACATCGGCCACCGGGCCCCAGCCGCTCGCCAAGTCCCGCCACGACAGGGTCGCGGTCCATCGCCTGCGGACCGCTCTCCAAATCCGTCGCGTCAGGGGTTTGCTCAGCGACAAGGTGCAGCTACCGGATTGGCGCCAGTGATCCGATCGACCGTCTTGCTGACCTCCTCGAAGCTGTATCTCCTCCTGACGAAGTTCTGGCCCTGGCGGCTGATGGAGCGGGCCAACGGCCTGTCGCGCCGCAACCTGAGCAAGGCAGCGGCCAGCCTTTCCGCTCCGTCTGCGATCAGGAGATGCTCGCCGTCGATCAGATTCAGCCCTTCGGCGCCGAGGGCTGTCGACACCACCGGCAGGCCGAAGCTGAGAGCTTCGAGGATCTTGATCCTGCTGCCACCCCCAGCCCGGAGGGGAACGATCACGAAGGAAGAATCGGCATAAAACGGGGCGACGTCCGGAACATCGGCGTGGACTTCCACGCCCTCGATGCCGGCCAGTTCCCTGACCATGGGCACAGGCTGTCGCCCCACGATGGCGATGCGCGGAATCCAGCCAGCCTCGACAAGATACGGCCGGACATGCCGACAGAGATGTTGGGCCGCCTCGGCATTCGGATAGTAGTTGAGGGTGCCGACCATGAGAATGTCGATGGGTCTGGACTCCGGCCCCGGCCCTTCGCTCCTGGGTTCGATGGGAAGCCGGACGGCATTCGGGACGACGGAGACCTTGCTGCCGGGATTACGATCGACCAGCCTCGCCGCGTCGCGGCCGCTGGCAAGCGTCGAGAGGGTGAATTGGCGCAGCCAGGCGGTCTCGAGAGCGCGAAACTTCTCCGCGCTGGCGGCGCACAATTCAGCCTGATCCACGTCTCCTTCGGCTTCGTACAATGCCGCCATCCGAAGGCGCGTGGTCACCTCGTCGTCGTCGATATCGACGATGGACGGCATGCGTCCCAGCCATCTGGCAGCCAGCGGCGCCAGATACAGCCGCTCGACATGGAGATAGGAAAAGGTCACGCCTTTCAGGCGCTCTTCGATTAGTTTGCCGACCATGTCGGCGTCGTAGATGCACTCCCTCGGCAGTGGGTGTCGCAGGAGTGCCTGTCGCAGGGAGTTCCTATCCCTATGCCGGGCGGCTAGGCGCATCATCGCACTCGCGATGTCATGCTGCGGGAGCAGTTCGCACTTTCGGGTCAAACCGGAAGCGAAGGCGATGGCAGCGGAATCCTGAGCGGATCCCAGAATCGGAATGACAACTAGAGAAACGTCGAAATGCCGCGCATAGGACTCCAGGAAGACGCCGGAGCGCATGGCGAGCCCGCCATTGCTCTCGGATGGAACCACTGGAGACAGGAACAGGAGCGAGGGCCTGCCGGCCAGGTGCCTAGGCGGTGGATTGTCGTCCATGCATGTCCGCGTGGCTCTCCGCCGTGACCATGTAGACCCACATTCCCGCACATCCGCTGATGATCTGCACCGCGGAGAAGCTCTATAAGACCCCTGGACCCGCGTGGATTTTGGGACTTTCGTGACCGTCGGGCAAGGCAGACGCGAGACGCCGACGGCTGCCGACGCCTCGGGAGGGGGCCTTGGCGGTCCCATGAACCGCCGCCGAGGCCATTTGCGCCACAACTCGCCCAATGCCACAATGGATTCGGTGACAGCATTTCCGGACCGCCCTAAAATATTCAGGCGGATCAAAGGCCTACGATAGGAGACCAAGCGGAAGCATGAATCGGCGCTACAGGATCGATACCACCTGCGTGGTCAGCGAGATCATCGACGGCGAAGCCATCATGATGCATCAAGCCTCAGGCGACTATTTCAGCGCCGACGGATTTGGCTGCCTGATCTGGCGGTGGATCGGGGAGGGCCGGAGCCGGCAGCAGATGCTCGATTTGTTGGCGCGGCAATCGAGCCAGTCCTCGGCGGAAATGTCGCGGGCTCTCGATTCCTTCATCGCCGATCTCCTGACCCACGCCCTGATTGTGGAAACCGAGGACGGCGGCGAACCGGATCCCGCAACTCCTTCCGAGCCGCCGACAAATGGCATGGCCGAGTTGGCGGGCCCGGTATTGCACGTCTACACCGACATGCGCGATCTGCTGCTGCTGGACCCGATCCACGATGTGGAGGAGCAGGGCGGCTGGCCCAAAGTGAAGCGAGCCGGCGACAAGCCGTGAGATCGGGCGACTGCGGCGAGTCCCAAACGGCGCTAGACATCCGTCCGGTCGACGACAAGAGTCGGCCGACTGCCAGGGACGTCCCGTGAAGAAGCCCGACGCTCAGCAACACCCCAGACCGTTCGGGATAGGGAACATGTCCGACGTTCCTCTGAAGTCCGAGGACGAGCAGCGGGCGTTCTTCGAGGCTTCACTGAACTGCGCCCTGACGGCCGAGGCGAAGGCCGGCCCTCTCGAGCGCTGGTTCGAGATTGCGGGAGGAACGCTGCGCATCTGCTTTGCCGGCGAACGGCTGGTCGAATGCTTCACGCCAGCCTTGGCGCATCTCGAGATTGCCGCCAAGCCTCATGCCGATGCGGTCATCCACGTCTGGGACACGGAATCGACCGGCGTCGCCATGGTTCCGCCTATCTGCCCCGCCCAGCATTTCTCGAGCCGAGGCGACATCTGGAGCATGGCGAGCCGCCGGTTCAAGAGCAACTTCCTCTGGTCCGAGGGCGCGGTGGCCTTGATGGACGTGAGGACCGCGACCGGCGTCTATTGGGCCCACTCGGCCAGCGTCCTGCCGTTTTGGGCCAAGGCCTCGCCTTTGCGGAACCTGCTGCATTGGTGGATGGAATCAAGGGGCATGCAGCTGGTCCATGGCGCGGCGGTAGGCAGGGACGGCGAAGGCGTGCTGATCACCGGCAGGGGTGGGCTTGGCAAATCGACGACAGCCCTTTCCTGCCTGGGCGCCGGGCTGGAATATGTCGGCGACGACTATCTCGTCGTGGAGCTCAGCCCCGTTCCGCGGGCCCACAGTCTCTATTGCACGGGCAAACTCGAGTGGGATCAGATGACGCGATTCCCGCGCTTTGCGGGCCTCGCCAGGAATCATGGCAGCCCGATCGGCGACAAGGCGGTGATGTATCTCCACCCCGCCATGGGCCGGCAGCTGGTGCGGACGTTGACCCTGAAGGCGATCCTCACCCCCGGCATCGTCGGGCGGCCGGAAACGACGTTTTCGCCGGTCTCCGCCCCCGTTCTCGAACGCGCTGCCGGCTTCCCAACGATGACTCAGCTGCCTCATGTCGGGCGTCGCACGGTGGCATTCATCGAGCGGCTCGTCGCCGGCCTTCCGGGCCTGCGTCTCAATCTTGGTTCCGACCTGGCGGCCATTCCCAAGGCGATCGAAGCGCTGCTGGCACTTTCCCCGGCAGCGACCGCGGCGCTGGCGCGGCCTAGTTCCACCACCTTCCAGGCGGAACGGCCCTTGGTCAGCGCGATCATCCCGGTGCGCGACGGCGCGTCCTTCCTGCCCGAGGCGGTGGCCAGCATCCGAGCCCAGAACTATCCCGCCATCGAAATCATCGTCGTCGATGACGGATCGACCGACGATATCCAGCTGGCGCTTTCCCGCCTGCCGGCGCCGATCAGATACATCAGGCAGGAACCGGCAGGCCCCTCGGCGGCCCGCAATCGCGGCATCATGGCGGCCAAGGGCGAGTTCATCGCGTTTCTCGACGTCGATGACCTCTGGCCACCGGATAACCTGAATCTCATGGTCGACGCCCTATTGGACAATCCTGAACGGGACGTCGTACAGGGCTACGCGCAAATCATGCGGGAAATGCCGGACACGGGACAGTACGAGTTCATCGGCAGTCCCCTCGACATCTTTCTCGACTATTTGGGCGCCGCCCTGTACCGGCGCACCGCCTTCGACAAGGCGGGCATGCTGGACGAGGCGCTGAGGTTCAGCGAGGACGTGGACTGGTTCATTCGGGCCCGGGAATGCGGCCTGGCGATCGAGCGTCTCGAGCAGGTTTCGTTGCTGGTGCGCCGCCATGGCCGCAACATGACCCGCGTCCAGGCCGCGGACAACTCCGCGCTCATGGTGCTGCGCAAGATCATGGGGCGCCAGCGCGCGGCGGGGCGCAGCTCGGCATCGCGCTGAAGTCCCAAGCCGCTGCCAACGACAGCGCCGAACGGCCGGTCCCGATGATGCCGCCGAGGCGGCGGCTCCGCGGCGGCTCTTCATGTTTCGATTCAATCGGGTCGGAACATGCTCTAGTTTTGGCTGGCATGGGCTCGCCCGGCGCCATCGGCGGGCTCCAAAGCCGCGCCGCGGCGGCATCCGCCGGACACGACTACAAGCCACTTGGCAACTTCTGTCCTGAAGATTTGGGTGCACCGGCTCTTGGCACGATTTCTCGGTAGCGTTCAGCGCTGGTACGAGGGCTTCCGCCCGGAAGGCAGGCCAGGCCGCCTGGGCCTGCTCGGTCTCTGGTCGCTGGCAGCGGCGATCCCGATCTTCGGCATCATCACCGTGCACCGGCAGGCGTTCAGCCATAGCCTCAAAGGCGATCTGGGCGTCTTTTTCAGGGCCGGATGGGCCGCGCGAACCGGCGCCGACCTCTACCGGGTCACCGACGGTCACGGCTGGCACTATCACTACCTTCCGCTTCTGGCGAGCCTGATGATGCCGCTGGCCGATCCACCGCCCGGCGCGGCGGGCGCATACCTGCCCTATTGGGCCCTCGCAGCGATCTGGTACTGCGTCAATGTCGTCTGCCTGTTCGCCGCCCTGCATATTCTCGCCTCGGCTCTGGAGAGCCTGGCGGCGAAGGCCGGTCGGCAGCACTACCCTCGCTATTCCACGGCCTGGTGGGCGTTGCGCCTGTGGCCCTTCCTGCTGATCCTGTTCCCGGCGGGCGATGCGCTCGGCGCCGGTCAGGTGACGACCCCCGTCCTGCTGCTCCTGGCCAGTGCCGGGGCCGCGATGCTCACCGAACGGCGCGGCCTCGCCGGCGCTTTCCTCGGTTTCGCCGGGATCCTGAAGCTGTTCCCCCTCTATCTGCTGATCTATCCGCTCTTGCGCCGCAATCGGCCCATGCTGGTGGGCGCGGCCGCGGGAATGCTCCTGGGTCTGCTGCTGCCGGTGGTGCTGATGGGGCCCGTTGCGAGCTTCGAGGCCTATCGCGGCTTCGTCGCCGGCCGATTGCTGGGCGAAGTCAACGGCCAGGGAGATCCGCTGATCATGAACGAGATGCACGGATCCCATGCGCGAATCCAGTCCTTCGAATACATGATCTACGACAGCCTGAACCCGGACGCCACGAATCGCCCCAACTTCCCTTCAACCGGCTATTTCGTCGCCCATATCGCCGTGTCGGGAGCGCTGACCCTGGCGGTGCTCTGGACGATGCGCCGGCGCGGCGATCCGTTGGCGGAGTTCCTGCTCTTGGCTTCCCTCGCCGTTCTGGTCGTGCCCATCCTGCCGGTGGCGCGGCCACACTATTACGCCCTGGCGGCCCTTGCCTTCGCGGGTCTTTATGCCGCGGAATGGCCGCGGCGCAAGGGGCTTTGGCCAGGCTGGCCGGTGACGCTGGTGGCGGTCGCCGTCGTCGCCGCCGGCCTGCTCGACGCCCTCAATCAGCACGAGGCAGTCGACTTCGGCTTGGCGACCTACGTCGCCCTGGCGCTGGTGGCCGTCACGCTCTCCGTCGCCCGCGGACGAAGCGCCGCGGCGGCCGGCCAAGCGTCGCCGAACCAGCTGTCGAAAAGCTGATCGCAAGTCCCGTCCCGGTCGAGGGCGATCGGCGCTTCGTCAACCTGCCTCCCATGCGGGCTGAGCGGTTGCCGCCGCGTTGCCCTAAGTCACCTTGTTCAGAATGTGGACGTCGGGCTTCCCGATCACGCCCGCCGACTTCATCCGGGCCTTCAGCTCGTCCGACGTCCCGAAGGCCTTCGCCTTGGCGGCATCCGTAAAGTCCAGCAACACGGTCACCGCATTGGGGTCGTCCACGGCCTGAAGCACATGCGCCTTGCTGAGACCCGCCGTCTTGCGGACGGCCGCGTGCTCATCGAATGCCAGTTTCCAGGCGGCAAAATCCTTGACCTTGTGATGAACCACGATCATGCCCATGACGTTGTCTCCCTCGTGATCGCCTGTTGTCCGGATCCCTCCCACCGAATGGGTGTGCGATCCGGCCGCCGACAAAACCTAGCACGGGCGGTCGGCGGCCGCATTGGCCGGCCTTGCCCATGGCCAGCCTTGCCCATTGCCGGCCTTGCCAAGGCGCGGACTTGCTGATTCATCGCGTGCCGCGCCCCCCGCGTCCTTGCCGGCGAAGCAGAAGACATGAGACCAGAAGCCCCGCGCATACCGTCGACAGCACGATCGGCAGCGAGAGCCTGCCCCAATGGTCGAAGGCAAGGCCGGCCACGGGCGGGCCGATCACGCTGCCGATGCCGTAGAGCACGCTGCGTGATGCACTCGCGGTGCTGAGATCGTCGTTCTGGAACAGCTGGCCCACCAAGACCAGGCTCACAGTCCAGACCGCTCCCGCAGCGCCACCGAGCAAAAACAGGATGGGCCAGAGCAGGAGCTTGCGCTCGAAGCCGAAGGGAAGCATCAGGCTCGCGAGCAGGGCCAGCGCCGCCAGGACCGTGAGCAGACGATCGCGATCCATCCGGTCGGAGGCCCAGCCGGACGGCAATTGGCTAGCCAGCACTCCGACTTCCAGCACGAACAGCAGGGAAACAGCCTCGACCTGGCTCAAACCGTTGCGCAGGCCATAGAGCGGCAGGAACGAGACGTTGACGGAATCGAAGCAGCCGAGCGCCATGGATGCGACGAAGGCCGGCGACGCGAAGGACAGAAGGGCGGCCAGAAGGTCCCGCTTCCCGCCGGCGAGGGACTGGTCGGGCAGCACATCGACAACGAAGAGCAGCGGCAGGCCAGCCAGGCCCACGAGCCCGATTGCAATTGCGAACGGCAACCAGCCCTCGATCCCCGTGACCCGGAGGGTGAGTGGACCGAGCGCATAGGCGGCGGCCCAGAGAAACCCGAACAGGCCGATGATCCTGCCTCTGGCATGATCGGGTGCCAGGCGATTGACCCAGGTCTGGGTCCCGATGAAGAGCACCACGACCCCGCCGCCGAGCACGAAGCGGATCGCGAGCCAGGCGCGCGGATCTTCAAAGACCTTCAGCAGAAAGAGCGCCGCGAGGATGGCAATGATGCAAGCGGCGATCACGCGTTTCATGCCCCAGCGCGCGAACATCCGCGGCGCGAAGGGTGCGATCACGAGGCTAGCCGCGGTCTGCGCCGCCGAATTGAAGCCGATCAGCGCGCCGTCGGCCTGTGCCCGGGCGAGCAGCAGGGAAAGCAAGGGCCAGACGAGACCCATGGTGGTGCCCACCGCCGAGGTGCAGATCGTCGCGGCGATCAGACCGAGGCGCCGGTGGTTGGAGGTCGTGGCGGCAAGGGACATGAGGATTCAACAGGAGAAACGGCAATGCGAGTCTACCGGATAGACGCGGCCCGACATAGTGGCCGGCCTCAGGCGGCTTTCGACACCACGACCTTGCCAGTCGACTTGAGCTATGCTGGCCGGCGCCCACATTGCAGCTGACGGAAGTCATGCGTCGAGGATTGCAGAGCCGCCGGAAGGGATGCAACGGGTAGAGCATTCCGCGCTATCGAGGCCGCAATCGAGCGCGTCCTGGAGCCGCAACGGAGGATGGAAGGAGGCCGTCCATGCGTCGGGTGATCCTGTTCGTCGTGGCCTGCAACGGGTTCCTGGCCGTGGCGCTTGCGGTCGCCTGGGCGGCCGGGGCCTTCGCCTTTCTCGGCGTCGACAGCGGCATTGCAACCGCCATCGTGGTGGGACTCGTGGTCGCCTCGGAGGTCGCCATCGCTCTGATGGCGCTGGTGTTCTACAGCGAGGAAAGCGGGCAGGACGAGGCCGCCTATCACGTCCATCGGGTGGACGATTCCGACCGGCACTAGCGGCGGGCTCGTAGGCGAGGCGTACCGGTTCCTTGCCATTCATCCCATGAGCAAGGCGTGGACAGCCAGGCAGTGGGCAACGATATTGCGCCGCGTCAGCAGAAACGCCTTCAGCGGCGTGGCGATGTCGTAGAAGTAGATATTGGCAACGAAGCCGTAGATGCCGGCATCGATGCTGCAAGGCGTGGCGCCGAACAAAAACCCGTCTCCCGGAATCAGGTTCGCCAGGAGGTTGAGGTCCGCGATGCCCCGGGCATAGGCGGCAGCGGGCTCATAGCGCCCGATGCCCTGATAATGGTAGCGCTTGAAATTGTATTCCCGAGCAGCTTCCAGTGCCTGCGGCGTGACGCCGGGATGCCGGTGGAGGATCGCCTGCTTGAACAGCGGCCAGAAGCGCTCGTCCTTCCAGCGCGAGAAGGACATCACCCAATAGAGATCGTCCAGCATGCGCCCGACCAGAAATCCCGTGTCGCGTTGGCTCGCCGTCAGACCGCTGTCGATCGAAGGGGCATGGCGCGCGATCAGATGCGCGATGATCGTATCGCTGTCGCCGACTGTCTCCTCGCCGTCCACGATGTAAGGCAGCTGGCCGCGCGGAGCGCTCGACGCGTCGAAGATATGCTCATGGCGGAATGCAAGTCCGGACAGCTTCAGGAAGGCATATACCTTCAAACCGTATGGGTTGTTGTCGGCGACGTCGTAGAGTTCCGGGTAGGAGAATAAGGTCAGCATTCGGTTGCCTGCAGACTCATTTGGAGAATTCAGGGGGACAGGACATGCAATCGCTGCCCTGCCGCCCCCAAAGGCCGAATTCCATAGCCAAGCGCCACTTCCGCAGACTCCGTCAGAGCCCGCACAACCTTATCTGTCGCCTCAGCATTCAACTTCACGCCGCGCAGCGCAGACGGAAGTCGTCAAGCAGTCTCCCTATCTCGAGATCATCGAGTTCGAGGGTGGCGCCCCGGACGGAGATCTCGAAGCTCACCAAGCCCTGCACGGGGCAATCGACGAGGTCGTCGAACAGCCACAGCCCGGTCTCGCGCGCGATGTCGAGACGGGCCTGACGCGCGGCTGCGGGACTTCCCGGCAGCGTGACCAGAAAGGCATTGGCCTGCGGCGGGTTTGGCGTGATCAGCACGCCGGACAGTGTCGCAAGCGTCTCAGCGATCGCACGCGCCTTGGCGTGAAACGCGACCATGAGCGGCAGGCGCTCCTCCAATTCTTGCAAGGCAGACAGCAGGTAGGGATACGTCCTCAGCATGCGACCGCCCGCGCGACGTTGCCAGATGCGCGCTTCGGCCACGAAATCGGCATCGCCCGCCAGCATCGCACCGGCGAGACCACCCAGGCCCTTGTCAAAGGCGACGTACACGGTGTCGAACAGGGCGGCAATCTCGGCATAGGGTCGCTGATAAAATGGCCCGCTTTCCCAAAGCCGCGCGCCGTCGAGGTGCAGCGGAATCCGACCAGCCCGCACGCGCTGCGCGATCGCGGTCAACTCATCCCAGGAATGCAGAAGACAGCCAAGGCGGCGCAATGGCATCTCCAATGTCACGGCACCAACCGGCTCGGCCAGGAGGGCCTCCAGATCGGCCAGCGTCGGCAGGGCATCGTAGGAGCCGAAGCGAGTGGCGGTCAGCCCGTGCAGTTCCTGATAGGCCCGCGCCTCGTATTCCTCGAAATGTGCCCGCGGATGCATTGCCACGCGCCGGCACCCGCTCCGCCCGGTCAGAATGCGCAGCGCAATCATTTGGGCCATCGTGCCAGAGGGCAGGAACACGGCCGCCTGCTTTCCAAGCAACGCCGCGACACGCTGCTCGAGCATGTTCGCGGCCTCGCCGGCCCCGTATTGGTCGGCGCTGGCGCCGAGGCGTTCCGCGTAGGCGGCCAGCCTGGCAAGGGCGACGGCGGGATCGAGGCGATGATCGAGCGAGAGAAAGCGGGAGCAGGAGCGACGTAGGATTTCAGGGTCTTGCGGCGGCGCAGCGGCGTCCATGCGTTCGGCTCCGATTGAGACGGGCGAAGTCTATGCACCGCCAATGCGATTGGCCAGCATGGCAGGCGCGTCCTCCATGGCCGGCCGAGCGGATCGACGCCCGCATTGGTCTCACGAAGCGGCCGGCGTTCTGGGCCGCCGCGATGGCCCCACTACTGTCCGGTGCCGCAGGGCCAGAGCGCGTCGGCTGCGTCGGCGACGCCATCTCCCGCATCTTCGAGGGAGACATCGGGATGACCCGCCAACCAACGCAGCACGGCCTTGTCCCTCTGCAACGCCGTAAGGTCCTTGGGAATGCAGTTGTTCCACATGAACGCCATGCTGATCGAATTGTTGGCCAGGACCTGGCCACAGAGTTCCGCGCTCTTGCGGCAGGCGGAGAGAAGGTCGCGCACCGAGATCGCATCAGCCGCGTCCGCGCGGCCCCCGAACCCGATCAAGGCCGCGCCGGCGATGAGGACAGCCGCCGAAATCGAGGGCACTGATATTCGCATAGCTGCCTCCATCCGGACCGCGCCGGCCGCGCTGCAATGATGGCCCGCCGGTCGCATCGAGACCGCACTTCTCGCCACGGTTTCGCTCGGGCAACCCGTCTTTGCCGCCCCACCCCCTCGCTGTGCGAAGATCTGAGTCGCGACCCTTGGCAATCTGCGTCTCGCGCCGAGGGACGTCAATTGACTTTGGCGCATAGGGTCGGGAGACCTGTGCACGGCAGTCGAAGGCAGCGTCGGTGCCAGCCACGCCACGGCCTGCTAAACTGCCGGCATGTGCGGTCGATACACCCATCTCCTGACCTGGCGTCAGATCGTCGAGCTCTATCAGCTGCTGGACCCAGAAGGGCAACCGCCTGTCGCGCCCAATGACTTCGTCGCGCGCTACAACATCGCCCCGACCCAGAAGGCCCCGGTGGTGCGCCAGCGCGACGGCAAGCGCGAGTGCGCCATGCTGCGGTGGGGCCTGATCCCGTCCTGGGCCAAGGACGCGAAGATCGCCTATAAGACGATCAATGCCCGGGCGGAGACCGTAGCGACGGCGCCATCCTACCGGGCGGCCTTCAAGGCGCGGCGCTGCCTGGTCCCGACCAGCGGCTTCTACGAGTGGCAGAAGACACCCGGCGGCAAGCAGCCCTATCTGATCGGCTTCAAGGACGGCCGAGCGTTCTCATTTGCGGGTCTGTGGGAGACCTGGAAGGACCAGGCGAGCGGCGAGACGGTCGAGACCTATACCATCATCACCTGTCCGCCGAATGAAGTCGCGGGACGGATCCACGACCGGATGCCGGTGATCGTCGATCCTTCCGACTTCGACCGCTGGCTTCGCGCGGCCGAGCCGCCGGCGGATCTGCTGCGGCCCTATCCGGCTGCCGGCATGACCGCCTATCCCGTCAGCAAAGCGGTCAACAGCCCGGCCAAGGACATGCCGAGCCTGATCGAACGAATTGCATCGCCGTGAATATCCTGTAGAGATGACCAAACTCGGTCGTCTCGGGCGCGCGCTCAATGCATGAGCGCCCGGACTATGAACAACACGCCAAGGCCTGCGAACAGGCAGGCTGCCCCGCGTTGAATCGCCTGCATGGGCAGGCGGCGCGTGAAGGTGTTGCCGAGAAAAACCACCGGAATATTGGCCAACAGCATCCCACAGGTCGTGCCGGCGATTACCGCCGCAAGCGTGGGGTAAGCAGCGGCGAGCCCGATTGTGGCGATCTGCGTTTTGTCGCCGATTTCGGCAATGAAGAATGCAACGGTCGTTGCCGCGAAGGCCCCGCGTACAAGCCTGGGGGAATCGTCACCCAGCTTGTCCGGACGCAGGGTCCAGAGAGCCATCGCCAGCATGCTGACGCCTACGGCGCCGTCGAGAATTGCCGGCGTCAGCAAGAAGCCGATCCAGCGGCCCAGGAATGCCGCTGCGCCATGGTTGGCCAATGTCGCCACGAAGATGCCGGCAATAATCGGCCAGGGTTGGCGGTAACGGCAGGCGAGCACGAGCGAAAGAAGCTGGGTACGGTCGCCCATTTCGGCGATGCCGACGGTCGATATCGAGACGAGGAATGCTTCCACCAGAGGCTCCCGGGCCCGAGCGCTGAAAAGACCACGGTCGATCCCGCCCGCTCGGCTGCGGCGAAATCGATCCGTTGGTCTCGCCATGCCTGGTGGGCCCCGCGCGCCATGACGATTTCTCGCCAAGTGTGTTGACGCGCGGCCCGGTCATGCTGCCGGGCGGCTACTCCCCAATGGGTGGCCTTTGGTAGTCGCGATCTGCGCCTCCGTCAACTCCTGGGAGTTGGGAAGTCCGTCATGGACCTGGTTCGAGAGTCAGGAGTGCTTCAATCGCGCGATCTCATCCGGACGGCAGATCGTCACGTCGAGATCCTTCACCAGGCCGTCGGCCAGCGAATAAACCCAGCCGTGGACGCAGAGCTCCTGACCGCGGCCCCAGGCATCCTGGACGAAGATGTCCGAAGCGACATTCAGGACTTGGCGGATGACATTGAGCTCGCAGAGCCGCTCGAAGCGAGCCCGGGGGTTTGCGATCGCGTCAAGCTCGCGGCTGTGAGCATCGGCGACCTCTCGGATGGGATGCAGCCAGTGGTCCACGAGGCCGCGCCGGCGCGTGTCCACGGCCGCGCCGACGCCGCTGCAGCCATAATGTCCCACCACGATGATGTGCTTGACCTTCAGCACATCCACGGCGAACTGCAGCACGGAAAGGTAATTGGCATCCTGCGGCGGGGCGAGATTGCCGACGTTCCTGTGCACGAAGAGCTCGCCGGGGTCGAGGCCGACGATTTCGTTCGCGGGCACCCGGCTGTCGGAGCACCCGATCCAAAGATATTCTGGCTGCTGCTGAGCCTCGAGCCGCTTGAAGAACCCGGGGTCGGCGGCGAGTTTTCTCTCGGCCCAGTGACGGTTGTTTTGCTTCAGTTGGTCGAGCATGAGTGACCTTCGTTAGGTGTAATGCGCTCGAACCTCGTTGTCGCAGGTCGCTATTGCCGGGCACCGGAGGTATGGCTCCAACGACCTCTGCGTGACCTGCTGTCGGGTATGGCGTCCCCTAGGGGATGCGAGGAGCCAGCCAGAAAACCGCAGAAAACCTGGGGTTCCTAGCCCTGCTCTCGGAGGTTTTGTACCACTGATTGGACCAACTTAGGTAGCCTTTTGCCGCAGACATCACCGGCCACGACATGCCTACGATGACCTATGGGCCGTACTCGGGCGGGGCAAACCCGAAGACGAAGCGGGAGGCGTTGGAGAAGCTACGCTACGGTTCATAGACTGCTGTCAGCGACCGCGTGGTCACCAAGCTGACGCCTGCCTTCGCAAAGGCCGCATTGTGCCGGGCGATGATTGCCTCGGCTTTCTCGTCGCCAAGGTCCCAGGTGCTGTGGGCGTCAGACACTATCGTCACCCGCAGGCCGGCCTGCATGGCGCCTGTCACCGTGGCTGCTACACACTGATCGGTCTGTGCTCCCAAAAGAATCACTTCATTGGTGCCCAGACTGGCTACCCATTCGGCGAACTTGGGATTGGTGAACGCATCACCCACGCTCTTGGAGAAGGTGGGCTCATCTTCAGCTTGACCGAGGGCTGGCCACACCGGCCAACCGGGGGAGCCCGGCGCCAGAGAGTCGCCTTGCGGCCCATCATGACGAATGAACGCGACCTTCCGCCGCGTTCGCCTTGCCCAGTCCAGCACAGACTGCACGCGTACGACCAATCCAGCGGCGTCATGAATCGGAGGCTCAAAAGCGCCATCGAACATGCCAGTCTGGAGATCAATGACGATTATCGGAGCGGGCATTGTTCAACCCTAGCACCGCCGCGAACCCGATCAAGTTCCCATGCTTCTACGCAGCGGTTGATCGAATGTATGACATTCGGGGCGATGCGGGGTCGGAGCGCACTTCCCCAGGCCATCTCCACGACAGTGGCCGCCACTACAAACTTCCAGTCAAGCTGGCGTCCCCTGGGGGACGCGAGGAATTCGCACAAAAAGCCCATAGAATAACGACTTCTTGACCTGCACTCGGGTCAATTTGTACCACCTTTTGGGTCCCTCGCCTAGCCGGCCCCGGCCTCTAGCGGTCCTCCTGACTTCCGCCGGGGAAGGAACGGCTGCCAGACCCCTCCGCAAGGTATCGCTTGAAGAGTTCGCTGGTGAAGTGTGTGTCCCGCCAAGCGTTGGCGATTTTGTCAGCGTCGAGCCGTCGTTGGGCATCCAACTCAGCGAATCGTCGCTCTCGTATGCCCCTCCAATCCTCCTGGCTTACACCCAGGACACTATGCGCTACGTCTTCCAGGCTACCGCTTCTCCACCCGCGCAGATCGTGATGTGGCTTACTCCATAGCATACGCTCTATCCGGTCTCGCCCGCACACTGCCTCAAGGATGAGTAAGTCCCATCGTCTGGCATTGAAGCTCACCAATTCATCGGCCTCGCTGAGATGGGCTATGAATGCCTCAAGCTCTGCAGAACTAAAAAGGAGGTATCGACCGTGCGTTCTGTCGCAGATTACGCCAGCGTGAAACGCAAGGTCTTGCTTCCGGGCGATGAACGCACGCATGTACGGAATGTCGCCCCATGGCTCGCTATAGTGCTTGAAGCAGTTGCTCTCAGTGTCGAAGCACATTCGTCGTATGCGGCGCTTCGTCTTCTTCACCACCATGAACGAACCACAGGCCAAGCAGCGATGACGCCAGCAATCGCCGCGATCAGTGCTGGCGAGAAGATGCAGTGAAATCGAAATGTCTCCCGTGCCGCTACTGTCGCTTCCTTCCTCCCAAGCCAATCCTCGATGCAGCCGCGCGTGGGATTGGTCACTGAGTCCGGAATGAACAATCTGAACTCGGCATTGCGGCCAGCACCTACTCCGTCGCCTGCAAGGAAAGCCGCAACTGCCGCAACGCCGCGTCCTTCAAGCTCAGCATCCCAGGCCGCATTGCGTTCGGTTTCGTCGGTCACGTCACTGCTTCTGCGCTTTGCTGGGTGGATACACTCCAGTAGTGATCCCAAAGGCGTGCGTCGCGGGGTCGCAGTAGATGGTGAAATTCATTTCGGGATCGTTCTTGTTCAACCGCGCACGGATCGTCTTTGGTGGATCGTAGCTTTCGACGTATTCGTTGATGAGGCTGCGAACGAACCCAAAAAAGTTAATCCCTCGCTCGAAGATCGCTGCAAATTCTGGCCAAGGAATCACACGCGGATTGCCACCATTTCGACGCCGTA
>Ga0265313_10002555_pt1 | contig 15551 bp, 9 predicted proteins | sample 4123metaG_FD_203122 | JGI IMG/M metagenome (GOLD analysis project Ga0265313, IMG submission 203122) | Rhizosphere microbial communities from Carex aquatilis grown in University of Washington, Seatle, WA, United States - 4-1-23 metaG | ecosystem: Host-associated > Plants > Roots > Rhizosphere >...
TGTCCGATTACATAGACGAGGGGGAACCAGAAAAGTGAGCCCAGGAAGTACCAGAGCGAGACATAGAGCTTTTTGACGCGCCGGTTGAGAATGGTCATATATATATTAAGGGCGACCAAAACCAGTGCCGCCGCCACCATCACGTCAAGAATGGCGCCCAATTCGGCATATTCTCTGCCTTCAGTGTTGCCGTTCAAGAGTGTGCAAAAGGCACCGACCATGACGAGGTTCCAGGCCCACATGGTCATGTTGCCGAGTCTTTCGTTCCACAATTTCGTTTTGCAGAGAGTCGGCACCATGTGAAACATAGAGCCGACATATCCCATCGACAGCCATCCGATCGTGACGGCGTTGACGTGGAACATCCGGATATGCGGAAATGCCAACTGCGGCACGTTTCTGACCAGGTCGGGCATGGAAAACTCCAGGCCGCCGATCATTCCTGCTCCCATGCCCCACAGTGACCACCACAGGGCAGAGAGGAAGAAATTACGACTGGCGCTGCCCTCTTTATTGCTGAAAAGCTTGTCTGCAACAGAACTCAACTTGGACACCCCATATAGGCGCTAGGCCGATAGCGAAAATCCCATCAGAGCGCCCTAAGGCTGCCAGTTTGGCAAAAGCAGGTTTTTGGGAAACCACTCTCATAAGAGATCTTCATGACGCAACGCAAATTTTAGATTAATGACATCTGCCTCAAAGGTCCGTTGTTTGATGATTTTTCACACACTTTTTCTTTAACCTACGAAATTGCACAGTTAAAAACGAAGGAAAAAAGATCTTCCCTTCGATACAAACCGTAATGCGCCTGTCAAGAAGCTCAAAGGCTTACCGGCACTGACAACAGATGTATATGCTTTGGGTTGCTTGACAAGTCGAGTCTAAGTGACATTGTTGTCGTCGTCGTGATTGCCTTCTGCATTTTCAGACTGGTTCCCGCCCTGTTCCGCTTTTTTCTTTTCGGCCTTTTCCTTTTCAAATCTTTCTTTGCGTTCTTGAGCGGCTTTCTCTCTTTGTCTTTTCTTTTCTTCAGCCTCAGCAATGGCCTCCGGACGCAAATCTATAGAATTGAATTTGTTGGCCGCAGCCAGAGCGCCTTCGTTTATCCAGGTGAAAATGCACTTTTCGGCATTCACTAAGCATTGAGCGAGCAATTCCTGCTCAGCTTCCGGCACTTTGGCAAGCACATAGCCGGCCCGGCGGTCGCCGCCTGGATCGGGACCGACACCGAATTTCAAGCGCACGATAGTGGTGTCGCCGCCCAGACATTCAATGATGGATTCCACTCCGTGCTGGCCGCCGGCGCCGCCGCCGTTTTGCACTCTCAGTTTGCCAAGCGGCAAAGCGACGTCGTCGTGCACGACAATGAAGGATGAAATTGGCAGCTTGAACCATTGTTTGACGGCTACAAAAGACTGTCCCGACAGATTCATATATGTCATGGGTTTGACCAGCATGATCGTTTTGCCGCGGTAGGAGAACTTGGCAAAGTCGCACTTGAGGCGGCTGTTGGTGGTCGGTTCTGCACCATGCCTGGTGCCAATCGCATCGACAATCATGAAACCCATGTTGTGGCGCGTGCGCGCGTATTCAAGTCCCGGGTTTCCGAGACCTACTATTACTCGCACTTCGTTGTCGTCTTTTGGGTCTGCCATCTTTAATCTGTGTAAGAATCTGCCGAGAATCTGCATAAATTGAACGCTTTTAAGAACCCAGGAAATTTCAGTTTTCTTCCCTGTTCTCAGACTGCCAGTGCCCGGGCTCATGAAAGACAATATTAATAGATCGAACGCACTTAGAGTTTGCTCAGCGTTTAAACTATAAAATTGTCCGATGCGCGCACTGACTGCGCGTCGCCCGCCAGCGTTTCTCTTGATTGAAACGTGCTTGAAAACAATTACACCCATTCAGACCCAGAGTTACAGGCATGACTGAAAGCGAAGCCAATTTTCCCTACCTGCCTCACACCGATGCCGAGCGCAAGGAGATGCTCAAAACCATAGGAGTGGCCTCCTTTGAAGAGCTCGTCAAGCACATTCCGGAAAAACTAAGAGCCAAGGCGCTCAACCTGCGCAGCGGTATGAGCGAGCAAGAACTTGCTAAAGAAGTACAAGCTATATCCAATCGCAATATGCCTGCTTCCAGGCAAGCCAGCTTTTTGGGCGGCGGCTCCTACCGCCGTTATGTGCCGGCCATTGTCGGCAACATACTCTCGCGCGGTGAATTCTCCACTGCCTATACGCCCTACCAGCCGGAAGTCAGCCAGGGAACGCTGCAAGCCATATATGAATTTCAGACGGCCATCTGTCTTCTCACCGGCATGGAAGTGGCTAACGCATCCATGTATGACGGACCGACGGCACTGGCTGAAGCTTGCTTGATGTCCAGCCGTTTGACGACAAAAGAAAAGATTGTCGTGGCTGCTTCGGTCAATCCTGAATACAAAGAAGTAACTCGTACCTACTGTCAGTCTTGCGGTCTCGACTTTCAAGAAGCAGCTCTTTCAGGCGGCACAATTGATCTCACCAATTTGGCCGTAGACGAAAAGACCAGCTGCGTCGTCGTTCAGTATCCTAATTATTTTGGTTGCCTGGAAGATCTCGACGCCGTCGCCAAAAAAGTTCATGCCGCCGGCGCCCACCTGGTAGTCGTTTCCGAGCCGATTTCGCTCGGTATGCTCACAGCTCCCGGCGATTTCGGTGCCGACATTGTGGTCGGAGATGCCCAGCCGTGCGGCAATTCGCTCTCCTTCGGCGGGCCGTCTGCCGGATACATGGCTACCAAGAAAGAGTTCATTCGCCAGTTGCCGGGACGTCTTTGCGGAGTCACCGTCGACAATCGCGGTCAGAGAGCCTTTACGCTGACGCTGCAGACGCGCGAACAACATATTCGTCGCGCCAAAGCGACTTCCAATATTTGCACCAACCAGGCATTGAATGCGCTGGCCATGCTGGTTTACATTGTCAGCGTCGGACCGGTGGGCTTGAAAGAGCTGGCCAATATAAGTCTGCAACGCGCTCACAGTCTCAAAGAGAGGCTGACTGCCGTGGCTGGAATCACAGCGCCATTTACCCAGCCCTTTTTCAGCGAATTCGTCATCCAGACGGCTCAGCCTGCCCATCAGGTTTTAGACGAATTGAAGTCACACGGAATTTTGGGCGGCATCGATCTTTCTGTCACCTATCCGCAACTCAAGAATCACTTGCTTGTCTCGGTCACGGAAATGAATGGGCCTGACGATCTCGATCTATATGTTTCGGCAATGGAAAGTATCGTTAAGGGCGACTTGAAAACCGGTCATAAAGAGACAGTCGGCAGCGCGGCGGCGAAAACTGGCGGGAGATAGAGAGCTAGTCCGGGCTGAAGCCTGTATAATCGACACTGTCTAATTCTTTGAGTGCGAGGCTATAACCCACTCCATGGAGCCATCCGAATCTGTCACCTCGAAGCGCTCCGAAGCGCTTTACGAGACGAGCGAAGATAACGATCAAAGGGATCAAAGGGATCAAAGGGATCAAAAAGATCAACACGATCAAAATGACCAGCGTAGCCCTCTGGAGCCGAAAAGCCACTCTCAGAATCCGTCCGCTTCCAACCAGAATTCAGGTTCTCTCGACGTGTCCAATTCATCAAATGGTGGAAATAACGCCGACGGCGCAGGCACGTCAGGATCGCCTATTTTCTCCGTAGTAAAAGAGATAGTCGAGCTTGTCGTCGTCACGCTCGTTTTGCTCATCGTGATCCGTTTTGCCCTGGCTGAGGCCCGTTATATTCCGTCCAGCTCGATGGAGCCGACTTTGCAAATTAACGATCGCCTGCTTGTCGAAAAGGTTTCGCACCATATCGGCCATCCTATTCAGAGGGGCGATATTCTGGTTTTCTATCCACCTCCCATTGAAATGGGCGGTCAGGACTTGAAAAACGATCCGCTCACCGTGCTTGGACGCTTGACCGGGCTGCCGTTTTTGCCTTACGAACCGGCCTTTATTAAGCGCGTGGTCGGGCTACCCGGCGATCATATTCGCATTCAAAAAGGCGAAGGGGTTTATATAAACGGTCAATTGCTTGATGAAAGCAGTTATGCCAAAGAGACACCCAACTATGACAGAAACGTCCTGGGCGACATCGGCGGACCTTCTTCAACCGGCAAGATGATCAGACCATTTGCAGATCCGGCCAGAGCAAATGACCCAATTATCGTGCCTGCCAACCAGCTTTTCATGATGGGCGACAACCGCAACAACTCCGAAGACAGCCATGTCTGGGGATTTCTCCCGCAAGATCGCGTTATAGGGCGGGCCTGCTTGCTTTTCTGGCGTTGGATCTCACCGCCTCGATTCCCGCATATTCCTGAAGAATAAGCCGAAGTCCGACCTGCCGTTACATTGCACTGATGGGGACGTCGCCTGGCATGGTCCCTGCCCGCGCGCAATATTTGGCCAATATCTGTCTTTTAAAAGGGGAAGTGGGTATATTGGATTAGGCTTCAGGCCCCCTTCCCGCTGAGACCGCCAGGCCTGCAAAATTTGCGGCGCCAGTGCAAGAGGGAATTGAGGGTCTTCGGGCTGGATGAAAGAACAAAAAACCAGTTTTTACGGCAACAATGGCTGAGGTAGTTTGAGAATGGCAAAGGCGAAGGCATCGAAACCGGCACAGAAAGCTCAGGCAGCCGATAAAACCAAAAAGAACGCCAAGAGTCCGACCGTGCACGAGCACCCGGACACTGATTGCGCCCTTGTCAAAGGCGTTCCCGGACATGACGATGTGGAATCGCGCTCAGAGTCTCTGACTAAATTCGAAGCCGAACTAAACAAGCGCGAAGTCGATTTGATCGAGCGTGAAATCAAGTCGCTCAGGCAGCAGGAAGAACTCGATCGTTTGCGGCCGCTTTCCGGTCTCTATCGCGTTGTCAGGGCTATGGCCAGCGAACGCCGCCTTGATTCTTTGCTGGATGTGATCACGCGTGAAACGCAAGTGATGCTCAAATGCGATCGTTGTTCGGTTTTTGTTTTGGATGCTCAGGCTTCAGAATTGTGGACGCAGGTGGCGCAGGGACTGGTCGGGCACCGCATGATTCGGATTCCGGTCGGAGGCAACAGCATCGTTGCCGAGTGCGCCCGCACCGGGCGCATGATCAACATCCCCGATGCCTATCAAGATCCTCGCTTTGATCCTGCCGTCGATCGCAATACCGGATATCAAACATCCAGTGTGCTGTGCGTGCCCATGCTGGCGCGCGGCGGAGAAGTAATCGGCGTCTTCCAGGTCCTCAATAAATTTGACGGACCGTTCACAAATGAAGATGAAGACTGGCTTGAGGGGCTGACTGCAGTGGCTGCGGGTTTGATCGAACAAGCGCAGGCTTATGGTGAAATCGAACGATTCGTCGACAAGACTCTTGAGACTCTAGCTCAGACAATCGACCAGCGCGACCCGCTCACCGCCGGTCATTCCATTCGCGTCACCAACTATAGTCTTCTGGTCGGGCAAGCAATGCAGGTGCCTGACGATGACATCGACGTACTGAGATATTCAGCGATGATGCACGATTACGGCAAAATCGGTGTGCCTGAAAAAATCCTCTGGAAGGACGGCAGGCTGACGCCTGACGAGTACGCTACCGTACAAAAACATGCCAGCATTACTTACGATTTGCTTTCCAATCTGCCTTTCACACGACGCCTGCAAGATGTGCCGTTTGTCGCCTCTTGCCACCACGAAAAGGTAGACGGTTCCGGCTATTATCGCGGATTGAAGGGCAATGATATTCCTTTCCTGTCACGCATCATCGCTGTTGCCGACGTTTTTGACGCCCTTACTTCCAAAAGGCACTATCGCAATCGCATGCCCATTGAGAAGGTGTCGGAAATTATGTACAACGGCCGTGACAACCACTTCGACTCCACATGCGTGGATGCATTCTTCCAGCTGCCCTCACATCGAGTAATTGCCGTTCTTGAATCCGAGCGCGAAAAAACCGCAACCTTCGATGCTGAACAGTTCAAGAATTTGAGCTGGCAGCGCCTGGTGGAACTGGTTTCAGGCGGACATCCAAAACGCGGCGAAGAAGGCATAGCCGAGGTCTTCGATAACATCTACAATGCCGGTTTGCCTGCCGATTATCAATCTTTAGACTAGTTTGGCAACGCGCTCAAACAGTGCAACAGATATTGCCCGTTCTAATAAATCTCGACAGTGCCGCGGCCCAGATCCGGCCAGGCAATTTCGCGCACCGATAATTCCGCCTCTTCCAGTTTTACTCTGGTTCCTTCCGGCACAGGCAGAACTTCTACGGTCAGGCGATCTCCTCTGCCTCTGACGGCATCGAGCGGATAAATCGTTTTGATTGTGAAATCACTGCTTTTGTCGTGATTGAGAGCCAGCATTTGCACGGCATTCGGGAAGCGTATTGATTCTGGCTTCGGCTGCCCCTTGCTGTCGAGATCCGCACCTGATTTAGTGTCATCTCTACGCACAGAATTGGCGCCCTCGAGTACAATCGCCACTATCGCTTGTTTGTGGTCTCCGTCCTCAGCTCTTGCCTTGCCTCTCAGTTCAACGATCACATGGGTGGCCTCTTTGTGAGCGTTCAACTGGTAGTCGGTTCGGCATGCGGTGTTGAAGCTTAGTCCGCCTTCCGTCCCGGCCAGTGCCTTTACTTCTTGATTGGCATGATCTCTGAAAGTGAGTGAGCTCAAGGGCATTGATTTGCTTTCCGATTTGAAAGTGAGCTGGTTGCCTTCATTTTCATGGCCAACTGCAATCAAAAAGCGCCACTGCCCTTTTTGTACGCCGGGAGCGGCAGAGAGGTCCAGGCTTGCGGACAAGGGAAATTTCGGCTCATTCGATTCGATCGATGATTCAGATGGACAAAAGGTTTGAAACTTGATTCTCGGCCGCCAATCAAGACAAGTGGCATCTACATAAACACGGCTGTGGCTGAGGTATTCAAAGGTCGGCAGGGCAGCAGTTTGAGCAGATGCATAGTCACCATATATGGTGATTGTTTTGCCGCCTGGAGAGCAGATGGAGATTTTGTTTTTGCCGGTTAGATTCAAATACTCGACCGGCAACGGCACGGCACGCCATTGCCGAACCACTTCAGGACTGATTTTGAGATCGGCGGCCAACTCTTCCAGAAATGCCAGCAGATCGAACTTTTTCTGATAGAAGTTGTAAATGCTTTTGGGAGTTTCGTGAAGCTTGTGACCATTCACATCTATATGCGCCTGGTTGATGTCTTTGCTGGAGTCTATGAGAAGAAGGGCCCAGTTCGGGGTTTTTGCAGCCGAAAAGCGCAATTCTCTGGTAGCCAGAACCGGCCCCGATAGTTTATAAACCAGATCGGCGCCTTTTGCTTCATGAATAATGGAAAGAGTGATGGTCAGCGTGAAAGCACAAAGGGAGATTGCCGCCGCTGTCTTCATTACCCTTTCGCCAATCGGCTTAAAACACTCTTGACCGACTTTGATAAGGGCAATCATCATCCAGGCCGCCAGCCCAAAATAGCTGACCATGAGAAAGACTGCGGCCAATGCCGGTGTTGCCAACCAATCGAGATCATCCTGCAACCGGCAAAAATTCGACAGCAACGCTATAAGAAGAGCCGGCACCACGAGATTGATGACCATCTGCTGGGATGCGCGTCCTTGATTTGCTGATATCACTGATATAACTGATGCGCTCAACCAGAAAAGCAGAATCATCAGCAAGGGAGCGGCCGTGAATCCATATCTGGGGATACCTTCAAAGGCGGTGTAGATAAGATGTCCGCCCAGAGCAAGAAAAGCAAAACAGGCGATGCGATTGGCGCGCACGAAACTCTCTTGATCTTCCTTCTCTTTTTTGGAAACTATTATTTGCAACGACTTGATGGTTGCCGCCAGGGCAACCACGACAGCCATAAATTCGAAAGCGCCAAGCAATTGATGCATCAATCGGATGCATTTAGCATTCGGCAGTATTGCCGCATGCCTGAGATCGTTCCACGGCTCGGCAAAAAGTCGAGGTATCTTCCTGATGTTCAAATCGGTATGAGCGATTGGATCTTGCATGAAAAGCGAAACTTCAACTTCTGCAGCATTCTTGCTTCTGGCAATTGCGTCTGAAACAGGCACCTGGGGCAGACCCTGCAGTCCGTCAGCAATCAGGTTGTTGGCGACAAGGGCATTGAAGACTGGCACGCGTTGTGGCAAATAACAGGTTTTTCCTGTCGCTTGCTCAGTAAAAATCCAAAATGGCATCATCGTCAATGCAGTCGCCAAGCCGAAGGACAGCAGTCCTGAAATTACCGCTTTGCCTCTCATAGAGACGAGCACAAAAAGAAGGGGCAGCAAAACTGCAAATATCAAAACCGGCTTGGTAAGTAACAAGAGGGCAAAGAAAATGCCGGCGCAGGTAAGAGAAATCAGATGCAGATGTTTTTTCTGGTCGGCAGTAAGAGCCAGATCGAAGCAAAGTAAAACGGAAAGCAAAAGTGCTGCCGAGATAATTTCACTGGCCAGCTTCTGGGCGGCGATGATGGCCGGTGGGTAAATCGCCCAGAGCAAGCCGGACGCCAACGCCAGGAATTTATTTTGGGTGATGCGCCAGGTGAGAATGAAGACAAGCGCACTGATTAAGGCCTGGATAAAGCATTCAAGAATGGCCAGACTTTCCAGGGCAGGAAAGTGAAATGATTTACCGAGAAGCATTGCTTTGGCTGCTAAGGATGGCAGCACCGGACCATCGATAATGAGCATATCGGCAAGCTCTCTGAGCTGTTTTTTCTCTCTTATACTGTCCCTTGGATTGGTCCCACCGCCTGTATTTTGCTCCTGGACCTTTAAGATTGCGTTGGCAGAGTTGATATAGACGCCGGAGTCAAAAATCTGCATCATGCGGTCGTCTCCACGCTTAAAAGCGCGGTCCGCCTGGGTGGCGCTCAGGTAGAAAGAAATCGAAGTCGCCAACAAAAAAAATACAACCAGAATGAGGCAATTTTTTCTTGTCTGTTTGCCGTTTTGTGAATTTGCTTGCATAAAAACCGGGCGATGACGAAGCCATCTCAAGACACTCCATTGTTAAGCTTGCCGAATTGCCCGGCAAAAAACATGATAAGCGCTCAATCCAAGGGTAGTAATCAAGTTCTACAATGACAGCCTATCTTGAGGGAGCTGAGCACTTTTTTGTCAAAACACCACATAAACTTATTCATGCGGGTCTTCGCCGTCATACAGGCAATCGTCGTGGCGCTGACAATTTGCCCTCAGGCTACGGCGCAAGCAAGCACAGTCAGCCGATCCAATGGCGCAGTCGCCTCGGTTGACAGTGAAAAAAGAACGCAGAAAACAGCTGAAACTCCCCCCAGCCAGGCTAAAGATTCGCCCGCTCGTCCTTCAGTCCCTAAGGCTGAAGCGGAAGCGGAAGTCCGCCAGCAGTTGCAGCCTGCCTTTGAGGGAGTGGACGGCACCCCTCAAGAAGACAGTAGTCAAGACATGAGTGGTGCTCCGCCTGAAGGCGAGGCTCAATTGCGCGTGCGCATTTCTGTTCCGCAATATGTTCGCCCGGTCAGCTCCATCACTATCTATCCATATCCGACAAGAATCCCTAAGGCGACAAGGGGGGCTCGCAAGATTGACAGCAGAGAAAAGTCCATCAAGGGCACATTGCTCAGCCTGGGTTATGGCATGCGATCTTCGGAAAGCAAGATGTTTCCCACTAACGGCTGGCGCTGGCAATACATTTTAAGAGCGGCCTGTAAAAAGAGCGGCACCCATCCGCCCACGAATATTTTCACCATGTATCCGTGGGTTCATAAGATGATCCCCTATGTGCAAGAGGAGATCAAACGTGTCAATGAAATCGAGGACGAGCGCCAGGTTCGCTACCAGTCGGCAGTAAAAGATTTCGAAGAGAATGGACAGGACCTGGAAAGCCAGGCGCTGCAAAAAGGGCTCGCTCCAATCGAGCTCAAAATGAAGGCAGGCACTAAGAAGTTGCTCTCTGGAGTGACTATTGTTGCGCCCGGAACCTGGTATGTAGTGGCTACACACAAGACTGCCAATCTGAAATTTTTCTGGCAAGTTCCAATCACTGTTTCAGCCGGAGAAAATTCTACGGTTCAACTGACACAGACAAATGCCCTGATCATTGACGGCACCTGGTAGAACTATCGTCTTTAAATAGTCTTGGCCAATTCGTGAATGATCACTTGCACTGTTGGTTTGGCTTGCAATTTTGCGCGCAGTGATTTGGAAACTGAGTCGCGAATTTGCGAGCGCAATTGAGCCACATCAATAGGAGGCGCATCCTTGCGTATTCTGGCCAGCAATTCGTGGATGTTGCCCTTTAGTTCATCTTGCATTTCTTCCCATTCTTTGGAAAGCAAGAATCCGGAGGCTCCAGATTCTATGGTCGGCCCGCTCAACAGTTCTCCCACATTATTGATTACCAGGGCAACCGTAACCACTCCTTCCAGGCTCAGTGAGCGCCTTTCATTGACCGAGAAGGTGGTCACTCTTTCGCCTTGATCGCGATTGAAGAGAACCGCTTGCGCTTCAATTGTGCCAATCATCGAGGCGATGCCGTTGTCGATTTCCAGGATCTCGCCATTTTTAAGCGGGAATGTATTTGCTTGCGGAATGCCCCAATCCATCGCTAGTTGGCAGTGGTGCATGATATGCCGGCCTTCGCCGATGGCCGGGATAAAGTATTTGGGTTTGGTGATCGACAACATCAATTTGAGTTCTTCGCGACTGGCGTGTTTGGGCATATGAACGCCTTCGTGCTTGCCGTGCACGACCTGTACGCCTCTAGAGAGGAACTGATCGAGAATGACGGACATCTGTCTGACCCGTCCAGGAATGATGTCGGCGCTGTAGATGACCGTATCACCTTCTTTTACAGTCAGGTTTTCATTAGTGCCGGAAGAAAGCTCGCGCATCACTTCCATCGGGTCGCCTTCGCATCCAGTGGCCACGACCAAGATCTGCTTATCTTTCAGTTTGCCAAGATCCGCAAGCGTCGCTTCAATGGTCCGGTCATAACTCAAATTGCCGGTGAGCGCGCCTGACAGAGCTGTTCTTATCAATGTTTCGCCGATGATAATTACTTTTCGATCGTTGGCTTTGGCCAGATCGCACAAGATTTGCAGGCGGTGTGTACTGGTGCCGGGAATGACCACAATAACGCGGGCCGGAGCGCTGGCTATGTGCTTACTGAGCCCGGCCAGAACCGATCTTTCCGAGGGAGTATAGCCGTGGTTTTCAACACCGGCTGAGTCGCTTATCAAAAGCAGCACGCCTTGGTCACCGACCTGCGCCAGGCGGCCGACATCGAGGAGGCGCTTATCTACCGGGGTTTGATCGAGTTTGAAGCTGGAGGTATAAACGATGTCACCTTCCGGAGTGCCGATGCGCAGTGCGGCCGCATCGGCGATGGCATCGTTTACTTTGATCCATTCGACTTCAAAAGGACCGATTTGGTAAGGATAACGCCATTCAATCGTGTCGATTTCGGGGAAACGCTGCCCAGTTTTCTCTTTCTCCTCGCGCTCGATGAGCGACTGGGTGAGCATCGCAGCCACAAACTGGGGCGCCATGATTCTGGGCACCTTTAAGTGATTGAGCAGATAGGAAACGCCCCCCGAATGCTCTTCATGACCGTTTGTCAAAAGCAAAGCGAGGATTTTATCGCCATTGGCTTCCAGAAAGTTGGTATTGGGCAAAAGCAAGTCGACGCCCGGCAAACCCTCAGGCGGGTATGCGACTCCGGCATCGACTATGAGAATTTCTCCACCGTAAGTGATCACCCAGAGGACCTGTCCTAACTCGCTCTGCCCGCCAAGAGGAATAACAGAAAGGCTGTCGTATTTAAGGTCGGCGCCGCCAGTTACTATGTATGCCACTTTGCATCCGTGTGAGTGAAGAAATTTGTTCTAGCCGTTAAGCCAGGCAGGCTCAGCCATTTGGAGCGGCTGACCCGTAAGGGGTGCACATATTCGGTTTTTTCCTGTCTACTAAATTGTACGCGCTTCTAAAAGATTGTCGAACAGTTTAGTGAAGTGTTGCCTTTGATATCGTTTGGCGACCCAAAAGCGTAAAATCAGAGATTGGAGTTTATGTGTTGGGAAGCCAGTGCCTGTTCGAGGAAAGATGATAAATCCAAAGAGTATTCTCAATCGATTGCTGTATCCGGTTGCCGAACAACCTGATTATGCCGAGTTGCCTGCCATCGTGGAGACTGATGTCGAAACCCCGGGTGCCTCAGGCGCTACGCATAAGAGCTACAACTACCGTGAAATGCAGTCGCTAATCGACGCCGCCCATGAGTCCTTATTGTCAGCCGGTGTGGTGAGAGGCGACCGCGTCCTTTTGTCGTCACCAAATTCGGCTCGTTTGTTTGCATCGATACTGGCGCTCTGGAGAATCGGTGCTGTGGCAATCCCTGTCGATGCCAGAGTGACGGTTCAGGAAGTGCAAAATGTAGCCAGAAGGTTAAAAGTCAAGCTTTTGTGCGGTTCTACGCGCCATGCTCCTGACTTTCTTTCTCAAAATCAATGTTTGAAAGAAGGCGGTATTGGAGTCTTCGACCTTTCCACAATTTTAGAAGCGGCCAAAAATCCGGGCGCTCTTACGCAATGGCAAAGGAGCGAGTCCGACCTCAAAGAACCGGCCTTCATCATTCTCACGTCCGGAACCACAGGCGCTCCTAAAGGGGCTGTGCACGATCTACATTCCTTGATGGTCAATCTCATGGAATTGGGCGAGATGGCCTCACTGGATAGAGAAAAACGCGGCGTCCTGCCTTTGCCGCTCAGTCATATTTTCGGACTGGAAGTGACGCTCATTTGTTTTATTTTCGGGGCCTCTGTCGCTTTCTGCGACCTGACTGCCGATGGTTTCTTTTATTGCATCAATAAATACGATCCCCATATCCTGGTCGGAGTTCCGACTGTGTATGCAGCCATGCTCAATATTCCCGACGACAAAATGAAATTGAAATCGGCCCATATTTTGCTTTCCGGCGGCGCACCACTGCCGGTATCACTGGCGGAAGACTTCCTGAAGAAATTCGGCAAGAAATTGAATAATGGGTACGGCTCCACCGAGTCCAAAATTATTGCCCTCAATGTGACTGGTCCGCATGAATCAGTCGGAAAGCCGATTCCATCGGTTACGGTTGAAATCATGGGTGAAAACGAACAAGTGCTCGGCGAAGGCGAAACTGGAGAGATTGCCATCTCCGGAGCCAGCTTGATGCTGGGTTATGTGGACAACCCGGAACAAACAGCCAAAGCAATACGCAACGGCCGATACTATACAGGCGATCTTGGGCATCTAAAAGACCAGCAGATATTCATCTCCGGAAGAGCAAAGGAAATGATTGTTGTGGCTGGCAATAAAGTTTTCCCGGCCGAAGTCGAAGATGTTTTGCTCAACCATCCCAATGCCGCCGAGGTGGCTGTAATTGGTGTGCCGCACAAAAGTCTGGGGCAGACGGTCAAGGCCGTCATTGTTATTAAAGACAAGAGTCTGAGCGAAAAATTAAAGGAAGGCGGCGAGGCCAAAAAAGCAGCACGGCAGGAATTGATAAGCCAGTTCAAAGATTACTCTAAGGACAACCTGAAGCGTGAATTGCGTCCCATGGAGTGGGATTTCAGAGCGGTCGGAGACTACCTGCCCAAGACACTTTCAGGCAAAGTCGATAAGAAAAAATTGGAAGCGGTGGGAGCAACTACATAATTCAGGTAATCGTCTTTCTCTTTCGAGATGTTTCCTTGATTGACATTTCGATCGCTTCTTCAAATTCCTTGGCGGTTTGATATCGATCGTCCGGTTCTTTGGCCAGCGCCTTTGCCACGACAAGTTCAATGGGCGAACCGGCGATAATGTCTTCGCGTTCGGAAGAAAGAGGCGGCGGTGTTTCGAATAATTGTTTGGTCAAAATGACTTCAGCTGTCTCTCCTTCAAATGGTATTTTGCCGGTCAAAAGTTCGAAAAGAATTACGCCCACTGCATAGAGATCGGCGCGGGCGTCGATTTTTCTGTCTTTTAATTGCTCGGGCGCGATGTAAGCAGGTGTGCCAATTAATTTGCCGGTTTGAGTAAGACGATGAGCACCGGCGACCAGGTAGGCAATGCCGAAGTCGAGAATTTTGATGTGCTGAGTGGCGCCTTTGACGGCCTCGACCAGCACATTGTCCGGCTTCAAGTCGCGATGGATAATGCCGGCTGCATGTGCTTCTGCCAGTCCGCGGCAAATCTGGATGACTATGGCCGCTGCTGTTTTGAGATGCACCGGACCATTGCGATCGAGGGCACGTCTGAGCGATTCGCCAGCTACATATTCCATGACCAGATAGGGCTCGTGATTATTGAGCAGCCCGCCGTCGAAGACCCGAATGATATTGGGATGACTCAATTGTGCGGTGAGCTGGCATTCTCTTTTGAATCTCTCATTGGCGCGATCGTCGTTGGAAAGCCAGGCTTGCATAACCTTAATCACGACCGGGCGTTCGATCAGATTGTCGAAGGCCAGGTAGACCACGGCCATTCCGCCCTGCCCGATCACGGACTGAACGGTGTATTTGCCGCCAATGGTTTTGCCCAGTAAGCGCGAGGCTTCGACCGGTTGGATACGCGGCCGCATTTTCGGCTCGGCGCTTTGCGGTAGCCGGGAGCCGTCGATCATGCAGAAATTGGCTTCCTCTGGATACTGCCGCCCGCAATTTTCGCAGCGTTTGATCTCAGGAATAATGTCCACATTAGTGCTTGTGCTGCGCACCTCACCTTCATAATGAAAGGCACAGCCGTCAAATGGGCAATGAGTAGCGCCTTGGGGTAAAAGGCGATTGCATAATACGCAGCGACGGGTCACGATAGCCCCTCCTGGGGCTGGAAACGATTTCACACTCCACCCTCGAGATTTGATTGCTTGATAGCGCTCATATCTCATTTCTATCTTACCCAGAGCAAACTAGCCTCCTTCGACAGGGTGATTCAGGCTTTGAGATACTGTAAGTGGAAGCGCAAAGGCGAATTTTCGAAAAGTGGCAAATTTAACTGCAATTGCAAAACGGACCGGGTTTCTCGCCCTCGGCCTCGTTTGGGCAGGCACAATCCAGTGCCAAACTATCGCTTGCTGGGGGCAAGATAATGGAGGCGCCGGACAGGGGCAGTCGCAGGCGCCTGCTGATCCGAGTGCCGAAACAGCCGGAGCACAGGATTCTGGATCGGCTAGCGATGGATCTGCTGCAGATGGTTCGACCGGTTCGGGATCGTCTTCATCTGCACCAGCTGAAATGGCACCTGCTCAAGGGCCGGATGGTCAGCAGGGGCAGGCAGCGCCTCCGGATGCAGATGCCTCCCAAGCCGATGCAGCTAAAGTGGCGCCACTGCCGGAAGCGCCCCCGCCGGAGCTGCCGCAGTCAGGTTCTCAGTCTGTCCCCAACCAGGACGCCATGGCCGACACGACCAGAACCTTCGGCGCCGCGGAAATTCCCGGCTATTCAGAGGCGATGGGGGCGGCCAAAGACCCCAGCCAGGCCAAAGACAATAAACAACTGATTG
>Ga0265313_10002557_pt1 | contig 15539 bp, 9 predicted proteins | sample 4123metaG_FD_203122 | JGI IMG/M metagenome (GOLD analysis project Ga0265313, IMG submission 203122) | Rhizosphere microbial communities from Carex aquatilis grown in University of Washington, Seatle, WA, United States - 4-1-23 metaG | ecosystem: Host-associated > Plants > Roots > Rhizosphere >...
CGCGACCAGGACGCCGGCGAGCAGGCTGATGCGGTCCGTCGCCGCGAACACGACCGGATCCTGATGCATCTCGCCGCGTCCGGTCAGGAAACAGACGCGGCCGAGCCAGTAGATCAGGATGACGCAGACCGCCCACAGCAGCTCCGGATGGCGGTAGAGCGTCGTCACTTCCGGCGAGTTGATGTAGAGCGCGAGCACCAGCACCGCGACAAAGCCGGACGCTGCGGTGAGCGCGGTAATGGTCTGGATATCGACGCGCCGGTAGCCGCGGCCCTTGACCTTGTCGGCATTGTCTTCCTTGAGCGTCAGCATTTCGGTGGTTCGCTTCACCAGCGCGAGGCTCAGGAAGATGAAGAAGCAGAAGCCGACCAGCCAGTGCGACAGCGGCACGCCGCTGGCGGCGCCGCCGGCGAGCACACGAATGCCGTAGAGCGCGGCGAGCGCCACCACGTCGATCATCAGCTTGCGCTTGAGGTAGACCGAATAGCTCAGCGACAGCGCGAAATAGACGACCAGCACGCCGAGGAAGGCGAGCGGCAGCATCAGCGCCAGCACCAGCGACAAACCGGCGGTGAGCGCAAACAGCACGACCGCATGCGTCAGCGGCACGGTGCCCGCGGCCAGCGGGCGATGCCGCTTCTGCGCATGCGCGCGGTCGTGCGGCAGATCCAGCATGTCGTTGACGACATAAATGCTCGAGGCGCCGAGGCTGAAGCTGACCATCGCCGCCAGCACCGTCAGCAAACCGGCGGCGCTGAAATCGTGCGCTGCAAGCGCCGGCAATGCGACCAGCGCATTCTTGATCCATTGATGCGGCCGCAGCGCCCGCAAGTAGGGCCGAAGCGAGAAACTGCGGGTGCCCAGCGTGACCGCGGCCGGCATCTCGGCGTTGAGGCGTTTGACGACATGCGGCGGCGCGCCCGAGACAAGCGCCGTGTGCGCGACGCGCCATACCGGCATGTCGGCCGAGGCGTTGCCGATGTAATCGAAGCCCTGTTTGCCGAAGGCGGCGACGAGCCGATCGGCCTTGGCCTGGCCCTTGAGGTTGACGCCGTTCTCGGAGGCGAACACGCCGTCGAATTCGCCGATCGACTTGGCGATCGCTTCGGCGAAGCGGCGATCCGCCGCGGTCGCCAGATAGACCTTGCGGCCCTTGCCGCGCGCCTGCTTGACCGCCTCGAGCACCGCTTCATCGACCGGCAGCGTGCCGACCTGCGGCGTCACGTGATCGGCGACGGAGGCCTTGAACGCCGCCCGCCCCTGCCTCAACGCCAACAGAGCGCGCAAGGCATGCAGCGGCTTCTTCGTCGACAGGTCGACGAAGGCCTCGTGCAGGGAATCGACCTTGAGCAGCGTGCCGTCGAGGTCGACGACCAGCGGTATCTTCGGGTTCGATTTCACTCTTTGGTTCATGCCGGATCTCAAGCCGTCGGCAGCACACCGGGACTTAATGGCACGTATCGAGCCAACCGTAAAAGCCGCAAAATGTTTTGTGGTTACAGGCGAGATCACGAATCGCCGACCGAGGTTATATCATCCCCGCGACGGCCATTTAGGCTGTTTCCAGGCACGTGTTTGCGGCCCGTCTAAGCTGGTCTATACAGCATCGCGATCTCTATCCGGCTGAGAATTCACGCAAATCAACAGCGCCGCAGAATGCAAGCGCAAAGCCCGGACCAGCCCAGCATCGGCGCTAACGCCGCGGACGATCTCAAGCGTGAGGTTTACGGCATCCTGGGAATTCCCATCGATGTCGCCGACATGCCGGCGGTTGTGCGGCGTATCGAAGCCGCTGCGGCGCGCGGAGCGCCGTTCCTCATCTCGACCGCCAACCTTAACTTCCTGATCGCCAGCCAGACCGACGTCGAGTTCAGGGAGTCGCTGTTGCGCAGCGACCTGTGCACCGCGGACGGCATGCCGATCGTCTGGATCGGACGGATGCTCGGCATCCCCGTGGGAGTGCGAATTGCCGGTTCCGATATTTTCGAAGCGCTCAAGTCGAACAACACCGCGCAGCCGCTAAAAGTGTTTCTGTTCGGTGGCGCTGAAGGTGCGGCCGCCGCGGCATGCAGCAAGCTCAACGCCACGCCGGGCGGATTGAGCTGCAGCGGGTCATATGAGCCGGGCTTCGGCGGCGTCGAGGAGATGAGCACCGACGCCATCCTCGCATCCATAAACGCCAGCAGCGCGGATTTCCTGGCGGTGGCTCTCGGCGCCAAGAAAGGCCAAGCTTGGCTCCTGCGCAATCACGAATGCCTCCGCGTGCCGGTGCGCGTTCATCTCGGCGCGACGATCAATTTCCAGGCAGGCACGGTCCAGCGTGCGCCTTTGCGCGTCCGCCAATTCGGCCTCGAATGGCTGTGGCGGATCAAGGAGGAGCCGCAGCTCTGGAAGCGCTACTGGAACGACGGGCTCGCCCTGCTGAAACTGCTCGTGATGCGCGTACTGCCGCTCGTCGTCCTGGATCGCTGGGACCGCCTCAAACACCGCCAAAAAGGCCACGGATTGAAGGTCGCGCGCTCGGAAGACCACAATACCGTCATATTCACCATGAACGGTGATGCCACCCGCCAAAACATTGGCGAAGCGGTGGCGAGCTTCGCAGAAGCGGCGGTATCGACGAAGAATTTTGACATTAACCTCGCGGAAATGCGCGTAATTGACGCACGTTTTCTGGGGCTTCTGCTCATGCTAAATAAAGCCTTACGGGGGCGGCATCTTGAATTGCGGTTCACCGGAGTGTCGCAGCGAACTGCGAGACTCTTTCGCCTGAACGGTTTCGGGTTCTTGCTTCAAAATTAGTATCAGAGGCGTCGCGTAACATGCTGATGAAGGCGGACACCGTCCCGCAAAACCGATTGGCGCCGGCAAGCGCAATCACCACGGGCTTGCTCGTTGCGGCCTCCCTCGCGATCACAATCTTCGCCTTCAGCGAGCCGCTGCTCGAGCTGGTTCATCGCTGGATCAAGCAGGAAGAATACAGCCACGGCTTTCTCATTCCGGCGATCGCCGCGTGGCTGCTGTGGACGCGGCGCGACGCTCTGATCGCGAGCCTCGGCCGCCCGTCCTGGGTCGGCCCGGCGCTGATCGTGCTCGCCGCGGTGATGCTCATCCTCGGCAAGCTGAGTTCGCTGTTCATGCTGTCGCAGCTCGGCTTCATCGTCGCGCTGTTCGGCATCGCGCTCGGCATCGGTGGCCTTGCGCTGTTCCGCGTCATCTTCGTGCCGATCATCTTTCTGGTGTTCGCGATCCCGCTGCCCTACTTCATCGACTCCGTATTGTCCTATCGCCTGCAGCTCATTTCGTCGGAGCTGGGCACCGCCTTCATCCGTCTGTTCCAGATCCCGGTCTACCTCGAAGGCAACGTCATCGATCTCGGCGTCTATCAGTTGCAGGTCGTCGAGGCCTGCAGCGGCCTGCGTTACCTCTATCCGCTCCTGAGCCTCGGCTTCCTCGCCGCCTACCTGTTCCAGGCGCCGATCTGGCAGCGCGCCGTGATCTTCCTGTCGACCATTCCGATCACGATCCTGATGAACAGCCTTCGCATCGGCATTGTTGGCATCCTGGTCGACAATTTCGGCCCGCAGGATGCCGAAGGCTTCCTGCACATGTTCGAGGGCTGGATCATCTTCCTCGCCTGCGCCGGCGTGCTGGTCGCGGAAATGAGCCTGCTTGCCCGCTTCGCGATGAGGAAAGGGTTCTTCGAAGTGTTCTATCCGCCGAAGCTTGTAGCCAATTCGCCGGGGTTCCGCGCCGAGAGCGCATTCGGCCCGGCGCCGCTCGCCGCCTGCTTCGTCCTTCTGTGCGCGGCCGGCCTTGCCGCCTACTTTGTCTCGGCCCGCACGGAGTTCAATCCGGTGCGCAGCCCGTTCGTGGCCTTCCCGGCCGCGCTCGGCGATTGGTCCGGACATCCCACGGTGATGGATACGAAGACCGAAACCTATCTTGGCGTCACCGATTACATCCTGTCCGACTACAACAAGGCCAGCGGCCGCCCGGTCAATCTCTACGTCGCCTATTATGCCTCGCAGCGGTCCGGCGTTTCGCCGCATTCGCCGAGCGTCTGCATCCCCGGCAACGGCTGGCAGATCACCGACTTCGATCGCACCAATTTCACCAGCGATGATGGCAGCGTATCGCTGCCGCTCAATCGTGTCGTGATCAAGCGCGGCTCGGAAAAGCAGCTCGTCTATTACTGGTTCGACGAGCGCGGCATGAAGATCGCCAATGAATACGTGTCCAAGATGTACCTGCTGAGAGATGCCATCTTCAGGAACCGCACCGACGGCGCGCTCGTCCGCCTGACGACGGCGGTCTATCCGGGCGAAAGCGAGGCCGACGCCGAAAAACGGCTTCGGGAATTCACCAAGACCGCAGTGCCGGCGCTCGGGCCGTATCTGCCAGCCGATAACGCATCGAAGATCAATCCGGCGGCGAGCATCTTCAACGCCAGCCACTCGTAGAGGCCAACATGTTCCGTTCGTTCCGCAAGTCGCACGTCAAGGCCATCGCGCTCTGCGCGTGCGTCGTCTTTGGTGGACTTGCCCTCGCCGGCTGCAGTTCGCGCGAGCAGCGCGCGCAGAACTACTACGAGCGCGGCGCGGACTATCTGAAAAAGAACGACTTTGTGAAGGCCCGCATCGAGTTGCGGAATGCCTTGCAGATCAAGAACAACATGGTCGACGCGTGGCGCGCGCTGGCGCAGGTGGACGAACATGATCGCAACTTCCGTGGGCTAGCGAACGACCTGCGGCGCGTTTCGGAGCTGGACCCCAAGGACGTCGACGCCAAAGTGAGGCTCGGCCGGTTGTTCCTGATGAGCGGCGCGTTCGATGACGCGCTGAAAGCTGCCAATGCTGCCAACGACCTCGATCCCAAGAACACCAGCGCGCTCGCCCTCAAGGCGGCCGTGCTGTTCAAGCTGAAGGACGCCGACGGCGCCGTCCGCACGGCGAACGAAGCGCTGGCGATCGACCCGAACAGCACTGAAGCGAGCGTCGTTCTTGCGGCGACTCAATTCATGCAGGGCGACAGCCAAGCGGCGCTCAAGGCTCTGGACAACGTCAAAGCCGACAAGCAGGACGATTTCGGCGTGATGTTCCTGAAAATCAGCATCTTCGAACGCCTCGGCGACCTCGGACACGTCGAAACGCTGTTGCGCAGGCTCGTCGAGCTTTATCCGACTCAACCGACATTCCGGACCCAGCTGGTCAGGTTCTATGTCGCGCACAACCGGCAGGATGACGCTGTCAAGGAGTTGCGAGCCGTTGTCGCGGCCAGTCCCGGCGACACCGATGCCGAGCTCGAACTGGTCGATCTTCTCGGCGCTGTGAAAGGCCCGGCGTCGGCACGTGAAGAGCTTGTTGCCCGTATCGGCGCTGGCGGCAGCGTGTTCCCCTACCAGATCGCGCTCGCGAAACGCGATTTCCAGCAGGGCAATTTGGACGACAGCGTCAAGCTGCTGCAGCAGCTGATCGCGGGTTCAAAGGCCTCCGATGAGGTCGCCACGGCACGCGTTACGCTGGCCGAGATTTATATGAGCAAGAACAATGTCGCCGCTGCCGAGCCGTTGATCAATGACATCCTCAAAGCCGACAGCCGCAATATCTCCGGCCTGATGCTTCGGGCGTCCGTCAATCTCAATCACGGCCGTGTTGACGACGCTATTGCCGACCTGCGCACCGCGCTCAACGACCAGCCGCAATCGCCGGAATTGCTGGCGAATTTGGCGATCGCTTATGAGCGCAACGGTTCGATCGAGCTTGCCGACAAGGCTTTCCTCGACGCGACCAAGGCGTCGCGCTATTCGCCGACCGTCGGCCTCAATTACGTTGCCTTCCTGCGTCGGCGCGGCCTGACAGCGCAGGCCGACACCGTACTGAACGATCTCGCGAGCCGTAACCCGAACAGCATCCCCGTTCTGTCCGCGCTGGCGCAAGTCAAGCTGTCGCAACAGGACTGGGCCGGTGCGCACACCATCGCCGATGCGATCCGCCGCCTCGGCGACAAGACCTATACAGCCGACGCCATCAACAGCGCGGCGTTCACCGGCGAGAAGAAATTCAACGATAGTTTGTCGGTGCTGCAGGACGCTTATAACTCCAACCCCAATGCCACCCAGCCGATGGCTGCCCTTGTGAGCGTCTACCTGCAGGCAAAACAGACCGACCGTGCTGAAAACTTCCTGCAAGCCGCTCTGAAGGCCAATCCGAATAACGCTGAAGCGCTCGTACTGATGGGTTCGATTCAGCTTGCCAAGAACGACACCAACGACGCGATCCAGCAGTTCAACGCCGCCATCAAGGCGCAACCCAAGAACCCGCTCGGCTACCGGGCGCTGGCGGACCTCTACACCCGGCAAAGGAGCTATGATGACGCGCTGAAAGTCATTCGCCTGGGACTGGAAGCCGAGCCCAACAACTTTCCATTGCGCATGGCGTCCGCCAACCTGCTTGAATTGAAGCGCGATTTCGACGGCGCCATCAACGAATACGAGGCCATGCTGAAGGATCAGCCGGGCTCGATGGTCATCGCCAACAATCTTGCGAGCCTGCTGGCCGACCACCGCACCGACAAGGCGAGTCTCGATCGGGCCAACTCGCTCGGCTTGCTGCTGTCGAAGTCGCAGGTCCCGCAGTTCAAGGATACGCTCGGCTGGATCGCCTATCAGCGTGACGACTACCGGTCCGCGCTATCGTTGCTCGAGAGCGCCGGGGCGGCGCTGCCGAACAACGCGCTGGTGCGTTATCACCTCGGCATGAGCTATTTGGCCACCGGCCAGAGCGACAAGGCATCCGAGCAGTTCAAGAAGGCGCGCGATTTGGCCCCGAACGACACCGAACTCATCACCAAGATCGACGCTGCGCTTAACCGCGCCGACAAGACCAAAGGCTAACGCAGCTAGCGCTACTGCTGCGTCGGCTGATTCTGGTCGGTCTGGTCGACCGGTTGACCCGGCTCTCCGGCCGGAGTCGTCTGGTCATCGGGCAGCAACTGCGGTAGCTCGCCCGGCGTCAGGCTGGGCAACGCCTGCTCGGCGCGCTGTTGCGCCTGCCGGATGATCTCGGCCTGCGTCTTCGGCAGCGGCGGCGCCGGCTTTCCATAGACGTTGAAGTCGCGCGACAGCGATACCAGCACCATATGCGCCCGAGTAACCCCGGCGCTGTCATTACGTTGACGGTAGGTATACGAGGTGCTCGTTTTCCACTCGCGCGACAGCTTGTACTCGAGATTGACTGATGTTGTGAATAAATCGGACGAGGTGTCGGCCGATGACTTGGCGTGGGAGAATTGCGACAGGAAGGTGAGATTGGCGACACGGTTGATGGTGTGGGTCATGGTCAGGCCCAGCGACTCAGTGTTCTGGAGCTGGCCAAGAACTGTCGGGGTGACCGCTTTCGAAAGTTTCAGCAGCGCGACCGTGGTCGGGTCCACCTTGTAAGTCACGCCGAGATCGCCGACGAAGCCCTGCGCCGCGCCGGGCGTAATCACGGTCGGGATGTTCAGCAGCGCAATCGGGTTGTTCTGGTAGGCGTTGACCAGCGACACGCCGGCCTCACCGTTGACAAACCACCGCCGCGAGATCTGCGACTGGAAGCCGCTCTGCGCAGTCCAGAAAAGTCTTTGGCTCTTGAAAATGTCGTCCGATTGAAACCAGTCGAAGTTGACCGACTGGGTCAGAACGGTCGCTGCGCTGATGCGGTGGTTCCACGCGCCAGTCGTCGCATAATCGACGTAGGGCGTCTGAGTGGGATCGGTGTAAGACACCGTAGAGACGTTCGCGACCCACGAAAACGAGTCGGCGTGAGTGGCGCTGTAGCTTCCGCCGACCGTTGCCCTGTAGGTGTCGACCGATCCCCGGCCGCTGGACGTGCCGGTTTCGGTCAGAGTGGTCGTGGCCACGTCGCTGCGGCTCCATGCCGCGGAATAATTAAACTTGGTCCGCGGGTCGTAGGCGTAATCGACGTTGTATTTCACCGTCGCCGGCGTTCCCCAATTCAGCTGCTGGTCTTCGGCGCCGGGGCCAAAATATTTGTAATAGCTGTAGTGGCTGTCGAGCGTGTAACGCGTGGTCGTCGTCGCCGCGAGAAAATCGAGATCGATAGCGCTGAGCGTCTTGCCGGCGTATCCCAGCGGCATGGGCGTCAGGAAATAATTGTCGCTCACGTCGGTGGTTTCGCGAGCGTTCCCCTTGACCGAAAATTCAGCGGCTAGAGCACCCGGCGCAAGAGCGACCAGGAATAGCGGGGCGACAAAGACCGATCTTTTCACAATACCACGGTCCTACGAACGATTGCGCTCGAGCCACCGGCTTCATTCAAACAGGCCTCGTTCAGGAACTATGATCACATCGCCTGATCGAAGGGTGATATTGTCGGTTGAGATCGTTCCGGATTTGAAGGCATTGAAGTCGAAGGTGAAGATTGAATCGATGCCGCGCTCTTGCCGATGCACCTGGATGCGCTGACCCGCGGCGTAGATGCTCAACCCGCCCGCGAGGGCGATGCCCTGCACGATCGTGGTGCCGGATCTGAGCACGTAGGGACCAGGCTTCTGAACTTCGCCGGTGACAAAGATACGTGGGGTCGTCAACGCCTCGGAGTCTTTGTTGACGTCGTTCAATGAAACGGTGATGTCGAGCTGACCGGAATAATTTTTCTGCAGGCGTTCCTTGAGCACGTTTTCAAGTGCCTGCGGCGTCATTCCGGAGGTGTTGACGTGACCGGCGAGCGGAAACGCGATCATGCCGTCGGGACCAACGACGACCGTGCGGTCAAGCTTTGGATCCTGCCAAACCGATATCTGGACTTTGTCGCCGGGGCGCAACGGCTCGGTTTGCGCGAAGGCGCCCGTCATAAGCGTGAAAAAGAACAGGATCGCTGCAACTACGCGCATAACATCCCCACCGCAGCCGACGATTCAATGGCCCCCGACGAATGTTGTCAATAAATCCGCCGGCAGCCTCGATGTCAACCGATTGCTAATTGATTCAACAGGTTACGGCGTGACCGTTGACCGGAAAGATGCCGAAGTTCCGCTTGTCCTCAATCACTTCGCCGATCAGTACGCTATTGATCCGCTCAGCCTGGGTCGAGAAGCCGTAGACCAGGGCGGTATCGCAGAGGATGTTGATCATGCGCGGAATGCCGTAGCTCGCTTCCGCGATCATTGCGCAGGCTTCTATCGAGAACAGATCGCCCCGAGAGCCGACCGCGCTGAGCCGAAAACCAATGTATTGAGCGACTTCGTCCTGGGCCAGCGGCTTGAGGTGGTAGTCGGACGACACCCGCTGGGCGAACTGAAGAAGCTGCGGCCGGCACAGCATGTCCTTGAGCTGCGGCTGGCCGACCAGGATCAGCTGCAGATACTGGACCTTGTCGACGTTGATGTTCGACAGCATGCGCAGGCCTTCCAGCGCGTCTTCGCCCAAATTCTGCGCCTCGTCGACAATGAGGATCGTGCGGCGGCCCTTGGCATGTTGGGCGTAGAGGAAGTCCTGAAAGCCCTTCAGCAGGGCGGGCGTCGAGCCCTCGAACGGCAAATTCAGCGCAACCATGATGGATTGCAGCAGTTCTTCGCGACCTTTCGGCGTATTTGAAATCAAACCCACATTGGTCATGCGGGAGTTGAGCTTTTTCAGCAAATGGCGAACCAGCGTGGTCTTGCCCGAGCCGATTTCGCCGGTGATGACGGTAAATTGGGCATTGTTGAGCACGCCGAATTCCAGCATGGAAAAAGCCATGCGATGGGTGCGGCCCCAATAGATCAGGTCGGGGTCAGGCAGGATGGAAAAGGGCTTTTCGCGGAGCCCGTAGTACGCTTCGTACATTAGTGGCCCCTGCCAATAAGCACGTCGACCAGGCGCCCGGGTGCCCAACGCACCTCGGCGCGCGCATTAGTGCGGCCAGCCACAGAAGTAAGGTTACCACGGCGCATTTGACTATGCACTCAACGCAAATGATCCGTGAAAGAATTGCCTGAGAAGCAGACCCCAAGCAAACCCAATCCGGATTTTAGGTTACTCATGAAACCCGATAGCTTAGCTTGACTACACATCGGAACTCCGGCGGCAGTTTATTGGCCGTTTATTTCGAGCCGGCCGAGGCACCAATCCACCAGCCTGCGCCACTACGCGAGCGATGCTTGGTTCTCACCGACACGCACCTGCCACCGGTGCGACGTTGACTTGCTTTCTGCTTTCCCCGGCAGAGCCCCGAAACGAAACCGCCGTCTTTTTGGATAACGCCCTACAGATCGGCAGCTATCTTTCGCTGCCTAATCCCCTCGCGAACCCCCCGCCTCACCAGCCTCATTAAACCGCGTCATCCATGACATTTAAACATGTCATTTCTTTGAGGACGACCCTCAAAAACAAAGCAAATAGGGTGCCAGTAGCCAGTGGCGCCGCGGTTTGCCGGCCTTGGAAAACGGTTGCCTTTCAATGATTTGCCGGCGAAGACCAAACCCCTAACCAGCTACCGCGATGATCTTCTTGGCAGCCGGGCTTCGGCCGCGCCCGACGATATCGCTGTAGGCCTCGATCGGCTGCGGCCTGCCGAGATAATAGCCCTGCACCCCCGTGCACGCTTCCTTGGCCAGAAACGCGAGTTGCTCTGCGGTTTCGACGCCCTCGGCAAACACCGGCAGATCGAGCCCGCGACCCAGCGCAATGACCGCACGGATGATCGTCGCGGATTGCTGGCTGTGGGTGAGGTTGGCGACGAAAGCCTGGTCGATCTTGATCTTGTCGAACGGAAACGACTGCAGATACGACAGCGACGAATAGCCGGTGCCGAAGTCATCCATGGCGATGCGCACGCCAAGCGCCTTCAGGCGGCGCAGGGTCGACAGCGCCCGATTGAAGTCGCCGATCAAGACGCCCTCGGTGATTTCGAGCTCGAGACGCGGCGGCGCCAGCCCGGTTTCGAGCAGGACCTGATGCACCAGGGTGGGCAGGTCGCCGCGCTGGAATTGCACCGGCGACAGGTTGACCGCAATCTGCAGCGGACGCGGCCACGATGCCGCTTCAAGGCAAGCGGTACGCAGCACCCATTCGCCAAACGCGACGATGATGTTGCTATCCGCCTCGGCGAGCGGAATGAAGGTCGAAGGCGGCACCATTCCGAACCGGGGGTGGCGCCAGCGTGCTAATGCCTCGAAGCCGGTCACTTCTCCGTCGATCAGGGCCTGCGGCTGATAGTGCAGCGCGAGTTCGTTGCGCGCGATCGCGGTGCGCAAATCCTGTTGCAGAGCCCGTTTCTCGCGCAGTTGTTTGTCGGTCGACACTTCGAAAAAGCGGACCGAACCACGCGCCTCGGCTTTAGCGCGGTGCAACGCCGCACCGCCATTGGCGTTGAGCGTCGCCGCGTCGACGCCGTCGTCGGGATATATGGCGACACCGATGGTGAGACTCACGCGCAAGGTGCGACCATCGATATCGATGTCCTCGTCGATCGCGGCTCGAAGCCTTTCAGCGACCGCTTCCGCTGTCGCCGGCTGTGGGCCTGTCGGGGTGACGATGCTGAATTCGTCGCCGCCCAGCCGTGCGACGAACGCACCCTGACACGCCTGAGCCAGCCGGGCAGCGACTTCGCGCATCAACCCATCGCCGACCGCGTGACCGTATACGTCATTGACTTCCTTGAAGCGGTCGAGATCGACGCAAAGCAAGGCGAAGCTGTCGCCGGAAGGCTTTGCCAGATCGATAGTGGCGGCAAGGCACTCGTTGAATGCGACGCGGTTTGGCAGATCGGTCAGCAGATCATAGTGCGCCATGTGCGCGATGCGTTGCTCATGCCGCTTTTGTTCGGTCAGATCATTAATGACGTTGATCAGATACTGTGTTTTGCCGTCTGGGCCTTTGACCGGTAACCGCGTTGACGTGACGACGCGAGAGCCGTTGCCCGGCGTCGTGACCACGTGCTGATCGAAGAACAGTGTCTCGCCCTGCTCGATAGACTTTCGGTCCTCGGCATCGAGCGCATGCGCGGATGGATTCGGAATCACATCGAGTAACATTTTGCCGAGCAGACTGGCGCGTTCGACGCCAAGGAATTTTTCGGCCGCGCGATTGATCAGGCGATAGCGCAGACTCGGAGCGTCCTTCACGATGATCGGCGATGGCACGTTCTCGATGATGGTGTCGAGGAATTGCCGCGTCTGCTCGAGATCACGCTCGGCGCGCTTGCGTTCGGTGATATCCTCATGGGTGGCGACCCAGCCTCCGCCCAGCGTCGGCTGGTTGACCACGGCGATGACGCGGCCGTCGGGAAGCTCGATGGTCAACGTGAAAGCCTTGCCTTCGCGAAGCGCCAGGCGAAGGTCGGCATCGTAGCGGCCGGGATCGAGCGGAAACGTTCCGGCAGCGATGCGCGCATCGAGCAGATCGCGGATGGTACAGCCAAGCCAGATACGCTTGGGATCGATGCGGTACATCCTGACGTAGCGCTCGTTCCAGACGACGAGCTGGTTCTCCGTATCGAACATGCAGAGACCCTGATTCATATTGTTGAGAGCACCATCGAGCCGGACATTCTCGTCCCGCATCGTCTGCCGGAAACGCCAGACCGCTACCGCGCCAGCGACGAAAAATCCGATCGCCGCGCCGACGACGGCGGCAAAGGCAACCGAGGGCGAAGCCCCGGCGATTGCCATGACGATCACGGTCGCAATAATCACGAGCACGCCGGCGATGCTTGCCAGCGGCCAATCGCGATCTTTGCCGAGAACCAACTTGCGGAACATGGCCTTTGCGCCCGGGCCTGCTCGACAGGCTTGTCCTGCCGAGCTGATACAACCAGCTAACTCTGGCGGATCAGATTTTTCGCGAGATTAAATTTTGTGGAAGACGAGCGTTAACCGCCATTAATGCTAAGCGCGCTTGAAGGCACGCGGGTCAATTGTCGCTATGCCGCAAGTCGCGGCGTCAACGCGGCCGCAAAAATCCAAAGTCGCAGCCTTCGTCGGCGCCGAGGATCTGCTCGGCATAGAGCCGCGAATATCCGCGTTTTGGCATATCCGCCGCGGGCCGCGACGCCGCCGCACGGCGCTTGAGTTCGGCATCATCGACAATCAGATCGATGCGGCGCTGTTTGACCGAAAGACGGATGCGGTCGCCATTGCGAACAAGCGAGAGCGGGCCGCCGCTGGCGCTGTCCGGCGTCACATGCAGTACGATGGTACCGAATGCGGTGCCGCTCATGCGCGCGTCGGACACGCGCACCATGTCCTTGACGCCTTTGGCCGCGAGCTTCTTGGGAATCGGCAGGTAGCCCGCTTCGGGCATCGCTGCCAGCGAATGCGGCCCGGCGTTCTGCAGCACCATGATGTCGTTCGGTTCAACGTCGAGCTTGGGATCGTCGACGCGCGCGGCGAGATCCTCGAGCGAGGAGAACAGCACCACCCGGCCCTCGTGCTCGAACAAATTGGAGTCGGCCGCCGAACGCTTGAGGATCGCGCCCTGTGGCGCGATGTTGCCGAACAACGCGACCAGGCCGCCCTGCGGCTCGAGCGGCGACTTGCGCTCGGAGATGACGGTGCGGTCGACCCAGTCGCCGGCATCGTCGGCCAGCCGCTCGCCCAGCGTCTCGCCGGTCACGGTCAGACAGTCGAGATGCAAGAGGTCGCGCAGCTCGCGCAGCAGCGCGCCGACGCCACCGCCCGCGAAGAAATCTTCCATGTAGCCGTTTCCGACCGGCTTCAGGTTCACCAGCACCGGCGTGGTGTCGGACAGTTCGTTGAGCCGCTGCAGCGACACCGACACACCGGCGCGGCCGGCAATGGCGGTGAGATGGATCACCGCGTTGGTCGAACCGCCAAGCGCAAGCAGCACGCGCAGCGCATTCTCGACCGAACGCTCATTGACGATGCGATCGGGCGTTAGCCGCGTGCCGATCATCTTGACTGCCGCGGCGCCGGTCGCTTCCGCCGCGCGTAATCGGTCCGCGTGCACGGCGGGAATTGCCGCGGTGCCGGGAAGGATCAACCCGAGCGCTTCGGCGATGCAGGCCATCGTCGAAGCGGTGCCCATCACCGCGCAAGTGCCGGCAGTGGTGGCGAGGCGGCCTTCGATTACGGAAATTTCCTCGTCATCGATGTTGCCCGCGCGATACTGCGCCCAGAAGCGGCGGCAATCGGTGCAGGCACCGAGCCGCTCGCCGTGGTGGCGGCCGGTCATCATCGGGCCGGCCACCAGGCCGATCGAGGGACGTCCGGCGGAGACCGCGCCCATCAGCTGCGCCGGCACCGTCTTGTCGCAGCCGCCCATCAGCACCACCGAATCCATCGGCTGCGCGCGGATCATCTCTTCGGTGTCGATCGACATCAGATTGCGGAACTTCATGCTGGTCGGGTTGAGGAAGACCTCGCCCAGCGACACGGTCGGAAATTCGATCGGCAAGGCGCCGGCGGCGAACACGCCGCGCTTCACGGCCTGCAACAGCTCCGGAAAATGCCGGTGGCAATTGTTGAAGCCCGACGGCGTGTAAGCGATGCCGACCACCGGCTTCTCGAGCATGGCGCGCGAATAGCCCATCGACTGCGCGAACGAACGCCGCAGATAGCGGGAAAAGTCACGGTCGCCGTAATTGGTGAGGCCGTGCGAGATGCCGACAGTTTTGTCTTCGCTCATGCCTGATCTTTTGCGCCTTTGTTGTGCTTTCAGCCCGTCTAACCTATAACAATAATATTCACCGAGCGACCGGGAGCCTGCTAGTTGGCGAAAGCGGATTCAGACAATCAACTCCCGGAAAATGCCTCAGAACCTCGGACCAATTTTCATTCGCCGATCGATTTAGGGCACGGCGTTGTCACCAAGTCTTGGCGGGTACAACGGCGATTCCGCCGGCGCCTGCGCCTCATGCAAATTCCCGCCGATCTGTCGGGCAAAAGTGTCCTCGATATTGGGACATGGGACGGATATTTCGCGTTCGAATGCGAACGGCGCGGCGCAAAACGGGTTCTCGCGATAGATACATGGAACGGTGAAAAGGAATTTCAAGCGTTCTTGTTCGCGCACAAATCCTTGGGCAGCAAGGTCGAATACATGCGGCTGGACGCGCATGATATCAGCCCAGCCATAACCGGCACGTTCGACTTGGTGCTGTGCGCGGGGGTTTTGTATCATTTTCGGCACCCGCTTGCCGCGCTGGAGAAGATCAGAAGTGTCACGCAAAACCAGCTCATCGTCGAAACCAATTCCCTGATCCCTGCCGTTCACGAGCACATTCCGTTGATGACCTTTTTCGCCGGCGACGAAACGGCATGCGAATATGGCTGGCACGAAGGAGGATTTCCGACGCGTGCCTGGCTGAAATTCGCCCTGCAAGCGGCGGGGTTTGCGAGAAGCGACTTCGTTTACACGCCTTCCTTCCGGTATTTGAAAAAGCTGCAGGCGCTCGTCACAAACCGCCCCGGGCGCGGCCGGCTGATCGCCCACGCTTTCGTATCGTAAGGGCCGATTCAAAAGCTCCTTGCGCGCTCGAGAATTCATGGATCCGTCGTCGCCCGAAGGCGGCCTATTCCGGATGCAAGGCGCTGCG
>Ga0265313_10002558_pt1 | contig 15536 bp, 19 predicted proteins | sample 4123metaG_FD_203122 | JGI IMG/M metagenome (GOLD analysis project Ga0265313, IMG submission 203122) | Rhizosphere microbial communities from Carex aquatilis grown in University of Washington, Seatle, WA, United States - 4-1-23 metaG | ecosystem: Host-associated > Plants > Roots > Rhizosphere >...
GGCGCTTGCGCCGCCCCCGGGCCTCGAGGAGAGCGTGACCTCGCCCCCCAGGCTCCGCAGGGAGTGACGGGCGACCGTGAGGCCCATGCCGACGCCGACCGTGCGCTTCGAGCTCACAAAGGGTTCGAACATCCGGTCGCGGATCTCCTCGTTGATCCCGGCCCCGCTGTCGTCGACGCGCAGCTCGAGCATCTTCTCGCCGCGGGGCCTGTCGATCACCCGCGTGTGGATCGTGATCGGCCGCTTGTCGGGCTCGGTTCCCTCCGGATAGGCCTCCCAGGCGTTGATGAGGATCTTCGAGAGGACCTCCTCAAAGGTCTCTATGTTCGTGTCAATCTCGAGGTCCGCGACGGTGTTCTCCACCACGACCCCCGCCGAAAGCTTGTAGTCGGAATGGAACCGCCGGATGCCGCCGTCAAGGAGGCGGGGAAGCGCGACGCGGGTAAGTTCGGGCCGGTTCTTGACGACCAGCGTGCTCAGCTGGCGGACGATGGCGACGATCCTCTGGATCGCGTCGTCCACGTTCTGCGCGTTCTTCTTAACATTCGCGGGCTTGTCGAAGCCGCTCTTGATGAGGTCCAGGTAGCCGATGACCACGCCCAGCAGGTTGTTGAGATTGTGGGCGATGCCCTGGGCGACCGCGCCTATCGTCGCGGCGCGCCGCGATTCCTCGAGGCGGCGCTGGAGCTCGAGGTTCTCGCGGTTGATGGTCGCGAACCTTAGCTGCGTCAGGACCCGGGCCACCGTCTCGTCTAGGTCGATCGGCTTCGTGATGTAGTCGACCGCGCCGACGGCGAGCCCCTCGAGCTTGCTTTCCTTCGTCGTTCGCGCCGTCACGAATATGACCGGGATGGAGCGCGTGTCGCTGCTAGCCTGCAGGCGCTGGCACACCTCGATCCCGTCCATGTCGGGCATCATGAGGTCGAGGAGGATCAGGTCGGGCTTGTGGAGCTTGACCTGCTCCAAGGCCTCGAGGCCGTTGTTCGCCGTGGACACCTGAAGGCCGCCCCGTTCGAGCTTGCGCTTCAGGAGTTGGACATTGATCGCCTGATCGTCGACCACCAGTATTCGTTCGCTGGGCATGGGGCTTTACTCGGGGGTTGAGAATGGGGCGAACGGGCGCGGGCGCAAGCTAACGCGCGCCCGAGAGTTCGGCCTCCCGGAGTCGGAAGGCCTTGACCGTGTTCTTCATAAGCATCGCGACCGTCATGGGGCCGACGCCCCCGGGCACCGGCGTTATCTTGGACGCTAGGGGGGCGACCGAAGCGAAATGCACGTCTCCCACGAGGCGGTAGCCCGACTTCCTCGACGGATCGGCGACCCGGTTGATCCCGACGTCGACCACGACCACGCCCGGCTTCACCATCGGTGCCGTCACGAATTCGGGGCGGCCGATCGCCGCTATGAGCACATCCGCCTGGCGGGTGATCGAGGGGAGGTCCGCCGTCTTCGAGTGGCAGAGGGTGACCGTGGCGTTCGCCCAAGGCTTCTTCTGCACGGCCAGGAGGGCGGCCGGCTTGCCCACGAGGAGCGAGCGCCCGAGGACGACCACGTGCTTGCCCTCCAGCTTGACCGAGCTCCGGGCGATGAGCTCCATGATTCCCGCGGGCGTGCAGGCGGAGAAGCCCGTTTCATCCTCCTGCGCAAGCTTGCCCAGGTTTATCGGGCTAAGGCCGTCGACATCCTTCTCCGGGGCGATCCTCCGGAACACGGCGCGCTCATCAAGGCCGCCGGGAAGTGGTGACTGGACAAGGATCCCGTCGACGCCCTTGTCGGTGTTGAGGTTGTCGATCAGGCCCTCCAGCTCGTCCTGCGAGATCGTCACAGGCGGAAGGAGGATCCTGCTCTCGATGCCTATCTCCGCCGCCGTCTGTCCCTTCTTCTTCACGTACGAGACGGAGGCGGGATCGTCGCCGACCCGCACCAGGGCTATGCAGGGCTTGCGGCCCCTGAACCCGGACACCTCCGCCTTCAGCTCGGCAACGATCTCGGAGGCGATCCTATTGCCATCGATGACCTCCATCTATTTGAGACGCAGGGCGTCGACCACGATCACGAGGTCGCCGGTGTCCGTGACGGGCTTGAGCGAGCCGAGAACGACCACCGCGTGCCCGGCGTAATTCTCGATCTGGTCGGTGAGAAGGAGCTTCGTGAGGTCCACGTAGGCGATGCGCTTGCCGTCCGCATCGGCAAGCTGCCAGTCGTAGGGGCGCTTCGGTGAAAGGAGCGTGCGCGTCGTGGCGAGCGTGCCCTCGAAGAGCCTGGTGAACGACACGTTCTGGTCCGCGGGAGCCGCGGCGGGGGCGGCCGGCGCCACACCGGCCGGCGCAGCCGCAGGCGCCGCCGGGGCGGCGGCGGACGGGGCAGCGGCCGATGGCGCAACTGCCGCAGCCGTGGCGGGGGCTGCCTGGCTTCCCTGGATATAGCCCACAAGGGTCTTATCGAGGCGCACCTGCGTCCAGCCGCCGCGCAGACCCGTGATCTCGGCCTTGTCGCCCTTCTCGAACACGGTGAGGACTGCGGCGCCCTCCTTAGGGGACATGTAGACCGTGGCGCCGGGCAGGACGTCGAGCTGCTTCGTCAGGTCCTTGTTTTTGACATAGGCCTCGAAGGGGCCCGGGACGTCGACCGCCATCCAGCCGGCGGGCGGCGGGCCGACCTTGTCCGACGCGGTCGGCTGCTCGGTGCCGGCCTTCAGCACCATGATGACGGCCGAGGAGGGATCTGGCTGGCTCTGCACGGCTGTCGCGACGCCCAGCGTCGCGGCGTGGAGCGCGGCGCACCAGGCGAAGCCTGCGGCCGCTAGGGTGGTGTTAATCTTCATGGAGGGTTGGAGTCCTTGGAGCGGTCGCCTGGAACTCGGCGTCCGGAGTCCGGGGCGACTTGAAAAGAAGTTCGACCTCCTTTGAAGCAAGTTGTTTCGCCCCGCGCAACGGGATTCCCTTTAGGCGGATGGCCCCTATCTGGTAGCGGCGCAGGCGCTGGACGGTGTAGCCGAGCGCCGAGAACAGGAGCCGGATCTCGCGCTTCTTCCCGTGGTGCATGTGGACGTCCAGGTCGGTGCCCGTTCCGTCAACCTTCGGATTGATGATGGCCGCCCGCTCCACCTTGAGCCGCTCCCCGTCGAACGTGAGGCCCTTCACCAGCCTCGCAAGCCGGGAGGCGGGGTAGGGCTGCTTGAGGGTCACGTGGTAGCGCTTCATCACCTCGTTTGAGGGATGCATGAGGCGATTCGCCAGGTCGCCGTCGGTCGTGAGGATGACGAGGCCCTCGCTGTCCTTGTCCAGGCGGCCCGCGCAGAAGAACCGGAACCGGGTGTACTGCCGCGGCAGCAGCATGAACACCGTGTCGGCGTTGTGCGGGTCGTCGTTCGAGCAGACGAGCCCCCGGGGCTTGTTGACCGCGAGGGTTATCCGTGGCTGCGCCAGCGTGCGCACGTGCTTGCCGCCGACGGTCACCTTGTCGACGCCGGGAGTCACCTTAAGCCCCGCGACCGCCATCCTCCCGTTCACCCAGACCTCGCCCTGCGCGATCAGCGCCTCCGCCGCCCGGCGCGAGCAGAGGCCCGCATCCGCCATGAATTTCTGGAGGCGGACCGTCCCCTCGTCCGGGCCCTGCTGTTCGGTGTTGTCGTCCACGTCGAACGGTCAGGGTTGCAAGGGCGCCGCCGCATGGCAAATGGAAAGACCCGCTGGAATGTCATCCGGTGGGTTTCAAGCCTTGACAGACCCAATGCATAATGCATTATCAATTTATGCCGTATACGACCCTGACGGTTAGACATGACGTGGCAAAGAAACTTCGCTCGGCAAAGTCCGCAGGCGAGAGCTACAGCGACGTCCTCAATAGGCTGCTCGACAATCAGCCGGCAAAGTGCGTCGAGGAGTGGCTCGAATCACTCACGCCCCTCGAGGGCCGCGGGGTCTTCACGCCTGAGGAGCGCGAACGCCTGAAGGCCGACCAGGCCAGGCCCCGGGATTCGAACATGAGGCGCAAGCGTCATGCTGCTGTTTGACACAAGCGCGCTGATCGATCTCGAGGGCGAACTGGCGGCGGCGACAATCGGCCCTGTCCGGGCCTATCTCGGCCGGCACAGGGCCGACGATTTGGCCTGCAGCACGATAACCGTGGGTGAGCTTGCGACCGGCCGAAACGAGGCGGCGATACGCGTGTTTTTGAGGAAGCTTCGAAAGATACCTGTTTCGGAGGCGATCGCGTACCGGGCGGCGGAGCTCGACAGGGCCCAGCTGCGCAAGGGCCAGCGATTGGGGGAAAATGACACCTGGATTGCTGCCACCGCCCTTTATTACTCAGCCACCCTTGTCCACTCGGACGGCGACTTCGACCGGGTCGACGCGTTAAAGAGCGTGCGGCCCGGGCTAGGCTAGCGGGCAGTGCGCGATCACTAGCCCAGGGGCTTCAGCCCAGCCTCGATCTCGCGACGGCGCCCTTCAAGGAATGGCGGAAGCGCAAGGCTCAAGCCGAGGCTGTCCATCTTCTCGTCCGTCGCGAAACCCGGCCCGTCCGTCGCGATCTCAAAGAGAACCCCGCCCGGCTCCCTGAAATAAAGGCTCCGGAAATAGAAGCGGTCCACCGGGCCGCTTGACGGCATCCCCAACCGGGTCAGCCGCTCGGCCCATTGCTCGTACTGGTCGTCATCCGGAGTTCGAAACGCCACATGGTGAACGCCTCCGGCTCCCTGGCGCGCCGGAGTCAGACCGGGCTCGACGGCCACATGCAGCTCCGCCGAGGGACCTTCGCCCCCCATGCGGTAGACGTGCACGGTCGGGCCGCCTTCCTTCGCGAGCGCGTAGGTGCGCAGGGGAAACATACCCATGACGCCTGTCAGCACGCGGTCAGTCGGCTTGAGCTCGGGAATGCTCATGCGGATCGGGCCCAGGCCGCGGATCTGGTGCCAAGAGGGGACGGGGCTTCGCTCCCAGGGATGGGCCTCGCCGAGCCCGCCGTCGTCGACAAGGCTCAGGCGCTGGCCTTCGGGGTCCGTGAAATCGAGGACCCAGCGCCCGTCGCGCTCCACGACCTCCTCGTGCCGGACACCCATCTCGGCAAAGCGGGCCTTCCACCACTTGAGGCTGTCCTGGCTCGCGACCCGCAGCCCGGTCTGCACGACGCTCCTCGTGCCGCGCTTCTCGGGCATGGCGGGCCAGTCAAAGAAGGTGATGTCCGTTCCGGGGCTCGCCTTGCCGTCAGCGTAGAAGAAGTGGTAGGCCGAGACGTCATCCTGATTGACGGTCTTCTTCACCAGCCGCAGCCCGAGGACCTTCGTGTAGAATCCGAGGTTCTGCGAAGCGGTGGCGGTCACCGCCGTCAGGTGGTGAAACCCTGTGAGCACCAATCCGTCGTTTTGCATCCGGAAAACCTGCTGCGAAAAGGAGCGCTTGCAAGCGGGGCCCGCGGCGTCGATCCGTTGCACCGCATCTTTTTTCAATTGCGGCAACGCAACGCGGATGGCAAACGATGTCGATGTCGCGCATCCACGATGCGATCGCAGGCCATGGGGCAAGCGTGCCTTCGGAGGCCGCTGATTACGTTAGGCTTGTGAAACGGCGAAAGCTCAGTCTGCGCGACACGAACCAAACCCCATGCTGACATTCAACAACAGGACGGCCCTCGTGACCGGTGCGGGCCGCGGTATAGGCAAAGCAATTGCAGAAACGCTTGCCCGAAACGGGGTGACCGTCATCTGCGTGTCCAAGTCCGCCGACTCATGCGGCTCGGCCGCCGCCGCCATCACACAGGTGGGCGGGAAGGCGAGGGCGCTTGCGGTCGACGTGTCCGACGGCGCGGCCGTCGCCAAGGCGGCCGAGGCCCTCCTGGCCGAGATCCCTGTGATCGACATCCTGGTCAACAACGCCGGCATAACCCGGGACGGGCTCCTCTTCCGGATGAGCGATGCTGACTGGAATGACGTCATTTCGACCAACTTAAACAGCTGCTTCCACTGGACGAAGCACCTCGCGCGCCCCATGACCCGTGCCCGCTGGGGGCGCATCGTCAACATCACCTCCGTGAGCGGAATCATGGGGAATGCCGGCCAGGCCAACTATTCGGCCGCCAAGGCGGGGATCATCGGCTTCACGAAGGCGGTCGCCCGGGAATTCGCCTCCAGGAGCGTCACGGTCAACGCGGTCGCCCCGGGCTTCATCAAGACCGACATGACCACGGAATTCGTCAACAAACCCGAGATTTCCGCCAAGATCCTCGAAGTTGTGCCCCTAAAGCGCTTCGGAGAGGCCTCCGATATTGCAAATATGTGCGCCTATCTCTGTTCCGAGGAGGCCGGGTATGTTACCGGACAAGTTTTTACCGTTGACGGCGGCATGGCAATGTGAAGCCTGCGTTGTCTCGGATTACCACCCAATGGCTGACCAAAAAACCATAGAACAGCGCGTTAAGGAGATCATTGTGAATCAGCTCAACGTCAATGAGGAGCAGATCACACCCAATGCCTCCTTCCTTGATGATCTGGGCGCAGATTCGCTCGACACAGTGGAGCTGATCATGGCCTTTGAGGAGGAGTTCAAGGACGAGATCAAGGGGGAGATCCCCGAGTCAGACGCTGAAAAGCTCCAGACTGTCGGACAGGTCACCGACTACATTAAGAGCAAAGCCGGCCAGGGCTGATACGCCGTTGACGGCATCCTGGCGTTTCGCGCTTTCCCTAGCCGGATATCCGCTTAAGGGGCGCCCTTTTCGTCGATGAGCAAAGGGATGTCACAGCGGCGCGTTGTCGTCACGGGCCTCGGGACCGTCACCTCGATCGGCCACGACGTGCCCTCGTTCTGGTCCGCGCTTGTCGCCGGCAAGATCGGCGTGGACCGGGTGACGCTGTTCGATCCCTCGAACTTCGCGTGCCAGATCGGCGCCGAGGTCCGCGACTGGGACGTGAACCAGTTCATGGATCCGAAGGAGGCGCGCCGCAACGACCGGTACACCCATTTCGGCTTCGTGGCGGCGAGGCAGGCCGTCGCCGACTCGGGGATCGACATGGCGAAGGAGGACGGCGACCGGGTGGGCGTCATCATAGGCTCCGGTATCGGCGGAATGCATACGTACGAGACGCAGCTGCGGAACCTCTTTGAGAAGGGGCCGCGCAAGGTCTCGCCCTTCACGATCCCGTCGCTCATCGGAAACATGTGCGCGGGCCTCGTGGCGATCGACCTCGGCGCCCGCGGACCCAACTTCGGGATGGTCTCGGCCTGCGCGACGGGGACCCACTCGCTCGGCGAGGCCGCCCACGCGATCCGCCGCGGCGACGCGGATGTCATGGTGGCCGGGGGAAGCGAGGCGGCCATAACTCCGTTCGCCTACGCCTCGTTCTGCGCGATGAAGGCGATGAGCACCCGAAACGACCAGCCGCGCTCCGCGAGCCGCCCCTTCGACAAGGGCCGCGACGGCTTCATCATGGGCGAGGGCGCGGGGGTCCTGGTCCTCGAATCCCTTGAGCACGCGCACGCCCGGGGCGCCCGGATCTACTGCGAGCTGGCGGGCTACGCCGCCACGTGCGACGCCTACCACATCACGCAGCCGGACCCCGACGGCAAGGGGCTCTCGATGGCGATGCACCGGGCGCTGGACAGCGCGGGCGTTCGGCCCGACGCCGTCGACTACATCAACGCGCACGGGACCTCGACCCCGTACAACGACAAGTTCGAGACGCTCGCCATTAAGAAGATCTTCGGGGAGCACGCCCTCAGGCTTCCCGTCAGCTCGACAAAATCGATGACGGGGCATTTGCTCGGGGCCGCAGGAGGAATTGAGTCCGTAATATGCGTGAAGACCATCGAGAAGGGAATCATCCCCCCGACCATGAACCTGCAGGAGCCCGACCCCGATTGCGACCTGGACTATGTCCCGAACGCCGCCCGCCACGCGAGGGTCCGCACCGTTTTGAGCAACAACCTGGGCTTCGGGGGCCAGAACGCCGCCGTCGTGTTCCGCGCCCTCTAGGGCTCGCGGTCGCCGCGCTGGCGCTCGCCCTTTTGGGTTGCTCGCCGCGGCAGGAGAACGCGCCCGGGGATTTTCCGAGCACGCTCGGGGCGAGGCGCGCGATCTGGGCCGCGATCCAGCCCCTCGCCACCGCCCGCAAGATCGACCCGCAGTTTGTCTACGCCCTGGTGAAGCTCGAGTCGGACTTCAACCCCCGCGCAAAGAAGGGCGAGAACCGTGGCCTGCTGCAGATCAAGCCCAAGAGATGGAGGGCCGTCTCAAGCCTGCCTTATGAAACCGCCGTATGGGACTGGCGCACGAATCTAACCGTCGGTCTGGACGTCCTGGCGCAGATAAAGCGGGACCTGGATGCAAAGGGCATGTTCTCGTATCCGCTTCTCTGGGCATCCCATCACTACGGCTACGACTATGTCACTGCCCGCGGATTTGACATGAGCAGGATACCGAGACCCTCGGACCCGATTGCCTACAGGCTGTGGTCGGGAGAGATTCATCCCCTGGCCCCACCCAAATGAGGCGGTGCGGCGGACCGTCTGCCGTCTGCCCTTATACACACCCGCAATGGCCCTTCCTGCTCCCGATATTCCGGGCCCAATCCGCAATGATCCCCCGTTGGGGCAGCAAAGCGCGGGAATTCCCCGGTCATGAACATCGGTCTTGCCAAGATTCATGAGCGGACTCTTTTAATTCTTGTATTAGACCATCCGTAGACCAGATTTAGACCATGCTAAAAACACTCACGGTTTCACAGGCGAAGGCCAAGCTCGGCCAACTCCTCGACAAGGCTGGCGATGGGCAGAGCGTCTATGTCCGACGCAAGGAGCGTCTATTCCGCATCGAACCTGTCGCCGAAATCGAACCGATCCCCAACCGCCCCTTTGGGTTCTTTGCCATTGAGGCAGATGACCCAATGATAGCACTCGCGAATTCGGCCCCGGCCAGCTTCTCCCCTCCACGATGATCCCCGTTCGGCAATGGGACATCGTGCGGTTTCGCATACGCCCGCAAGATCGGGATCTTCATCCTGGGATCGTCCTCTCTGGAGAGGAATGGTGCGCTTCCGCGCACATGACGAACCTGAATGTCCTGGCCTGCTCCAAGCGGGTGCCCGGTGACCAGGTGAAGCCCCACCAGGTAGTCCTCAATGGGGCGGATGGGCTGGAATTCCAGACCAACGTGGATGCACGGTTCCTTTACGTCATCCCTAAGGATGGCGTGTCGGAGGTCATCGGCCGGGTCTCTCCGGAGCGTCGCCGGGTCATCGGACGCAAAGTCATCGAGGTGCTGCGTCTGCTCCTCTAAGGCGGCGGCTTACGTCAACGTTGGCAAGAATATGAAAGTATTCGAAGGCTATCGGCTGATCACGCCCGACGATCTCGCGTGGCGTCCATCGAACATTATGCGCGTTCCGAATGCGGATTACCTTGAGCGCACCGGAAGCGAACTCCTCGGAGCGAGGCTTTGGCGATTGCCACCCAAAAGTGCGAACACGCTGCACAAGCATGTTCGGGCGGAAGAGTTCTATTTTGTCATCGAGGGAATCGGACGAATGCGTGTAGGCGAAGAGACACTGACGATCCCGAGGCACGGGGGTGTCTTGGTTGGCCCATCGGTGCTGCGGCAGATTTTCAATGATTCGGATGCAGAATCGCTCTGGCTTGTTGTCGGAGCGCCAGAGAAAGAACTGCAGCCGAGCGAGACTGGCAATTTGAGTCTTTTCTATCCCGTAGAGCCCACGCAACTGCCGCCGGAATTGAAGGGAGTCGTATGGCCTCCAAAATCTTGAAAGGGCCGAACTACCGGATCCGACGTCTCCGCCTGTCACGCCTCCTGCTCGTGCAGGAGGCGCGCCATCTGTCGCCGCGGATCATTAGACGTTGAGGCAAACATGGATTGACGTGGCCGATCGATCGGTCAATCGTCATACGGTATGCAAACCGTCACTATATCTCCCAAGTTTCAGGTCGTCATTCCTCAACGAGTGCGTGAGGCCATGGGCCTGCGCTCAGGTGAAAAGGCCCACGTTATCTCATTCCGCAACCGGATAGAAATAATCCCGCTTCGTGACATAAGAAAACTTCGCGGCTATCTAAATGGCATCGACACTGCGTTCGAACGCGAGGCTGACCGTGTATGAACGTTGTAGATTCCTCCGCCTGGTTGGCGTATTTCGCCGGAGAGAAGAACGCGGAATTTTTTGCTGAGGCGATCGAGGATACTGATCTATTGATTGTGCCTGTGATCTGCATCTACGAAGTGTTCAAGGTCGTACTTCGTGAGCGAGGCGAGGACGATGCACTCCAAGCGATTTCTGCGATGCAACAGGGAGCGGTCGTTAATTTAGATAGCGACCTGGCGCTCGAAGCAGCGTGGATTGGTCACGAAGAGAAATTGTCTTTTGCTGACTCGATTATCTATGCCGTTGCCAAGCGACATGAGGCCACTGTTTGGACCCAAGACGAGCATTTCTCCGGAAAGTCGAATGTGCGATTTAAAGCAAAACTAAAGAAGTCCTAACCAGCACCGCATTAGGCGTTTGCACTTGTCATACCTTCTGGACGAGACCCGCCTTCAGGGCCTTAACCGAGACCCAGACCCGTTTGGTTCCGCCATTGGCCATGCGGATGCGCACCCTCTGGAGATTGGGCCGGAACTTGCGCTTGGTGATGCTCGTCACGTGGGTGCCGATACCGCCGCTCTTCTTGGACTGGCCCTTGCGGTTGATGATGTTCCCCTTGACGGGGCGACGACCTGTGACGAAGCAGATTTTGGTCATAGTGAAATGAGTTAAAAGGAAGACGTTAGCGGTCCGCTTGATTCGTAGGCAAGGGGAATTTACGGCCGTATTGATTGGGGCCGGAGGGCCCAGAGGACCTGGAACTTCTGGCCCATGTGCACCGGATGCAGAAGCTGCAGGAGCGAGAGCTTCTCGCGGCTCAGCTTCCCGGCCTCCGATGCGGCCAGTTTCTCGATCAAGTGCGCCGCGTGTCTTGTGAAGAACGCCTCCTGGGATTCGAGCTTCGGATCCTCGAATCCGGCGCCCAAGAGGGCTTCGCGCAGCCAGTCCCAGCAGACGTGGCAGGTCAGATCCTGATCACCGGGAAAGGCCAGCAGGTCGTTGCTCTGGGTGTGATTTCGGTAGGCGCGGGCCGTTCCCCCAGGCGTGCCGTAGCAAAGCTCCTCCCAGGGTTTTCCATAGTCGAAGGCGACGAACAGGCCGTGCCAGGGCTGGCCCGCGATGGCGCGGGCCAAGTCGGTCGCCTTCACCGTCGCGTCGATCTCGTACCCCTCGGGCGGGCAGTCCGGTAGCTCGACGCCGGAAGGGACAACCGGGTCAGTCTCAGCCTCCGTGAGCCCTTCGGCCCTGATCGAGACGCCGACCTCCCTCCAGCGGCCCGCCCGGAACCGAAACCTTCGGAAGGGCTGCGCGTCGAAGAGCTCGTTTGAGAAGACAACCGAGGGGCGGTCGATCACAAGGGACTCCCCGACACCCACGTGCCGCGACGACCGGAAGGGGTGGGGACCCTCCCGCAGGACGCCGGCACCGCGCTCGGCCCCTATCTCGACAAAGTCGTAGCCGTCCGGCGAGGCCGTGCCGAGCAGCCGGACGCACGCGGCAACCACCAGCCGGCCAAAGAGCGGCGCCGAGGCGGTCGCGGTCAGGAAGTCGGTCCCGGGCCCGTAGCCAATCCGCGGGCCCTTTCTTCGGTAGTACCCCAGGACGGGATCGTAGAGGGCGACGTCCATGAAGTCTTCGAAGCCGAGCACGGGCCTCCCTTTCGCCCGGCGGCGCAGGGCCTCCAGGACCTCGGGACTGGCCGGATATTCTCCCGAAGGCTTCATTTACAACCGAGAGCCGATGGACACACTTTCGGTCATGTTCAAACGGATTCTCATCCTGATCGCGGCCGCCGTCGTGGGATTCGCCGCCTGCGTGGGCACGGTGAGGCTCGCGGGCTCCTGGTCCCTTTTCTCAAGCCGGGACCTGAACCGCTCGGCGGACTACGTCCGCGAGGTGATGAAGACCGTCAACGAGAACTACGTTGATCCGGGCGCCGCGAACTACGACACGCTCGCCCGCCTGTCCATGCACGGGATGGTCGACTCGCTCGACCCCCATTCCGAGTACCTCGAGTCGAAGGACAACCAGGAGCTGGAGGAGGACCTCGACGGCGAATACGGGGGGATAGGGATCGAGGTCGAGATGCACAAGGGCGCCTTCTGCGTCGTGGCGCCCATCCCGGGATCGCCCGGCGACCGGGCCGGGATCCGGCTGGGCGACGAGATCGTGAGCATCGACGGGAAGGCGGTCGAGCACGGCGTCCCCATGGACAGGGTCGTGGACAAGCTCAGGGGCAAGCCCCACACGCATGTCAGGATCGGCCTGCTTCGCCCGAGCGACGGCCGCCGCCTGGACCTGAACCTGGTGCGCGAGGTCATCAAGATCGTGAGCGTCAGGGGCGCGCGGATCCTCGACGGGTCGACGGGGTACATCCAGATCGCCGAGTTCTCGGACCACACCGGCGAGCAGTTCGACGAGGTGCTCAACCCGCTCCTGAAAAAGGGAATCGACGGCCTCATCATCGACCTTCGCAACAACCCGGGCGGGCTCCTCGACTCCGCGGTCGACGTCGCGGAGCCCTTCTTCAGGAAGGGCGAACTCATCGTCTACACCCAGGGCCGCAAGCCCGCCGACCAGGAGAACTATCTCTCGGACACGGACGGCGAGCCCCTGAAGATCCCCGTGGCCGTGCTCATCAACGGCGACACCGCGAGCGCCGCCGAGATCGTCGCCGGCGCGCTCAAGGACGCCGGGCGCGCCGTCATCGTCGGCGAGCGCTCCTACGGGAAGGGGTCGGTCCAGACGATCTTCAAGCTCAAGAATGGCGAGGGCCTGCGGCTGACCACGGCCCACTACTTCACGCCGAGCGGCGTGAAGATCAACGCCCATGGCGTCTCGCCGCAGGTGGAGGTCGTCATGACGCCGGAGGAGGACCGCAAGCTCGAGCGGCAGGCCCTGAGGCCGGAGATCACCGATCCCGCCGACTTCCAGGAGCGCTTCGGCTTCGCCCCGATCGAGGACCGCCAGCTTGACGCCGCAGTCGACGTGCTTCACGCGGCCCGCCTGTTCGCCAAGTGATCCTCGCCTTCGAGAGCTCCTGCGACGAGTCGGCGATCGCGGTCTTCAACCCCGGTTCCGGCATCGCCGGCGAGTGGGTCCACAGCCAGATTGAGCTCCACTCCGAGCACGGCGGCGTCGTCCCGGACATCGCGACCCGCGAGCACCTGAGGCACTTTGGGCCTCTTCTCGCGCGGGTGAGGGAGAGCGCGGCCTGGGGCGGGATCACATCGGTGGCCGTCACCCGGGGGCCCGGGCTCGCCGCGTGCCTCGCCGTGGGGACCGCGGCCGCAAAGTCGGTGGCCCGCGCCCTTCGCCTTCCGATCGTCGGCGTGAACCACCTGCGGGCGCACGCCTGGTCGCCGTTCATCCCCGTCCATGCGCAGTCTCCAAGCGGATTCCGGGAGAGGCTCTCGGGACTCCTTCCCCACCTGGGCCTCATCGTCTCGGGAGGCAACACGATCCTTTTCTCCATTTCCGAAGGGCAGGTGATCGGGCGGATTTCCTCCACCCGAGACGATGCGGCGGGGGAGGCCCTCGACAAGGGGGCGAAGCTCCTCGGCATCGGCTATCCGGGCGGCCCTGCGATCGAGAGGCTTGCGGAGGGGGGACGCCCCGGAGCCTTTGATTTTCCGCGCGGGATCGGGGGCCGAACCGAGCTCGACTTCAGCTTCTCGGGACTGAAGACGAGCCTTCGCTACCGCGTCCAGGCCATGCCCGAGCCCGAGGTCCGCGCCTCGATGGCCGACCTTTGCGCCAGCTACCAGGCCGCGGTCGTCGACGCCCTGTCGTCCAAGACCGCGGCGGCGCTCGCCCTCGGCCGGTACAGGAGCGTCGGCCTGTCGGGCGGTGTCGCGAACAACCGCCTGCTTCGCTCGGAGGTCGGGGCCAGGGCGCGCGAGGCCGGCGCATCCTTCATCGCCGCGGAGCCGCGCCACACGGGCGACAACGCCGCCATGATCGCCTTTGCCGCGTGGATTGACGCCGCCGACGCGGCCCGCTTTGCGGGCAGCGCGCTGCGGGTCGACCCGGGCGCCTACTTGTAGTCGCGCCTCAAGTTGCTCGGCAGGATCCCAAGCTCCTCGCGGTACTTCGCCACCGTGCGCCGCGCAATGTTGATCCCCTTTTCCTGGAGCTTGCTCACGAGTTCCTGGTCGCTAAAGGGGGCCGCCTTGTCCTCCCCGGCGATCTGGTCCGCGATCATCTCCTTCACGCTCGTGTTCGAGACGGACGCCCCGCTGTCGTTCTGGTATCCGGGCGTGAAGAAGTACTTGAACTCAAAGACGCCGTGCGGCGTGCGGATGTACTTGTTGGCGATCGCCCGGCTCACGGTCGTCTCGTGGACCCCGACGACATCCGCGATCTGCGTCATCGTCAGCGGCTTCAGCTGGGAGACGCCGTGCTCGAAGAAGGGCATCTGCGCCTTCAGGATCTCGCGCGTGATGCGCTCGATCGTCCGCTGGCGCTGCTCGATGGAGTCGATCAGGAACTTGCCCGAGCGCATCCGGTCCTTGAGGTAGTCGCGCTCGCCCTTGCTGAGGGAGCCCTTGGCGATGAGGTCCCGGTAGGTGCTCGAGATCCTAAGCCGCGGGATGTAGTCGTTGTTCAGGTGGATCTTCCACTCGTTCCCGTCGTGCTCGACGACGACGTCGGGCACGACGACGCGGTTCTGGTCGTCCGCGAACTGCCGGCCGGGCGCGGGATCGAGCTTCCCGATCTCCTCGATCGCGCCCTGGATGTCGTCCGAGGCCGCGCCGAGCTTTCGCGAAAGCTCGGGGATCCGCCGCCTGGTCAGGAGCTCAAAGTGGTCGCGGATGATGCGCGCGGCCAGGGAGTCGCCTCGGCCCTTCGCCGCCAGCTGTGCAAGGAGGCACTCCGCGAGGCTCTCCGAGCCGATTCCCGCGGGCTCGAAGGTCTTGATCGCGACGACGGCCGCCTGGACGGACTCAAGCGGCAGGCCGGTCTGGAGCGCCGCGTCGGCGGGCTTCACGGTCAGGAAGCCGCGGTCATCCAGGCTGCCGACAAGGTGCTTCATCGCCTCCATCGCCTTCGGCGAGAGGTCGGTCATCTCGGCCTGCCTCATCAGGTGCTCCTGGAGCGAGGTCTCCGTCGCGATCGAGTCGAAGAAATGCTGGCGTCGCTCCGCGTCCTCGGAGGTGTAGGCCTGGACGCCTCCGGCGGTCGCCATGTAGTCGCGCCAGTCGTCGTCGATCTTCCCGAGGATCTCGAACTCCTTCGAGAAATCCATCTCCTCGCGCTTGGTCTCCGCGGAGGGCTCCGGCGTCCCCTCGGCGCTGGCGGCCGTGTCGTCCCCGTTGGCGTCCGCTTCCCCGCTGTCCGGCTCGGGCTTCTCCGGGCTCATCGCCTCCATCGGCAGCTCCTCGAGCGTCGGATTCGCCTGGAGCTCCTCCTGGATGACGCTCCTCAGGTCGAGCGCCGCGACCTG
>Ga0265313_10002560_pt1 | contig 15529 bp, 14 predicted proteins | sample 4123metaG_FD_203122 | JGI IMG/M metagenome (GOLD analysis project Ga0265313, IMG submission 203122) | Rhizosphere microbial communities from Carex aquatilis grown in University of Washington, Seatle, WA, United States - 4-1-23 metaG | ecosystem: Host-associated > Plants > Roots > Rhizosphere >...
ACGATTACCGTCATGACGTGGTGAATACCACCTTCGTGAATTTCCAGGACAACGCCCAGCGCAAGTCGGGAGCGATATCTGTCCTGTTTTATGCCAGCTTCGGGGTCAGCTCCAACAACGCCGTCGATCACGTGAAATTCGTCAACTCCAAGCCGGCGTATTTCCCGCCGATGGAGCGTAAGTGGGCCAACGATAACGGAGGCAGCACGGCCTATACGACCGCGGCGATCCGCGACCATGATGGCTCGTTCGGCGGTGGTCCCGAATCCTACGTTCTCATCAATGACGGCGTCCACGACAGCATCGCAGTCGACGCCCAAGCCTGTGAGATCAAGCCCACCTGGAACGCTGCCGTGTGCAAGGGCGATGTTGGGCGAATGAACATTGGCGCCCCCGGCGGCGGCGGTCGTGGCGCTGGCCCTGGCGGTCGAGGCGCAGGTGCCGGATTTGGCGGACCTGGCGGACCTGGTGGTCGAGGCGCAGGTGCTGGACCTGGCGGACCTGGCGCTCCTGGCGTAGCTGCTGGACCTGGCGGACCTGGTGGTCGAGGCGGAGGTGCTGGTGGAGCTGCTCAGCAGCCAATCGTTCTCAGCCGCAATGGCAAGGACTACACCGTAACGAACGGCACCGTACGAGCTGGTACCGAGATCAAGGTGACCACCGAAAGGCCGTCCGTGTCCCTCTCCCTGACGGAAATGGAGAAAGGCTCGTGGGTGATCTTTGATCTGCCGGGATTCACCACCGCAGCCTCGGGTACGCAGCAGAACAGCCTGGACGCACTGCGCAAGGCCAGTGAAACCTCGTACTTCAAGGACAAGGGTGAACTCTGGGTCAAGGTTGTCTCCCCCGGTGACCCCGGCACCGGCGCCCCTGGTGGTGGAGCCAGCGTCAGTGTCAGCAGGGATGCTGCCGCTGTTACTACTGCTGCTCGATAGGCAAGTTGCCCCAGCTGTGTAAGGAAGAGCCCCCGGCGCAGGCCGGGGGCTTTTGTTTCGAACCGCAATGCTGCGCAATGGGTTCCCGGAATCGCCTCCGGCGTTCGGGGAAGGTCCGCCCCCCGGTCCGTGCCCGGGGAAACCGAAAGAACCACACGGAGATCAACTAGCCTATGAAGAGAGACATGGATTTAGTTCGTGACATTCTCATCCAAGTCGAGGAGTCCACGCACACGCATGGGTGGTGCGACATCAACATTGAAGGACGTTCAGCTGCGGAAATCACCTATCACGTGCGCATGATGCACGAACAGGGGTTGATTGAAGCACAAGACCTAACGACGATGAGCAGTGTATCGTGGCTCCCGAAACGCCTCACAGCGCAGGGGCACGATTTTCTTGACGCTGCCCGGAGCGAAAAGGTCTGGACGCTAGCCAAAGAAGCGGTTGTCGAAGCCACAGGCACGCTGACGTTAGATGCGTTGGAATACGCAATGCCAACGATAATGCGGCAACTCGTTGCCCGGGGTGAAACAGAAGAGGATAGCGACTGATGGACAAAGCTCAACTTATCGAATTGACATGGGCTGTGATCCTTAAGATTGGTAGCATTGCCGCGATAGCTTCAGCAATCGCAACGTGGATCGCTATGCGCTTCACCAGGCCTCTTGACAGTTACACAGAAGAGATCGCTAGACAGATTGCGCGACACCAAAATCTGGACCAGTTGATCGAGGAAACTAAGCGATTAACTAAGGCAGCGGAACAAATCAGGGCTGATCTTTCTCATGAGAATTGGGACAGACAGACCCGATTCGTCGCGAAGCGCGACGTGTACATCAAGATAGCTGAAGCTCTAGGAGAACTTCGCGACAACTGGGTCCAATTCAAAGGTCTGGAACAGATGCGCTTGGCGACTAATCCAGCCTTACCAGCTTATACGTTGATTCAGAAACACCGTGAAGAGAAGATGGTGAAGCTTAATGCCGCCGTGCAGAAGTTCACAAGTGCCTCTGATACGGCGGCAATCATGATTCCAGACGCACCCTACAAGCCAGTCCGTGAGTTCAAACCGCAAAGGGTAGCTTTCGACACGCCTACGTGGGAAGCCGATATCGAGCGTAACATCGCAGCTGCACAGTGGGCTCTTTATCACTTTCAGGTGGCTGCGCGATCTGACCTAGGCTTTGAACCAATGGTGTGGAAACCTGCCGGAGTCGAAGGCGGTGAAGCTCCAGCCGCTCAGCGGGCGGACTAGTCCAGTCATCAGTCCAAACGCTGAATCAAACGTGAGCTTCTAATCGGGCTGCAGTTCCCCGCCCTGATGCCGCACGATCAACTGAAGAGCCATTGAAATCACCTTGCTGTGCTCGACCGTTCGCACGAAGTTGAGCCGAGCGTCTTTCTATGCCCTGCCTCCCAACACTCAAGCGCGTTTACACGCAGCACTATCAGGCGCCGCCCATACTGTGCGTCCTTGCGCGTTCAATTGGTCATGTGGGGCTGCAAGTAGCGCAGGACACTGCTGCATCGCCTTGATGCTCGAAGCAGTCCAGGCCAGCTTCGAACAGTCAAAATCGCTGCGCGAGAAACGCTGGGACACCATTGAAATCGTGGCGCTCACGTCCCTTGTCGGCCTCTCTCGAACCTGCTATCTTGGACTGGCTCAATCGATTACTCGACCACGGAGGTCTAACGATGCGAAAACGCTCTCTCTTGTTCCTTTCGTTGCTGGTTCCAGCGTTTTTAGTCCTCGGCGGATATGCCGTCGTTACGGCTCAGCAAAGAACTTCTTCGACGGCCAGCGGGAAGCGCTGGTCTGATGCAGCCACCTGGCCTGACAAGAAGGTGCCAGGCAAAGACGACGTTGTCACCATTGAGAAGGACATGAACGTTGTCCTCGATGTCAGTCCGCCGCCGCTGCACGGTATAAGACTCAACGGCACACTGAGCTTCGCAGATAATAAAGATCTTGAACTGACCACCGAGTGGATCATGGTGCATGGGAAGCTGGAGATTGGTAGTGAAGCCAGCCCCCACAAGCGCAATGCGACAATTACCCTGACCAATAACGTCCCGGGTGAAGACATTGAAACAATGGGTGACCGCGGAATCATGCTCATGGGCGGAACCCTGAGCCTTCACGGTACGGAGAAAAACTCCTGGACCAAGCTGACAAAAACAGCCGCCGCGGGGAGCAACACCATCGACGTCTTGAATCCCGGTGACTGGAAAAAAGGCGAGCAGATTGTTGTCGCGTCAACGGATTTCGATCCCCACCAGGCAGAGGAACGAACCATCGCCGGCGTTTCTGGAAAAGTGATTACGCTGGATCAGAAACTGCAGTACATGCACTACGGACAAGTCACCTTCGGCGTGGATGAGCGTGGCGAAGTCGGCATGCTGACACGCAATATCCGTATCCAGGCTTCTGCCGACTCGGAAACCTCATTCAGTGGCGGGCATGTGATGGCGATGGCTGGGTCAACCATGAAAGTCTCTGGTGTCGAGTTCTTTCGAATGGGTCAGCACGAGAACCTTGCGAGGTATCCGATCCATTGGCATCTGGTTGGCGATGCGCCGGGGCAATACATTGAGAACTCTGCGATTCACCACACCTTCAGCCGCTGTGTGACGGTACATGGTACGAACGATGTGCGGGTTGAGAACAATGTGGCGTACGACAACGTCGGTCACTGCTACTTCCTCGAAGATGGCGTGGAACACGGGAACCAGTACATTGGAAACCTGGGGATCCTGACCAGGTGCAATCCCACCCGGCCCTGTAATCCGACCAACGCTCTTAACGGCTCCGGGGCCGGTCAGAATGACAAGGATCAGCTGATTCCTTCCGACAACACGGCGTCCACCTTCTGGATCACGAACCCCGACAATACGTACCGCGGGAATGTCTCCGCAGGTTCTGAGGAAACAGGCTTCTGGATGGCTTTCCCAGAACATCCAACGGGTAAGTTTGAAGGCACAGAGATCAGTAAGGCTACCTGGCCCCGTCGGATGCAACTGAAGGAGTTTTCCGGCAACGTCTCCCACTCCGACGTCGACGGGCTGATGTTCGATCGCGGCCCCAATGCACAGGGTAAATTCAACCTTGGCGGGAACACGCATCTGCCCTATACGGATCCCAGCGACACCAACAGCGCGAGGCTGGAAACGGTGATCAAAGACTTCACCAGCTACAAGAACAGTGGCGCTGCCATCTGGGCCCGTGGCGAGAATCATGTGTTCAAGGGCCTGAAACTGGCCGATAGCGGTATCGGCTACACACATGCGTACCCTGGTGTGGCCCCGTATCACGGCGACTTTACTTCGAAAGTCGAGGACTCCCTGTTCGTGGGCGAAACCGACAATAAAGGCACCCCCAAAACCGAAGCGGAAATCGCGTATGGTCGAACCATGCCTCGCAAGGACGCGGATTACCCGATCCGTGGCTTCGAATACTACGACTTCACGCACCATGTGATCAATACCAAGTTCGTCAATTTTGTGGACAATGCCACTCGCAAAACCGGAGCCATCTCTTACCTGCTGTACACCAGCTTTCCGATCAGCACCAACAACGATGTCGAAGGCCTGAAATTCGAAAATGCCAAGCCGGTGTATTTCCCACCGCAGCAGGATCGCCGCTGGTCCTTCTCCGGTGAATTCGGAAGTTTTTCAGGCTGGAATGGCGCGGTGTTCCACGATATCGACGGGTCGGTCGGCGGCGTCCGCGATTCCTACATTGTGATTGACAACGGGATTGCGGACGATCCTGAACACTGTCAAATCAAGCCGGACTGGAACGCTGCCGTGTGTAAGGGTGATATGGGGCGCATGCAGATTGGCGCCGGCGGTGCCGGAGGTCGTGGTGGACCTGGCGGTCCTGGTGCGGCCGGAGGTCGTGGCGGGCCTGGCGCGCCTGTCGCAGCTGGCGGTCCTGGCGCAGCTGCCGCTCCCGTCGCAGCTGGCGGTCCCGGCGCAGCCGCCGGTCCTGGCGCTGCTGGAGGTCGTGGCGCTGCTGGCGGTCGAGGTGGAGCTGGCGGTAGAGGAGGTGCTACACCGGTCGTTCTCAGCCGCAATGGTAGGAAATTTACCGTCAACGGGGACACCACGGTACTCGCCGGTACCGAGATCCGGGCGGAAAGCGAAGCGCCGTCCCTGAACATTAGCCTAAGGGAGCTGGACAACGGCTCGTGGGTTATCTTCGAATTACCGGGATACTCCAGCGCAGCCACGGGCACGGCACAAACCAGCATGGATGCACTGCGCAGCGCCAGCAGCACCTCGTACTACCGCGGAGAAGGCACACTTTGGGTAAAGCTTGTCTCTAACGGTGGCGGCGCTCTTCCCGGCGCTGCCGGTCGTGGCGGCGTACCTCCAAGCAGTATCCAAGTCAGCAGGTAAGCTAACCCGAGCTGTAAAGGAAGAGCCCCCGGCGCAGGCTGGGGGCTTTCTATTTCCATCGCTTTCAGGAAACCGGGACGTCGTTCGGAGATAAGCCCCGCTTGCAGCGCGATGCTGGTACGCTGCTTCGGCTGAATAAGAACGTGTCCTTCTGTCGACCAATTAGGAATTCGCCAGGGACAGGCTCGGACGCCAGAAAATCCAACGCGCCCGGTGCTTATTCCTTCCAGCCTTCCGGCGGGTTACTGCCGCTCGCGATCTGGCGGGTCTTGTAGAGCCACTGGCCATTCACCTTGACCCACGTGGCGTACTCCTTTCCCTGAGTCGTCATCTTCATCGGATCGCCCAACTTCTCCTGCCGGTACTCGGTGAAAATGACCTGCGAGGTGGCCGTGTCGCCGTGCACGATGATCAGCGGATTCTCGATCGCCACGTTGAAAGCGGTCCTCTCGCGCGGGGGCGCCGCGGCGACAGCAGACGCCGCTCCAGCCGCAGTGGCCGCGCCAGCTGGAGGCGCCGCGGGGGCACGGTTGTACGCCTGCTTGATGCCTTCCTTACCCTTGTAGTGCCTCGTGCCGAGAATCAACTCGCCGTCCTCGGCATAAAAGCTCTCTTCGCTCTGCCGGTCCACTTTGCCAAAGTTGTAGTAGTAACGCGTGATCTGATCCTGGATCAGCTGGCGGTCAATCAATGACTGCGCAGTCATCTTGTCTTCCGCACGCGCAGCCGGTGCGCTTGCCAGTGCGACACAGAACAGGCCCAACGCGGCCGCTCGGACGGTCGCCTGACGAATGGAATTCAGTTTCATGACATCCCCCTGTTAACTTGACTGGTGTTCTCCTAATCGGAAATCGCTTCATCGGTCCACCGATTCTTGCCTTATAGACCTTGCTGCACTTTAGGCAAATCGTTTCCCTGCGCGGCCTTACAAGACAGCATCTGGACCTGCCGCGAGTCTTGACCGTCCCGAGATATAGTAACAGAACGCTCCGGAGACATGGGTTACACTCTTTCGCCCCGCAGAACGCGGCGACTGAGAACGGCAATCCGATGTCTACGGGCAAGTACCGCACTCTCCGGCCTTGGCTCCTAAAGGCGAGATAGGCTGGCCACCGGGCTGCACTGGTTCTTTATACCTCAGGCGATTCGGGTCAACGAATCGGCAGGAGGGCACAATAATCGGTGACTGGCGGTAGTGGACCCCGAGTTCAGATTGACCTGCCTTCGATAATCTCTACCAGTTAAACTTGAGGATCTTCGGTGTCGGCGTGGTGGAAACGACGACGAAGGAGGATCCAGAGATGAAGAAAGGGCGATTCACCCCGGAGCCGATCATCGGGGTGTTGAAGCAGCACGAAGCCGGGCGAAAGGTGCAGGAACTGGCGCGGGAGATCGGCGTCAGCGAGGCGACCATCTACACCTGGAAGTCGAAGTACGGCGGGATGGATGTCAGCGAGGCACAGCGACTGAAGAGTCTGGAGGACGAGAACCGGCGACTGAAGCAACTGGTGGCCGATCTGAGCCTGGACAAGGAAGCGCTGAAGGGGATCGTGCGAAAAAACGGCTGGAGCTTGCCGGTTTGAGGACAGATGTGGCGTTCGCGATTGAGCAGTATGAGATGAGCGAGCGCCGGGCCTGCAAGCTCGTAGACTTGGATCGCAGCAGTTACCGGTATGAGCCGCGACCGGATCACAACGCGGAACTGCGCCAAGAGCTGGTCGAACTGGCCAGGCAGAAACCGCGGTACGGCTATCGGCGCTTGCACGCAGTGCTGAGCCGGCGCGGCTCTCCGGCGAGTCCCCAGCGTGTGTATCGGCTGTATAGAAAGGAGGGCCTGATGGTCCGACGGCTCAGGCGGAAGCGGCTCTGCCGCGTGGCCGTGGCTTCGCATCTGGTCCGATCCAACCAGGAATGGGCGCTGGATTTCGTTTGCGATGCCCTGGCGACCGGTCGAGGCATTCGTGTTTTAACGGTGGTGGATGCCTTTACGCGCGAAAACCTTTCCTTAGAAGTCGATGGGAGTTTATCGAGCCTTCGGGTGACTCGCGCGCTAGAGGCCGTGATCGAACGTCGAGGAAAACCGGAAGCGATTCGCTGCGACAACGGGCCCGAGTTGACCAGCCGGCACTTCTTGAGCTGGTGCGAAGAGCGGAAGATTCAGCTGATCCACATTCAGCCGGGACGTCCCATGCAGAACGGCCATGTGGAGAGCTTCAACGGTCGGCTCCGGGATGAATGTCTGAATGCCAACTGGTTTCGGAACCTGGTCGATGCCAGGGAGAAGATCGCAGCGTGGAGAGATGAGTACAATAGCGAACGGCCCCACAGCAGCCTGGGCTACCGGACGCCGAACGAGTTTGCCGAAGTGCTGAAATCCTCAGTTATGACTGGCTGAGAGATTCGAGGCAGGTCATTCACACCATGCGATCAATGGAAGCGGTTGTAGGTAGGTACTGGGAGGTGGTTAGCCACTCAGCGGTTGGGGTTCGTCCTCCTGAAATGGCCCAATGCATCAAGGAATTGCGGGCGGCTGGCGAGGACGAGAAGTTGATGGCTATCCTCGATCATATCCGTGACCTGAATCGAAACACCGTAATGAACCGAGCTGCATTTTTGCAACTCCATGAAGCGCTGCTGCTGTTTGACATTTCAAAAAGCGCTATTTCGGGGATCGCGGAGCGCCTGGAAGAGATGGACTCCGCTGCTTCGATAGCCCCTCGGCTGCTCCCGTCTAAACCGCCACGAGTGGAGCGGGGTCGCAATACTCGGGTCCCAAAAGCCGGGAATGGCTAGTGAAAGTGTCGGACTCCCAGTCCTTGATTTGTGAGATAGGTCGCTACCTTAAAGCGCATTCGTAGATTCAAACAACTTAGAAAACCAACCTATTGACCTCGCCACGCCACATTAAGCTGCCCCAGTTGTCAGTCGCCGACTTTGAGTCAGAGCACCTGTCGCAAGTGCAGGTGCGCTCTTACGGTGGCCTCCTGATAACGCCTCGGAACTCAGGCACTTGTGGTCGGCATGTGACTTTCGGCGACGGAAACTGCACGGCCACGTCGCGAACTTGCTCAAAATTGAACCTTCAGCGCCAACTGGATCGAGCGCGGCCCGCCAACCTGATAAAGGGGATTGAAACCACCATTCGCGCCGCCGCCCAAACTATTCGCCAACATTTGCGTCGAGCGGCCAAACATAGGTTCGGCAAGGTTGTTGTTGGGATTGCCGAAGTTCGCGTGGTTCAAGATGTTAAAGGCTTCGGCCCGGAAACTAAGCCCTACGGTCTCGGTGAGGCGAAATCGCCGCTGTACTCCCACATCCGCCTGCGATGCGCCGAACCCCCGCAGAACATTGCGCCCGAAATCGCCCTGCTGACCAGGGGGAGCAGACGCAAACGCTGCCTGATTGAAAATTTTTCCGCCAGGATATCCCGCCCCATAGAGTTCAAGCGGCTCCCCCGGGATTACGTTCGGCCGGGCATAGAAGGCAAGACCCCCGCTGAATGGCGAGGTCGAATCGACTACATCATCCGGCGGAGCCGATCGAGCCAAAACGAAAGCGTTCAGAGACCAGCCGGACAACGTAGCACGGACCAGCTCACCTGAACTTAAATAGGGGAGACTGTAGGTCACACCAGCCGTGAAGGAATGGCGTATATCGAAATCCGAGTTCCCGCGGTCTATGTTTGGGTTAGCGAGCGAACCTGGAGTATTAAGGTACGCCGCAAACGCATCGGTCGAGGCGCTATCGATCGAGTGGGAAAAAGTATACGACGCCACCATCTGCAAGCCACGCGACAAAGTACGCTGGAACTTGACCTGCAAAGCATGGTAGTCCGAGGTGGCAGAATTGTCGGTTACCGAAACCAACTGAAACGCCGGATTCGGAAAGTATAAATTATTGGACCGGATCAAGTCGCGCCCAATCGCTCCGATGTACGTTAAAGACAAACTCTGGTTGGCGCCAAGAGACTGCTCGAGCGCGACATTCCATTGGTAGCTCCTGGGAAGCTTCAAATGAGGGTCGGCCACGACAATATTCGCAACTGGCGGATTGCTCGTGATGGCCGGAGGAGCCGCGTCCCCCGGACTTAACGGAAACGATGCCGGCGAAATTTGTTTTATCGCGCTATACGGGAAGTAGCTGGATGCTCCTCCGGTCGATCCTTGCCCAAGGTCATAGAAGATTCCACTTCCCGCGCGGAGCGTTAGGCCATAAGTTGAACTTCCTCGAAGTTGATAAGCAATTCCCAATCGAGGCGCCACATTCCCATAGGTGGTCTGGTAAAGCGGAGTGCCGCGGGGCGCTAAGGCTATGGTCGCCGGGTTATCCAGGCCCGTCACAGTGTAAGGATCGTTGGCAGCGTTCTTGCCTCCATCTCAAGCCATAAGTTAGGGCGAGTCGCGGTGTGATTCTCCAGGTGTCCTGGCCGTAAGGTGAAAGGTTGCGCGTCAGTAGCGCGTTACCTTGGGAGCTTTGGACCGTGGCGTACTCCGCCGTTCCCGAAAGAGCGCCTTCGGGGGCGGTCGTTACTCCAGTGAATTGCACGGATTGACTGTAAACGTGCGGGCTGGTGAAAGGGGCAAGCCACCGATAGTCGACGCCAAACTTCAATTGATGATGCCCTTTGGTCACCGACAGACTTTCGACCAGATTAGCCTGGCGTTGCTCGCTCGCCCCTAAGTTGCCCTGAGAAAGCACTCCGGCGCCGCCGATGCCGAGCTGGAAAGCGCTATTGGCGGACGAGTAACCAAAGGGAAACAAGAGGGAATCCGGAATACGCACGGCGCCGCCAAAATCATCCAAATTGTAGTCACTGCCAACTCTTTGGTTGCTGTAGTTCACCCTCGTTTCGTGGCTGATGTCCGGGGTGATCAGTTGCGTGAGGCCTGCTGTCACGGTGTGCACGGTGGACGAAATCGCCTGTGTGGTACTGAGGACGGCGCCGAGGGATGAAGCCGGAGCTCGTTGATCCAAACCGGACGGCGAGTAATTATAGCGGCCGAATATGTGCACTTTTGAACCAACGATATGATCCAGCCGGATGCTGTAGGCATTAAGCGAAGAAGGATTGGAAAAGCCCGCGTTGAATTGAGACAATCCCGCTCCGAGTGCAGGCCCATTCGGAAGCGGAAAGGCGTCCAGATAGGGACGCATTGCTGGCGGCGCCAGCAGCCGGGACGCTGCGTCGGGAACGTCGGTTTCGAGCGTCGCCGGCTGGCGCAGCTGAAGCCCCTCGTACGAGAAAAAGAAGAACGTGCGGTCTGGGCGGACTGGGCCGCCGAGCACGCCGCCGAAGTCGTTCAGGCGTTCCTCAGGTTTCGCAAGACCATCATAATTCGCAAACCAGCCCCTGGCGTCGAGCGCGCTGTTCCTGAAATACTCGAACAGTTCGCCGTGAAAAGCGTTCGTTCCGGATCGTGTCACAATCGAAATCTGTCCACCGGGCGTGCGTCCGAACTCCGGCGCAAACGACGACGTTTGAACACGGAACTCCTCCATGGCTTCCACGGACACCAGGCTGTTGGTTCCACCCGCAGCGCTCAGCGCGGGGAGGGCTCCGGAAGCGCTCTGGACCATGGCAGAGTAACCCGTGACGCCGAAGTTGGCACCGACGCCATCTACCGTGAAATAGTTCGCATCCGTGCGCTGTCCATTCACGCTGAATTGTCCCTGGTCGTCGAAAGCCGTGGCAGTTACAACCACGCCGGGGGTCAACAAGATCAAATTCTGGAAACTTCGTCCATTGAGAGGAAGATTCTCCGCAAAAGCGCGGTCAACCATCGTACTGACGGTGGCCGATTCGGTATTTACCCGAGGCGTTTCGGATTGTACCGTTACCGTCTGTGAAGCGTCTCCCAGCGTCATCTGGATATCGATCGTAAGAGCATCTTGCGCGTGCAGGACCAAGTCCGGCTGAACTAACTTTTTGAAGCCGATTTTCTCGACCTCGATCCGATAGGTGCCGGGACGGAGATTCCCGAGGTGGTATTCGCCGGAGATGGTGGTTTCAGTTTCGTAACGGACGCCTGTGTCGGCGCTGATGACGACAACTTTGGCGCCGGCAATCAATGCCTTGGAGGGATCCGTGATTCGGCCAGCGACGTCTGCGTTCGTGGACTGCGCGCTAACGGCAGACACACAGATAACGATTAGGAAGGCGAAAGCCCCGCGCACAATTAAATCCTGAAGTGCAGTGGCGTTTATATTATCACGAACGCGTAACTGCGAGTATTTCAGGCGCGGGCCGACAAAGGAATAAAAGCCGAATCTGGATCGCCTTAGGCAACCTTTTTTAGCGTTTGCGCTTTGCCGCGGAGCCAGAGCTCGAGCAGAATGACTTGGCGTAGTTGGGATTCATTGCACTCCAACGAATTCGAAAGCCGGTCCAATCGCCTCGTTAAATCGTCTGGGTCGACGTATCCTCTTTCTACGACCTGAAGTTTCCGGGGGGCCTTCAGGAACGACCTCGCAATCGGCCGTAGAGCCTCCAGGAACACGCCATCGAACAAATCCTTGGACCGGCGCCTTCGTAATTCGGGCGGCCAAAGGCTTCGAAATGCTCTGCGCATCAAGCGTCGTGGCTCTCCTGGGCCGCATACAATATCCGCCGGAATCGACAACATGTATTGCACCAGGGGCCGATGCGCAAACGGATGCGTGTAATACAGGTGTTCCAAACGCTCGGGTGGTTGCAGTATACGCAGCTCCAAGATTTCCATCAGGCCGCGAAAGTGCCGCCTCCGGTCCAGCGGCGCTTGAGTCCAGGCCTTCGAAAAAAACCGGTGCGGTTTGTGCAAGTTTAAGCGCTCGCGAAATTTGCATGCCATCGAATCTTGGGAATCTTCACACACATAAGAAACACCCGCTGGATCCCGGTGGTTCGATAGGGTGGGCAGCATACTTGACCGCAAAGCCCTCCCAAGAATCCCCCAGATCGGAATCTGCAGCGCTCTGCTCCAAGCCAGAGATTGCCTCAGCGCCGGCACCAAATGGCCCTGCCGGAGTAGGCTAGCAACCTGCGGGCTGTCATCCAGTAAGTTCCCCATGACCACGTCCCCGATCTGACCGGTCATGTATGTGTGTGCTCCAAATTGTTGCGCCAATGCAGCCGTGCGGCTGTGCAGCTGGCGCCAGAACGTGGGCAGTGTGTCCCCCGCATCTGCCTCGGTTAGAAATCGGTTGGCCGTTGTCGACAAATGAAGGGTATCGATTCCGCACCAGTTCTCAACCGCCGCGCAAAAGCGCCTGTCGAGTGAGCCCTCATGTTCCACATGTAAGGTGCGCAGCCCCGCGGGAGCCCGTCCTTCGCTTCGCATTAATTGCGTCGCCATGCAAATAACGGAGGACGAATCGAGCCCGCCGCTCAGGTCCGCCAGGACGGGCTTATCGGATCGCAAACGACATCGAACTGCCTCGCGAAACAACCCGACGAGGTGCTCTTCGTAATCGGACTCCTTTCGATACCGAACGGTATCGTCAAATGGCAGCTCCCAAAACGGTCGAATAACAGCTCCATCGCGCGAGATGACCACGGAATGACCAGGCGGGACGGAATATATACCGCTGTATGGGGTACGGTGTGGGCAGGCGCCGAAACTCAGAAATGCTGCTACGTATTCATCGTCAATGTCACTAGCCTGGGTCCATTCAACCAGGGGCTTCAGGCGGGTCGACCAAAGTGCGCGTTCGTTTTGGACGCAATAGTACAAAGGTCTGACTCCCGCATAGTCGCTGGCGAGTACAACAGCCTGGCGCGCTTGGTCCCAAATCGCGAGGCTCCAATCGCCAATTAGATTGCGAAAGCCATCAGCACCTTTTCGCTGGTAGGCTGCCAACGCGAGCGAGACATCGCAGGTCCCACTACGCAATCCGTCCTGCATGCCCAGGAGAAGATCTTCGCGATTGTCCAGCCGGCCGTCAAATGTTATCGATACTCCTTCCGCGACAAAGGGCTGGGCTACATTCTCCTCTCGAGAGTCAAGGCTCAGGCCAACGTGAGCTTGGAATATGCCGGCGCAACGGCGCTGAACAGGCGAAAGAGTTGAAACCGGTCCCAGTCCGCGGACGATAGCCGCAGATTCTTGTCCAGGAACTGGCCGGCCGTCGAAATAGAGTATGCCTGCCTGAAAGCTCATAAGCCTGCCTGCCTCCCTCCACTTTCTAAATTGTCACCAGGACTTGCAACCGTTCTTTGTATGCCGGCGAATCGTTAAGCACTCGATCGTCTACTTCTACCCACGCATGCGAGAAAAAAGGTGCCGCACGATAGCCAATGACCACCCGGCTGGCGATGCCGTGTTTCCGGAGGAGTTTAGCCGCGGCGACCGACCGCTGGAGACAGAGTACCGGTCTGAAATAGAAGCACGCCGCGAGTGATACGGATTCGCAAATCGCTGTGTCCGCCCATTTGTGGAGCTTTCTGGACTTGACAGGTTGGCGCGCAAGGCGTGAATGGATACCTTGAAACCCGGATACAGCGTTGATTAAATCGAAGGCCACAAGCTCCCACCAGGCCCGAACTACCAAGAGCACGAAGCCGATCGTCATAGGCCCCTTTGGATGATCAGTCCATGACGTTCCATCTGGCTGACGATGGAACATGTATGCTCTTGCGCGACCTCTCGCCCGATGCGGAACTGCCGGCTCATCTCCTCGGAAAGCTCATCCAGACATCTACCCTCCGTGGCCCCTTGCCAGATGCGGGCAGCCGTACGGTTGCATACGAAAATCTGTCCGCTCGGAATGTGTAGAAGAGTGAGTCCTTCCGCGTGCTGCGATACTCGTGTGTCCGGAGAAATAGCCAGCGGAGATCTATTGCGATCGCCTTCGCCCTGGGTTTTTGCCGGGCCCGTCGAGGGCTGCGCCTTTCGATCATCGCGCATCAGAAGTTTTTCCAGGATCGTCTTCATAAACTTACTGCTAGGCTCCTGGCCTAGAGTAGAAGCAAAACGTCTTGCCGTACATGCCCAAAGTTCAGCGCCTCCGTTCGCCTGTTCCTAGGGGGAACCCTTGGATTTGGACTGGGCCGGTCCGTGGGTTAGAGTCCATCGAGTCAAAGGTACTTGCAAGGTTGCCCTGTTCGGATTACAGGGATCAGCATGGTTCCGATTTGGTCTTTAGACAGAAGAGTAGAGACGCCGACCATTACCGCTTGTAGACAGCGGTCGTCTAGCTCGTCGATGGCCAGACCGATGATCCAGGCCGCCGCATCTATCTGACGGATCCGGGTGATCACATCCAAACTGCTATCCGCAGGCAAATCCAGATCCACTAATGTCAGGTCTGGGTGGGTGGCTGCAAACGTTTCCACTGCCGCGTCGGCGGTCGCAACGGAATCTATCAGCTCGAAATCACGGTCCATTTCTAACAAAACCGAGATCCCCTCACGTAGAATACGGTTATGATTGACGGAAAGTACCCGAAGACGATCTTTCATTCGAAGGTGCCGCACCTTCGACGGTAACCGAGCAGCGCGTTCAAATCACTCCCCAAGATTGGCTGAATTGAATGCCCCAGATTCGGGGTCTGTTTCTGGCTTACCGGTCGGTGATGCGAATGATCCCTCTGCGAAGTGCAACGGTCACAGCGCCAGTCCGGTCATTCACCTTTAGTTTTGCAAGGATATTCTTGATGTGACCTTGTGCGGTTTGCTCGCTAATCCCCAGGCTTCCGGCGACTTCCTTGTTCCGCATTCCTTCCGCTACCAGCTGCAAAATCTGTATCTCTCGCGCGGTCAGGCTGGGCTGCGACAATCGATCCGCAAGCCTTCGCGCGACGTCAGCCGGAATGGGTCCGCCGCCTGCGTGCACCTGGCGGATAATTGGCACCAGGTCGTCTCCCAGAGACTCTTTGAGGAGATAGGTCACCGCGCCAGCTTGTAAGGCGCGGAAAATCTCTTCGTCTCCTTTGTGAGCAGACAGAACGATCACCCGCGCGTCTGGATATTCACGTCGAATCAACTGCGTAGCTTCTATTCCGGACATCTCGGGCGTGAGATGCAGGTCCATGATCGTCACGTCCGGTCTCTTATCTCGAAACAGACGCACGGCTTCATCGCCGGTAGAAGCGAGCCCGACTATTTCCATATCGGGCTCCGGATCGATGGTCGCAGCCAAACCCTTAAGAACCATCGGATGATCATCCGCAGCCAGTATCTGAATACGCTTCTGCGACATACTCCTGCTTAATTA
>Ga0265313_10002565_pt1 | contig 15508 bp, 9 predicted proteins | sample 4123metaG_FD_203122 | JGI IMG/M metagenome (GOLD analysis project Ga0265313, IMG submission 203122) | Rhizosphere microbial communities from Carex aquatilis grown in University of Washington, Seatle, WA, United States - 4-1-23 metaG | ecosystem: Host-associated > Plants > Roots > Rhizosphere >...
CTCCAGGCACGTACGGACGAAAGTGGATTCGGAATGCATGCTCAGCATCAGCACCATCGTCTCCGGCGCCGATTTCAAAATCAGTCTGGTGGCCACCGCGCCATTCATGCTGGGCAGTGCGAAGTCCATCACCACCACGGCCGGATGAAGTTCCGCTACCCGATCCACCGCTTCGTGACCATCGCTGGCTTCGCCCACCACTGCGATTTCGGGATCGTCCTCCAGTAAGCGTCTAAACCCGCGCCGCACCAGGCTGTGATCGTCCACCAGCAAGACCGAAATTTTACGCTCCGGCATGCGCCTCTTGTGAGTCCAGCGGCACCGTTAACCGAACCAGCGCACCGCCGCCACCGTTTTCCAGAAACTCGATCCGCCCCTTCAAAAGTTCGGCCCGTTCGCGCATGGAAGTCAATCCCATTCCGCGGCTGGGCCTGAAACCCTGGAACCCGACGCCCTCGTCTTGCACCTCTAACACCACCGCGCTCTCTTGGAAGCGCAGACGTACGGTAACGTGCGCCGACTGAGAATGGCGCGCGACATTATTCAACGCCTCCTGCAAAATGCGGTACACATGCACTGCTGCCTCGGGCTCCATCTGCTGGCTCGAACCGTCCTTCTCGTACCGGACTTCCACCCCCGTCCGCCGCTCGAAGCCGGGAAGGTAGACATTCAGCGCGCCCTCCAGTCCGGCATCATCGAGCACCACCGAGTGGAGCGCACTGGAAAGAGCGCGCACTTTGTCGAGCGTCGATTGTACGATCTCGCGCACCTCCTCCAGATCGGCTCGCACGCTGGGAGCCAGCGCCGGACTCGTCCGTGCCGCGCGATTCAGCATCGCGCCGATGGCCGTCAGAATCTGTCCGAATTCGTCGTGCAATTCCCGGGAGATGTGGCGAAAGGCGTTTTCCTGGGTCGAGATCAACTGCCGGGCCAGTTCGCTGCGGCGTTCCGAAAGCGTCGCTACTTGCGCGAACATGCCGCGGTTCCAATGCGCCAGATACAGCCCCGTCCCCGCCACCAGGACCATCATGGCGGCCAGGAACAGATACGCTGTGCGCTCGGCGCGGGCGTAAACTTCACGGGTCTGAGCCGCGGCCTGCTCCTCGCGCTCGTTGTTCTGCACCAGCAGGCGCGCCACCGCGGTGCTCAAGGCTTCTTGACGCGCTTGCAGGGAGAGACGAACCTGCGCGCGGGCTTCCTCTTCTTGACCGTTTTCCGCCATGATGAAAATCCGATCCACGGCATCCCAGAACTGCGTGGCGAAAGTCGTCAGATAGCGCCGCTGATCCGGATTGGCCCGCGATAGTGTTTCTTCGCGCGCCAAGGCGTCGGTCAGGTCATTTTGCATGCGCTTGAACTGGCTCTTCCAGGCGCTCAGCGGATAAGGCTCGGTGGCGTCGAGCATATCGCGCATGGTCAGCGCCAGGACATTGAGATTGTTCTGCACCCGGAACAGAAGCAGCGAATCGGTTCGATCGCGGTCAATGGTTTCGGTCTGAACCTGCCGCAGTCCGTGGAGCTGCCACAGCGTGTAGCCGGAATATACGGCCACGATCGTAAGAGTCACGGCCAATCCTGCCAAGAGCCGTATTGTGGGGGACCGGGAGACAGCCACAGTTGACTTCACATTATAGGCGCGCGCCGGATCGCTGTCGCGGGATAGTGTTTTCCAACTATTGTCTCGATATCACTCTGGGTGTAGCCTCGACGAAATGGTAAAAGGGGATTCCGTTAGTGTTGGGGCTGTAGCTGGAGCACGCCGTTCTTGCATACTTCTGCCGTTCGTTCTATCGGCATCGCTCTCTGTGTGCCTTCATGCCCAGACTATCGACGACGGGATCATGATGACCCGGCACACTCTCTTTGCCGGAAATATATTCACCCACGACAGTTGGGATCAATACTGGGAAGGAACTTATAAGCGCGCTAACGGCAACCTTGGGACCGTCACCACGCTAACCGACACCTGGTCGGCCAACTATGGCGTCACGGATCGCTTGAACGTCATCGCGAACATACCGTATGTGTGGACCAACGCCAGTCAGGGCGTGCTCCGCGGCATGCAAGGCTACCAGGACATCACCTTAGCGGCGAAATACAATTTCCTCGAAAGGCCGTTTACGAAGTACGGCTCACTGCGATCCATCGCCGTGGTCTCCGCGGGAATTCCTCTTACCAACTACACGCCCGACTTCCAGCCTCTCTCTCTCGGAACCGGGAGCAAGCGCATTTCAGCGCGTTACACCATGAACTTTCAGACCAAGCGGGGATGGTTTCTCAATGGCTCCGCCGCATACACGTGGCGCGCCCATGTCACGCTCGACCGGCCCTACTACTTCACCGAAGATCAGCTCTTCCTCACCGACATCGTGGAAATGCCCAATGTGTTCGATTACATCCTGAGCGCGGGTTACCTGAAGCGGGGCCTGATGTCGAACTTCTTTTTTTCGCAACAGAGGACGCAGGGAGGAGGAGACATCCGCCCCCAGGACCTGCCCTTTGTCTCCAACATGGTGAACTTCTCCAAGGTGGGTGGCCTGGTGATGTATCCCATTCCGAAGTTTCGGAACCTGGTGTTCCAGTTCTCCTACAGCTACATCGTTGACGGCCGCAACGTGGGGCAGTCCAGCACCTTCACTACTGGATTGCTGTACAGGCTTCATCTCCCAGGGAGTCCAAACAATCAATGAGAATGCCGCCTAGATGTTTCTGCTCGTTCGTTGCTGCGGTGATGGCCTTCGCGGCCACACCCTTGTCCGCCGCAAATCCAGTGACGAACAATGACCCCGGCGCTGGCTCTTGGCAGATGATCGTGCTGACCGGGCCGGCGCAATTCACCGTGGCGGCGCCGGCGGCAGTCAGCGATCCCGGTTATCTGGCGGAACTGACCTCGATCAAGACCGCTCAGGCGCAACTCACGAAGGACCAGAAGACGGCGATCGATTACTGGAGCAAAGGCGGTGTCCTGCGCTGGAATGAAATTCTGGGCGATTTGGTTGCCCGCGCCGACCTGCCACCCGAGCCCAACGCGGATGGCACTTACCCTGTTCCGGACGCTAACAACCCGTTTGCGTTCCCACAGTTCCCGTTCAGCAATCCGCCCTACGCCGCGCGCGCTTACAGCTATGTCTCCGTCGCGCAGTTTGAAGCCTTAAAAGTTGCGTGGTACTACAAATACCTGTACAACCGCCCCTCGCCCTCCAAGGTCGATAGCGGCATCCAGGCCTTGATACCCAGCAACGATCTGCCTTCCTATCCGTCGGAGGATGCCGTGCTGTCCGGCGTCACCGCGGAGTTACTGAAACTCCTCTTCCCAGCTTCTATCGAGGAGATCACGCTGAAAGCGGCGGAACAACGAACGGCAGCGCTTCAGTCCGGCAAGGCCAGTGCCAGCGACATTGCTGCCGGCTTGGCTTTGGGGCAGGCCGTCGCGGCGGTTTTCAACACGCGTGCCGGCTCGGACGGCATGAAGGCGGCCGGCGGCACGGCCGCGCAGTGGCAGGCGCTGGCGGACGCGGCCGTCGCGCGAGGGGAGATTCCGTGGAAAAGCCAGGATATCCCGCCTCGTCCGCCCATGCTCCCGTTTTTCGGAAATGTGAAAGCCTGGATGATGTCGCCGGCCGACATCGTCACCGAACGGCCAGGACCGCCGCCGTCAGTCTCTTCCGCGCAGATGGCGACAGAGCTGGCCGAAGTCAAGCATGCGATTGACAACATAACGCGCGATCAGCTCGCCATCGTCTACAAGTGGGCTGACGGCGCCAGCACTCTCACCCCGCCCGGTCATTGGGACTTCATTGCCGAGCCGTATATCGTTAACGCCCAGTTCAGCGAGGTGCGGGCGGCTCGGGCTTTCGCGCTGCTCAATATGGCCCTGCATGACGCCGCCGTCGGGTGCTGGGACACGAAATACTTCTACTTTAATCCGCGTCCGACGCAACTCGATCCCAGCATCAAGACCGCAATCGCTATTCCGAATTTCCCTTCGTACGCCTCGGGACACTCGACCTTCTCCGCGGCGGCGGACGCGGTTTTGTCTTACCTTTTCCCAAGCGGCGCCGCCTACTTCGATGCGCAGAAAGAAGAAGCCGCGATATCCCGGCTCTATGGCGGCATTCACTATCGGTCCGACATTGAAGTTGGCAAGGACCACGGCAAACGGATCGGAGGCTACACGGTGAGGTTCGCCCAGCAGGATGGCGCGGACCAAACCACGGGGATAGTGTCCGCGGCTGCCCGTGGCGAAACACTGGATTCCGCCAGCCTTCATTCGCCGGTTGCGCCCGGAAGCATCGCCGCCGTGTTTAAGACCGGCCTCAGCACCGCCTTCAATCTCGCCGCAGCGTATCCGCTGCCGACTTCCCTCAGTGGCGTTTCCATGAAATTCAACGATTCGATTCCCGTGCCGCTTTTCTCTGCCTCGCCCAACCAGGCGACAGTCCAGATTCCTTGGGAGCTGCAAGGGCTTAGTTCGGCCACGCTCACGACTACCAATGCGGACGGATCCAGCACCGCGTTCTCCGTTCCGCTGGCGGCCTTTGCGCCCGCAATCTTCACCGTCAACCAGCAGGGAACCGGCCAGGGAGCCGTGACCATCGCCAACAGCGGCGTGATCGTCGCGCCGCCTGGAAGCATGGAAGGCGTGACTACGCGGGCTGCGGCCAGGGGCGAATTCATCTCCATCTACTGCGTGGGCCTGGGACCGGTGAACAACCCGCCGGCAACCGGCGAGCCGACGCCGGACGCGTCATCGACGACTCTTTCCCCAGTGTCGGTCCTGCTGAACGGCGCCAGCGTGCCCGCGAACTTCGCGGGATTGTCACCCCAGTTAGTCGGATTGTTTGTGGTGAATGTGCAGATTCCGGACGATGCTCCGACCGGTGACGCGGTACATCTGGCGCTCAGTGTGGGCGGAGTGACATCGAACACGGTGACGATCGCCGTGCAGTGAGCCGTGTGCGCTGCGGCCGAGAAACATGTATCATTTCACCAATCATGTGTTGGACCGTTCGGGGACGGTTAAGGTGGGGGCTGGCCGTGTTAATCCCACTGCTCTTTGAGTCGGCCTGTTCCCAGCGGAACAACCTGCAGAATAGCGAAGCACTGCTGACGCAACACCGTAGCCTCGGCAAAGCGTTCTACGAAAATCCCACCACTAAGCAGGAAGCCGTCCAGGAATTCCAGCAGGCGCTCGCGCTCGCTCCGGATTCCGCCCGCGAGAAGCTGAACTACGCTCTGGCGTTGCTGCGAGCGTCGGGGCACGACGAAGAAGCCGTGCGGCGCTTGCTCGAAGTGCAGCGCCAGGACTCTTCGTTGCCGCACACTTGGTTCAACCTTGGGATCTATTACAAGCGCCAGGGAGACGCGAATCGAGCCATCGCGCAGTTCGAAGGAATGCTGGCGCGCGCGCCGTCCGAGCCGATCGCACACTATCAGCTCGGGACGCTTTACCGGCAACTGAATCGCAATATGGAGGCGCAGGCCCAGTTTGAGCGAGCCGCGCAGCTCGACCCCCAACTGGCGGCCGCGCCGTTCCAACTCTACAATCTCGAGCGGACGGCCGGGAATACCGATCAGGCAAACCGATACCTCGCCGAGTTCCAACGTATCCAGGCTGTGCAGAAGAGCTGGGTGATACCCGAGGACGTCGAGTGGTGCTCGTACGCCGAAATCTACGATCCTCCCGCGGCTCGCGTGGAAGCGGCCGCGCCGCCCGAACCCACGTTCACCGACACGCGCTTGGAAGGCGCCGTGGACTCCGCAACGGCCGGGTTAACTCTAATCGACTCGACGGGCAGCGGTCACACCGATCTTCTCGTCTGGTCATCGAAAGGGATACGGCTCTACCTGCGCGGCCAGCAGCTCGCCGCCGCCACCGGACTAGACGGACTGACCGGCATCATCGACGTCGCGCCCGGCGATTTCAATAACGACGGTCTGATGGACCTATGTGTGCTGACCGCCGCTGGCCCGGCGCTGTTTCGCAACACGGGTGGCAAATTTGTCCGCGACCCCGCGCGCCTCCCTGCCCGCCGCTTCGAAAAAGCAGTATGGCTCGACTACGACCACGATTACGATCTCGACTTGGTTCTATTGGGCGCGCAGCCGGCGCTCATGCGGAATCAGGGCACTGCTGGGTGGGCCGATCGTACCGGCGATTTCCCGTTTGTGAAAGGCGCTGCCACCAGCGCCCGAAAGCTGCGCATCGATCCTGACAGCAAGGCTTTCGACCTGGCGGTTTTCTATCGCGACCATGCGCCAGTGCTGTATCGCGATCAGCTCGGCGGCCGTTATGCAGTCGAGTCGACTCAGACGAATACCGAAGCCGTGCATACACAAGAATCCGCGCGCACCCAAGTCGACGCCGACTTCGACGCCGACGGCCGGATGGACCGCGCCCGCATCGATCCGGACGGCAGCGTGCATCTGCTGCACAACACCTCGAGTGATTCCGCCCGGCGATGGATCAGCGTCCAGCTAAAGGGCGTGCGAAGTCTGAAACTGGCGCAGGATGCGCTCGTAGAGATCAAGGCTGGCGAGCTGTACCGCCGCCAGTTCTACGCCGGCGTGCCGCTGCTGTTCGATGCCGGTGACCATGCCACCATCGACGCCGTTCGCATTACGTGGCCCAACGGTCTGATCCAGAACGAGGTCAAGCAGGCCACGAATCAGGCGCACGTATACCAGGAAGCGCAACGGCTATCCGGTTCCTGCCCCATGATCTGGACCTGGAACGGCCACGAGTTCCAGTTCATCACGGATGTTCTGGGAGTCGCGCCCTTGGGCGCGAGCGATGGCGACGGGAGCTACTTCCCCGTCGATCACGACGAGTACGTGCAGATTCCCGGCGCCGCGCTCTCGCAAAAGAACGGACGCTACGAGGTGCGTGTGACTGAGGAACTGAGCGAGGTCTCGTACCTCGATCAAGTCCAGTTATTCGCCGTCGATCATCCCGCCGGCACGGAGATTTTCACTAACGAAAAGTTCAAGGGTCCTCCGTACCCTGAGTTCCGCCTGTTCGGCGTCGAGCATCGGATCTACCCTCGAGCCGCTCACGACGACCAAGTCCGCGATGTCCTGCCGAGCCTCATCGCCAAAGACCAGCAATATCCCGATCAGTTTCGGCGTTCGGAGATTGGCGTGGCGGATCTGCACACATTGGAGCTCGACTTCGGCACAGCGGCTCCGTCCGGCAAGGCGATCCTGCTGCTGAACGGATGGGTCGATTGGCCCGATGGCAGTACTTTTCGCAGGGCCTCGCAAGAATTGGCAGATGGATTAATCGTGCCGTATCTCCAGGTACAGGACGCCCAGGGCCGCTGGAAGACCGTGAACAAGGATATGGGCATGCCCGCCGGCAAACCCAAGACGATCGCGGTTCCAGTGGAGTTTCTCTCCGCGAGCCGCAGGGTCCGGATCGTGACGGATCTGTGCGTCTATTGGGACGAAATCTTCTTGAGTGAGGATGTATCGGATCCGGGGGCCGGGCCGAAGCCAGTCCCTCTGCTCTCGGCCGATCTGCACTTCCGCGGATTCTCAGAATCGCGTATCGACCCGCAGCGCCAACAGCCGGACACGTTTTTCTACGATCATGTTTCGCCAACTTCTTTCTGGAATCCGACACCCGGCCTCTACACTAAGTTCGGACAAGTGGACGAGCTATTGAAGGATGTCGACGACCGCTTCGTCATCATGGGCTCGGGTGATGAGGTTACGCTCCAATTTGAGTCGAAAGGGCTGGAAGCCCCGCGCGCCGGTTGGACCCGCGATTTTCTGCTGAAGGTCGATGGCTGGGCCAAGGATCGCGATCCGAATACCGCGTTTTCATCGAGCGTTCTGCCCCTACCGTTCCATGGGATGTCCCGGTATCCGTATCCGATCACAGAGCATTACCCGCGCGACACCGCGCATGACGACTATCAGCGCTCGTACAACACACGCCCGGCGCGGGAGCTCCAATGAAACTGAAATGGCTTATTGCGCTGTTGCTGCTGAACGCCGCCTATGTCGCAGCGCTTCCGTCGGCGACCATTTTCTATGTAGCCAACGTACTGCTGCACGTCGTCCTAGGCCTCGCCGGAGTCGTCGTCCTCTGCTGGCAGTGGCGGCGCAGCCCGAAGATTACCGTGTTGGTCGTTGCCGCGCTGCTCGGCGGATTTCTGGTGGTAAAGGGCGCGGTCACCGATAATCGATGGGCGCTGTGGGCGCACATCGCGCTGGGTATCGTGGGACTGGCCATGCTGCTGCCGCGAGGACGCTGGCGCGCCGGACTCGCCGCACTCGCGATTTTAGCCGCTGCGCTGCGTTTCGGCTTGCCTGCCGATCGGATAAAGAATCCCGAAACCGCCCCGGTGTCCATGGCCGAGGAAGGCGCGGGACCCAAGTCACCTTTCTGGCCATCAGCCGCGAACACCAGCACGGGCAAGATCATCCCCTCCGATTTCTTCATGGATTCCGCACTATGCGGCGAATGTCACAAGGACATCTACCAGCAGTGGCAGAGCTCCATGCACCACTTCGCGTCCTTTAACAATCAGTTCTATCGCCGCACCATTGAGCACATGCAGGAGTTGAGCGGAACGCAGGGCAGCAAGTGGTGCGCCGGATGTCACGACCACGCCGTATTCTTCAACGGTCGCTTCGACCGTCCCATCAAGGAGCAGGTGGACACTCCGGAGGCCCAGAACGGCCTGGGTTGCCTCTCCTGCCATTCGATCATCCATGTCAACGGCTCAGTGGGGAACGGCGGCTTCATCATCGGATATCCGCCCCTGCACAATTTGGCGTCCAGCAAGAATCCGTGGATCAAGAAGGCCAACGAGTTCATCACCTACCTCAACCCCGAACCGCACCGCCGCACGTTCATGAAGCCCTTCATGCGCCAGGACTCGTCCGAGTTCTGCTCGGCTTGCCATAAAGTGCATCTGGACGTGCCCGTCAACAATTACCGCTGGTTCCGCGGATTCAACGAATACGACAACTGGCAGGCCAGCGGCGTATCGGGACAAGGTGCGCGATCGTTTTACTATCCGGCCGAATCCGCTACTTGCGGTAAGTGCCACATGCAGTTGGTGGCGTCGCAGGATCCCGGCAACCACGGAGGTATGGTGCACTCGCATCGCTTCGCGGCCGCGAACACGGCCGTCGCGTCCGTGAATAATGACGCGGTTCAGCTCAAGGCCACCGAAGACTTCCTCCAATCGGGCTTCATCACCGCGGATCTGTTCGCCGCCACCGAAGTCACGTCCACGCCGGGAAAAATCCAGATGTTACGGCGCGACACGGACAACCCGACGATCGAGTCCACCTTCGCGGTTGGCGAAGAAGCGGAACAAACTGCTCCGGCCGTGATCCGCGAGGTCGGCAAGATCGCCGCGCCTCTGGACGCACCCGGCGTGAGTTTCAAGCCCGGTTCCACCGTGACAGTCGACGCCGTCGTGCGCACCCGCAAGATCGGACACTTCTTTCCCGCCGGCACCGTCGATGCATTCGATGTGTGGCTCGAGTTCAAGGCGACCGACGCCCGTGGTCGCGTGCTGGCGTGGAGTGGCCGGGTCGCAGACAACGGCCGCGGCCCCGTGGATAAGGGCGCGCACTTCTACCGCTCTTTGCAGCTCGACGCCGAAGGCAACCCGATCGACAAGCGCAACGCCTGGCAGACGCGCAGTGTATTTTATGTGCGCCTGATCCCGCCCGGCGCGGCCGATACGGTACATTTCCGCTTGCCGATCCCCAAGGACGTGGAAGGGCCCATCACGCTCGAAACGAAGCTGAACTATCGCAAGTTCAGCGAGTATTACACCAAGTTCTCGTTCGCCGGCGTAGCCCAGTCCGGCCGCGCCGGTCTCGATTTCGATAGCCGTACCTACAGCTTCGATTCGAAACCGGTTCCGGAGTTGCCGATCGTCACGTTGGCTCAGGCGAAGACCGTCGTCGCCGTGGGCGAACCAACGTGGGAACCCGTCCTCCGCAAACAGGATCGCGAGCGCTGGAATGACTGGGGTATCGGGCTGCTGCTGCAAGGCGACCTCAAGGGCGCCGAATACGCATTCCGCCGCGTCACCGAGATCGAGCCTGACTATCCCGACGGCTGGGTGAACGTCGCCCGAGTGCTGATCCAGGAAGGTGAAACCGATGCGGCGCGTCCCTTTGCGGATAAGGCGTTGCAACTGAGTCCCAAGCTGGCGCGTGGCCACTTCTTCCGCGCCATGATCCAGAAGGCCGATGGCGATTACGACGGCGCGCTCAAGAGCCTGGCACTGGTCGCAGATCAGTACCCGCGGGATCGCGTCGTCCTAAATCAAACCGGGCGCATCTTGTTCCTACAGCGCCGCTACAAGGAAGCCATCCATGCGCTGGAACAGGCGCTGGCCGTCGATTCCGAGGATCTTCAGGCCCACTACAACTTGATGCTCTGCTACCGGGGGTTGGGGCAGACCGACAAGGCTGAGCGCGAAGAGACACTGTTCCGCCGCTTCAAAGCGGATGAGGCTTCGCAGCAGTTGACGGCTCGCCCCCGACAGTTGAGTCCCGAGGATAACAATGAGAGACAGCCGATTCACGATCACGCTCCTGAGCCTGGTGTACCTAACGGCTTGCGGGACGGCGCCCCCGCAGTCAAAAGAACTGCCGGCGGGACGGCCCGTGCAGTTCACCGACGTGACCGCGGAAGCGAACATCCACTTTCAACACAACTCCGGCAGTGAAGGTAAGAAGTGGCTGCCGGAGACGCTCGGGCCGGGCTGCGCCTTCTTCGACGCGGACGGCGATGGCTGGCTCGACATCCTGATCGTGAACGGAAAGAGCTGGACCGGCCGTTCTAATAAAGATGCCCCGCACACCACTGCGGCGCTGTATAAAAACGACCAGCACGGACACTTCATCGACATCACCGCGGGCAGCGGTTTGGACTTTGAGGCTCACGGTATGGGCGTCGCCATCGGCGACTTCGATAACGACGGTCGCGACGACGTCTACATCACCGCGCTCGAAGGCGACCATCTCTTCCACAACGAAGGCGGCGGACATTTTCGCGATGTCACCGCTGATGCGGGCATCCACAACGCGAACTTCGGAACCAGCGCCGCCTGGCTCGATTACGACCAGGACGGCAAGCTCGATCTCTTCGTCGCCAACTATGTTCAGTGGACGCCGGAAGCCGATTTGTATTGCTCCATGGACGGATTGACCAAGTCGTATTGCACCCCGGAGTCATACAAGGGCACGTCCTCGAAGCTCTACCGGAATTTAGGCGGCGGAAAGTTCGCAGACGTGACCGAGCAGGCCGGCTTGGGCGATCCGACAGCCAAGTCGCTCGGCGTAGCCACCTTCGACTATGACGGCGACGGTTTCACCGATCTTTTCGTGGCCAACGACACCCAGCCCAACAAGCTGTATCACAACCTGAAGAACGGGAAGTTTCAGGAAGTCGGGCTGTCCGCTGGAGTCGCCTTCGGCGAAGACGGCGTGGCGCGCGCCGCTATGGGCGCGGATTCGTCCGATTATGATCGCTCCGGCCGACCGCATCTGATCGTCGGCAACTTCTCCAATCAGATGCTGGGTCTCTATCACAACGAAGGCAACGGCCTGTTCGTCGACGAAGCTCCCAAATCCGCAATCGGGCGCGCGAGCCTCTTAAAACTGACGTTCGGGCTGTTCTTCTTCGATTACGATCTGGACGGGTATCCCGACATCCTGGCGGCCAACGGCCACCTGGATGAAGAGATCGAACGAGTGCAGCCCAAGGTCCGTTACCAACAGACGCCGTTGTTGCTGAGGAACCAGGGCAACGGAACGTTCCAGGAGGTGAACGACGCTTTTCCAACTCCCTTAGTCGCGCGCGGAATGGCGTACGGCGATTACGACCGCGACGGAGATCTGGATGTGCTGATCGCCACCAATAACGGACCCGCACATCTGTATCGCAATGACGGTGGCAACGCCAATCATTGGCTGAGCGTGAAGCTCGAGGGTACCCGCTGCAATCGCAACGGAATCGGCGCCGCGGTTCGCGTGACCAGCGCGGGTGGCACGCAGTCACAGTCCGTGCACAGCGGTTCGAGTTTCTGTTCCGCCAGCGATCTGGCGCTCACCTTCGGATTGGGCCGCGATGACAAGGCAACCAGTGTTGAAATCCAGTGGCCCGGCGGCACGAAGCAAGTCTTGAAGGATGTCCCCGCCGGGCAACAACTGGTGATCAAACAGCAATGAAAAATCTTTTGGAGCTATCCGGAGTCGCGCAAGCTCGGATGATCCGGAATGGTGAAGTGTCGTCGGCGGAGTTAGTGGACGCACACCTCAAGCGCATCGAACAAATAAACCCGAGCCTGAACGCGGTGGTGCAGGTGCTGGCAGATGACGAGCAAAGACTTCACGGCGCTGCCCACGGTCCTTTCGCCGGCGTTCCGTTTTCAATTAAGGACTCGATCGAAGTGGCAGGTACGGTATGCACCGCCGGTACGCTCGGTTTGCGATCGGCCCCAGCTTCGACCCGAGACGCCACCCTCGTGGCGCGCCTGCGTGCCGCCGGCGCCATACCGATCGCTCGAACGAATCTGCCCGATCTCTTGTTCGCCTTCGAAAGCGACAACTTGATCTACGGCCGCACCAACAATCCCTACGACCTTTCGCGCACCTCCGGCGGCTCCAGCGGAGGCGAAGCCGCGCTGATCGCGGCATGCGGATCTCCTTTCGGGCTGGGTAGCGACGCAGCCGGGAGCGTCCGTCTTCCCGCGCATTTCTGTGGCATCGCGGGCATCAAGCCGACCTCTGGACGCCTGCCCCGCACTGGCCACGTTCCTCCTGCCGGCGGCTGGATCGAAACCCTGTGGCAGATCGGCCCCATGGCGCGCCGCGTCGAGGATCTGTGCGCGCTGATGCCGCTTCTCGCCTACCCGGATGGACTGGATCGCACGGTGATCGGCGTGCCGATCGGAAACCCCGCCGACGTGCGCCTCGCCGATCTGCGCGTCGCCTTCTTCACCGACAACGGCATCGCGGCGGCGGATCCCGAAACTGTCACCGTCGTTCAGCGCGCCGCTGCCGCACTCGCGAGCGAAGTTCGCACGATGGACGAGCGCAGACCTCCCGGAATCGAGGAAAGCTACGAGCATGAGATGCGCCTGATTGGCCCCGACGGTGGTGACGGTCTGCGGGCCTATCTGGAGGCCGTCGGAAGTACGCGCACGCATCGTCTACTCGATGGGTGGCTCGCGAAACTCGAACCCTATCGCACGACCTTGGCTGGGTTCGCCCAATACTGGGCGGATCTGGATCGTTTCCGCGCGCGCATGCTCGCGTTTCTGGAAAGCTACGACGCGATTCTGTCGCCGGTCTGCGCTCACGCGGCGCTGCCGCACGGCACGTCAATCGACGAAGGCATCTTCCATGGCTTCAGCTATACGATGACCTACAACCTTACCGGGTGGCCAGCCGCGGTGGTTCGCTGCGGGCAGACAGCGTCGGGGTTGCCGATCGGTGTTCAGATCGCCGCGCACCCTTGGCGCGAGGATGTCGCTCTGAGGATCGCCAGCCGGCTCGAAGAGTTATTCGGCGGATGGCAGCCCAGCGCTCATATAGCCATGACGAGCGATCATCCCGGCTCGATCCTTGTAAATTGACGGATTCTCGGGTAACACAGTCGCCAGCCCGTCGACGTAGCGGTTGTACATGCAGAAAGCCGCCGCGATCAGCACCGTATCGTGGATCTCGGTGTCGGATGCACCCTGCTTGCGCGCGCGGTCAACATCCTCCGGCAGAACACTCTTCCCACCGCGTTGCACCTTGCCGGCGATGGCCAGTAGCGCCTTCAACTTGTCGGAAATCGCGGCCTGCTCGAAATCGCGCTTGACCTGGTTAACCAGTTCATCGTCGCCATGAAGGTGATGCGCCGCGATGGCGCCATGGCTGTCCTGGCAGTACGAACAATCGTTCCGCGATGAAACATACGTAGCGATCAGTTCGCGTTCCCCGGGCGTGAGCGTGTTGGGCGCATGCAACAGAGTATTCGCAAGCTCGCAGAGCGGCTTGGCGGTCTCCGGACGAAACCCAAACAGTCCGCGGATGCCCGGAATTCCGTCCGGCAGCCTGATGTGCGGCATATCGATTCCTCACTTCCTTACTTCCTTATATAGCCCGTTTCAGCCGATCGCTTCCCTGCCAGCCGGTGCGCTTCGTCCGACAGCACGTGGACACCGCTCGCGCCCACCCAGCGATTGTAGAAATTAAACAGCGCGCAGATCGTGATGACGTAATAGATCGCCTCGTCGTCCCATCCGGCCGCATACATCGGCTGCATGTCTTCCGATTTAATTTCCTGCGCGCCGTGATTTACTTTCTCGGCGAAGCGGAAGAGGGTTTTTTCGTTCTCGTCGAGAGCGGACTTCTCCATATCGCGAACGACTGCCTCCGCGAATTCCTGGCTATCGATCCCGCGCTCTTTTTCGAGAAGTGCCGCGGCGAATCCGATGTGAGCTTTGGTGCAAAACGCACACCGGTTCAACCCCGAAGTATACGCCGCGATCAGTTCGCGGATGCCCGGACTAATCGGCGCGGGGTCGCGCATGACCGCCTCACTGAAACGCGCCAGATGAGCCGTCATCTCCGGCTTGAAGGCGAACAGGTGCCAGATCTGCATGTACTCGGAGCCCGCGGCCTGCATGCTGCGGATCAGGTCGGTATACGGGCTCGGCTGCGGATGATTCTCGACCCCAGGAAGAAATATTGGCTCCATACTTACCCGTGGTTCCATACTGAGAATAGAGTGGGTCAATCCTACAACATTCAAACGCAGCAAGTCCAGACAAACACTTGCATCGATCCCGTGGCCGCCTACGATCGCATCGCGCCGGTGTTCGCGCGTCTGGCGGAGCAGCGAAAACCGTACCTGGATCGTATCGATCAACTGGTTATTTCCGGGATCCCACCGGGCAGCCGTTCCATGCTCGACGTCGGGAGTGGCGACGGCGCTCGCGCTCGCCGTATCGCGCAGGCTCGAGGCATCGAGGACCTTGTATTGCTCGAGCCAAGCCGCTCCATGCAGGGCAGCGTCTCCGCGAACGCCAAGGTCTGGACCATGCGCGCCGAAGAACTTCACTCGGTTCAAGCCGAGTTTGACGTCATCACCTGTCTCTGGAATGTCCTCGGGCATGTCTTTCCGCCTGTTGGTCGAATCGGCGTGCTCCGTCAGTTCGCCCGTCTGCTATCTCCCCAAGGCAGGATCTTCGTCGACGTGAATCATCGCTACAACGCGCGCCACTATGGATCATTGCAAACGGCCCGGCGCTTCCTTCACGACTTCATTGCCTGGGACGAGAAGAATGGCGACGTAGCCGTCACCTGGGACGTTGACTCAGAGAAGTGCACAACCCTCGGCCACGTTTTCACCGGCAAGGAGTTACATTCTCTCGCGCGTGCCGCTAGCCTCAGGATCGAAAAAACGTTCATCGTCGACTACGCGACCGGCGAACAACACCGGTGGAGCTGCCAAGGAAATCTCCTCTACGTCCTA
>Ga0265313_10002569_pt1 | contig 15499 bp, 9 predicted proteins | sample 4123metaG_FD_203122 | JGI IMG/M metagenome (GOLD analysis project Ga0265313, IMG submission 203122) | Rhizosphere microbial communities from Carex aquatilis grown in University of Washington, Seatle, WA, United States - 4-1-23 metaG | ecosystem: Host-associated > Plants > Roots > Rhizosphere >...
CCGCCAAGTGATAAGTTCTGACAGCGCGATGATGGTATCAGTCGTCATTCCAACCTATAACCGGAGAAAGTCGCTTGAGCGGTGCTTGTCGAGTCTGGCCTCGCAGAGTTTTCCGGCATCGGGGTATGAGGTCATCGTTGTTTCGGACGGCTGCACAGACGATACCTTGGAGTTGCTGGGCAGGTTTGCGCCTCCTTTCACGTTTCGATGGCTTGAGCAAGCCAATCAGGGAGCACCTGCGGCCCAGAACCTCGGTGTCGCAGCCGCAAAAGGCGACGTCATCCTCTTTTTGGACGATGACTGTGTTTGTGGCCCCGATGTGATCGCGGCCCATCGTGATGCGCATGCACAAGGCGGCCAATTCGTGGCAATTGGCCCCGTCCTTTTACATCCAGAGTCTCCCCGTGGGACGCTTCAAGACGTTGTTAGCGACTTGGAAAAAGCGGAATGGCAAAGGCTTTCTGCGGAGGGGCCCCGTCGTTCCGACATGATGCTTTGCGCAAACAGTTCATTGAGCCGTCAAGCAGCGCTTGAGTGCCGGTTCGACACAACCTACAAGCGCATGCATGACGTGGAGGCTGGAATTCGTCTTTGGGCGAAGGGATACAGACCAAGGTTTGTGCCCGGAGCCATCGTTTATGAGCTTTACACAAAATCCGAGAGCGCGATGCTCCGCGACAGCTATCTTCATGGTAAATACGAAGTACTTCTTTCAAACAATCACCCCTCTTTTAAACCGCTGACTGGAATTGCAAATATCAACAATGCCAATCCTCTGAAGCGTGCGGTACGGAAACAACTGGCTGGTCACGCCATATTCAGCGGGTTTGTGCTTGCCATGGCTGGCTCATTTGCGGATTCACTTCGCAGGCTTCCCGTATTTCGGAGAGTTGCCAAACGCATCTTGCGTGCGCGCGCGGGGATCGCACATCTCAGAGGTGCAATTCAAGAAGCCGGCTCGTGGAGAATACTGCAGGAACGATTCGGCAAACGTGTTCCAGTCATCATGTTTCACAATGTCGGCACCCCGCACCTCGGAGAGTATCCGGGGCTAACGACGCCAATGGCCGAGTTTGAAACGCAGATCAGCTTTCTAGCGAAGTTGGGTTACACGGGGATCCGGCCTTCCGAATGGTTGCAGTGGCGGGACGCAGGAGGTACGCTACCGGAACGCCCGGTGATTTTAGTGTTCGACGACGCATACGCTGAGGCGTGCCGAAACGCCTTTCCACTCCTTGAGCGGTGCGGCTTCGTCGCAGCATGCATGGTAGTGACGAGGTGTATTGGATCGACAAATCGCTGGGATGAGGAAGTCGGCCTGCCATCGTTTCAACTCATGAGTAGAGGCGAAATACTGGAGTGGTCAAAGAGGGGGATTGAATTCGGAGGGCATTCCTGCCATCATCCCGAGCTGCCTTTTGTAGAAGATGAGCGCTTGGAGTTGGAGATTGCGCAATGCAAGGATGATCTGACCGCTCTCCTAGGAAAGGTTCCAGCAAGTTTCGCCTATCCATTCGGCGCTGTCAGTCCCAGAGTCGAGGCTGCAGTTCGCAACCACTTCGAGATTGCATTTACAGCCTGGCAGGGAACTCTTCACCTTGGCACCAACCCGCACCTCGCGCCTCGAATCCAATTCGTCCCCGGCGAAACGCGATTTGGGATCTGGTGCCGACTCCGGCTCGGCAGGAACCTACTAGAAACCTTCCGGGGCCGCTGGGCCAGGTTAGCAGGGAAGACTGGAAGAGGTCCGACTACAGGCCACGCTCTACCCGCTTAGCGCCAGTGCCTCGAGACTCAAGCCGGCGCGCCAGAATTCCGCAGTTGCCTATTTGGTTGATTTCCGGGTGAGGGCATCACACCAATCGAGCATCGTACCAACTATCCTGGGCAAGTTAGACTCGTGAAGCAAATTGTTGTGGTCAAGGGGTACAGGCTGTTCTTCGATTCCGCGGCGTGCCACCTTTCTCCAACCAAAACGGGTCACAATATCGATCATTTCAGGCTCGTCAGTGCAAAGGAAGTGAAGGATGGGAGCATTTATCGGCCGGGGCCGATAGAACGGGAAATTGTCCAACTGTGCCCAGTAAATAAAGCGTTCGACGCCCGGAGCGGATTCAATTGAAACTAAGAGACTGCGGAGGGGAACCGTTGCGGACCAAGCGAAGCGGCGGGCGACGACACGAAAAGTCAAAGCGAGCCAAGCCAGACCGCGCGCGATAAGGCCTCGATCGTTCTTGTTCCCTGGCAATGCGCGAGGAATGAGACTCGGATTTGTAGAAGTTAATAAGTGACCGCCTTTGCGCATGACTTTCCATTTTTTCCATGCACTTCCAATCAGGAAGCGCAAATATCCAGCAGGGGCCGGTGAGCCCGGCGTCGGTGTATCAAACAGGATCAGCTTCACATCCTGGCCCGCAAGAGTCAGTTGTCGCGCTGCCTCGACAACAACGATACCGCCGTAGCAGAACCCACTTAAGAAATAGGGCCCCTCGGGTTGCGCCTGCCGGATCTTCATGGCCATCTGGTTCCCTGCGCGTTCGAAGGTAAATAGCGCCCGGCTATAAAACGTGTTCACAGGTCGCACAATCGACACATCCATCTGACGGTCCAGGTGCGCTGCCAGGCGGTGAAAGTAGAGACCCTCGTCTCCATCTGCGGGAATACACCACAGACGTTGTCCGGCCCCGCTCTCGCGAACAGAATATATTCGAAAGTCACTGGATGCATTCTGGCTCGGCCTGGGCAGCGCCGGCTTGCCAACAAGTCTCGTTAGTTGAACCAGGGTAGGCTCATCAAAGAAATTTGCCGCCAACGCGCTGGTTTGGCTTGAGAAGCGCTGGTCAACCTCCGCGAGCATGCTAATCGCTGCCAGCGAGTCTCCACCGGCGTTAAAAAAATCCTCATCGAAGCCAAGATCGTTTCGGCCGAGAATTCGAGCCCAAATTTCATGGAGTTTGTAAAAGATATCATCGACGTCGTCCGCTAACTTGCGCACCGATACTTCGACCGGCGACGGCGGGGGCGCATGTTTTTCACTCAGCCTTTCTGTAAGCAGCCACCGCTGTGGCTTGCCCTGCTCGCCGCGAGGTATTTCTTCGACAATGCAAATGCGGCGGGGAACTTTAAACGAGGCGAGCCGCTGTGCAGCGAAACGGCGAAGCTCAGTAGTAGTGACACGCAACCCAGCGACCGGATTCAGTACCACTGCACAAGCGACGTCTTCGCCGAGGGTCGGATGCGGAACGCCGAAAGCGGCAGCATCAAGCACAGCGGGGTGGGATGCCAGCGCGATGTCTATCTCGCCCGGAACAATCTTCTCACCACCACGATTGATTATTTCCTTGAGTCGTCCAGTGATAAAGACGTTTCCCGCTTGATCCAGGCGGCCAAGATCACCCGTACAGAACCAGCCATTTCTAAAAGCTTTGCGGTTGGCCTCGGGGTTGTCCAGGTACCCGGCACAGACTGCGGCACCGCGCACCGCGATTTCACCCTCAAAATCGTGAGGAAGAAGCTCTCCGGCATGGCCCAGGATGCCAATCTCGAGTCCGCAAGAGCGCCCAACGGAGTCTGGGATGAGGTCGCCTGAAATAAATGCATCGGTGGCAATTGGGCCGGTTTCCGTCATGCCATAGTCATTGAAGACTGGCACATGGAGAATCTGTTGAAGCTCTTGCCGGATTTCGCCGTTCAACGGAGCCCCAGCCGACTGGACGAAACGAAGTGAAGTCGGGTGAGAGGGCGGCTTGATTCTCAGTTGCGTAAGTGCGGCCTGGTGAACCGTTGGAGCACAGTCGTACCAGGTGGGTCTCAACTCATCAAGCCAGCGCGAGTAAAGGGTTGAGTCGAAGCCCCCCGTCGCAATGATCGCGCCGCCGGCGAGAAACTGAGCAAAAGTGTTATCAATTCCAATACTGTGAGAGAGCGAAGTCATTTGCAACAGACGGTCAGACTGAGTTATCCGCAATAACCTGCTTCGTGGCGCCGCCTGGGCATCGAGGTTGGCGGCTGTAAGTGGCACCAACTTAGAGCTCCCCGATGTAGCCGAAGTGATCAGCATCAAGATTGTATCGGAACCTTTGGCTGCGGATTGTGACGGGGCGGCAGGTCGGCTTATTTTCCACTCGTCCGGATGTTCCCCATTGCGGGCGGCCACGAGAGTCAGTCCCATCTTGAGTGCGGCTTCGGCCTCCGCCTCAAAGTCCGGAGAAACGACAATCGCGACAGCCCCCAGTGCTTTCAAGAAGTGCTTTACCTCGGCGACAGTTGTCCGTGGGTGCATCGGTGCACACACGCAGTGGTTTAGCACTCCGGCAATTGCGAGGACCTGAAGCGCTCCTTGTGGCAGAAGGACTGCGACGGTCTCATCAGAACCAATTCCAGCATCCTCAAGCCGGCGATGAACGGCGAAAATCTGCGCCCATAGCTCCCGGTAGCTGAGGGTGACGCCGGTTGAATCAATGAGCGCTGGCGATTGCGGAGCAGACTCGGCAGAGCGCGCAATAGCAACGAGCGACGCGCAAGAACGGGGATGCATGAAATGTGCTCCGAGTCAACAGAATCGAAAACCAATTCGCATTCATTATGATACACAACTGATTGTGAGCGCGATGGCGACATCGTATCTCTGAACCATGAACGGCTGAAAGGCCGCCGTTAAGTTCCAGAATGATATTTCCATCCCCGCTCAGCGGTGACACCGTATGCCTCCACTCGCGATCCTCGGTGTGAATTCAAGCGCACGCGAAACCAGCCTTCCCTCGACCTCGCGGAAGAAGCGTTCCGCGCCAACCGTTTTCTCATTGTTGCCCATGACGCGCCACGGAAGCTTAATCGGTTTCTCTTTCCCAGACTTCGTCTGCGTTCTGAAAGGCGTTGACCAGCTTGTAATGGCTGTGAAGATAGTTCCGCAGCGGGTCGAGATGGGCATCTGAAGGATTTTCCCAGGACTGGAGCGTATCCAGAACCCGCGGAGTCCAGAGAATATACCGAACCTGGTGTTGTTCGAGGCCTTGAATCACTTGTGCCACTTGTCTCGGAGTGGTGTACCCGTCATTCTCGATACACGGAAGTGGTGTTGGGTTGGAGAGGTTGAGATAGAAGTAAGTGTCGGGAAATGCAGGCTTATAGAAATACTCGGACGGATGCGTGTGTTGCTGGATCCAATAGGTTTCCTCGTACACCTCTGGCTCGGTGAATGCAAGTTTACCCTCCGGAGTTATAAGGATCGCCGCAGGGTGAGGCCTGGTCGCCGCGACCGAATAGGATGCTATGAGTAAGGTTCCAGCGATGAGTGCGACGACCCAGACGCGCGGGAGTCTTTGCTGAGAATCGAGGAGCCAGATCAATAGGATAAGCGGGGGCAGCATACTGGCCATCATCCGGACGTAGTCCGGCGCTGGGGCGATGCTTAGGAACATGAAGAAGCCCACAATCGCGACCAGCATAGGACGCTCCCAGTACTCCACGGGCCTCCGGTGGCGCTCCCGCCAATAACGTGCAAGAAACAAGATATAGACAATCGGAATGAAGACAGAGAGAAATAGCCACTGCGTGAATGGATGAAGGAATGTGCGGAGGGATGTATAAATGGGAAACTCCGCGCCTATGACCTGGAATGTGTTTGCGGAGGCTAACTTAGGGTAATACTTCAGGACATACACGACTGTGCACCAGAAATAGCGCGATGGACCTGCCTCCCAAATGAAATAGGCATTCACGGCCAGAAAAGCCGCGAAGCAACCGGCGATGAGGCATATCTCTTTTCTAAGCAGCCTGCGCCATTCCTCACGTCTCTGCCGCGACTCCCACCATAAAAAAACAGCAAATCCCAAAGTAGTCTGAGTGAAGCAAGCACTGAGTCCACACAACATCCCGGCGGCACCGATCCGTGCTGAAGTCCGTTCTTCAAGTAGAACGGCGACGGCAGCCATTGCAGCGAAAACGCTGTACCAGTGGTGCGTAGCATCGGAAAGGAAACCTCGGGCAGAAACGAGGAAGACAGCGCTCGGAAGCAGCGCGATCCGTGGGCGCATGAGTTTTTGCGAGATCACGACGCCGAGCCAGACGATCCCAAATCCAAGAAGCAGCGCTAATAGATCAGGAATCCAGAGCCGAAGCCCAAACAGCTTGAACATCAGGAAATTGACCAGAGCGGTGCCGGGAGTCACAAACTCGAAGACGTCCCTGTAGATCATTTCCCCTTGATACATCCGCTGACCGGGGGCCAGATAAAGAAGAGAATCCCAGCTGCTGCCCTGGGTAGGCAGAAAGGGGGGAATAAAGAGAAAGAAATAAAGAAAACTGAACGCGGCAAGCAAAAAGAGGGTGATCGTTATTGGATGAACTTTGGAGCACATTTACTGAGTCGCCTTTTGGGACATCATTTCGGGAGTCCTCGGAACTGACCCAATTTGCGGATCAAATCGACGACGAGGATCTCCTTTTTCGGGTCAATTTACTCGAGATTATATAGGATATAGTCGTGAGCGCCGACAGTTTGAGTTCCTTTGGCGTACCGGCCAAAACCTGTAGCGTCTACTTCTCCTTCGATCGATCCGGCTCTATTCTGGCTTTTTCTCCCATATTTCCGCGGTATTGGGAAAGACTTTTACCATCGAGTAATGAGTCCGGATATAGTCCCGAAGCGGTCCGAGATAATCTGTGGAAGCATTCTCGAGCTCTGAGGACTTAGGCGCATCGTCTTCTCCAACTCCACGGAGAATGTAGCGAACCTGATGTATTTCCAGTCCTTGAATCACTTCTGCGACCTGCTCTTTTGTTGTGTAGCCATTGTTTTGGGTGTATGAAATTGGTGTTGGGTTGCGGAGATCCAGGTAAAAATAGTGGTCTGCAATACTTGGCTCATAGAAGTATTCCCTTGGTTGGGTATGTTGCTGGATCCACAGGTACTCTTGGTCAAGGGTTGGGTCGATGATTGCAAGATCCCCATGCGGAGTTTTGACGATACCCGCTGCGTCCGGTCTGCGTTCGACGATCGAATAAAAAGCGATCAGAAAGGTTCCCGCTGCAAGTGCGGCTACAAAAGCTCGCGCGAGCTTCCGCTGAGAATCGAGAAACCAGATCAAGAGAATGAGCGCCGGAAGCATAATGGCTGCCATGCGAACGTCGCTCGGCGCAGGGATGATGCTCAGGAACATGAAGAATCCGACGATGGCGACTAGCATTGGGCGGTCCCAATATTCCAACGGCTTTCGGCGTGAATCGCGCCAGTAACGCGAAAAGAACAGAACAAAAGAGAACGGTGACAATACAAACAGGAATAGCCAATGGGCGAATGGGCTCAGGAAGGTACGAACGGACGCAAATGTTGGGAGCGCGGTTCCAATAACCTGAAATGTGTTTGCATAGGCTTCTCTGTGGTGATACTTAAGTACGAAGACGACCGTACACCAGAAGAAGCGCGCTGGGCCTGCCTCGAAGATAAAGTAAGCGATCACAGCCAGAAAAGTTGCGAAGAAGCTGGTGAGCAGCCAAGCCTCTTTCCGCAGCAGCCCGCGCCAATCCTCATTCCTCCGCCTGGAATCCCACCATAAAAAGGCCGCAAAACCCACTACGACTGCCAACCCGCTTGTCTGGGTGAAGCAGGCGCAGAGCCCACAAAACATCCCGGCGGCGGCAATCCGCACCGGGGTCCGTCGTTCCAACAGCACGGCGATAGCTGCGAGTGTAGCCAGCACACTGTACCAATGATGATTAGGATCGCTCATAAATCCGCGTTCTGAAACGATGAAGACTGCGCTGGGCAGCAGAGCGAGGCTGGTGCGCATCAGCTTCCTCGAGATCGCGACTCCGAGCCATGCCATCCCCAGCCCGAGAAGCAAGGCCAATAGATTTGGGATCCAGGGTCGAAGCCCGAAAAGCTTGAACATGAGGAAATTGACAAGGGCGGTGCCGGGAGTTAGAAATTCGAAAACATCCCGGTAGATCATTTCTCCTTGATACATCCGCTGACCCGGAGCGAGATTGAGGAGAGAGTCTCCGAGGTTATTCACTTTAATTGGCGCCAAAGACGGAATAAGGAACTGGAAGCAGCAAAGAAAACTTAGCGCGGCGAGCAGGAAGAGGGCTGTTGTTATTTGATGGACTTTGGAACGCATTTGCACGCTAGCCTTCTTTGCCACGGTTTTCGGGGCCGATGCCCGTCCAGCTCGGGAGATCAGATCGGTAACAGGAGTTTCATTTCCAAGGCCCACTCATTCAGAATCAACCTGACCTGCGCTGTGCCCACCGAAGCTCATCGCGGTAGCTCTCTCCCCTCACGATCGATGTGGACATTATCCTGCGTTATTCTCCCAAGCTTGGTCGGAATTCGCAAAGGATTTGACCACGGTGTAATGACTATGGACGTAAGTCCGCAATGGCCCGAGGTAATCGTTAGAGGGATTCTTAGAAGACTGGGGTACATCCAGAGCTTGTCGACTCCAGAGAATATAGCGAACTCGATGTCGGTCCAGGCCTCGAATGATATCTGCCACCTGTTCCGGCGGAGTGTAGCCATTGTTTTCGATCGAGGATAGAGGTGTTGGGTTACGGAGATCCAGATAGAAGTACGCATCCTGCGAAAGTGGCTCGTAAAAATACTCCGATGGGTGTGTATGTTGCTGGATCCATAAGTCCTCCTGATACAGGGTTGGATCGGTAAACGCAAGTTCACCGTGCGGAGTCGCCATGATGCCCACGGGCTGTGGTTCGTGCGCGGCGACCGAATAAAGGGCAATGACGAGGGTTGCAACAGTGATCGCGGCCGCCAGGCCCTGTGCGAGTTTGCGCGGGGAGTCGAGGAACCAGACAAGAAGGATGAGCGCGGGGAACGCAGTAACCGCCATGCGAAATCCGTCCGGTGCAGGGGCGATGCTAAGTAACATGAAGAAACCTACGATGGCCACCAGCATCGGACGCTCCCAGTACTCAAAGGGCTTGCGAGAGGACTTCCACCAATAACGCCCAAAGAACAAAATAAAGATCAACGGGGTGACCGCAAACAGGAATAACCAATGCGCAAAGGAATAAAGAAATGCGCGCAGGGATGTCAACACGGGGAACTCAGCCATCATGACCATGAGTTTGTTCGCTGGGGCCTCGGCAGAGTGATACTTGAGTACGAAGACGACCGTACACCAGAAGAAGCGCGCTGGGCCTGCCTCGGAGATAAAGTAAGCGATCACAGCCAGAAAGGTTGCGAAAAAGCTGGTGAGCAGCCATGCCTCTTTCCGCAGCAGCCCGCGCCAATCCTCATGCCTCTGCCTGGATTCCCACCATAAAAAGACCGCAAACCCCACTACGACCGCCAACCCGCTTGTCTGGGTGAAGCAGGCGCAGAGCCCACAAAACATCCCGGCGGCAGCAATCCGCACCGGGGTCCGTCGTTCCAACAGCACGGCGATGGCTGCGAGTGTAGCCAGCACACTGTACCAATGATGGGTAGGGTCATTCAGGAATGCGCGCTCTGAAACGATGAAAACTGCGCTGGGCAGCAGAGCGAGCATGGGGTGCATCAGCTTCCTCGAGATCGCGATGCCGATTGCCGCCAGCGCAAGCCCCATCAGCAACGCCAGTAAATCTGGAATCCAGGGCCGAAGGCCGAAGATTTTGAACATCACGAAATTGACAAGGGCAGTGCCGGGGGTCAGGAATTCGAAAACGTCCCGATAGATCATTTCTCCTTGATACATCCGCTGACCCGGAGCCAGATTGAGAAGAGAATCCCCAATTCCGTTGCCCTCGGTTGGCACGAATGGCGCAATAAAGAGAAAGCGATAAAGAAAACCCAGTGCGGCGATCAAGAAAACCGCGGCCGAGACGCGAAATACTTTAGAGCCTGTTGGCATGATCGACTTTGCTACTGACAAGTCCTCTGAGATTCTGGTGCCAGCCCGTTTATGGCTCGGCAAGAATTGCATTCAGACGGGCCGAAGAATCGCCGACCGAAGTTCCCGTTAGTATATGAGTCGCGAGCCAAGAGGTCAAAGAGGAATTCGCCCGTAAGATCAATCACAGTCAAATGAAGATCCAGATAAAATCCGTTCAATCGCCGGCAGTGCTGCTAAGCCTGGGTATTGCAGTACGGTGCGCTGTGTATGTGTTTCTAAGTCCCTACAATAACGACGCTCATATTACAGTTATAGAATACTTGGTTCACCATCGGACATTTCCCAGCATCGCAGATAACTACCTGGCATTCCATCCGCCACTCTATTATTGGATAGCCGCATTAATCCTCGCTCTATTCAAGAGCGATAAGGTCGTTCAGCTATTCTCCCTTATCACCTCGATCAGTACCTTGATCATTCTCTACAGGTTAATTTACAAGGCCGATCTGATTGTCTCGCCGCGTGCCCGTCTATACAGCTTCCTGCTGGCGTGCTTTCTCCCTCAATTCGTCATGTTCGGCCTGTATATATCGAACGACTCCTTGAGTATTCTGCTGGGATGCCTAACTGTGTTAGAAGTGATTGCCTATCTCAGCAATCCTGGCTGGAAGCAAATGACTCTCCTTGGAACTGTAGTCGGCCTTGGCATCCTCACAAAGACGACGTTCCTGGCTTTCCTTCCGGTGCTGCTTCTGTTTGTCTCGTTTGTACAATTCCGCGAACATCATTCAATGCCAAGGGCAATTCGAGCGGCTGGAGTCTTTGTTGTGATTAGCTGTACCCTGGGCAGCTACAAATACATCGATAACTATGCCCGGTACAGAAGCCCGTTTATCAATAGTCTCGATGTGCCCGTATGGTCGTTTCAAATGGGATCATATCGCGGCCTTGGTTCATTCATTGATTTTAATATTCTGCGGCTAGTGGAATCGCCGACCATTTCGTATGAGGAGGTAATGGGGCAGGCGACTCCGAACATCAGTGGATCCTATCCGCTGCTCCTCTACGGGACGTTTTGGTATCAGCTTATACCGGAGAGTAATTTCCGGGGTAACGTGCACAAGCCGTTTTCATATCTTGGATCGGCGATCTACATAATTGCGCTCGTCCCCACGGCGTGCTTTGTGCTTGGACTGATGAGATTGCTGCTGAAGTGTCCATCGTTTGTTAGAGGCTTTGATCGCAAAAAGCGGGATGATCGCCGGATAATGGTCATGTATGTTGCTTTTGGATTGCTCTTCGCAAGTGCGACCGTGATTATTGCAGCAGTTGCGCGATATCACGTCTGGACACTCATGCAGGGGCGCTATCTGTTTCCGGGGAGTGCCGGGGCGCTAGTGGCATTTTCTGCCGGCGTGGAGATCGTCGATCGGACGAAGTATGGCGGTGTCATTGTGAAGTCGTCCTTGATCGCCTTGATGGTGCTCTTCGGGCTTTACTTGTCGAGCGAAATCGGATACTTGATGTTGTATATGCTTAATCCGGGAATTAAGACTCTCATCAAGAGCGTAGTGTAGGCGCTGCTGCTTCTTGTGTCCGAACGTACTCGGTGTGAGTGTGGCTTTGTCTCACGAGCCTCTTCGATTTGCAAGTGCGCGCTCGGGAGTCTCGGCGAGTGCGGCCTCCGCCCGAGAGGTTTACTGAGATGGTTTGGCTCAAAAGAGGCCGTGGCTTGTCGGGGTCCTGCGGGAAGAGGAGAGTACGACGCGATGAGAGCAACTTGGTGGAGACTAACCAGCTCGGAATTCGGTTTCAGAAAAAGTGCAGTGATTCTCGCGTTCATTTTGCTGACAGTCGGGCTCCAGTCGGGGCTTTCGGCGGTTTCCCAGCCCTTTTGGTACGACGAGATCTTAACAGTAGTCTTGTGCCATTTGCCGAGTGCGTCAGCGATCTGGAGGGCTCTCCAGAAAGCCGCAGACACGCATCCTCCAGGCTTCTTTCTCGTGGCTCGGCTGGCACGTCAGATGGTTTCAGAAGATCACCTGGGGTTGCGCCTTCCTTCGATTCTTGGACTGTTGCTGACCGTTTGTTGCGTCTATATTATTTTGTCGAGAAGGACAACCCGGTTAACCGGGCTTGTCGGCGCGGCGTTTATCCTGTGCACCGACTTGACTCCCTACTCCTATGAGGCCCGGCCCTACTCTCTTATGGTCGGTTGCATCTCGGTTGCAATACTTGCTTGGCAGCGGATCGTTGATTCTAAGGTCTATTGTGTTGCGTTGGCCGTCAGCTTGGCAGCGGCAGTCTCGCTGCATTACTACGCAATCTTTGTTTGGCCCGCCTTTGTCCTGGCAGAGTTGACTGTGTGGGTTATCCATCGTCGCATTCGAGTCGCCGTATGGGCATCCCTTCTCGTCGGCGCGTGCCCGTTAGTTTTCTTTGCGGGGTTGCTGAGGGCCATGGTTAAGGCTTATGGGCCGAACTTTTGGGCGCAGCCTCATTTTAAGCAGATGTACACTACTTACAATAACCTTCTTAATGTTGACGATCATTGGGGAGTTATTTTTGCGATCGGCATCACTGCGATCATTATTTGGTCAAAGACTATCCAAACGCAGAAGGTCGGCTTTCCGAGTAACTCCGGGGAGGCAGCGACCTCAGTCCCTGTCGAGGAACGAGTGCTGGCTCTTGTTCTTTTGTGGATGCCTGTGGTTGCTGTGGCTGCCGCTAAAATCGGCCATGGCGGATTGACAGAGCGACACATGCTGCCGGCTGTTCTCGGCTGCGCTCTGACATTGTGTTATGCGATCGAAAGGACCTCCGTCTCCAGTCGGCTTCTTCTATTGATTCTGTTCCTGATAAACTACGAGGCTTTCTCAGTCCCAATTCTGCGCGACGCGGCGATGGGTGCTCTCCTTGCGCGGCGTGAAGGTGCTGCGCACGAGATGACAGCCCTTGCTGCAAAACTTCGCCAGCCAAATCTGCCGATTGTTATTGGGTCAGAACTCGACTACTTACCGATTGTTTACTACACTCCGCCTGAATTGGCGGAAAGGCTTTGCGTAATTGTGGATCCAAAATCGGCCGTTCGGTACTTGAATACCGATTCTGGCGATCTTAATCTTCTTATCATTCAGCACTACTATCCGCTCCAGGTGGACGACTTTGATAGTTTCATGTCGAATCATCGAGAGTTTTACCTGGTCTCAGGAGTAGATTTCAACTGGCTTACGGCGCGCCTCGTGCACGACGGGGATACTCTTGAGCTTGTCGCAGCAGGAGAACAAGGGGAGAGTCCGGTTTACAAAGTCAGCGTCGGGGCCAACGGGGCCCCTGAGTGATCGGCGGCGTCTCTGTTTACTCCTGCCAAATTCCCTTGAGGGCTGACATCGCCTCTTCCGCAGTTACCTTGGGGTCTCGCTCCCGCAACACATCGTTGAATACCTCAATTCCAACAGGCCCCGTGTAGCCCCCAGCCTTGAAACGCTCCAAAATCGTATTGATCGGGAACCTCCCTTGACCGGGCAGGAGACGACGATGCCGAGCCGTATCAATCACAAGTTGAAGATTATTGCAATTGTCGAGATCGGAATCGCAAAGCTGAAGAATGAAAATGCGGTCCATCGGAATGTTATCGAGGTCTCTTGCGGTACCCCCTCGCACAAAGAGATGAAATGGATCAACAACGAGACCTAAATTGGGAATGTTGAGGCGTTGGACACAGTTCCAGGCGGCGCCCAATGTGAAGTTGATCTTGCTCCAGGCGAGACCTTCATAGGCAATGCGAAGGCGTCGCGTCGCGGCTTCCCCGGCAAGCCAGCGCAAGTCGTCATCGATATTCACAGCTACGCAGGCGGGATCCGATGATGCAGTTACGAGCAAAGTATCGGCACCAATCCTCGATGCAACATTCAGCATGGATAATGCTTCTGCGCGTTTATTCTCACGAAGACTTTCCGGAGCACCGTCGAAATCTCGCAGGACCTGATAGTCAGTCAAGCCTATGCCAAGTTCTTGGAGCCAACGGCCCAGGTCTTCCGGGCTGCCTTCATGGCCTTCCACGTCATGCGTCAAGATCTCGATTTGTTCAAAGCCAGCCGAATGCGCAGCGGCGATTTTCTGGGCGGGAGTTCCACCGAGCAGTATCGTATTGATAAAAAAAGGATTGCGATGTGAGTGCGAACTCATGTCTTCTGATTGTAGATGGCGTCGCGCGCTCTGCCGCTCAATTTGTTGGGATGGAAGTGCGGAAATCAATTCCGCGCTTGTCGTACTTGTATACTTTGGAGGCTGAAGAGCGCCAATGCCAGTCAAGCCGCTTGAATACATCTATCCCGGAGTTGTGGCTGCACAGGCAATTCATGCAGCAGTCAAGTTCCGGATTCCCGATCTCCTTTCTTCAGGTCCGAAGACCATTTCCGAACTGGCAACGGCTTGCGATGTGCACGAGCCCACGCTGGAGCGATTGTTGCGCGCGCTTACGACGATAGAAGTGTTCGTGAGGAACCCGGATGGCCGTTTCGGCAACTCACCGCTATCTGAAGTGCTGCGCACGGATCATCCTCTATCGCTGCGGTCCGAAGGCATGCTTCTGCCCGCGTCTTTCATGTGGCTCCCTTTGGGAGAGCTTTGCGAGTCGGTGCGGACCGGCAAACCCGCTTTTGAGCGGTTACATGGGCAAAGCTTCTTCACCTATCTCGAAGGACATCCTGAAGACGCCGCAAACTTCAACCGCGTAATGGCGCAAGAAATTATGTGGACTGCCCCGGCATTGCTCAGGGCATACGACTTCTCGCAGTTCAAACGGCTGGTAGATGTTGGAGGCGGACAGGGCGTGTTCTTGCGTCATGTTCTTGCAGCGACTCCAAACCTGCGGGGCGTCCTGTATGACCAGCCGCAAGTGGTGGCCGAGGCCGGGGATCTCTTGAAAGGCCAGGTCGCCGCGCAAACCGAGATTATTGGCGGCAATTTTTTTGAAAACGTGCCCAATGGCGGTGACGCCTATTTGCTGCGAAAGGTCATTCACGATTGGGAAGATGCGGATGCATTAAAAATCCTACGCAACGTGCGCCGCGCGATGGGTGCTGATGCCAAACTGCTCCTGGTTGAAGGGTTGATCGATTCCGCTCTAAGTCCCGTAGGTTTTATGGATTTGATGATGCTGGTGTTCTTCCGCGGTCGTGAGCGTGCCGAGGCTGACTTCCGCTCGCTACTTCATTCCGCCGGATTCACACTGAATCGCGTCATTCCAGCAGGCACTTACTCCCTGATGGAATGTTGTCCCGCCTAGTTTTTCGGCGCACAATTTCCGGCCGACACTTTGTTGCGTTCAACCTTTGCTTTGGGCCATGCGAGATGTTTTGCATCTCTCACTTTGGGACCAGATTCCTCTCAGTCGAGCACTTTATCTTTGCCGAGTACCGGCGTTCCGGCTTCTACGAGCAGAAGTGAAGCTGACAAACTCAGTAACGGGCCCATGGCACTGAAGACCGGGCGGACTGTGTTTCCTGCTGCATCGTCGTAGGCCCCCATCGCCAGCGCCGCAAGAGCCGCGAATGCCGATGCAACAACCCAGGCTGTTGGCAGGCGGCCTAGCCTCCAAATGCCTAAAGGTAAGAGCCATCCGAACACATAAAACGACTCCCTGCAGAAGAGACATCCGACAA
>Ga0265313_10002570_pt1 | contig 15493 bp, 7 predicted proteins | sample 4123metaG_FD_203122 | JGI IMG/M metagenome (GOLD analysis project Ga0265313, IMG submission 203122) | Rhizosphere microbial communities from Carex aquatilis grown in University of Washington, Seatle, WA, United States - 4-1-23 metaG | ecosystem: Host-associated > Plants > Roots > Rhizosphere >...
CGCGCGCGCCCGATGTTCTCGGCCCGGGTCTGGGTCGCGGTGGTGCGCCACTCGATGAGATCGTCGACCCGGGCGCCGAAGGCGGTCACCGCGGCGGTCCATTCGGCGGCGGCCCCGCGGTGCGCGAGGGCCACGCCCAGATCGGCGTTCACGCCGCTCTCAGGGACGAGCTGCGGGTTGCCGAGGACTCCGCGCGTGTAGCCGTACAGCTCGACGAACGACGGCAGCCGCGCGTAGCGCCCGACGTTGCCGCGCAGGGTGACATCGCCCCCGAAGCTCCGCACCAACCCCAGCCGCAGCGCTGGCAACAGATGCTCGATCGCGGGTCCCGGCGGCAGCTGCGTGCCAAGCAGCAGATCGCGCCCGGTGCGGACGTCGCGGGACGCTTCCAGGCGCGCCGACGGAATCACGTCGAGGGCGAGCGGCGAGACGCGCACGTCCAGCTCGGCGCCGGCCGAGCCGAGCAGGCGCGTCGCCGCGTGCCCCACCGGCGCGATCGCGTCGAAGTCGTTGCGCGGAAGGAAATCCTCGCCGCGGCCCTCGAGGATGGTCGTGAGTCGGCCCCAGGAGCCGACCGCCTTCTCGGCGTTCGCGGTGCCCCCGACAGAGCGCGTGACGTCGTGGGTCGCGGTCGGCAGGCCGACGATCTCGTGATTCGGATCGGAGAACTCGTCGCGGGTCGCCGACGCGAACGCCACGACGCGCAGCCGGCTGTTGCAGCCCAGATCGTCGCGGGATTCGTAGTCGACGTGGCCGAGGGCGCGGGACGCCGAGGCGCGCGCCGAGGTCGCCAGGTAAATGTTCGGCGCGGGGAGCCCTTGCTCGCGCCACAGGCCGATGAGCCCGAGCCGCAGCTCGCGCCTCCCCGGGAGCGAAACGGCACCCCGCACCACGCCGTCCAGCTGCGACAGATCGGCGTTCTGCCGGGTCGGCGGCCGGTAGCCCCCGGGCACCGCCGGCGGCGAGTCCGGAAAATCTCCGGCCGCGCTCAGCGCGTGCAAGCCGATGTAGAGGCGCAAACCACCGACGGCGCCACCGCCCTTCGCGTCGGCGACGAACGTGGCGAACGATCCCATCCCGGCGCGTCCGTCGAGCCACGCCGGGCCGCCCGGTGTCCTGGTCACTACCGAGATCACCCCTCCCAGCGCCGATTCGCCGAACCCGATGGGGGTCGAGCCTCGGTAGACCTCGACGCGCTCCACGTCCCCGAGCGGCAACGTCGAGAGATCGACCGCGCCGCCGACGGCCTGGTTGAGCGGAACCCCGTCGACATAGATCCGCACCTCGTCGGGGTTCGAGCCACGCAGCGAGACGGTCGTCAGCGCGCCGACCCCTCCTTGCCGGGTCACGTTGGCGCCTGGCACCTCCAGCAAGAGCGCCCCGAGATCGTCGCGCGCGCGCGGGCTCTCCGCGGGTAGCAGGACGGACGACGCGGCGGCCGCGTCCTCACGCGCGGCCCGGGGCCGACTGCGCGTCGCCACGACGACGGACTCGACCTTCGCTGGCGGCGATGGCGATGGCGGCGACGCCGGCAGCGGCGGCACCTCAGGCGCCACGGCTGGGCCGGGTGCAGGACCACCGCCGTCGACGACCGTCGTCTCCGCGTCAATCGACGGACCCGGGACAGGGCCTTCGTCCGCCCGCGCGGCCGCGGCCGTTCCCCAGAACGCAGCACCGACTCCCGCCATCCAGATCGCGATGCCCCCCCGTGGCGCGACCCGCGGCATCGCGCGCGCGCACCCGGGGGCGCGCGTCGATGGAAATGTGGTGTCTTCGGCCCCGCGTCCTGCGCGCGTGGCCTTGCGAAACGGCATGAAAAACCCCTCGCTCCGCGGCGGGAACGAAGGGTCGGCTTGTCCAATCGGACAGGGCGCCCTTCGTCGGCCGCGAAGGTCAGAAAGCTTTGCCGTGGGTAGGTCTCCTGGCTCGTGACTCGTCCCTCCCCTTCCCCGGCGTGAGAAATCACCGAGTGGGATTCGAGGGCCGTTGGTTCGTCACCTACAGTGGCGGGACCGCGCCGGCATTTCACCGGACTTCCCTGTTACGCCCGAATGGGCACCCAAAGCGTCGATTCAGTTGTCAGCGAACGGAAACGGACTTCCTACGCTCGCCGCGCGCGGGGTGTCAAGCGTCCGCACGCCATGCGCGCGGCATCCTGGCAATGGCGGGCGTCTCCCGATAGGCTGAACGAATCGCCGGGCCCGGCGAAGGAGGTCGCCCCATGTGCAGCAGAAATGCCCTTCGGCTCGGCGTGGCGCTGGCGTTCGCGCTCGTTCTCCCGGCAACTGGCTGTCAATCAAGCGGAGCGAATGGATCGGGCGGCGCCGCTGTGCCGTCCGACGCCGCCGGGGACGTGAACTCTCCGTCGGCATCGAGCGGCGGCCATGCGGGTAGCGCCGCGGACGCCGCCGCCGAGGTCTCGCCTCCCGCTGACGCCAACCCGTCGGTGGACCTGCCGTCCGCCGACGTGAGCCCGCCCGAGACCGGTGGCACCGGCGGCGCGACCCCGCCGTCCGACGGCGGCACCCCGACACAAGATGGCCAGGGCGGTCAGGGCGGCCAGCAGCATCAAGGCGGCGGGGGTGGCGAGGGGGGAAGCCCACGGATGCCCGTGGGCGGAGCGGCAGGTGGCACAGGCGTCGCCGGGACCGGTGGCGCGACCGGCGGTGGCGTTGCCGCTACCGGTGGTGCGGGCGTCGGTGGCGCGCCGGGGGGGGATTACGCGTGCACGCTCATGATCGGAATCCAGGCGACGTGGGAGTGGTGGGAGGTCGGTTTCGAGAACATGGTGGACAACGCGAAGTGGGAGCTCATCTGGGTGCACAGCGGCTTCGTCGAGCTGTGGGCCGATCCCGCCGACCCCGTTTGGTCCACCGCCGCGACGTCCCCGTGCGCGCAGAACCCTGGCAAGCCGGATCGGGTCATCTTCCTGGCCCTCAACTTCGACTACACGACGGCCGCCGAATGGAATCCAGTCGTCACCAGCGCCGTGGCCAACATCAAGACAAAATACCCGAGCGCCAAGCGCATCGAGCTGATGTCCTTCATCCGCGCGCCCGGCGACAACGCGTGCCCGCAGGCACCCGCAAAGCGCTCGACCATCACGCCGGCGCAGGACGACGCGATGGCGATGGCGGCAGCCGCCAACCCGGGGCTGGTGTTCGTCGCGCCGAAGTTCGAGGCCAAGACGTGCAGCGAGTTCAACTCGAATCCGCCGCACCCGAGCCCGGCCGGCGCCACGGCGTGGGCCACGATGATGGCCAGCTACTATCGTTGACGCGCCGGTTAAACGGTGCCCTCAGGGGGGTGGGCCGAAGTGATCGTCAAGGGCGCGGGCAAACCACCTCGACTATTTCAGCGTGGCTCGTCGGATCAGGGGCGCGGACGAGAGCCAGCACGCCTGTCTCCGAGCGAATCGAGGACGCCATGCCCGCGAGGGGAAGAAAATCGAGGACGTGTCCGGCCTCGTCGACGAGCGCCACGCCCGATGAAGCGGTAACGGAAAGGGAGACCAAGACCGCGATGCCCGTTTCCATGGGAGAAACGCCCTGGACGGACGCCCCGGCCAACAACGGATCCACGGGCGCCGCGAGGAGGGGGCGGGCGGGTTCGAGGGCAGCGGTTTGCCGGTTCACGGAAGCCCGCTGAATCACGTTCGCATCGTCCGCCCACAGTGCCACGAACCCCGTCGGAACTTCGGCGACCTTCATCGAAGAGTTGTTGGGCACTGGAGGCGAAACGTCGGCCTTCAGTACCGTCTCCCCGTTGTCGTCGAGCTCGACGATGTGCCAAATCGTCGCGGAAGCAGCATCGCTTTCCACGACGCTGAGAGCCGCGCCGTGCGCGGTCGGGATCACGGCCGTGCCGCGCAAGACGCCGCCCGGTCTCAGGGCCACGCCGATGGGTTGACCGATGTGCTCGCCCTCGGGCCCGATCATCGCTGCGACGGGATCTTCCACCGCGACGTGACCGGTCGCGAACAGGGCGCGGTGCCCATCGAAGGATGAACGAAAGTCGCACTGTATGGTGCCTCGCCAGAATGCATCGAGGAGGGGGATTGCTGGCGGGTAAGCCCCCGCACCCGCCTCGAGGATGGTCGTCACCATGCTGTTGAGGCCCAACCCGCTGGCGGAGGCCGGACCGACCCACGCCGTTACCAAGCGATCGGGTGAGCCGTCGACACGCATCACCGTCGATCTCAAAAACAGACCGGGCGTCCCCCCCAAGGGAATGGCCTACAAAGTGTCGGGGCGGGCTCCGTCATTTGACAACTTGCCCCAAACCGGGACGGGTGGCGAACCAGCAGGTATGCCGAAGCGATAGAACGTCGAACCCACTCGTTCGACGTTCTGGCCTGGAGCGACAATGCCTTGCCCGTCGGGAGCCGGCCAGGTTGCGTTGATCCGGCAGATTCCAGGCGTACCCGGCGGTCCGTCCGGTCCCCCGGACACCGCCCCATCTTGAACGTTGGCCGCGTCCGGTTGCGAGAGCGAGCCGTTCAAGGCTCCGCCGTCTGGACGAAGCATCGAACTGGCGGATTGACCACAGGCCACAATGCCAACAGCGCACGCCGAGACCACAAACCCGACAAAGAGCAACGCGCAGGCGGTCCGGACCCGTGAGCTTTGCATGGCGCGATCGGTCCTCCCGGAAACCAAAATAGACGAACACCACGATGACGGCCACGTCCCATCGTTGACGTGCCGGTTGACGGCGGGCACGGGGGACGGACAATCGCGACATGGGAAGCCTCGGACTGGGACGACGGGAAAGGACGTCGACGAAAGTTGCGCGCGCGGTCTGGCCGCGGAACCTTGCCACGCTGGTCGCGCTCGCCTCCATGGTCGCGGTCGCCCGCCCCTCACCCGGGTTCGCCCAGACGGACGCACGGGGCTCCCCGCCGCCCGCGGATCCGCCATCGCTTGACGGGCCTACCCTCGCGGCGCCGCCCGCCTCGGTGCCCTCGGTCCCCGCCGTGCCGCCCACGCAGGCGCAGGCCAGCGACCAGAAGAAGCTGCTGCGGGCGCCCGGGGCGCCGCCGCGCACGTCGATTGACGAACAGGTCGGCTCCGCCGGCGAGTCGCAGTACTTCTTCCTGCACGACGACAACTTCTTCACGTTCCAGGTGAACGGCGGCAGCCCCCCGCGCTCGAAGTTTCAGTTCTCGTTGCGGTTCGACGTGGCCAGCCTGCGCGACATCCACAACTGGGGCTTCAACGTCGCGTTCACGCAAAAGTCGTTCTGGGACATGCTGGACTTCAACCACTCGTCGCCGTTCATCGAGAGTAACTACCGCCCCGAGGCGTTCTTCAGCTATCGCCCCAAGCGTCTCGAACGCTTCCGGGAGCTGCAGCTCGGGGTGCTGCACGAATCGAACGGGCTCGGCGCCGTGGGAAACGTCGATCAAACTGCCCTTTCGCGTGGCTGGAACTACGTCTTCTTCGACGCGCGCTGGGGCATCAACCGGCTCGCGGACGGCGCGCCCTGGTTCTTCTTCACGCCCGGCATGCGGGTGTGGTACCCCTTCGACGCAAGCTCCCGCGCGTTGATCCACGCGGAGGGTTACTTCGTCGCCTACGTCGACCTCGACGTGAAGATCCCGTCGTTGCCGCAGGCCAGCCGTGTCTCGGCGCGCGTGAAGGTGCGGCGGCACAGCGTCGAGGGGAACGTCTACTATCCGCTGCTCTCGCTGACGACCAGCGGCGCAGTGCGCGCCTGGATCTTCGGGCAGTTCTTCAGGGGCGAGGCCGAGCGCCTGATCACTTTCGACGAGCGGGTCACTCACGTCTACGCCGGCATCGCCTTCCAGTGAGCCACGGGTGAGCCGCGCGCGCGGCGCTTCCGTGGGTGGAGAACCCGCGTATGCTGGGGGTCGCATGCGGCTCCTCCTGGTCACGCCCCCCATGACGCAGCTGAATACGCCCTACCCGGCCACGGCGTATTTGACCGGGTGTCTGCGCGCGCACGCGGCGGGCGCCGTCACGGTGACGCAGGCAGATTTCTCCATCGAGCTGTTCCTGCGTCTGTTCTCGCGTGCCGGGCTGGGGCTCGTGCGCGACGAGCTCGCCGCTCGGGTCCGCGGCGCGGGCTCGCGGGCGACCCGGCGGCGGTCGCACGGCGCCCCCCCTGCGTCCATCTCCAATTTTCTCGAGCACGCCGACACGTACCTCGCGCTCATCGAGCCGGTGATCGGGTTTCTGCAGGGACGCGATCCGACGCTGGCCGGCCGCATCGCCGGGCGGCGCTTCCTGCCGGAGGGCCCGCGCTTCGCGGCGCTCTCGGACGATGGCGATGGCGATGGCGACGACGACGGTGCGGGCGACGGCGCTCCCGATGCGCCGGACGGGCTCGCGTGGGCGTTCGGCCAGCTCGGCACGACGGATCGCGCACGACACCTCGGCAGCCTCTTCATCGACGATCTCGCGGACGTGGTGCGCGACGGCATCGATCCGCGGTTCGAGCTGTCCCGCTATGGCGAGCAGCTCGCGTCCAGCGTCGCGACCTTCGATGCGCTCCACGACGCCCTCGGCGCGGCGCCGACCCTCGTGGACGCGATGCTCGACGACCTCACCCGCGAGCGGGTACGCGACCACGCTCCCGACGTGGTCGGGCTGACGCTGCCCTTCCCGGGCAACGTCTACGGCGCGCTCCGGATCGCGCGCGTCATCAAGGCCGAGCGCCCCGGAACGCAAATCATCCTCGGCGGCGGCTACGTGAACACCGAGCTGCGCGAGCTGTCCGACCCACGCGTGTTCGACGCCTGCGACTTCATCACCCTGGACGACGGCGAGCGGCCGCTGCTGGCCCTGCTCGAGCACCTGCGCGACCCCCGACGGCCGCTGTTTCGTACGTTCGTGCGAGAGCATGGGCGGGTGGTGTTCAAGACGACGACGGAGCTGACCGACCTGCATCACCGCGACACCGGCACGCCGACCTACGACGGCTTGCCGCTGCCCCGCTACGTCTCGCTGTTCGAGATGCTGAACCCGATGCACCGCCTGTGGGCGGACGGGCGCTGGAACAAGCTCACGGTCGCGCGCGGTTGCTACTGGAAGAAGTGCACCTTCTGCGACGTGTCGCTGGACTACATCGCGCGCTTCGAGACGGCATCGGCCGACGTGACCGTCGACCGCATCGAGGCGCTGGTTCACGAGACAGGCCAGACCGGGTTTCACTTCGTGGACGAGGCCGCCCCGCCGGCGGCGCTGCGCGCCATCGCGGAGCGGCTGATCGCGCGCCAGGTCGCCATCACGTGGTGGGGCAACATCCGCTTCGAGAAGAGCTTCACGCCGGCCCTGGTGGACGTGCTCGCGCGCTCGGGGTGCGTCGCGGTCAGCGGCGGTCTGGAGGTGGCCTCCGATCGCTTGCTGACCCTGATGAAGAAGGGCGTCACCGTCGCGCAGGTGGCGCGCGTGGCGCGCGCGTTCAGCGACGCGGGGATCCTGGTGCACGCATATCTGATGTACGGCTTTCCCACCGAGACCGAACAGGAGACCATCGACGCGCTGGAGCGCGTGCGGCAGCTGTTCGCCGAGGGATGCATTCAATCGGGCTTCTGGCACCGCTTCGCCGCCACGGCCCACAGCCCGATTGGCCTGACCCCGGAGCTGTTCGGCATCCGCCTGGCGCGCGCGCCCGCGGCAAAGCCCGGGACGGTGTTCGCCCGCAACGAAGTTCCATTCGTCGATCCCACCGGCTGCGACCACGACCGCCTGGGCGTCGGGCTGCGCAAGGCGCTCTACAATTTCATGCACGGAGTCGGGCTTGACGCCGATGTCCGGGGCTGGTTCGACGATCCCGTCGCAACGCGCGCAACCCAGCGCCGGGCCCGCGCCGCGCGCTCGACGCGCGGCGTGCCCGCGCCAGGCGTCGCGCCGAACCTGATTCGGCGCGCGCTGGCGCAGGCCGCGACCCGCTGAGCGGCTCCCGCGCGTCAGCGGAGCGCGAGGCCGCCGCCGGCGTACAGCTCGTACAGCAACCCGAGTGTGCGCTCGTTCGCGATGGTGTCGCGCGCCAGCGGCAGGGCGACAGCGCGCTGTTCGAAGAGCAGCCGAAAGAACGGCATCGACGCCCGCCCGATCGGGCGGGCGTCGCCGTTGACGAACAGACAACCCATGTGAATGAGCCCCCGCGTGGGCAGCGCCAGCGTCAGCCGTCCCCGCCGTCCGATCAGGCGGCGCGCGAAGGCGTCCATGGGCAACGGACGGCGGGGCGCCTTGAACACCATGCTGGGCTTGGGGCGCGTCAAGAAGCGACCCAGAAAGTCGGCGACGTCCGCCTTGTCCCAGCGGAGGTCGCTCACGACCGCCGCGACCCGGTCGATCATGCCGGCACCAAGGTCGTGCGCGCGCAGCGGAACCCTCAGGTCCGGGTCCTGGTAACGGCGCGTCGGATCCGTGGCCGCGGCCCGCGCTGCTCCCACGTATCCCAAGAAATTCTCCACCAGCTCGGCGTGGGTCGGCGCCAGGAAGCCGATCGAGTAGGTGAAGCACGGCCCCTCGGCGATCCCGAGGTGCGCCACGCCTGGGGGCAGGTAGAGCATGTCGCCCGGCTCGAGGAGCCATTCCTCCTCGGGGACGAAGGACTTCAGCACCTTGATGGCCGCGTCCGGATCCGCCGCGCGATCGCCCCCGGTGCTGATCTGCCAGCGCCGCCGACCCGGGCCCTGCAGCAGGAAGACATCGTAAAGATCGTCGTGCGGGCCCACCGACCCACCATCCGCCGCGTAGCTGACCATCAAGTCGTCGACCCGCGCCGCCGGAATGAAGGAGAACGCGTTCAAGATCTCCCATCCCCCCGGCACCAGGCTCTCGACGCTGTTCACCAGCAAAGTCCAGTTGCGCTCGGGCAGCATGCCCGCGTCCAGCCCCCCGAACGGCCCGTCGTGACGCTCCCAGCGGCCGCGCCGCCGCCCCGGATGCTGAATCACGAGCCGCGACGTCGCATGGGGACGCGTCGCGAGCTCGAGGAATGCGTCCCTGCCGATGATGCCGTCGAACCGTGGAAAGGCCTGACGAACGACGAGCGGCCGCTTCTGCCAGTACCCGCGCATGAAATCCGCGGGGCGCAGGCCGCCGAGGATCGATCCCGTCGTCGTCCCACGCCGCGGCCCGCCTGGGCTCAGGGCAGTTGCTCCAGTTGCAGCCGGTTGACGGAGAACCGGTCGTCGGCCGCGAGGCCAGCTTGATAAAAGTGTCGGGCGTCGTTGAAGTCACCTCGCTCCTGGGCGATCTGCCCGCGCAGCGAGGCCACGACGGCGGTTCGGTAGCGCGTGATGGCGGCCAGCCTCGCCGCGCCCGCGTCACCCCGCAGCCGCAGCGGCAGCGGCGCGTGTTCGCCCTCGTCTAGGACGCGTTCGAGCGTCGCAAAGGGTTCGCCACCTCCGGACCGGGCGGCCAGGCGCTCGACGGAAGGTCTATCGTCGGTGGCCACGGGGGCGTCACCTGCCAGACGCAACAGGGCCGCCCGGTCGGCGAAGAAGCCGCCGAACAGCTCTTCGGGTTGCTCGAGGAGCGTGCCGGCAAGAAAATCCTGCATTCGCTCCGCGCCGAGGCGCGCGATGAGCTCGTCGCCATCCAGCGAGAGCCCGTCCGAGGCGTTCTGGCCGTTGCTCGCCGCGTTCGCTCCCACGAGCCCGAGCACGGGCCCGCGCGGGTTGAAGTACGCGAGCAAGGCCTCGCTCTGCTCGAAGACGTTCACGAACGTGGCCGCGAGCGACGCGAACGCGTCGGGCGACAGCTCATGCAGGGGCACCCATTGCACGAAGATCCCCCCCGGGGCCAGGGCCGCCCGGATCGCCGCGAAGTGCTCGCGCGTGTAGAGCCCGCCGGCACCCGACCGTTGCGGATGAAACAGATCGCCGATCGCAACGTCGAACTTCTCGCTCGCGATGGCCGCGCCCCTGACGAAGGCGCGCGCGTCCGCACGCCGGAGGTGCGCGTTCGGTCGCGAGAGAACGCCGTCGTTGGCCCGCGAAAATAACGACAAGAAGGTCAGCACTTCGCCGGACAGCTCGACCCCCTCCACGTCTGCCACGTCGGGATGCTGCGCGACCGCGCCCAGGGTCGTTCCGGTGCCCACGCCGAGCACCAGCACACGGTGGGGCGAGGGATGCAGCAACAGCGGGATGCATCCCTGGCGGCGCTCTCCAAACCTCGCTTCGTCCCCGCCGTCGAGGAAGCGGCTTCCGGTGCGCAGACGCCGGGCGCCCGAGGCGGATTCCTCGACCGCGATCACCCCGTCCACCGCATCCCGAACGAAGATCCGGCGGTCGTCCGGAGCGCGGACCCACGGAAACAGCCGCGCCGGACCCTTGCTCGCCCATCCGATCGCCAGGCCCGCCACGATGAGGGCGAGGGGAAGTCCAAGTGCCACCCCCGCCCTGCGCCGATGTTCGCCGTCAGGAAGCCCCGTCAACACCGCACCCAGCCCCAGCGCAACCACGCCAGCCAGCAAGGGGGCCGGCGTGCCGAACACGGGCAAGAGCAACAGACCCGCGAGAAGAGGAGCCGCTGCCGCGCCCGCCGAGCTGAACGTCACGACGCGTGCCAGGCTCTCTGGGTCGGACGCCGCGATGCCGAGGATGCTCACGAACAGAAACGCCGTGAGCGCCGCGGCCGGCCCGACCAGCAGCAGCGCCGTCAGGATCTCCGCGGCCCGATCGCCGGCAGGCGACGTCGCGCCGAAGAACGCCAGCAGCTGGCCGGTGGCGCCCAGGCCATACGCGCCGAGCGCCAGACCCACCGCTGCGAGCGCGAACGCGAACGGAAGCCGCCCGGGCCGGGGCGCGACGAGCTTTCCGCACGCGGCGCCGCACGCGCCGCCCACGAGCTGCGCCGCCACGACCGTCCCGAAGGCGGACGCGGTGCCATCGAAGGCGGTGGTCAGCACACGAATGGCCACGATCTCGAAGAAGATCGCGGCCGCGCCGGCGGAGGCCGCGGCGTAGAGAAACGCGGCGCGCGCGGGCCGCGCGCCACCGCCGTCCCTCGCTCGCTGCGCGACCGGTCGCCTCGTTGCCCCTTCGCGTCGTGCGAGCATCCGCGCGAACAGCGCGGCGCCTCCCCCGGTCGTCGCCGCGGCAATCAGGGTGATTCGAACGCCCAGGACGGGCAGCAGGCCAAACGTCGCCAGCAGGGTGCCCGCCACCGCGCCTGCCGTGTTCCAGGCCTGCAGACCGGCCAGAAGGCGGCTCCGCTTGCGGTCCTCCGTCTGCGGGGAGCCCGACAGCAGGCCCCTGCCGAGGACAGCGAAGGCGCCGCCCATGAAGATCGTCGCCGGCGCAAAGACCACCGAGGCAAACGCCAGCGCGATCGCGGTATGAGCCACGCTGGCATCGCCGGACGACAGCCGGGGGAGCAGGGCCCGGCCGAGTGGAGCCGCGAGCAACGAAAGCAGGATCCCCGCCGCTGCACCTCCCCACAAACGGGTGAATTCTCCCAGCGCCGACGCCCCCGCGGCGACCCGGCGTTCGGCGCGGCGGCCGAGAGTCCAGGCGCCGATCGCGTTCCCCAGGAAGAAGGCGCTCAGCACCGCCTGGATCGAGGTGCCATCTGCGCCGACCAGTCCCACGACCAGCGGCAACCAAGCGGTCTCTGCCATCAGAGCGGACGAACCGGCTGCAAACGCGAGCAGCGCCCCGAAAAGCACGGAGCGCACCTTATTCCAGATTGTGCGGGGGTGCCAACCTGTGTGCCGCTCCTCCCGAGGCCCCTTGCGGCGGCGAGGCCGCCTCTCCCTGTTAGGATTCGCCCGTGTCTCAGCCCGGATCCGACACGGGTTTGTCCGGACCGCCAAACGCGGGGCCTGCGCGCGCCACCGCGACTTCGACCTTCGTGGGGCGCGCGAGCGAGCTCGAACAGATGAACCGCGGGCTCGACGACGCGCTCGCAGGGCGCAGCCGCATGTTCCTGCTCATGGGCGAGCCGGGGATCGGGAAGACGCGGCTGTGCGACGAGCTGACCGTGTTCGCCTCCGCGCGCGGCGTCCCGGTGTTGTGGGGCCGCGCCTGGGAGGCCGGCGGCGCTCCCGCCTACTGGCCCTGGCTGGAAGTCCTCGGCGGCGTGACCCGCCTGCTCGACGACGAGGCCCTGGACGGGGCGCTGGGGGATGGCGCTGCCCTGCTGGGCGAGCTGGTTCCGGAGGTTCGCCGGCGTCCCATCGCGCTTCCGGCCGTGGCGCCTCCGCCCCCCGCCGAGGCGCGCTTTCGCCTCAGTCGAACGGTGGTGGCCCTGGTGCGACGGGCGGCCGCGCCGGCGGGCCTGGTGCTGGTGTTCGACGATCTGCACTCGGCCGACCAGTCATCGCTGCTGTTGCTCTACGCGCTGGCGCGCGAGCTGCGCGCGTCACGGGTGTTGCTCGTCGCGACCTGTCGCGACGTCGAGGCGCGCCTGGTTCCGGAGGCGAGCGAGATCATCGCCCGCTTCGCGCGCGAGGGCGTCACGCTTGGGCTGGCGCGGCTCGATCGAGGCGCCGTCGACAGCCTCGTCGCCCGGCGCGCGGGGCACTTGGGCGCCGGCTTCGACGCACGGATCTTCGAGAGCACGCAGGGCAATCCGCTGTTTCTCGAGGAGATGCTGCGCCTGCTGGACGACGAAGGCCCCGAGGCCATCGAGGCGGGCATCGTCCCGTCGGGCGTTCGGGATGTCATCCGACAGCGCCTCGAGCGTTTGACGACGGAGGCCCACCCGTTCCTCGAGCTCGCGGCGGTGGCAGGAGACGAGATTCGCCCCCGCCTGCTGATCGAGGCCTCGGGCCGCGAGCCCGACTGGGTCACGGCGACGATTACGCAGGCGGTCCGGGCCGGGGTGCTGGCCGAACGCGCTGGCCGAGCGCGCTTCTCGCATGCGCTGGTGCGCGAGGTGTTGTATCGCGATCTGGCCACCGACCGCCGGCAGGCGTTGCACGACGCCGTCGGTCGGGCGCTCGAGCGGCTGAGCGCGAACCAGGCGGCTCCGGCCGCGCCGTCCTTGCCGCTGATGGAGCTGGCCCATCACGCGCTGCTCGGTCCCACCGCCAACCTGGCGCGCGCCGTCGACTATGCGGTCCGCGCCGCCCAGCGCGCCGTGGATCTGACGGCGCCCGAGGAGGCGATCGCGTTGCTCGAGCGCGCGGAGGGCGCGGTCGAGCAAGCCGGGAACCCTCCCGCGCTGCGCGCCCGCGTGGTGCTGGCGCTCGCAGAGACCCGCATCCGCAAGGGCGAGGCCGAGCGCGGAAAGCGGCTGTGCTGCGACGCCGCGACGTGGGCGCGGAGCCTGGGCGACGCCGAGTTGCTGGCGCGGGCGGCGTTGACCTACGGCCGCGTCTTCATCTTCGCGGTGATGGATCCCGTGCTGGTATCGATGCTGGAGGAGGCGCTGGCGCTGCTGCCGGCCGGCGACAGCCCGACGCGAGCGAGGCTGCTGGCGCGGCTCGGCGCCGCGCTCCAGCCTGCCGCCAGCAGCGACGAGCCCGCGGGAGTGGCGCGCGAAGCCATCGCCACCGCCCGGCGGCTCGGCGACCGCCGGGTCTTGCTGGAGACGCTGCATGACGGGCTGTCCGCGTTGATGGACGTCGTCGACCCGCGCGAGCGCCGCGCACTGAACCTGGAGGTCGAGGCGCTGGCGCTGGTGGAGAACGATCGAGAGCGCCTGCTGCGCACCCACGCGCGCCTCGTCATCGATCACCTCGCGCTCGGAGAGCTCCCCGAAGCCGACACGCGGATCGACGCCTTCGAGGCGCTGGCGACTGAGCTGCGGGCGTCCTGGACGTCGTACCTCGCGCCCCTGTTTCGCTCGATCCGCGCCGGCATCCGCGGACGCTTCGCGGAGGCCGAGCGGCTGGCCGACGAGGCGGCCCGGATCGGCCGGCCCGAGCAGGACCCCACCGTCAACCGGGTGCTCGTCATTCACCGTGACGGACTGTTGCGCCTTGCCGAGCGGCACGACGAGCTGATCGCGCACGATCCCCTCACGCGGCGCGAGCGGGCGACCTACCGATATGCCTCGACGTGGCAATCGTTCGGCTCGGCGACGAACTTCACGCAGATCGAGGACGCCGCGCGGGCCCGCATGCACCTCGATCTCGTTCCCGCCGAGATGAGGCCGCCCGCGGGGAACGTCGGCAATCTGTTCGCCCTCTACGCCGTCGCCGATTCCGCAGCCTTCGTCGGCGACGAGGAGCTCGTGACGCAGCTTCGCGAGCACCTGATCCCCTTCTCCGATCAATACGTCATGCTGGGGATGTCACAGATGTACTGGGGCGGCCCGGTGTCGCGGCTGCTCGCGAACCTGTCGGCGCGCCTCGGTGAATGGGACGCCGCATTCGGCTGGTTCAACGACGCGCTCGCGCGCCTGGTCCGGCTCGACGCGCGCCCCCACGTCGCGCGGACGCGCTACGAATTCGCGCGGGTGCTTCGGTCACGGAACGACCCCGGGGACCCGGCGCGCGCGGAGGCGTTGCTGACGGAGGCGCGTCAAGAAGCGATGACCCTGGGAATGAGTGGGCTCGTGCGCCTCATCGACCGAATCCGCGCTGGCCCCGGCGTTGGCGATCCCGAAACGGTCGTGGCCGCGACCGCCAGCGCGGCCAGGACCGAGCCAGCGCCGACGAACAACGCCTCCCCGCCCCAGCCGGCGGCCGCGAGCTTCGCGCTGGCACTCGAAGGCGAGTACTGGACGGTCACCACGAAGGCCGGTCGCACGTTCCGCCTGAAGGACAGCCTTGGCCTGCAATACCTGGCGCGCCTCGTGGCCGAGCCTGGTCGCGAGGTCCATGTGCTCGACCTCGTCGCCGGCGGTCGCGCCAGCGGCGACGACGCGGCCATCGATCTGGGGGATTCCGGCCAACTCCTGGATGACGAGGCGCGCGCCGACTACCGCCGCCGGCTCGACGATCTGCGCGAGTCGGTGGCGGAGGCCGAGTCGTTCGGCGATCGCACCCGGGCCGCGCGCGCGCGCGAGGAGATCGAATTTCTCGCGGCCGAGCTGGGCCGGGCGGTGGGCCTCGGCGGGCGGTCCCGCCGCTCAGGCTCCTCTGCGGAGCGCGCGCGGAGCGCCGTCCAGCGCCGGATCAAGAACGCGGTCCAGCGCCTGGCCGAGGCGGCCCCCGAGCTGGCCCCGGTGCTGGCCAGCTCCGTACGGACCGGGAACTTCTGCGTCTTCCGCCCCGTTCAGGGCGCCGGAATCAACATGCCTTCGGGCTCGACGTAGAGCTTGGTCGTGTCGAGACCATCGAGGACGATCGCCTCCTCCAGCGAATGGACGCCGGCAGGCTGTTTTTGCTGCCAGACGAGCGCCCCGGCAGGCGTGTATTCGAGCAACTGGACGCTGTTGTCCATGGTTCGATCGGCCTGGGAGTTCACGACGAAGAAATTGCCGTTCGGCATGACGTGGAAATCCGCGTAGAACCAGGGCGCGAGCGTCCCCGCGTTCGGCTGACCCTTGCCACCGATCGTCGACAGCATCTTCCAGGTGCTGTCGTAGATGTTCAGCGCGGCGCCATCGCCGTTCGTTAC
>Ga0265313_10002572_pt1 | contig 15478 bp, 12 predicted proteins | sample 4123metaG_FD_203122 | JGI IMG/M metagenome (GOLD analysis project Ga0265313, IMG submission 203122) | Rhizosphere microbial communities from Carex aquatilis grown in University of Washington, Seatle, WA, United States - 4-1-23 metaG | ecosystem: Host-associated > Plants > Roots > Rhizosphere >...
GCTCGGAATAGAGCACGCCATAAAGACGGCCGGTCGTAGCGATGGTCCGGCGCACCAGCGCCAGGTCGTCAAGTGTGGTGATGCCGGGCTTGTCGGCCAGGAAATCCTTGCCGGCGCGCATGGCGCGCACGCCGATGCCGGCGCGCTCATTGGCGATATGGGAGGAGAGAACCAGCTGGATGTCGGTGCGGTTGATGATCTCGTCCTGGCTTGCCGCGATCTTCACATCGGGATAGCGGCGGCGGAAGCCTGCCAGCTTGTCCGGCTCCAGACCCCAGCAGGTCACCATCTCGCCGCCGCCGCGCTGGATCGCGCCGATCATGCTGTAGACATGGTCATGGCTGATGCCGCAGACCGCGAACTTGATGTGGTGCTGCGGTGGCGCTTCCTTGACGGGCGGCAGCACCTCCGCCTTTACCTCCCCCGCGGCAAGCGCCAGGGCGGCGGAGCCCAGCCCAGCCGCCAGCAGGAAATCGCGCCGATCATTGCCGTCCATGAAGCCCTCCCGGTTGGGCTCATGGTAACGCGGGAATCCGGCGCGCGGAAGCGGAGCCGGGAATCGTATGCATGGGCGGTGCCTCGCCCTTACAGGCTGGCGCGGACGTTGAAATAGAAGCGCGGTGTGCTGCGGATGCGGACATCCTGCACCGTGGGCGGGCCGGCGGTGTCGCGCGGGCCGGAGAAATTGAACTGCTCCTGCTCGAAGCGGTAGCCGACGAAATTCTCCGCCCCGAAATTAAGCGCCCAGTCCTTTGCCGGCTTGTAGGTCCAGTAGAAGTTCAGATACGGGTTGTTGTGGATGTTGGAGCGCGAGATCTGCGAGATGCGCCAGTTGGTGTTGCTGAAGCCGGTGCCCCAGTTAAGGCTCCAGGTTGACTTCCACTCCTCGAGGTCCTGGCTGATGGAGTAATAGGCACTGATGTTGCGCTGGCCCGAGATGCGGCGATGCTCGCCCGTCACTGGATCGATCAGGTCGCTGGTCAGCCAGGAGACGTTCGGCTTGAACAGACCGTTCTTCAGCCCAAGGAAATCCAGCGGCACGGTGCCGCCGATGGCCAGCCGGTCGCTGGTAGCATGGGCAATATTGCCCGGTGCGTCCAGGCCGCCGCCGATGGGAACGTAATCCCGCAGGTCCTTGATCTCCTGGTGCCCGGCGGTGAAGACCAGCGCGCCCTTGTCCCAGAAATGCCGCTCCACTACCGCCTCGAACTGCCAGGTCTGACTGGGGCGAATATTGTCGTTGCCGCCGGCGACGCCGAAACCCTGCAGGTTGCTGGAAGCGACGAAGTCATTGAAGTTGAGCTGGCCCAGCACTTTCTCGATGCGGAAACGGAACTGGGTAGGCTCGTCCATCTGCCAGGACAGCAGCAGCCGCGGCTTGGGATAGAAGAAGTCGCGGCTGTTATGGCTGTCGCCGGTCTCGGAGATGCGCGAGACCTCAAAGCGTGCGCCCGCTTCCAGCGTCAGGGTGGGGTCAGGTTTCCATGTGGCGGTGCCGAAGGTCTCGGCGCGCGCTTCGCCCACCCGCACATTGGCGTTTGGCAGCGCCGTCGGCGTGCCGTTGGCGACATAGGTGGAATGGCCGTCGAGAGAATTCCAGGTGATTTCGCCGCCGCCCTCCAGCCCCAGTTCGGGCGAGAGGGGGTAGCGTGCCGTCACCCGGGCGATGCTTTCTCCGCTACCGTTGACGATGTGGAAGGTGGAAATGCCGGAGGAGGTGTTGCTGACCTGGCTGTTCTCGTTGCGATTCAGCCTTTGCAGCAACACGGTCTCGACATTGATGTCGTCGATCACACCCTGCCAGTGGCTGCCGAATTCGCCGCTCTGGTTGTGTTGGCTGCTGTCGAAATGGCTGGCGCTGGAGGGGCTGTCATATTCGGTGCCATAGCCGATGCCGTTGCTGCCCAGGGTGAAGTTGTTGCTCCACTCCCCGCCCCAGAGCGGCGTTGTGACGGCACCATGCAGATTATAGCCAAGCTGGATGACGCCATAGGTGCTGGCATGGTCGCGCACCGGCGTACCGCCCGCCGCGGTGACGGTGCGAAAGCCATTGCCCGGTGAGTCGTCCCAAATATTGACGGTGCGAGCGCCGGAAAGCTCATAGCGCAGGCCGCCGCTCTGGCCGTGATATTCCGCGCCATAGTTGGGGTGCCACGATCCCGAAGCGATATAGGTGACGCCGACTGTGACGATCAACTGCTCGCCGGCGTCGGCTTTGAGGATGACGTTCGCCACCACGCTCTGGCCATGCATGTCGATGCCGGGAGCGCCGCCATGGATCAGCTCGATATGGTCCACCGTATCGGCGGGAATGCGGGACAGGATCGAACTCAAACTGTCGCTCTTGGCGGCGGGGCGCGTGCCGTTGATCAGCACATTGCCGCCGCTGCCGGCGAAGCCGCGGCTGCCGCTGCCATTGTCCAGGCTGAAGCCGGGAAGGCGGCCGACCATGTCGTTGGCGGTGGCTGGATGGGCGTCGGCGAAGAAGGATGCCGGGTAGGTGGAAATGGCTTCGGAATCGGCGGCCCAGACCGGCGAGGCGGCCAGCAGGCCAGCCAAAATCCAGACGCTTCGTGAGCTTTTCCGCATGTTCTCGCCAATCCCCTGCATGACCGCACTACGGCCTGTTTGACATCAGTACTATGCAATGTATAGTACCGCATATTGCTTAGTAGTGGAAAAATTGCAAATCCACGGACAAACGGGAAAAGGTGATGAGCATGCGATTCAGAACAGCAGCGGCGCTGAGCGCCTTTTCGGTTTTTCTGGTTCTGGCGGCGGTCCCCGCGGCCCAGGCCCAGTCCGGCTTGTTCGACAGCTTCAGGGCGCAGGCTCCCGCGGTGGATCAATCCGGGCGCCGCGAATGGGTCTGGCAAGGCAAGGACAGCCTGCGCTACGGCGGCTCCGGCCATGTGCGCTATGAGCTCGGCGGAACGCCGCGCATCATCGTCACCGGCGATCCGGAGGAAGTCGCCAACATCGAAGTGGATGGCGGCACTATTCGCCGGCGCGATACGCCCGGCTTCAATTTCAATTTCAGGCGCAGCGATTCAAAGCTGGAAATCCTGGTGCAGGGCGTAACGCTGGATCAATTCGATCTGTCCGGAAGCGCCACTATGGATCTGGGGCGGCTGCAGCGCGACATGCTGGATTTGCGCGTACGCGGCAGCGGCACGCTGAACGCGCAGGGGCAGGCCAAACACCTCAACCTGGAAGTGGATGGCTCCGGCCGCGCCAATCTTGATCAGTTCAGCGCCGGGGCGGCCGACATTACCGTCACCGGCAGCGGTTCGATCACCGCGGGCGCTATCGCCGAAGGCGCCAACATCCGCGTCACCGGCAGCGGCAAGGCCAAGGTCGGCGACATCGGAAAAAATGCGGACATTCGCGTCACCGGCAGCGGCACCGCCACCCTGGGCCGGGTCGGGGATGTGAACGTCAAGCTGCTGGGCTCCGCCAAAGTACAGCTGGCATCACAGCCGCAGCATTCGGATTACAGCATCATGGGCTCCGGCAAGGTCGTGATGGTGGGAGCGGACGGCAAGATCACGGAACTGGCGGGCAAAGAGCTGGAGCGCGCCCAGCGTGAACGCGAACGGGAAGCCGCGCGGGCCGAACGGAACCGCGAACAGGCGGAACGTGACCGTGAGCGGGCGCAACGCGAGCGCGACAGGAACTGACGGATAGACGCATTGGCAGACAGCACACATATCCAACTCAAAAAAGGAATCCTGGAACTGTGTGTGCTGACCCTGCTCGCCGAGAAGGACAGCTATGGCTACCAGATCACCAGCCGGCTGTCGGAGGCGATCGGAATGGCGGAAGGCACGGTCTATCCACTGCTGCGCAAGATGCAGAAAGACGAGCTGGTGGACACCTATTTGACCGACTCCGCTTCCGGTCCGCCGCGCCGCTATTTCAAGCTGACCAAGGCCGGGCATCGCGCCCTGGTGGCCAAGCGCGCCGAGTGGAAGGCGTTCAAGGCCGCCCTGGTCGATATTCTGGGAGATGATGAATGAGCCGCGCGCTCTTCATAGCGAAACTGAGGGAAGGGTTGGCAGGTCTTCCGCCGCTGGAAATCGACGAGATCACCTCGGACTATGAGCATCATTTTTCCGAAGCCATCGCCATCGGGCAGTCCGAGGACGACACCGTCGCCCGGCTGGGCGATCCGGCGCGGCTGGCGCGGGAATTGCGCGAGGACAGGGAACAGCGCCGGTCCACTGAAGAAGGGTCGCCGCCGCCGCCGGTGAGAACGGCATCCGGCGCGCGCGTGAGCGGCAGGTTGGGATTGTTGCTGGCGCTTCTGGCAGTGATCGGCATGGCGGCAGCAGCTTATTACGTCACCAGTCGTGATGGCGGTGCGCCTGCTCCCATCGCGAGGTCCGCCCCGTCTGCACCACCCGCGCCGCCTGTGTCACCGCAGCAAGCTGTGGCTCCGCCGGCCAACGGCGCCCGGATTGTGATATCCGGCGGCCAGGTATTGGATCTGGGCAATATCGCGCAGGAGCGCATCGAAATTCTTCTCGATGGCAGCGGCCGCGCCACCGCCAGGGGCCGGGTGAAGGAACTGACCCTGCATATCGACGGCAGCGGCAGCGCCGATTTTGGCGCCCTGCAGGCCGACATCGTGCATGTCGATGTCAGCGGTACCGGCAATGCCGAAGTGTCGGGCACGCAGATGGTTGATGTCACCATCCTGGGTTCTGGCACGGTTCGCCTGAAGGACAAACCCAAGACGCTCAAGCAATCCGTGACCGGCTCGGGACAGGTCATCCTCCCGTCCCGTCCGCCCCAGCCATAGCCAATTCTCGCCGGCGTTGCACCTTCGGCGACACGACGCGGCAGGACAGCTATTCACTCAAGGCCTCAAATCCGTTCTGACGCAACGCAGCGACTAGAGCGAGGGCCAGCGCCAGACCGGATTCTGCCCGGGCTTATCCTGATAGATGCAATGGATGCCGCGCCAGATTTCGAGGCGGCCATCGGCGCCGGCCAGTTCGCGGGCGCCGCGCAACGCCGCATAATCGCTGGCATAAGTATAGGTATAAACCACAGGTTTATCCTTCAGGCGGAGGACGCGGATTTCGTATCGTTCCATGGGCAGGCCCTCCCGTGGAGAAACGCGGGCAGGGGCGCGGAGTTTCACCGCCTGGCATGAAACACGCTTATTCCGCCGGAGAGGCTTGCGGTGCGGTCTGCGCCGTGTCGCGGCCCAGCCATTTCCAGCCCCCGGCAAGCTGGCCCAGCCGGTCCAGGCGGATATAGATCACTGGCGTGATGTAGAGCGTCAGCAGTTGCGACACCAGCAGGCCGCCGACCACCGCTAGGCCGAGCGGGCGGCGGGCTTCGGAACCGGCGCCGAAGCCGATGGCGACGGGCAGGGTGCCCAGGAAGGCCGCCATGGTCGTCATCATGATGGGGCGAAAACGCACCAGCGCGGCCTCTTCGATGGCCTTTTCGGGCGGTATATGCTCGCCCCGCTCCCGCGCCAGGGCGAAGTCGATCATCATGATGGCGTTCTTCTTGACGATGCCCACCAGCATGATGATGCCGACAAAGGCATAGAGGCTGAGCGGAATGCCGAACAGCATCAGCGTCGCCAGGGCGCCCACCGCCGCCGAAGGCAGGCCGGAGAGAATGGTCAGCGGATGGACGAAGCTTTCATAGAGGATGCCCAGGATCACATAGATGGTCATGATGGCGATCACCAGCAGCAGACCGACGTTGGCGAGCGAGCTCTGGAAGGCCTGGGCTTGGCCCTGGAAGCTGCCCTGCACCGTATCGGGTACCCCGGCCTGGACCCGCGCCTTGTTGATCGCCGTCACTGCGTCGGACAGCGCGAAGCCGGGCAACAGGTTGAAGGAGACGGTCACCGCCGGAAGCTGACCAAGGTGATTGACGGAAAGCGGCATGGTCGAAGCGCGCAAGGTGGTGACGGCCGTCAGCGGCACGACGGTCGGAACAGTGCTGGGGGTGTTGTTGGAGCTGCTGGTCTGGCCGCTGCTGCTGTTGCTGGACGAGACATAGAGCAGGTTGATGGCATTGGCATCGTTCTGATACTGCGGCAGCAATTCCAGCATCACCCAATATTCGGCGTCGGCGGCATAGATGGTGGAAATCTGCTGGCCGCCGAAGGAAGCCCCCAGCGCGGTCTCGATGGATTGCACCGAAACGCCCTGGGCGGCGGCCTGGTCGCGGTTGATGTCCACATCCACCGTCGGGCTGTCGAGGTCGAGGTCGGTGATGACGTCGGCGAAACCGCTGGTATGGCTCAGCGTATCCGCCAGCTTGAGAGCATTGGCGTTGAGCTGGGTCTGGTCGGTGTCCTGCAGCGTATACTGGTAGCTGGACTGGGAGGCGCGGCCGCCGATGCGGATCGAAGGCGGATTCTGCATATAGGCGTTGATGCCCGCCACGTGTGACAGTGTGGGCCGCAATTCCTGGATGATTTCGTCGGCTGAGAGAGCGCGCTTGCCCGGATCCTTCAGCTTCAGCAGCATCGAGCCGGTATTGGTGCCACCGCGCGGTCCGCCGCCGCCCATGGAGGAAATCACCGCATCGACATTGGGATCCTTCTGGGCGATGGCGGCAAGCTGGCCCTGCATCTGCACCATCGCGTCATAAGAGGCACGGTCGGCAGCCTGGGTGGTGACCTGGATCTGGCCGGTATCGACCGAAGGGATGAAATCCTCCTTGGAAAAATAGAACAGCACGCCGGTCAGCAGCAGGCTGGCGGCGAAGGCGGCCAGGATCAGGCGCTGATGGCCCAGGCTCCAGTGCAGTGACCGTTCATATCCATTCTGCACCCGTTCGAAGGCGCGCTCGTTCCATTGATAGAGATGGCCATGCCTGGTCTCCTTCTCCGGCTTGAGGAAGCGGGCGCAGAGCATCGGCGTCAGGGTGACGGCGACAAAGCCGGAGATCAGGATGGTGAGGATGATGGTGACGGCGAATTCGTGCAGCAGCCGCCCGACAATGCCGCCCATGAAGACGATGGGAATGAAGACCGCCGCCAGGCTGACGGTCATGGAGAGAATGGTGAAGCCGATCTCGCCCGCGCCTTTCATGGCGGCGTCCGCCGGCTTTTCGCCCTGCTCGATATGGCGGACGATGTTCTCCAGCATGACGATGGCGTCGTCCACCACAAAGCCGACCGAAAGCGTCAGGGCCATCAGGGAGAGATTGTCCAGCGAATAGCCCAGCAGGCTCATGGCGGCGAAGGTGCCCAGGATGGTGATGGGCAGCGCCACCGAGGGGATGATGGTGGCGGAGAAGGTGCGCAGGAAGACGAAGATCACCGCCACCACCAGCACGGCGGCGATCAGCAGTGTGGTCTGCACATCCGCCACCGAGGCACGGATCGACTGGCTGCGGTCATAGATGGTGGAAAGCTTCACCGAACTGGGCAGGCTCTGGCCGAAATGCGGCAGGATGGCGTTGATCTCGTTGATGATCTGGATGGTGTTGGAGCCGGGCTGGCGCTGCACCGACAGCACGATGCCGCGGCTGCCATTGAGGAAGGTGGCGGTGCGGTTGTTTTCCACGCTGTCGATCGCGGTGCCGACATCCTCAATCCGCACCGGCGCGCCATTGCGCCAGGCGATGATCTGGCGTTTCCAGGACGCGGCGTCGGGCAACTGGCCGTTGACATGCACCAGAGTGGACTGGCTGGGGCCGTTGAGGGTGCCGGTGGCGGCATTGACATTGGCCGCCTGGGCGGCGGCGGCGACCTGATCGATGCCGATATTGCGCGCCGCCAGCTGGACGGGATCGACCTGCAGCCGCACCGCAAAGATCTGCGAGCCCTGGACGTTGACCTGGGCCACGCCCGACAGCGTGGAAAGCTGCCGCGCCAGCAGATTTTCGGCATATTTGTCCAGTTCATAAAGCGGCATGGAATCCGACTGCATCGCCAGGAACAGGATCGGCGAATCGGCGGGGTTGACCTTCCGCAGCGTCGGTGGCGAGGTCATGTTGACCGGCAACTGGCGCGAAGCCGCCGAGATCGCCGCCTGCACATCCTCCGCCGCGCCGTCTATGTCGCGGTCGAGGTCGAACTGGATGGTGACCGAGGTGCTGCCCGCCGTCGATTGCGACGTCATCGAGGAGATGCCGGCGATGGTGGAGAATTGCGACTCCAGCGGCGTCGCCACGGCGCTGGCCATGGTCTGGGGATCGGCACCAGGCAGGCTGGCCGAAACGCTGATGGTGGGGAAGTCCACTGCAGGCAATTCGCTGACGGGCAGGGCGGAATAGCCGAAGACGCCGAAGGCGGTGAGCGCCGCCATCAGCAGCACCGTCATCACCGGCCTTTCGATGAAGGGCCCTGAGAGGTTCATGGCCTGGAGGGCGGCTTGCCGCCCGCCACCGCTACCTGTTGGCCGGAATTGACGCGAAGCTGGCCTTCGATCACGACCTTGTCGCCGGGATGAACATCCCCCGCGATGGCGTCATGGGCGCCATCATCGTTCAGCAACTTCACCTGCTTGGACCAGGCCTTGCCGTCACTACCCACGACCAGCACAAAACTGGTGTCGGGTCCCTGATTGACGGCGTCGCGCGGCACCACCACGGCGCCGGGAATCTGGCCGATGGCGGCCGAAACCGTGACGGTCTGGCCCGGCACCAGCCGCATATCGTCATTGGGAAAGTCGGCGCGCAACTCGATGGTGCCGCTGGCGCCGCTCACCATGTTGCTGACGAAATCTGCCGGCGCGTGTTCGAAGCCGCTCGCCGCGCCCGCCATCGGCACGGCGACCTGCAGTCGGCCTTGGTTGTACTGGTTCTGGATATCCGCCAGCAGGGTCTGCGGCAGCATGAAGGACACCTTGATCGGCTGCACCTGAGTGATGGTGACCAGGGTTTGCGCCGAGACGCTGCTGCTGGCGGTGACGATGTTGCCGGGCTGGATCAGGATGGCGCCGGTCTTGCCGTCGATGGGCGAGGCGATGCGCGTATAGCCCAGATTGATGCGGGCGGTCTGCACATTGGCCTGATCGGAGACGATGACGCCGTCGTCGGATTTCACCTTGGCGGCCTGTGTCACCAGTTGCTGGTTGGAAATCGCGTTCTGCTGCGCCAGCGTCTGGTAACGGCCCAGGTCAATGCGGTCATTGGCCAGCGTCGCCTGATCTTTCTCCAACTGTCCCTGCGCCTGCGTCAGCGCTGCCTGATAGGGCGCGGGATCAATCTGGAAAAGAACGTCGCCCTTGTGGACGATGTCGCCTTCGCGGAAATTCGCCGCCAGCAGCTTGCCGCCGACCTGGGCGGTGACCTGCACCGTGGCAGGCGACACCACCGTGCCGATGGTGCTGCGGGTGACGGTCACATCCTGACGGATAGCGGTGGCGACTTTCACCGGCGGAGGTGGCGGCGGCTTTTGCGCCGGCGTGAACAGGACCGGCAGCACCCGCCAGGCGATCAGCGCCAGCAACACGACGAGGCCGCCGTAAAGCCACCAGCGGCCATGGCGGCCAAGGCCGTGGTACCAGCCGTTGACGCGGCCGGGGAAGTTTTCGGCGGTTTGAATTGTGTCGTGCAAAGCCATGAGGCGCGCTCACATGCGCCGCCGTAGCGGCATGTCTTGATCTTCCGGCGCGCTCCCACCGGAACTATCGCGGGAACGAACCGAACGCGCAACAGTTCCATGATCGAAGTGGGCGGCGTCCGCATTACGCGTGGTTAGGAAACGTCATTTCGGAAGTTGTCGGGGCTGTCGGTGTAATCCCAGCTTTCCAGACCGTTCTTGTCCACGGAGCGGCGCCAAATCCGGCGCAGCCAACTATAGCGGGAAGGCTCCATGTAAAGGCAGACCGGACGCCAGGCGAACCAGGGCCTCCATTTTCCCATTTCGTAAACGATGCGCGCGTCACCGGCGATGCGGACCAGCGTCTCGTTCGATGAGGTCAATTCACTATCCATCAAATGATAACCGGCGAGGCGCGATTTTTTTCCGCCGAAATCAGCCGCGCTGGCGAGAAAGGCGCCGCCGATTCCGGTCTCGCAGTCCGGCGTGATGTTGGTGGAATAGATCGTTCCGAACTGGGTATTGAAGTCCAGGCCGCCGCTGAAGTCCGCCTGGCGCGGGGCGGTATGGCAGCCCGCGCAATCGCCGATGAGAGCCAGATAGCGGCCGCGCGCGACCGGACCCGTCTCCTTGACGGCGGTTCCGGCTGAAGAAAATGTAATCAGGGCAGAGACTTAGTCCTTGATTGGAACCCCATCCCCGGCCACCATCCTGCGCCTTTGTCCGCGGGCTGTTTCGGGGCATTCTCCGGGCAAACGAACCACAGGGCCGGAGTCGGGAAGTGTTCATGTCCATGCGTCATTGCCTGTTCGGCCTGGTTCTCGCGGGCAGCACCGCGTCGCCCGTCCTGGCGCAGGACGCCACCTTTTTCGAAACCAAGATCCGGCCCGTGCTGGCGGAGAATTGCTATCGCTGCCACAGCGCGACCATGGCGGCTCCCAAGGGCGGCGTCATCCTCGACACCAAGGAGGGCCTGCGCGCCCAGCTGGTGCCCGGCAAGCCGGACCAGAGCCGCATTATAGAAGTCCTCAGTTATGAAGACCCCGTGGTGCAGATGCCCCCGCCCGGCAAGCTGACCGACGCCATTCTTGCCGACATCAAGCAGTGGATCGCCACCGGCGCGGCGGACCCGCGGGATGCGACGCCCGCCGCGGTTGCTGCCGCCTCGCCGCAATACAAGGGCATGTCCCTGGAAGATGGCCGCAAATGGTGGGCGTTCCAGCCGGTCGCGGTCCAGGCAGCGCCGAAACTTGCCAAAGGCACGGTCAGCAACAAGATCGACAATTTCGTGCTGGCCAAGCTGGCGGAAAACAAGCTGACCGCCTCGCCACGCGCCGACAAGCGTACCCTGGTGACGCGCGCCTATGTCGATCTGGTGGGCTACAAGCCGACGTTCCAGGAAGTGCAGGCCTTTGTCAGCGACAAGGCGCCGAACGCCTATGGCAAGCTGATCGACCGCCTGATGGCGTCGCCGCAATATGGCGAGCGCTGGGGCCGCCACTGGATGGATGTGGTGCGCTATGCCGAGGACAATCCGACCTCGGAGGCCACCAACCCGCCTTATCCCTATGCCTGGCGCTATCGCGACTGGATCGTGGAAGCGATGAACGCGGACGTTCCTTACAACCGCTTCGTCAAGCTGCAACTGGCCGCCGACCTGATGCCGGACGCCAAGCGCGACGATCTGCGGGCGCTGGGCTATCTCGGCGCCGCGCCGCACTATCACCATGACCTGCGCCTGTCGGGCGATGTCGTGGGCGGCTTCCTCACCGACGACTGGGACGAGCGGATCGATGCGGTGTCGCGCGGCTTGCTCGGCGTCTCCATCGGCTGCGCCCGCTGCCATGACCACAAATTCGATCCTTTCACCCAGAAAGACTATTACGCCCTGATGGGCGTCTTCGCATCCACAGCGCGGGCCGAGCGCCCGCTGTTCCCGGTCGATGCGAAAGCCGAGCAGCGCTACATGCAGCTGCAGCGCCAGCTGTTCGACATGGCCTATTCGGTCAATCTGGTGGCGAATGAAGGCTCGACCTTCACCAACCCCTCGGAAAAAGCCAGCAAATGGCAGGCGGCGGTGCAGGATCTCAAGGCGCAGGCGACCGCGGCGCTGGCCGCCTATCCGCAGCTCATCGCCAGCCTAGAAAAATTCTGGATGCCGCAGCGCCGGGGCGGCGCGGCCCCGCCGCCGCCGGCGCCGGCGCCAGTCAAGGTCGCCGTGGCCGGTGGCCGTGGCGTGATCCCTCCGGCCACCGCCGCCAAGCCGGCTGCCGCACCGGCGCCGGCAGGCCGCGGCAACCGCAATCCCGGTTCCACCGATCCGTTCGCCAATGCGGTGTTCGACGCGGCGCAGTATGTCGACGCCTCGGACCTCAGCTACACCTTCATTACCTACAAGCCCGGCGAAGCGCGCGAGATGCCGGTGCTCAAGGCCGGCAATTACGCGTCGCCGGGAGCGATGGTGCCGCGCGGTTTCCCGGCGGTGCTGGCCAAAGGCGATGTCACCTTCAAGCAGGGATCGGGGCGGCGCGAGCTGGCGGAGCGGATATTCACCGACTCGCAAGGCTTGGCGGCGCGGGTGATCGTCAACCGCATCTGGGGCTGGCATTTCGGCCGCGGACTGGTGAACACGCCCAGCGATTTCGGCTCCCAGGGCGAAAAGGCCTCCCATCCCGAACTGCTCGACGATCTGGCGGCGCGCTTCATCGCGCACAAATGGTCGCTGAAGTGGTTGAACCGCGAAATCATGATGTCGGCCACCTACCAGCAGGCAAGCCGCCCGCGCGCGGACGGCCTGGCGGCGGATGAGGCCAATGCGCTGCTGTGGCGGCAGAACCCGCAGCGTCTCGACAGTGAGGCCTATCGCGACACGCTGGTGCGCGCCGCCGGATTGCTCGATACCAAGATCGGTGGTCCGCCGGGCGACCAGGACGATCCTTCTTATTACCGCCGGGCGGTCTATGGCCGCGTCAGCCGCGCCCGCTTCTCGCAGATGCAAGCGGCGTTTGACTTCCCGTCGCCGGTGCAGACCGCGCCGAACCGCGACATCACCACCTCGACGCTGCAGCAGATTTATCTGATGAACAGCCCATTCGTGCAGAACCTGGCCGCCGCCGCGGTAAAGGCTTCCGCCGCCAAGGCTGGTGGAAAGCCGCAACAGGTGGCCGCGCTTTATCGCCAGGTCCTGGCGCGCAATCCGACGCCGGACGAGACCCATGTCGCGCTCGCCTATCTGGAGAAGGGCACGCTGGACCGCTATGCTCAGATCCTGCTCATGACCAACGAAGAGATTTTCCAACCATGAGTTACAAGCTCTCGCGACGCCAGATGATCGAAGCCGTTGGCGGCGGCCTTGGCGTGGTCGGCATGGCCGGCATGTGGTCGGATGTCTTCGGGGCCGAGGCGCGCCCGCCCGGCCTGGGACACTATGCCGGCCCGGCGCTGCCGGTGAAGGCCAAGCACGTCATCATGCTGTACCTGAATGGCGGGCCTTCGCAGATCGACATGTTCGATCCCAAGCCCGCGCTGTTCAAATATGCCGGCCAACGTCCGAGTTCGGTGGACCTGCGGACCGAACGCACCACCGGCGGCCTGCTGCCGTCGCCCTTCGAGTTCAAGCGCTATGGCCGCAATGGCGTCGAGGTCAGCGAACTGTTGCCGCAGCTTGCCTCTGTCATCGACGAGGTCACCGTCATCCGCTCGATGTACACCTTCAACCCGACCCATACGCCGGGGCGCGCTTTGTTCCACACCGGAAGTGTGCTGGCGACGCGGCCTTCCATGGGTTCCTGGGTCAGCTACGGCCTGGGCACCGAGAACCAGAACCTGCCGGCCTTCGTCGCGCTGGGCGCCCCGCCGCCCAGCGGGCAGCAGACCCGGTCCGGCTTCCTGCCGTCCGAATACCAGGGCGTCGGCTTCGGCGTCGCCGATCCCGATCCGGAGAAGATCATTCCCAATTTGCGCAACAAGATTCTGGACCCGGCCTCGCAGCGCGCCGACCTGGATGCCTTGCTGGCGATGAACCAGAGCCACGAAAAGGCGTTTGGCCAGGACCAATATCTCGACGGCCGTATCAAGTCGATGGAAACCGCCTATCGCATGCAGTTCGAGGCGATGGACCTGTTCGACATCCGCAAGGAGCCGCAGAAGATTCGCGACGAGTATGGCCCGACGGCGTTCGGCACCGGCTGCCTGCTGGCGCGGCGGCTGGTCGAGGCCGGGGTGCGCTATGTCAATGTCGAGTATCCGGGCGGCCAGACCTGGGACGACCATTCCAACATCAATGACAATCTGCGCAAGCGCTGTCCCGACATGGACCAGGCGGCGGGGGCGCTGATCCGCGATCTCAAGCGCCGCGGCAAGCTGGACGAGACGTTGGTGGTGTGGGGCGGCGAATTCGGCCGCACGCCGGTGTCCGAAAGCGGCAACGGGCGCGACCACAACCCTTACGGCTTCACCATGTTCGTGGCGGGCGGCGGCTTCAAGGGCGGCATCGCCTATGGCGCCACCGAGGAACTCGGCTTCAGAGCCGAGCAGAACCGCGTTTCGATGCACGATCTGCATGCCACGCTGCTCCACCAGCTCGGCATGGACCACACCAAGCTGACCTACCGTTACGCGGGCCGGGATTTCCGCCTCACAGACGTGGCAGGCGAGATCGTGAAGGACATCCTTGCGTAATATCTCCGTTTGGTGCGTGGCGCTGCTTTGCGCCAGCGTGGCGGCCGTGGCCGCACAGCAGGCCGAACCCGCGCGCAGGAGCGCGGCGAAGGTTCCGGCCTTCACGGCGGCGCAGGCCGACCGCGGCAAACAGGCCTATGCCGACAATTGCACCGGCTGTCATCTGGCGGGGCTGGATGGCTCGGCCAACCCGACCGCAAACGCCAAGGGCACGCCGCTGACCGGTCCGCGTTTCGTGCAGGATTACGGCGAAAGCAAGATCAGCGCGCTTTTCAACAAGATGCAGCGCGATATGCCCAACGGCAAGGCGGGTTCACTGACGGAGCAGCAATATCTCGACATCGTCTCCTATGTGCTGCAGCAGAACAAATATCCGGCCGGCCCGAACGAGCTGACGGTGGATGCCGCCACCGATATCTGGATTCCCGGCGCCGGTGGCGCCGAGGGGCTGGCGAATTATACCTATGTCTCCGGCATCGGATGCCTGCAGCAGGATCCGACGCGCTCCTGGATGCTGATCAAGGCCCAGGAACTGAAGAAGGCGGATGCGACGGCCGGCGCCACGCCCGTGGCATTTTCCGATGGACCGGGCGAGTACACGTTTCGCCTGCTCAATGCCTACAATTACAGCGCGGACCCGCAAAACGGGCACAAGGTGCGCGTCTCCGGCTACCTTGTGCGGCTCGGCGCGGAAATCCGCGTCTTCGTCCAGCAGCTTCAGACGGTCAACGCATCGTGCGGCAACTGAAATTCTGGCTTCCGCTCCTGATCGGAGCGGGATGCGTCAGCCCGATCATGGCGCAGCCGCAGCCTGCATCGGCGCAACCCCAGACGGTATGGAACGGCGTCTACAGCGAAGCGCAGGCGTTTCGCGGCGAGAAGGTCGCCGAAACCACCTGCCTTGGCTGCCATGGCGCGGGGCTTGCCGGTGGCGACTCGGGACCGAAGCTTGTCGGCGACAAGTTCCTTTCGGACTGGAACGCCGCTTCGGTCGGCGATCTCTTCGGCCTGATTCTGGAGAAGATGCCGCATGACGCGCCCGGGACGCTGAAGAAGGAAGACGTCGCCTCGGTCACCGCCTACATCCTCCAGCTCAACAACATGCCTTCCGGCAGGCAGGAATTGGCGGCCGAGTCCGACACGCTGGCGCAGATCACGATCCTTGCCGCCAGGCCGTAGGCAGACGGAACCGGCGCGCCGGCCTGGCGTTGTCCTTTGAGTCCTCCCTCTGTTGTTGCAACTGGCCCGGCGCAAAAACGCCGGGCCCTT
>Ga0265313_10002573_pt1 | contig 15466 bp, 13 predicted proteins | sample 4123metaG_FD_203122 | JGI IMG/M metagenome (GOLD analysis project Ga0265313, IMG submission 203122) | Rhizosphere microbial communities from Carex aquatilis grown in University of Washington, Seatle, WA, United States - 4-1-23 metaG | ecosystem: Host-associated > Plants > Roots > Rhizosphere >...
ATATCCTCAGCGTAACTCATTTGCGCCTGCTGGGCGCACGCTTGTCGGAGTGGTGGCGAAAAGGATGCCCCGGTTATCGACAGCATACCGACGGCAACGCTGGTAAGAACAAGTTTTGATTTTCGCACGAGACTTCCCCAATATCGGTTATCCAGTACTCTGATACGTTAAGTCTAGAAGTCGATGCGCGGCTTGAGATAGATCAAAGCCTCCGAGTTTGCATCAAAACCGGATGCTGGCGCCGATCACTTCCCTTCGTCGCCCTTCGATCTTTCGTGTAAATAGTCGTCGGTGGTACGGACATGGGGCCGCGGTGGAGCACCGTGAGGATCCTGTGGCAACCATGGTGCGCCAACCATCCACAACCTCGATCGTGCCCTTTTTGTCAAACGGCGCTCAAACTTGCGCCCTAATCGGTGTCGCTGGGATCGGAATGACGTCCATCGGCTGTCGGCGTTCGTTTTTCTATTCTGTGCTGCAAATCGGTGTGAGCCTATCGCGGCGTTCGGTCTTACGGCTGGTCCGCGTCTTGTCGGTCAATTCAGCGACCTGACTTACGATGCCTCGGGCACGACAACTGCAGCCCCCTGCAAGCGCCCCGATCTGAGGTCTGACAAGGCTTCATTGGCGCGTTTTAGCGGATAACAGACGGTCTCGGTAACCACAGGGGCCTTTGCAACCACTTCGAAGAACTCGTCGCCGTCTCTTCTGGTCAAGTTGGCTACCGACTTAAGTTCTCTCTCTTCCCACAGCAGCCGGTAGGGAAAAGCGGGAATATCGCTCATATGGATCCCGGCGCAGACCACGCGGCCGCCTTTCCGGACAGCGCTCAGCGCCAGTGGGACCAATGGCCCGACGGGAGCGTAGATGATCGCGCAGTCGAGCTGGTCGGGCGGTTTTGCCTCCGAGCTTCCGGCCCACTTCGCCCCGAGCTTGAGTGCAAAAGCCTGTGCGGCTGTATCGTCCGGCCTGGTAAAGGCGAACACCTCGCGGCCCTGCCAGCGCGCAATCTGGGCTATGATGTGGGCGGCAGCGCCGAAGCCGTAAAGGCCTATCCGTTTTCCCTCGCCCGCGATCCTCAGCGAGCGCCAACCGATTAGTCCCGCACAAAGCAGCGGCGCAATCACAGCATCCTTGCCAGTCTCGGGAAGGCGAAAGACGAATTTCGCATCGGCTATGGTATGGGTGGCAAAGCCGCCGTCGCGCGTATAGCCGGTGAATAGCGGCTCGTTACACAGGTTTTCTCGGCCGTCGCGGCAATATTCACAATGCCCGCAGGTTCGCCCCAGCCAAGGAATGCCGACACGCATGCCGACCTCGAGCCCGAGTACGCCATGCCCGACGAGGTCGATCCGACCGACGATCTCATGACCGGGAACGATGGGCAATTTCGGATTTGGCAACTCGCCGTCAACCACGTGAAGATCAGTGCGGCAGACGCCACAGGCCGAGACACGAACCCGAACCTCGTCCGGTGCTGGCCGTGGATCGGGCCGCTCTAGAAGTTTCAGTGGCTCGCGCAGCTTTTCTAGCACCATAGCCAGCATTACAGACCTCTTGACCTCATTCAAATAATTGCTTTTCCACGCTTCCAAGTCAGCGTCACTACCTCGATGTTTTTCGCCTTCGCCAGAAACGACACAGAGTCAGCGACCGCCCGGGCGGCATTGCGGCTACCGTTCCAGCAGACCATTACGCGATCCAAGGCGTGTCGAGTTTTCTGGATATACGAAACGACGACCAGCGAATGTCCGGATTCGAACAGGGCGGCTTAACTGCTCCGACAGAAGGGCCAATTCAAGGGTCATTTTAAGGCCCAAAACTAAATATCAATCCGCGCGCTCGATTTAATGTGGCGGAGCGTCGACGAATTTCGCTCAATATAGGAACCGGGAGCGGCTTCCTATTGATGCGAATCAAAGTCAAATGAGGCGAAGGGCGTAACGTCGCAAGTTCCGCAAAAAGCCTTCGCAATCAAATTGGCTATCATGCCAGGTTCTCGACTTATACAACCGCCGGAAACGAAGCTTAGGAAGCTCGACCCTCAATGGCGACTGATATCGTCCTTGTGTCAATTACCGCACGCGACGCGATGATTTCGAGTCGTTTGATCATGAATATCGACCACGGCCCGAAACACAAAACCGGGCGTACGGCCTTGCTGTTGGATCATTGGGCGACTGGTTGCTCCGCTTGCTGCGGAAATTGCTGAAGCAGAAGCCTTGGAAAAGACCGCTGAACACACGAACAAGGACCAATCAACAATCCGTCCAGTTCGGAAGGCCTCTGGCGCGGCGGCGCACTGAATCTGGCCCCCGTTCGTCCTCTCAGAAGGATAGCGCGTCACTTCTGGGCGCCCGTGCCCTGAATGCTGGAAGCGACAATCGTGTTGCTGATTGCGATCGCTCAACGGTTAACGGCCGTGATAATCGGCGCGCTGCTCGTACTGAACGTTTGCCAAGGCGACAACACGAGCCCTTATCGCCCCAGCGATCTCTTCATCGCGAATTCGCTCTGCCATGCCAGTGATTAATGACTCAGGTTGAATCGGCTTTCCAAAACGTACAGTGACACGACGAGGTCGTGGGAATTTCCGACCGGCTGGCCAAGCGGAGAAGCTGCCGTCGATGTAAACGGGAACGATTGGGACCGGATGCTTCTCTATAAGGGCACCGACACCGGGTAGGAAGCGCTGAAGGGTACCATCGGGGCTTCGGGCACCTTCCGGGAACCAGACGAGATTCCACCTACGCTCGAGCGTAAGACCTGCCATTGCTAGGGCTGAGGCCACTGCGCGGTCAGGATCAATCGGGATGATGCGCGCCGCGTGACTGAAGAGCCGGCGCAACCTGCTCGTAAAGGCTACGCCCGTCCATCCACCCCAGCAGGTATGCCTAACAATCCCTCCCGGGAGTGCGGCACCCAAGGCAAAAGGGTCTAAGTAGCTTACATGGTTCGGACAGATGAGCATAGGCGCCTTCGACGGAAGGAGTTCAAGGCCTTCGACCTGCAAATCGAAGACTCCGTGCATCACCAACCGAAGCAGGAATTCGCCAAACTTGCGCACAAGGGCGAGGACGGGACTCAGAGGCGCCAGCCAAGGCGCTTCGGCATCCGCGTGTGCAGCGCCTGCTTCCGTTTTCGGCGCTTCCGCAACTTCACGCAGAAGGTCGCGCAAAGTGACGATGCGAGCAATATCGCTCTCCTTCAAGACAACGCCTAGCTCGCGTTCGAGCGCTAGCGTCAACTCAACCCAACCGAGGGAATCGATGCCGAGATCGATCTGCGGACTCCAATCGAGTTGTAAACTCCGGTCAGGAAAGCGCCGCTGAAGCGACCCCCATACGGCCGCGACTTGCGGCCGGTCGAGCAAGGCACGATCTTCGCCGGAAAGAGCCGCCGCAGCGGGCGGCGCTTCGTGCCGTTGCGCAGCGGCATAAAGCGACGGCAGCAGATGACGCCGGATCTTGCCGAGTTGCGTGCGCGGCAGAGCATCGTGCGCGACGGCAAAGCCAGTCAGTCTCGCATAGCTTGGCATGCTTTGCGCTTTAGTCGCGAGCCCTTCACGAATGGCATCGCCAAGGCGCAGAGTGCCAAAGTCACGGGCGGCCGAAAAGTCGGGTACGACTAGGCCGACAAGCACACCATTTTGGCCAAGCAGGGCAATTTCACGGACCAGAGGCGCGGCGGCATAAATCGCTTCGAATTCATCGGGAAAAAGCTTCTTACCGTCGGCCAGCACGATCGTGTCGCTCTTGCGCGCTTCGATGTGGAGAAAGCCTTTGTTGTCGATTGAACCCAGATCGCCGGTCCGGAACCAGCCGTCTTCAGTAAAAGCTTCCCGCGTCTTCGTCGGATCACCGCGGTAGCCCGAAAAAACCGATGGGCCGCGCACCTCGATCTCGCCAATGCTGTCGCCGCCGGCATTGGCGATCCGCACCTCCATGCCGGGAATAGGCCGACCGGCAGATCCCAGAAGGGTTGCTCCTGGAAGATTATAAGTGAGCATTGACGATGTCTCGACAAGCCCGTAGCCCGTGAGCATCTCCCAGCCGATAGCGCCAAGCGCTTTCTCGACTTCTGCGCTGACTGGCGCACCGCCACTGACAAGCAAACGAAGTTCGGGCGCGACTTTCCGGCGTATCGATCCAAGAAGTATCCTTCCGGGCCAATGAATGCCCTGGCGCTTTGCCCAGCCTGCGACGGCAAGGAAAGTAGATATCAGCGCAGACATCGGGAATGGTTGGGATGCGATGCCACGCCGCATATTGTCAAGAAGCGCGGTATAGAGCCGTGGCACGCCGATCAGAGTGGTAACGTGCCCCTGACGCATCGCCGTGACGATCTCCGGACCGCTAATCCCGGCGGGCAATACGATACCGCAACCAAGAGCAAGCGGCGTCAGCATGCCAATCGTCAGCGGGTACGCGTGATAAAGCGGCAAAGGAAGCAGCGCGCGATCGCCGCGCCCGACCAGGCGTGCGGCGGCTATTGCGTTTACGTTGGTTAGCAAATTCGTGTGGGTCAGCGGCACTGCTTTGGGGGTGCCGGTCGTTCCCGATGTGAAAACGATCACAGCTTCGTCCGCCGCGGTAACGACTGGAAATTCGGCGCCCGGTTGGGCGAGCAGGTTTGCCCACGTTTCAGCCGTAGAGTCGTTGTTGTCGGCGTCAAGAATGATCGGTCGGCAGGACGGCGCAAGCGTGGCGAGACGTTGTCTGGCTGCCGAAGTGGTGAAAGCCAATCGGCAACCCGCGATCTTGAGCATTCTCGCCAACTCGTCATCGTTTGTCTGAAGATCGAGTGGAACAGCGGTGGCACCAGCTGCGACAATGGCCCAAAACGCGCCAATCCACCGTGGACTGTTAGGGGCGATGATCGCGACGCCGCTGCCCCGACCAATACCACGCTGCACAAGCCCATTGGCGGCCCTCGTGGAAACGCCAGCCAGCTCCGTGAACGACCAAATCTCCTCACTCCCGCCAGCATAAGCAACAATTGCCGCGAGGTTTCCTTGCGCCGCGATTTTACTGCGGAGTTCTTGCAGGGTGCGTGGGATGGCCATCAAAACTATGATCCGTTATGACGCATGGTCACTGGGGTTGGGCCCCGTGCTTCTGTCAATGATCCTCAGATCTCTGCCTGGATACGATCTTCGCCGTGACAGTGAAGCCGCCGCTCATCGCCGAAGTCCTAACGGTTAACCGAGATGCTGATTGCGCCACTTGATCAAGATCAAATCGGAAGGCCGCTCTGTAAGGCATATTATGGCGCGAGGGCACAATGCGGCATAAGCGGAACAGCAATCGCCAGCGACGCAGAGACGTCGAGTGATTCTCAAGGATGGAGTCAATCGTGACCTTTTCCACCATAATGGTTCATGTCGACTTTGAACGCTCCAACAATGCGTGCCTACCCATCGCTGTCGATCTCGCTGAGCAGTTTGGCGCCAAACTCATCGGCATTGCCGCATTCACCATGCAGGTGCCGTTCGAAGAAGATGCGATTTTATCCCAGACCGTGATCGAAGACCTGCGCTCCCAATCTGCAAAACAGATGATGGAAGCCGAGGCGCGCTTTCGCTCCGCAGCCGGGACGCGCCCGCGACATGTCGAGTGGCGATCGGCGATGGCGTGGCCGATGGGTTTCATTGCGCGCGAGGCGCGCGTCGCGGACCTCATCATTGCTGGGGCAAATCGTGACGGGCTCTTGCCGTTCGATCAACCTTGGCGTCTTGATCCCGGCGATCTCGTCATGCAAGCCGGACGGCCGGTTTTGGTCGTTCCTCCCGACGCGGGAAAGTTAAAGCTAAAATGCGCCATGATTGCTTGGAAGGACACGCGAGAGGCGCGAAGCGCCGTAAATAATGCTTTGCCGCTCCTACACAAGGTAGAGGAAGTAGTTGTGGTTGAGGTCATTGAGAATGAGTCCGATCGCACCGCCGCGCATGGTGCGCTTGACGACGTGGTGTCTTGGCTTGGCCATCATGGCATTGAAGCATCTGCTCGGGTTTTCCATTTTCCCGATGACCAACAGCCGATGAAAAAGCTTTGGCAATATGGCGCGGACTTCATTGTCGCAGGAGCCTATGGTCATGCGCGCGTGCGTGAATGGGTTTTCGGGGGTTTTACCCGCGATCTTCTGATGCGATCCCCGCAATGTGCGTTCCTGGCGCATTGAACGGGGGGGCCGGGCCTGTGAGGGCCAACCGCCGCAGGTCAAAAAGTTCCAGCTTGACCGCAAGCCCCAGTTTCTACGCGGCCTGGACGTCGAATCAGCCCCCAACATCGGATGATTTGGTTGTTCTCGGCAGTCAAAAGGCCCAGTTGTCCGACCTGTTAGCCTGACATCATCGACAGCGCCCCCGAGGTCACCGATTTTTTGCGTTATATCAATGCTGCCGGCGTGCTGCTGCCCCAAACGAATTAGGCCAATGCACACCGCGATCAATCGGACGACCAATGCCTCGGCAAGATCTGCTCCTCTTCGCGCTGCACGGAACCGACGAACTCGGATCGGCGATCGCAGCGTTGCTTGGACGACCGTTAGCCAACCACGAGGAGCGGGAATTTGAAGACGGCGAACACAAGGCGCGCCCTCTTGAGACGGTGCGCGATACCGACGTATTCGTCCTGCATAGCCTGCACGGTGGACCAGAGCTGAGTGCCGACCATAAGCTGTGCCGGCTCCTTTTCTTTGTCGGAGCACTCAAGGATGCCGGCGCCGCGCGGGTGACGGCACTGGCGCCCTATCTCTGCTACGCACGCAAAGATCGCCGGACCAAGCTCAATGACCCGGTAAGCAGTCGCTACGTGGCAAGCCTCTTCGAAGCCGTCGGCACCGATGCAATCGTCACTCTCGATGTACACAACCCCGCCGCCTTCGAGAATGCCTTTCGCTGCACGACGGTGGCGTTGACCGCAGCACCCTTGTTTATCGATTACGTCAAGGGATTTTCAAGCGAAAAACTCTGCGTCGTATCTCCGGATACCGGCGGAGCCAAGCGCGCGGATTTGCTCCACGAGGCTCTCGAAGCCGCGCTGGGAAAGCCAATCGGAAAGGGCTTCGCCGACAAGCGGCGCAGCGCCGGCGTGGTGTCAGGCGACCTGTTCGTAGGCGACGTAGCTGGCGCAACCGCGCTTATCGTCGATGACCTTATCAGCACAGGAGGCACGATCGTGCGCGCGGCGCACGCCGCGCGGAAGGCCGGAGCGACGCGCATCATAGCACTGGTAACTCATGGACTGTTCATGCCGGGGGCCGAGGCTGTTCTTGCGGACCCGGCCATCGACCGCGTTGTCATTACCGATGCCGTTCCGGCATTCCGGCTCGGTTCGGGCGACGCGCGTGCCAAGCTCGATATCCTGCCGGTGGCGCCGCTCCTGGCAGAAGCTGTCCGCCGTCTACATGCCGGCGATACGCTCGGTGATCTCCTGGTCTTTTGAGAGCTCGTTCCAGCTTGATCGCATCCATGGCGGCGAGCCGAAGATAGGAGCGGGCCAGCACAGGCCATTTTTCCGGGCTCCGAGGCGCACTTTCGAGCAAATGGGCGATGGCGAGGCGCGCCCGCAGCGTTGCTCTATGACAGCGATAGAAGGTGAAAACCTCATCCGGGTAACTGCCGTCGAGCAGGTGGGTAAAGCGCCGCTGCAAATACCTTGCCGCCCAGGGGGCACCCAGCCGCTCGCACTCGACGCATAGGAATGCGATTTCGTCGAGCGGATCGACCATGCGCAATCGCGCATTGAATTCCAGACAATCGATGATGCGGATCGGGTCGCCGAGAAAAATATGCTCAGGCCGCAGGTCACCATGCCCTTCAACAATGTGCCGGCGCCGCACACGTTCGGCCAGCAGATCGGTCCGCTTGGTGAGAAACTGCCGCTGTATGCACGCGATGTGGCGCACCATGCCGGCGGGGAGTCGGAAACGCGGGTCGAGCAGAATGCGCAGGTCGTAGGCCAAGCTCCGCTGGAATCCCGCAACGTAGGCGGTTGGCGCAATCAGTTCGGCGCTGGCATGTCGATAGAACCGAACGAGCGTACCGACGACGCGGTCGAGCTGCCAGCGCCGCAGCCAACCGTTGGCGATTGCCCGGTCGAGCATCTGGGCCTGGTCGAGACGGCTCATCACAACCAGCCAATCGACCACCTTACCCTCACCACCGATTGTGAGACCGCGTTCGGAATACGTCAGAGGGACGACATCGAGGTAAATGTTCGGGGCAAGACGACGATTGAGCTTGAGTTCGGCCCGGCATGCGGTCTCGCGGCGCTCCACTGTGGAGAAGTCGAGGTAAGGGAAACGCACCGGCTTTTTCAGCTTGTAGGCCCGCTCGCCGGCCAGAAATACCAGTGACATATGGGTTTCATGGCTCGTTACCTCGGTAACGGGCGGCCCGTAACTGCCGGCCCGCTGCAAAAATGTGATTTTTTCGTACAGCGTCGGCAGCCGCGCCGCCAGCCGTGCTTCCAGTGAGTGGTCCGCAGCCGCCATCGATAGGCTCAAAACGGGTACAGGCTAGACCCGTACCAGATTGATCGTCGCACCATTGAGCTGATCAATCACGCCTTCATGCATCGTATCCATGAATGCGCCGACGCTACTCGCCTCAGCCATGCAATCTTTGCGAACCTTGACCCAGACGTCGCCGAATGCGGCGCCGAAGGTTTGCGAATCGTCGATTTCATAGATGCCCTGGTGCAGGCGCTTGTTGGCCTTCGTGACTTCGAGCTTTACCTTCATGTCGAGCTCCCGAGAGACTGCTGCGAAAAAGCGAGGTCATCATCTATTCGGACGCGACAACGGCCTTGATTCTGATCAAACATGACCAACGCAGCGAGGAGACGTCGATCGCGGATGGCTAGTCGGCCATCGCGTCCGATCAAGGCGGTTGAAGGTACCGGAGATCGTCTAGCCGAGAACGCCGAACCGGACGGATCTGCCGTTCCGGCCGGCTCTATGTCTCCTGCACGTCGCTGGCGAGCCGAGGAAAAAATCCCGATCGAACTCCATTAGTTGATATGACGAGGCAGTTTCGTTGCGCGTCTCGTTCCGCCATGCCCAGATCCGTCATGCAGCCATTTCCGGCCCAAGATTGCGCTCCGGTTTTTCCTCCGGAATTTCCGTCATGGTGGCCTCGGTGAGCAAGAGCACGCCTGCCACCGAGACGGCGTTTTCGAGCGCGATGCGTACGACCTTCGTCGGATCGACGATGCCGGCTTCGACAAGATCGACATATTCCTTGCGCGCGGCATCGAAGCCGTAATTGCCTTTTCCTTCGAGCATGCGGGCGACCACCACCCCGCCGTCGATCGCGGAGTTTTCGGCGATCTGCCGTGTCGGTGCATCGAGCGCGCGCCGGATGATCTGCACGCCGGTCTTCTCATCGCCTTCGCACTTGGCCTCTTCCTGTGCGACCGCTTCGACACAACGCAGCAACGCAAGGCCGCCGCCGGGAACGATCCCTTCGGCGACTGCAGCCTTGGTCGCGCTAATGGCGTCGTCGAACGCCTCTTTCCTTGCTTTCATCTCCGACTCGGATGGCGCGCCGACGCGAATGACGGCGACGCCGCCTGCCAGCTTCGCCAGCCGTTCCTGCAGCTTGTCCTTGTCGTATTCGCTGGTCGTCTTTTCGATTTCTCGCCGGATCTGCTCAATGCGACCCTCGATCTGCTTGCGTTCGCCCGCCCCGCCGATGATCGTGGTGTTGTCCTTGTCGATGACGGCGCGCTTGCAACGACCGAGCTGCTCGATCTTCGCGTGCTCCAGCTTCAACCCCGCTTCCTCAGCAATGACCTGGCCGCCGGTTAACACTGACATATCCTGCAACATGGCCTTGCGGCGATCGCCAAAGCCGGGCGCTTTGACGGCGCAGCTCTTCAACGCGCCGCGGATCTGATTGACGATGAGGGTGGCGAGCGCCTCGCCTTCGACGTCTTCGGCCACGACGAGCAGCGGCCTTCCGGCCTTCGCAACCTGTTCAAGAAGCGGGACCATGTCGTTCAGAGAACTTATCCGGCGATCCGACAACAAGATCAGGCAATCCTCCATCACCGCTTCCATCTTGTCGGGGTTGGTTACGAAATAGGGGGAGAGAAATCCGCGGTCGAACTGCATTCCCTCCACCACTTCAAGTGCGGTCTCTGTCGTCTTCGCTTCTTCGACGGTGATCACACCCTCGCTGCCGACCTTTTCCATGGCATCGGCCACGAGTTCGCCAATCGCAGGATCGTTATGCGCAGAGATGGTGCCGACTTGCGCCTTTTCCTTTCGCGTCTTTACCGGCTGGGACAGCGCGCGCAACGCCTCCACAGCGCGCCTGGTCGCGCGATCCAAGCCGCGCTTGATGTCGATCGCGCTCGCACCGGCGACCACATTGCGTACGCCGTCCGCAAAGATTGCCTGCGCCAGAATCGTCGAGGTACTGGTGCCGTCGCCGACCATATCGCCGGTCTTTTCGGCGGCCTGACGCAGCATCCGTGCACCCAAGTTCTCCTCCGCATCCTTAAGGTCGAACTCCTTGGCAATCGTGACGCCGTCATTGCAGACGATCGGCACTCCCCACTTTCTCTCGATCAGTACGGATTTCGATCTGGGACCGAGGGTAACGCGAACCGCGTCTGCGAGCTGAGTGGCGCCGCGCAAGATTTTTTCGCGCGCGGCCGAGCGGAACAGGACTTGTTTGTGGGGCATTGGATCACCTCTTAATGGCAGAGCCGTACGATACGCATTCCGGCGCGGGCGATCGGCGACACCGCTCGGCGGATAGCCGCGAACGGCGTGGACGTCGCCGTCGTTGCCGGGCCCGCAGGGCTACCCGTTCGACATCGGCGATCGTGGAACGCACAGAAGCGTAAAACATACGGCGGCCGTCGATATCATCAACCAGCCGCGGCAACTCAACCACGTTTCCGGCAACATGCCGCCGATATCTGTGCGAGTGTGCTCCATTAGTTTTCTCCTTGCGCTTTCAAGCATCGGCGCGCGTGGGGTGAGGGCCTGCGAAACGGCATCGTCAAGAAAGTTTGCTCTCGTAGAGCCCCTTTGTGAGCTGGTCGTGCAGGTCGGCATTTTCCATGATGGCGGCGGACACGGTCTCGTCCCCGAGCGATTCGGCCTCGGCAAGTCCGCGATGCCATTGCTTAGCCCCTAGGCCGCCTTGCCCGATACGCATCAAGGCGTAGAGCTCTTGCCGGGCCAATGGCGAAAGCGAAGCAACAGCCTCTCGAAGCGCCTCGGCCTGAGGGGCGTTAACCGCAAGCGTCTCAAATCCGAGTTCGGCGATCGGATTGTGCGCGCCGCGTGCGGGTATCACGCCGCCCAAGTTCGCTTCGGGCACATTGCCAAGTATCGAATCCCGCTGCGCACGCGCCGCGCTGACTAGAAGCGCAATGAAGTGGACCTGCGCTACGCTTAATTCCTTAAGCATCTGGATTTTTCCTGCGTCGGCGTCGGATGGCGCAATGCTTATGGCATGGCGGCGTGGGCGCATTGACGTAGGTCAAGAGCATAGCGAGGCGGCTCCATTATCGTGTTGTAATAAGCCCTTTACGGATTGATATGAGTCAAAGACACCTGCCTCTGGGTTTTGGAAAGTTGCAGGCCTTGATCGGTCAGCCGAAGCCAAACTGATTTGGGAGTCATCAATGCAAACCGAACTGGAGATCGAGTTTCAAGGCATCACGGCGAGCCCACAAATCGAGGATGCCATTACCAAGCACGTGGCCGACCTTGAGCAACGCTGGGGCCGTATCACCGCATGCCGTGTCGTACTGAAAGCTCCGAGCCAGCACCATCGGCAAGGCGGATTATACGAATTCCATATCCGGCTGGCTCTTCCCGACGGCCGCGAAGTAAACGTCCAGAGGACGCCGACCGCGGACAAGCGTCACGCCGATCTGACATTTGCAATCGACGACGCGTTCAAACATGCGCGGCGGCAGCTTCAGGACCAGGTTCGCCGCACGCAGGGTCAGGTCAAACACCATGAGGCCGAGCCAATCGGAACCGTCGTGCAGCTTGATCCATCCGGCGAGTTCGGATTTCTCGAAGCGGCCGACGGCCAGGAAATATACTTTCATCGCAATAGCGTCCTTAACGACGGATTTGCGCACCTGGACGTCGGAACGCGGGTGACCTTCGCCGGGGAAATGGGAGAAAAAGGGCCGCAAGCGACGACAGTGCGGCTTCTCGGCAAACACGGGCTCCGGGCGTGATCGATGCCGCGGCCTGACGGACCGCGCTGCGAGCGTTTTTCACGCAGCGCTTTGCCGGGAGCCTGATCGATCGCGCCCCCCTGACTGTTCGAGCAGCCTGATCACTTCTTCGTCAGAGACCTGGTTGAAATCCCCGTAATAAAAGCCAATTGCTCCAAAGCGTTCATAGTCTTCGAGGCAGATGACTTCATCGGCGTCCCGCCGTAACGCGGCAATAGTCTCCGTTGGTGCGACCGGCACCGCCAGAACGAGCTTTTTCGGTTTACGCATGCGTGTCGCCTGCAGGGCAGCGCGGGTGGTCGCCCCGGTGGCGATACCGTCATCGACCACAATCGCGGTGCGGCCTGTCACATCGATGCGCTCGCGTTTGCCCAGATAACGGCAACGACGACGCTCGATCTCGGCAAGTTCGCTCGCACACACGGCTTTGAAGTCGGCATCCTTGACGCCCGCCATCAGGATCACATCGTCGTTGCGAACTATGAGCGGAGCAGTGCCATCGACGACGGCGCCCATCGCCAGTTCCGGATTGAACGGTACCCCGATCTTGCGGACGAGGATCAAATCGAGCGGCGCATCAAGCGCGGTCGCGACCTCGGCACCGACGGGGACGCCGCCCCGCGGTAAGGCGAGGATTACCGGCTTTTTATTCCGGTACCTTTCAAGCGCCTTCGCCAACTGCCGCCCAGCATCAGTGCGATCTTTGAATGGCATGACGCTTCGTTTCCGGATTGACTAAAAAAAGCCTGCTCCCGTTTCATGCCGACTCCATTGACTTAAATCAACGGATATCCCCCAAGAACTCGCGCGTTTGGTTGTTCTGGCGCGGCGGAACGCCACCGGTGGGCCCAGCGCACATTGACCTATCTCAATTGGTGTGAGGGCTGGGCGATTTTCCGGTCGCAGAAGCTTGCCTTGCTGATTTGCGGCAAATCAATGTTGGACATCGCCGCGCTTGCCAATGTGCGAATGTCGTTTATGGGCGGAGCATCGTATGGCTATGGAACCGGATGCGCGCAAACGTCAGGTTATCATCTGGTACGTGGTCGCCGCCATGTTCGGCGTTCTGCTGTTTCAGCAGTTCTGGTCAAGCTACTCGGTGGTCGAGACGATCTCCTACACCCAATTCGAGACGTTACTCGACCAGAACAAGGTTGCCGATGTTACCGTCGGCACCGATTCCATTCAGGGCACGCTGAAGGCGCCGTTGCCGGATGGCAAGACCCAATTCTATGCCGTCCGCGTCGATCCGCAAATTTTCGACAAACTCGCCGCCCATCAGGTCGTGGTGAATGGCGCTGCGAACAGCGGTGTGGTCCAGGTCATTCTGTCCTGGGTCGTCCCAGTCGTCATCTTCTATCTGGTTTGGATGTTCTTGTTTCGCCGCCTCGCCGATAAGCAAGGGTTTGGCGGGCTGATGACGGTGGGTAAGTCGCGCGCCAAAGTCTATGTCGAGACCGATACGAAGGTGACGTTCAAGGACGTTGCCGGCGTCGATGAAGCGAAATTTGAATTGCAGGAGCTGGTCGCTTTTTTGCGCGACCCGAGATCTTTTGGCAGGTTGGGCGCGCGGGTGCCGAAGGGGGTCCTGCTGGTCGGACCTCCGGGAACCGGCAAGACATTGTTGGCAAAAGCGGTCGCCGGCGAGGCTGGGGTACCGTTCTTTTCCATTTCTGGCTCCGAGTTTGTCGAGATGTTTGTCGGTGTCGGCGCTGCGCGGGTACGCGACCTGTTCGAGCAGGCGCGCAAGGCCGCGCCCTGCATCATTTTCATCGACGAGCTCGACGCGCTGGGCAGAAGCCGTGTCGCCGGCCCCTTCGGCGGCGGCATGGACGAGAAGGAGCAGACGCTCAATCAGCTCCTCGCTGAGTTGGACGGCTTCGACCCGAGCGGCGGCGTCATTCTTTTGGCCGCGACCAATCGGCCGGAAATTCTCGACCCGGCGTTGTTGCGAGCTGGGCGGTTCGACCGCCAGGTTCTGGTCGATCGCCCCGACCGCAAGGGCCGGCTTGAGATTCTAAGAGTTCATGGCAGCAAGGTGCAGCTTGCGCCAAATCTCGATCTTGACGCGATCGCCGGAATGACGACCGGCTTTACCGGGGCCGATATCGCCAACCTGGTGAACGAAGCCGCCATCGTCGCCACAAGGCGCAACGGTGCTTCGGTCGGCACCGCCGACTTCACCGAAGCGATCGAACGCATCGTTGCCGGTTTGGAGAAAAAGAGCCGGGTGCTCAACGAGGATGAGCGGCGCCGTGTCGCCTATCATGAAATGGGCCACGCGCTGGTGGCGGCGACGCTGCCCGGCATCGATCCGGTGCATAAGGTCTCCATTATTCCGCGCGGAGTCGGTGCGCTCGGTTACACCATCCAGCGTCCGACCGAGGATCGCTTCCTGCTCGGTAAGGCGAATCTGGAGAATCGCATTGCCGTGCTCATGGGCGGCCGCGCGTCCGAGCAGCTGGTGTTTGACGGTGACATATCCACCGGCGCGGCCGACGATCTCCAGCGCGCCACGGAAATAGCTCTTGAAATGGTCACCCGTTATGGAATGGACGAGAAGGTAGGTCAGCGCACCTATGCGCCGGAGCCGCAGCCCTTCATGCCTGCGCCGATGTCCAGTCATGTCCAGGCAGCTGAAATTACCACCCGCGAGATTGACGTTGCGGTACGCGACCTGTTGGCCAAGGCGTTCGACCGCGCACGCGAGATTCTACAGAAGCAGCGAGGCGATCTAGATGCGGGAGCAGAATTGTTGCTCAAGCGCGAAACCCTGACCGCCGACGATTTTCCGCCCATCCGCTCTCCGCGTCCCCCGACGGGGCCGCGTTTGACCGTTGTGCCGTCGGCAAGTTGAGCGGCGGATGAACCATGACTCAGCACAGGCCGCCCCTTTCGGAGCAAACACCGACGCCGGACGTGACCGAGAAAATCGATCGTTTTTTGGCGACCGAGCGCCCCGACTTGCCGTGCGTGGTCGTCGACCTCGACGTCGTGCGCGCCAAGTACGCAGCGCTCCGCACCCTGTTTCCCGACGCGACGCTCTATTACGCGGTCAAAGCAAACCCCGCGGCTAGCGTGCTGACCACTTTGGATTTACTCGGCGCCAAATTCGACCTCGCCAGCGAAGGCGAGATTGACCGGTGCCGCGGATTGGGTATTGCGGCAGAACGTTTTTCCTTCGGAAACACGATCAAGCGGGAGAGCGAAATCGCCCGCGCCTACAAGAATGGTGTCGATCGCTTCGC
>Ga0265313_10002574_pt1 | contig 15464 bp, 14 predicted proteins | sample 4123metaG_FD_203122 | JGI IMG/M metagenome (GOLD analysis project Ga0265313, IMG submission 203122) | Rhizosphere microbial communities from Carex aquatilis grown in University of Washington, Seatle, WA, United States - 4-1-23 metaG | ecosystem: Host-associated > Plants > Roots > Rhizosphere >...
ATGGACAGCGCCAGCGGCAGGGCGCGGGCGAAGGCCGACAGCCGCATCTCCATGCCGATGATGAACAGCAGCATCAGCACGCCCAGCTCCGCCAGGGTTTCGATGGCGCCGTCGGGCTGGATCAGCCCCAGGCCGGAGGGCCCCAGCCCGACCCCGACCAGGATGAAGCCGGCGGCGGCGGGCATCCGCAGCCGATTCATGGTCAGGCCCAGGGCGACGGCGGCGGCCAGCAGCAGCGCCAGGGCGGTGAGGTTTTGCTCGTGCATGGAGATTACTGTAGCCTAAACGGGAGCATCGGCCAGCAAAAGTGCGGCGGCGGCTCGGAGACACAATGACGGCCGCGGTTTTGCGTCCGGCCGTGCGACCCAGAAAATGACAGAACCCAAGGCCCAAACGGACGAGAAGCGCACGCTCATCCTCACCGGCGCCAGCAGAGGCATCGGCCACGCCACGGTGAAACGTTTTTCCAGCGCCGGCTGGCGGGTGATCACCTGCTCGCGCCATGCCTTTCCGGAGAACTGCCCCTGGGCGGCGGGGCCTGAGGATCACATCCAGGTGGATCTGGCCGATCCCGCCGACACGGCGCGCGCCGTGGCCGAGATGCGCGAGCGGCTGACCGGCGGCAAGCTGCATGCCTTGGTCAACAACGCCGCCATCAGCCCGAAAGACGAGGGCGGGGTGCGCCTCGATGTGCTGAACTCCCCGGCGGAATTGTGGCGCCGGGTCTTCGAGGTCAATTTCTTCTCCACCATCTGGCTGGCCCAGGGGCTGAAGCAGCCGCTCGCCCGCGCGCAGGGCGCCATCGTCAACGTCACTTCCATCGCCGGTTTCCGCGTCCATCCCTTCGCGGGGGCGGCCTATGCCACCTCCAAGGCGGCGCTGGCGGCGCTGACCCGCGAACTGGCCGCCGATTTCGGACCGGCGGGCGTGCGGGTCAACGCCATCGCGCCGGGCGAGATCGACACCGCGATCCTGTCGCCCGGCACCGAAAAGATCGTGGAGCAGATTCCCCTGCGCCGCCTGGGCCAGCCCGAAGAAGTCGCCAAGGCGATCTATTATCTTTGTACCGAGCAGTCGTCCTATGTCACCGGCGCGGAGATCGCGGTGAACGGCGGCCAGCACGTCTAGAGCGCGGCGCTGTCACGGAACTGAAATATCGCCCCGTTAACACTAGGTAATGCACAACACCAGCACCGTGCTCGAAGGCTGCGCCGGCCTGGTGTTCGGCTTCCATTTTCATGGGCAGGCCGCGCATGCGGTGGGCGATGAGACGCTCGCCCATGCCTGCGAAGCGCCGCATGACTGGCTGTGGCTGCACCTGGCGCTGTCCGACCACCGCGCCCGCCGCTTCCTCGAGACGCTGGAGGCCGCGCCGCCCGCGGCCCGCGCCCTGCTGCTCTCGGCCGAGGACCGCGTCCAGCTTCATCTCACCGATGACGGCGCCTATGGCATCCTGCCCGACATCGAGCGCGACTTCGCCGATCATTCCCTAGGCTCGGGCCGCTTCGGCTTCTGGCTCGACCGCGGCCATCTGATCACCGCCCGCCGCCATCCGCTGCGCGCCGCCGAGCATCTGCGCGGCGAAGTCGAGGCGGGCCGGGTGCCGCAGAGCCCGGCCGCCGCCCTGGCCCGCCTGCCGGAGCATTTCGCCGCCCTGGTCGAGGCGCGGCTGCTGGCGCTGGGCGCGGAGCTGGGCCGCATCGAGGACGAGGTGTTGGCCGAGCGTTTCACCGACAACCGCAAGCTGGGGGCGCTGCGCCGCGAAATCTCGCGCTATGCGCGCGAATTCTCCGGCCTGCGCAGCGCCATCCACCGCGCGATGCATGGCCGTGGCACAGGCCAGTCCTCCCCCGTGGCGCGCAGCGCCCATACGGGGGAGGTGGCCGTAGCAGCGCTTGCGATGCGAAGGCCGGAGGGGGCCATGCAAAGTCCCTTGCTGGAGCATCTGCCGCCGCTGATGCAGGACGTGGAGGATTTCGACCGCGACGCGGCGGGCCTCACCGACCGCGCCCGGCTGATCTATGAGGAGATCGAGACCCGCATCGGCTCGGCGACCAACCGGAGTCTCGCGGCGCTCACCGTGGTCTCGACTCTGCTGCTGCCGCCCACCCTGGTGGCGGGCTGGTTCGGCATGAACGTGCCCGGCCTGCCCTGGAGCCAGGACAAGGACGGCTTCTGGATCGTGGTGGCGTTTTGCGCGCTGCTGATCGTTTTCAGCTATGCGATCCTGCGGCGGTTCAGGATATTGCCATGAATTCGGGCCATCCGCGCAATAGCGCGATTTTGTGGCTGGCGGACAGTCAGACTTACTTGATGTAGGAGCGCAGGACCTCCACCAATTCGTCCGCCGCCTCGATTTCCTCACGGGCCGGTTTGCGATTGGCTTCCATCATGTGCATCTGGATGTGGTCTTCCACCACCTCCGCCATCATGCCGTTCAGGGCGCCGCGCGCCGCCGTCAGCAGGCGCATCACCTGGGTGCAGCTTTCCTCGGATTCCAGCGCCCGCTCAACCGCATCCACCTGGCCGCGCACGCGACGTATGCGATTGAGCAACTTCTGCTTTTCATGAATGGCGTGCGTCATCGTGACCGCTCCCACATACCCCGGGGGGTACTTGCCCGCCCGATACCCAGGGGGGTATATAGCGCACGCCTGATCCTTCGGGTAGCTCTGATTTTCCCGGCGAATTGCGGGAGGGCCGTGCGCATGTATGACAAAACAGACGCAAAGAACCTCATCCTCGCGCGATGGCGGGCGCTGCCGGCAGATCAGCGCACGGAGCAGAATGCCGCCGCCTTCGCCCTGCAGGCGGCCAGGGATTTTCCCTTCGACAGCGCCAGCGCGCATGCCGTCATTCGATTGTGGCTGATACAGGAACTGGGCTGACCGCCTGCCCACGTCGCCGACAGACCGAAAATGCCCTCGCTTTATTCATCGCCGAGAATTTGCCATGACGAGAATCCGCGCCATCACCACATCCGTGCTGCTCCTCGCCACTGTCGGCACGGCAATGGGGGATGAACGCTGGTCGCTGCATGGGCAGATGACCTTCGTCGATCAATACCATCCCGCTTTCAAGTCCGCCTATCGCGGCGCCAACAGTCTGGACCCCGGCAGCAGGGGCAATGAAACCTTCGATCTGACCCTGTTTGCCGGCCTCAGGCTTTGGGATGGCGGCGAGGTCTTTGCCAATCCGGAAATCGACCAGGGCTTCGGGCTCAGCAACACGCTGGGGGTAGCCGGCTATCCCAGCGGCGAAGCATACAAGGTGGGCAAGGCTGTGCCCTATTTCCGTTTGCAACGATTGTTCCTGCGCCAGACATTCGATCTGGGCGGCGCGATGGAAGCGGTCGCAGACGCCGCCAACCAGATGGACGGTTCGCGCAGCGCCGACACATTGGTTCTCACGGCGGGTAAAATCTCTCCCACCGATATTTTTGACGTCAACAAATATGCCCATGATCCCAAAAGCGACTTCCTCAACTGGTCGCTGATTGATGCCGGGGCTTTCGATTATGCAGCCGACGCCTGGGGCTATTCATACGGTGTCACGGCGGAATGGACGCAGAACTGGTGGACTCTGCGCACGGGCCTGTTCAACCTGTCACGCGTACCGAACACGACGGAGCTTGAACGCGATTTCAGCCAGTTTGAACTGGTGACGGAACTGGAAATGCGGCACACGCTGTTTGGCCAGCCCGGCACGGTGAAGCTGCTGGGATTCGTCAATCGCGGCAACTTCGGCGGCTATCTGGACGCGGTGCGGCTCGCGCAGGCAACGCAGACGGTGCCGGACACCAGTTTGGTGCGCCGCTATACGTCACGTCCGGGTCTGTCCATGAATATTGAACAGCAGCTCGGCGAGAATCTCGGCGGTTTTGCGCGGATAAGCCTGAACGATGGCAGCAAGGAGGCGGATGAGTTCACCGAGATCAACCGTTCCTTTGCCATAGGCCTGTCGCTGAAAGGGACGGATTGGGGACGACCGGATGACGCCTGGGGTCTTGGCGCCGTGGTCAATGCCCTGTCGAAACCCGCTCGCGTCTACTTCGCGGCGGGCGGGATGGGTATCCTGATCGGCGACGGACAATTGCCGCGCTATGGCACCGAGAACATCGCCGAAACCTATTACAGTCTTGCCCTGCGCGATGGCGTGGCTGCGAGCCTGGATTACCAGTTGGTCGTCAACCCCGCCTATAGCCGCGACCGCGGACCGGTTTCGGCGATGGGAATTCGGTTGCACGGTCAATTCTGATGCCTGAGATTGCTCGGGCCTCTTGACGGGCGACCTTCAAGTTTTATTGTCAGACAAATCCAGAATAACGCCGGGCGCAAAGTCCGCGAGGGGTGAGGAACATGGGCCATAGCCGCAATCGCAATCTCGTCATCCTGTCCGTGCCGCTGTTGCTGGCCGGCGCCTTGATCGCCTGGGCGCAGACCGCGCCCGCCACCCAGGCCCGCCCCAAGGGCCCGTGCGACATCTATGCCGCGGCGAAGACGCCCTGCACCGCCGCCCACAGCACCACCCGCGCCCTGTTCGCCGCCTATAACGGCCCGCTCTACCAGGTGATGCGCCAGTCCGACGGCAGGAAGCTCAATATCGGTGTCGTGAAAGCCAGCGCCACCGACGCGGGCGGTTACGCCGACGCCGCGGCGCAGGACCGTTTCTGCGCCGACACCATCTGCTGGATCACCACCATCTATGACCAGTCCGGCCATCGCAACGAACTGACCCAGGCGCCGCGCGGCGCTTTCAGCGGCCCGGCGATGGGCGGCTTCAACAACATTCCCGTCGCCGACATGGCCCCGGCCAGCCTGAACGGCCACAAGGTCTATGGCGTCTTCATCGAGCCGGGCATGGGCCTGCGCCAGGACGACGCCAAGGGCACCGCCGTCGACGACCAGGCCGAGGGCCAGTATTGGGTGATCAACGGCCACCATTTCAACAATGGCTGCTGCTTCGATTACGGCAATGCCGAGATCGACTCCAAGGATGACGGCAACGGCACCATGGAGACCGCCTATTATGGCGACGCCACCGCCTGGTATCACGGCACGCTGCCCGGTCCCTGGCCGATGACCGACCAGGAGAACAATCTGGTCGGCTGCGTCAATCCCGATCCCGCCGACAAGCTCTGCAAGACCCTGCCTCAGATCACCTGGCGCTTCGTCACCGCCATGGCCAAGGGCGAGCCGCATCACTGGACTTCGCTGAGCGGCGACGCGCGCGGCGGCCCGCTGCAGGTGATCTATGACGGCGGCCGCGTCAGCAACACCTATGACCCGATGCGCAAGCAGGGCGCGATCCTCCTGGGCAATGGCGGCGACAATTCCGTCGGCTCGCAGGGCACCTTCTATGAAGGTGCGATGACAAAGGGCGGCACCTTCCCCAGCAACGCCACCGACCAGGCGGTGCAGGCCAATGTCGTGGCGGCGAAATACGATGTCGCGGCGCTGCGCTTCGCCAATCCGTCAGGCCTGCGGTCCTTCGCGCCGGGATCGGCGCAGGATGTGATGCTGACCTACACCAATGTCAGCGGCGCGGCGGTCAGCGGCGTCGCCTTCAGCCTGTCGCTGCCCAGGGGCTGGACCGCCACCGCGCTGCCGGCCAGCTATACCGCGTCCGCGCCGGTGGCGCCGGGCGCCAGCGTCAGCCAGAGCTTCCATGTCACCTCCGGCGCGGAGGTCTTCACCGGCGATCTGGTGGGCAACGTCTCTTTCACCGCCGGCGGCAGCAAGCACAGCGAGCGCACCATCGAGAAGGTGCGCAATCTCGCTGCCGTGAAGATCAACGAATTCCGTATCGGCGACGGGCCGGGCAATGTCAGCAACAGCTTCATCGAACTCACCAACGCCGGCGACAAGGACGCCGATATTTCCGGCTGGACCCTGACCCAGCATGCGGCGCAGCAGGCGATTTTCTCCAGCGTGAAAATCCCCGCCGGGACCCGGCTGGCGCCCAAGGGCTTCTATGTCCTGGGCCTTTCCAACTCCGGCCTGGCCGCGCCGGCGAAGGCAGGTGAAAACGTGATTTATGTCCGCAGCACCCTGGGCATGAAGGCGGGCGACACATTGACGATTGACGGCGAAAGCCGCCGCATCACCGCTGTCGGCAGCGCCGCCTCTGCGGCCACCACCGTCTGGCAGCCGCTGCCCGACGGGCCGATCCTCACCATCCCCAAGGGCGCAACCAATGTGCCGGTCGCCAGCATCGAAGGCTTTGCCGCCGGGCAGAAGATCGCGCTGGGCCATGGCGCGACCTATCCCGCCGTCTCGCGCGGCGCCGAGCAGCTTGAGGTCGCCACCGTCACCGCTGTCGGCAAGCCCGGCGCGGAAATCTTCCTGGGCGCGGACGCCGCCAGGGGCGCCACCAACATCTCGGTCACATCCACCGCCAGCATTTCGGCGGGCGACAGGATCAGGCTCGACATCGCCAGCATGGGCCATGGCGTCGAAACCGTCACCGTGAAACGCGTCGGCACCGCCGCCAACTGGCTGGCGCTCACCGCCGACGTCAAGGCGGGCGCGTCACGCATCACGGTGCGGCCGGGCACCGGCGTCTTCAACGGCCAGGCCGCCAATGGCGGCGCCGGTGTGGCCGGGCTTGCCGCCGGCCAGAAGCTGATCATCGGCATGCCCGGGCAGCTGGAAACCGTCACCATCGCCGCCGTCAGCGGCGCCAGCGTGGACATTCGCCCGGCGCTGAGCCGCGATCACCTGAACTCCGATCCGGTGGTCGAGCCGGGCAGCGGTCTCGATCTGGCCGCGCCGCTGAAATTCGCCCATGCCGGCAACCTGCCGGTGGCGGTGCGCGGCAGCGGCATCGGCTTCACGCCGGCTTCGGCCTTCGCCCATTCCAGCAACGAGCCGGTGATCGCGCTGGGCACGGGCATCACGCTCGACCGCCCGCTTGCCGCGGCGCATGCCGCTGACGCCGTGGTGCATGACGCCGCCGTGACGATGGCGGGCTATCAGGGCACGCCCAACCAGTGGTTCGGCGGCCCGGCGCTGTCCACCCTGGCCGGGGCGATGATCCTGCGCGATGCCGCCGGCCATGTCGCCGACAGCCTGAACTATGGCCTCTTGGTCGATCCCTGGGCCGCGGAAGGCTATCAGGGCGCTTCGGGCCTGGGCGAGGGCGGTTGCCGCGTGGCGCCGCCCGGCGTTGGCCGCGGCGGCCGTGGCGCCGCGCCTGTCGTCACCGACAGCAGCGCCATGCGCCTGCCCGATGGCCAGGACCGCGACAGCAACTGCACCGACTTCGTGACGCAGACCGCCACCGTGCTGCCGGAAGGCGCCGCGGCCGGTGCGAGCAACATCAAGGTCGCGGGCGTGACGGGCCTGGCCGCCAACCTGACCGTGACGGTGGACTCCGGCGCCAATGCCGAAAGCGCCGTCATCGCCCAGGTCGGTACGGCGGGCGCGGCGCGTTCGGGCGCCGCCGTCACGGCGGGCGCGACCGCGATCCCGCTCGCCGGTTTTGGCGGCGCCCCGGCCTTCACTGTCGGCCAGGCCATCATGATCGACAGCGAAACCGCCAGCGTCGCCGCCATCAGCGGCGGACGGGGCGGCGTCACCGTCACCCTCGCCGCGCCCCTGACCGCCGCCCATGCGGCCGGGGCGCTGGTTTCCGGCACCGGCGTCACGCTGCGCGCGCCGCTGGCCAAGGCCCATGCCGCCGGGGCCCAGGTCGCCGCCGATCTGCCGACACCGGGTGCGCCCAACAAGCGGACCGTGGCCGGGCGCGGTCCGTAGCGGCCACTGTACCAGTATGAGGCAACAGCCTTGGCGTCCTCACGGCCGCCCGGGCGTTCGCCGGGGCGAACCTGCGCTGGAGGTTCGTCTTAACCCGGCTCACACCATGAAATCTCGCCTGATCAGGCAGGGCCGGATTTGCCGCGCCTGAGGCATCTGCCCGCCGGTTAGCCCTTCCATAACCCCGATACCGCTATGTTTTCCCGCAATAAACGGGGTGGGTGTGAGGAAGCTTCGATCCGTCAGTGTGATCCTGTCCGTCTGCACCGGGTTGCTGGTGCTGATGGTGGTCGTGCTGTTCGCCGCCGCCGCCCGGCAGCATTACGACGCCCGCAATCTGGCCACCGACCGGCTCTCGGTCGCCACCATCGCCCAGCAATTCGTCCAGGCCGATGAATATCTGCGCGACGAGCGCGGCGTGGTGGGCGCGGTGCGCCGCCCCGGCACCCCCGCCAGCGCCGCCGACATGCTGCAGCTCGCCGCCATGCATGCGCGCAGCGAGGCGGGACTGGCGGCGATCGGCCTTGTACTCAAGACCGAACGCGCCGCCCCGGCCTTGAAGGATCGCCCGGCCCTGGAGGCGGACCAGGCCCGCTACCGCGCCGCCAATGCGGCGATGGTGGCGGCGATGCGCCTGCCCGCCGCGCAGCGCCCGGAGGCGGCGATAGCGGAATGGAATCTGGCGGCCAACGCCCTGATCACCCGGATCGAAAACGAGGTCGTCAGCCTGTCGCTGCAATTGTCGGGCATCGATCCCTACATGGACGAGATGATGAAGGCCGGCAACATCGCCCAGGTGGTGCGCTACCAGGCCGGCCTTGACCGCGCCATGCTGGCCGACGCCATCGGCCTGGGCACGGCGCTGGTGGAAAAGGACCGCATCGGCTTCGCGGAAGCGAAAGTGGCCATCGCCTCGCCCTGGAGCGTCATCCAGGGCAGCGCCCGCAACCCCACCTTCCCCGGGCCGCTGCGCCGGGCGGTGGACCAGGCGCAGAAAGTCTATTTCACCGATCTGGAAGCGGAGCGCGAGGACCTGATCGCGCAGTTGAACCGGGGCCGGCGCCCCGCCTTGTCGTCGGCCGACTGGATCCGGCGCACCAATGTCGGCCTCACCAGTATCACCAATGTCTCGCGCACCGCCTTCGAGCTGGCCAAGGCCCATATGCGGCGGCAGGCCGAGCAGGCGCAGCGCCGCTTCATCGCCGCCTGGGTTTTCATCGCCGCCGCCCTGGCCGTCGCCGCCATGGCCTTCCTCTTCATTTTCCGCCGCGTGATCAGGCCGCTGCGCATTCTCACCGGCGCGATGGAGGCGGTGATCGCCGGCGACATGCAGCGCGTCATCCCGATGCAGAACCGCAAGGACGAGTTCGGCCAGTTCGCCCGCACCATCAATCTGTTCCGCGACGCCACGCTGGAGCGCGAACGGCTGAAATCCGAATTGCTGGTCAATCTCGGCGCCAAGGAGGCGGCGGAGGCGGCCAGCCGGGTCAAGTCCGAATTCCTCGCAAACATGAGCCATGAGCTGCGCACGCCGCTCAACGCCATCATCGGCTTCTCCGACACGATGCGCATGGCCCTGTTCGGCCCGCTGGGCGGCAAGTATGAGGAATATGCCGTGCTGATCCATGAATCCGGCCAGCATCTGCTCAGCCTGATCACCGACATTCTCGACATGTCGAAGATCGAGGCCGGCAAGTTCGTCCTCGACCCGCAGAAGGTGGAGCTGAAGGAGGCGGTGAATTACTGCCTGGAGCTGATCCGCCGCCGCGCCGCCGAGACCGGCGTGCGTCTCAACGCCTTCGTGCCGGGCAATTTGCCGGTGCTGGTCGCCGATCCCCGCTCGGTGAAGCAGATCCTGCTCAACCTGCTGTCCAATGCGGTGAAGTTCACGCCGTCCGGCGGCGAGGTCACGCTGCGGGCCCAGGCCGTGGGCGGCATGCTGCAGATCGTGGTGCGCGACAACGGCATCGGCATTCCCGGCAAGGCGCTGGCGCGGCTGGGCAGCGCCTTCGAGCAGGCCGACAATGATCCGATGCGGGCGCGCGAAGGCACCGGGCTGGGCCTGGCGCTGGTCAAGTCGCTGGCCGAGCAGCATGGCGGCCGCATGCGGATCGACAGCCGCGAAAGCGTCGGCACCACGGTGACGGTGGAAATCCCCTTCACCTGCGCCCGGCGCGCGGCGGCCTAGGCCCGCAGCGCTGGCAGGCGCGCCGCCACGGCGGCGAAGACGCCATCCCAGTCGCCCGCCGCGGTCTGACGGAACAGCCGCGCGCCGGGATACCAGGGGCTGTCCTGCCGTTCCAGCAGCCAGCGCCATTCCGGCGTCTTGCGCAGCGCGATCCACACCGGTCTTGCCATCGTGCCCGCAAGATGGGCGATGGCGGTGTCGCTGCTGATCACCAGGTCGAGCGAAGCCATCGCCGCCGCGGCGTCGACAAACGCATCGGGCCCGGCATCGAACTCCGCCCCCAGCCGCTCCACCGTCATGCCGGGCGGCAGCGTCTCCAGCTGCTCGGCCCCGTCGCCCCGCTGCAGGCTGATCAGCCGCACGCCCTCCAGCGCCGCGATCCCGGCAAGCCGGGCGACAGGAAAGGAACGGCCGATATCGGCGCTGTTGCGCGCGCCCTGCCAGGCGATGCCGATCCTGAAGCCCTGTGTGCCGATCCGTTCCCGCCAGCGTTCGGCGCGCGCCGGATCGGGCGCCAGCGCCGGCGGCGGCGGAATGGTTTCCACCCGCGTGCCCAGCGCCAGCGGCAGGCTGGCCAGCGGCGCATGGAAATCGAATTGCGCCGGCTCGCCGGTGATGATCTCGGCCTTCAGGGCAAAGCCCCGGAACAGCGCCTGGAGTTTTTCCGGCACCGCCAGGATCACTTTCGCGCCCATCGCTGCCAGCGGCGCCACGAAGCGGCTGAACATCAGCACATCGCCCAGGCCCTGCTCGTGATAAAGGAACAGGGTCTTGCCGGCGATGGGCTCGCGCCCCAGCCAGGAGGGTTGCGGATAGGGGCGCAGGCCCGAGGGCGGCGTCAGCCGCTTGCGCGCTTCATAGAGCGGCAAGCCGCCGGCGAAATCGCCCTGCAGCAGCAGCACCATCGCCTTGCTGTAGGCGGCCTCGGCATAGCTGGGCGCCAGCGCCAGCGCCGCATCGAAGCTGGCCAGGGCTTCGCTCAGCCGGCCCAGGTCGGTCAGCGCGATGCCCTTGTGGCAGAGCGCCTGGAACGAGTCCGGGCGGAATTTCAGCGCCGTCTCGCAATCGGCGAGCGACCTGGCGGCGGCGCCCAGCTCGCGCTGCGCCTTGGCGCGGCCGAGCAGAGCCTCGGCCATCTGCGGCCGCAGCTTCAGCGCCTGCTCGAAACGCGTCAGCGCCTCCGCGGCGCGGCCCAGCGCGATCAGCGTATTGCCCAGGTTGACCAGAAGTTCGGGCATGGGCGGCGCCAGCGACAGCGCCTTTTCAAAGCAGGCCAGCGCCTTGCCCTGTTCGCCGGCGGCGGCCTCCATCATGCCCAGGTTGGACCAGGCGGGGGCGAAGCCGGCATTGAGCGCAATCGCCCCCTGCAGCGCGGTGACGGCGGCGGCAATCTGGCCCAGCTGGAAACGCGCCAGCCCCAGCAGATGCAGAGTGTCGAACTCCTGGCCGTCCTCGACCAGCAGCCGCTGGCACATCTGTTCGGTCTGCCGGGGATTGCCCGCCTGCAGCGCCGCCAAGGCCTGCCGGAATAGCGCCTGGTTCATGCCTGCTGCATGGCATGGCGTCTCATGGCAGGCAAACCAAATGTCGCGCCGCGCCCGGCGCCCTTGACTTACTTCCATATTTCAGGAATCAATGAAATATGAAGAGCGAGGATGCCATACGGCGGCTTTCGGCCCTGTCGCAGCAATCCCGGCTGGACGTCTTCCGGCTGCTGATGAAGGCCGGGCCGGACGGTCTGGCGGCGGGCGAGGTTTCCCGCCGGCTGGAGATCGCGCCCAACACGCTTTCGGCGCAGTTGCTGGTGCTGTCCAATGCCGGACTCATCCGCGCCCGCCGCGACGGCCGCTCGATCATCTATTCCGTAGATTTCGACGCCATGAGCGGCTTGCTGCTGTTCCTCACCGAGGACTGCTGCGGCGGCAGGGCCGAAATCTGCGCCCCGCTGATGAAAACCGTCGCCAATTGCTGTCCGCCGCCCAGACGCCGGGCCAGCCGATAGGACAAGCATGACCTACAATGTGCTGTTTCTCTGCACCGGCAATTCCGCGCGCTCCATCCTGGCCGAGGCGATCCTCAACAGGATCGGCGAAGGCAAATTCGCCGGATATTCGGCAGGCTCCGATCCCAGGGGAGAGGTGAATTCCCATGCTCTGGGCCTGCTGAACCGACTTGGCTATCCCACCAATGGCCTGCGATCCAAAAGCTGGAATGAGTTTGCCGCGCCCGGCGCGCCGCATCTGGATTTCGTCTTCACGGTCTGCGACAACGCCGCCAACGAAGTCTGCCCGGTCTGGCCCGGCCAGCCGATGACGGCGCATTGGGGCATTCCAGATCCCGCCGCCGTCAGCGGGGAGGAACGCAGCATTCTCGCCGCCTTCCGCGACGCCTACACCACCCTGCATCGCCGGATCGAACTTTTTTCCGCGCTGCCGATGAAAAGCCTGGACCGCATGGCGCTCAAGAAGCGCCTGGACGAAATCGGCTCCGGCATCCATGCCGGCTGACCTGTTCCGGCGTCTTGCCGCCGAGGCATTGGGCACGGGACTGCTGCTGGTGGCCGTGGTCGGCTCGGGCATCATGGCGGAACGGCTTTCCGGCGGAAACGCCGCCATCGCGCTGCTGGCCAACGCGGTTGCGACGGGCGCGGCGCTGGTGGTGCTGATCACCATTTTCGGGCCGCTGTCGGGCGCGCATTTCAATCCCGCCGTCACGTTCTGGTTCGCGCTGCGCGGCGAGATGGGCCAGGAGCTGGCGCTGGCCTATGTCGCGGTGCAGGTGGCGGCCGCGATTCTCGGCGTCTGGCTGGCGCATGCCATGTTCGGGATGCCGGTGCTGGAAATCTCGCACAATCTGCGCCAGGGGCCGCCGCTATGGCTGGCGGAATTCGTCGCCACCTTCGGCCTGCTGGCAACCATCGCGGGCGGGATTCGTTTCGCGCCGCTTTCCACGCCGATGCTGGTCGGACTTTACATCACGGGAGCCTACTGGTTCACCGCTTCGACATCCTTCGCCAATCCCGCCGTGACCGTGGCGCGGTCGCTGACCGACAGCTTTGCCGGGATCGCGCCGCAATCGGCGCCGCCATTCATCGCGGCGCAATTGGCGGCGGCGCTTGCCGGTTATGGCGTGCTCGGCTGGCTGTTTCGGCGGGATTAGCCTGTGGGTTCCCGGCGCGGCGAGGCCGCCGCGCCACGCGCCGTCAGCCCTGCTTGGTTTCCACGACCGTGGTTTTCTCGGTCACGACTTTTTCCACCTTGGGCTTTTCTACGGTCACCACGATGACCTCGGGCGGCGGCTTCGGCTTGTCGTCGTCGGTAATGATGATGGTATCGCCCATGGCGGCCTCCTACCTGGTCTGTCCGGTGATGATGACGGCCTTGGGCGCGCCGCCGCTCTTGTAATTGTCCCACATGATGAAGCCGACAATGGCGGCGACGATGAGCACCGCGCCGAGGAGGAAGCCGATGACGACATTGCCGCCGCCGCCGCCACCGCCGTTGCCGTCTTTTTCGATGATGGTGGCCATGTTCATGCTCCGTATTGGGTCGAGGCGGCAACGGATGCGGGAGGCAATGGTTCCCCCGGCGCGCCCGCCAGGGCCGGGCAGGCCGGGCAAAGGCCCGGTTTGGGGCCCGGCAGCAGGTTGCATCTGGACGCCGGCACGGCACGGGATTACTCATCCCTTGCTCATGCGACGGCACACCAAAGTGCCGCGAGCCTGTTGCAGGCGATCAAGGGGGGTGATGACAATGCCAGATGACAAGCCGATTGCGGCCGAAAAGACCGGCGCTCTTGCGGGAACATCGCGCCGCCAGGCCATCGGGGTGATGGGAACAGGCGTGGCCGCCGCCGGCATGGCGGGCGCGGCGATGCCGGCGCTTGGCGCCCCGGCAAGACCGATGGCCCCGGCGCCGCTGCGCGTGCCGATGCCGCCGCCGGTGGTGGTGCCGCGCGGCGACCTGGTGGATGTGCTCGAGTATGAAGCCCAGGCGCGTCTGGTGCTGGGCCCGGCGAAAATCGCGCCGATCCTGGGCAGCGACCGCAGCGTCACCGACCGCATCACCCTGCGGCCCCGGATGAACATTCCGACGCGGGACCTGGACCTGACGGCCAGCTTGCTCGGCGACCAGCATTTCACGCCGATCATTGTCGGCCCCATTGCCGGCCAGAAGCGCTTCCATCCCGAGGGCGAGGTCGCCATGGCGCGCGGGGCCTCGGCGGCCAAGGCCGCGATGGTGGTGAGCAGCGATTCCAGCGTCCCGCTGGCGGCGATCGCCCAGGCCGCCACCACGCCGCTGTATCTGCAGGTGAACGCCGGCAGCCCCAAGGTGAAGGACATGCTCGCCCAGGCGAGCGCGGCCAAGGCCAGGGCTGTGTTCGTGACAGTGAATGGCGGCGCGCCCATCGACTGGGCCGGCGTCACCGCCGTGGTCAAGGGCACGTCGCTGCCGGTGATCGTGAAGGGCATCACCCGTCCGCAGGACGCCAGGGAAGCCGCCGCCCGCGGCGCGCGCGGCGTGGTGGTGTCGAACTGGCATGGCGGCGATGCGGCGGCGCTTCCGGGCACGCTGCTTCTGGTCGCGCCGGTGGTTCAGGCCGTTGGCGACCGGATACCTGTGCTTGTGGATGGCAGTTTCCGCCGCGGCACCGACATCCTCAAGGCCCTGGCCTTTGGCGCCAAGGGCGTCCTGATCGGCCGGCCGGTGATGTGGGGCCTGGCGGCCTATGGCGCCGAGGGCGTGCAGGGCGTTGTCGAGATGCTGCAGACCGAACTGGCGCGATACGCCTGTATGTGCGGCCGTCCCTCGCTTGCGGCGATCAACGCCGATCTGGTGCGTGTGCACGCCGCCCTTCCGACAGCGAGGACCAACCATGGGTGAGATCGAAAAAGCCTGGCTCAACAATCCGTCCCGGCGCGCCGCGATGGCCCGTGTGGCGGGGCTGATGGCGGCTTCGCCGGTTGCCGCGGCCCTGGCGCAGCCGGACCCCAAGCCCCTCAGCGCGCATCGCCGCGTCCTGAGCCTGCCCGAGATGCAGACGGTGTTCGACTTCGAGCCCGTCTTCTTCGGCAATGTCCCCATATCGGTGTATGACTATACCGCGCATGGCGACGGGTCCGAGTTCACGCTGCGGCGCAATCGCCAGGCCTATGACTGGGTCGATATCCTGCCGGGACGCGCCGCCGTCCCGGCCTCGCAGGTCGATCTGTCGTCCGAGTTTCTCGGCGTGAAGCTGAAATTCCCGCTCATCGTGGCGCCGACGGCGGCGATGATACCGCTCAATCCGGAAGGCGAGATCGGGATGTTCAAGGCGGCGAACGCGGCCTCCAGCACGCTGATGATGCTGAGCATCAACACCAGCACGCCCTATGCCCAGGTCGCGCCGTCCGTGCCCGGCGGCACGCTGTGGGGGCAGTATTATCCGCAGGAGGATCTGGCCGCCACCCAGCGTTCGATGGACACCTACCAGAATGCCGGCTGCAACAGCATCATCGTCACCGTCGATCAGCAGGCGTC
>Ga0265313_10002575_pt1 | contig 15460 bp, 17 predicted proteins | sample 4123metaG_FD_203122 | JGI IMG/M metagenome (GOLD analysis project Ga0265313, IMG submission 203122) | Rhizosphere microbial communities from Carex aquatilis grown in University of Washington, Seatle, WA, United States - 4-1-23 metaG | ecosystem: Host-associated > Plants > Roots > Rhizosphere >...
AGGAAACACCCGAGGGGCCGGCGAGATCCGGGGCGAGCCGGGCCGCGTAGAAGCGGTAGAGCGCCTCGTCGATGTTCAGGTACCCGCTGTTTCGGGCCCGGGTGAGGGCATCGACCACCTTTTCGCGGATGCCGCGGTTGTGGACGATGAAATCGAGCGGCTGGCTTATCGTGTCGTTCACCAGGCCCTCCCGGATGAAGATTTCGGTGGCCTGGACGGGGTTGATCCTCCCGTAGCCGACGGCGCGGCGTTCGATCTCAAGCCCATAAAGGCGCGTGCTTTGCTTCACCTGCACCCGGCCGGCCCCTGCGTCCCAGAATGGCTCGCTGTGGGACACGCGGACGAGATGGGCGCCGAGGTCCAGCGCCCAGGCGGGATCGAGGCGGGCGCACATGCGGGCAAAGAGGCGGCTCGTTTCCACGATTTCAGCGGCCATGATCCAGCGCGCGGGGGCCTGTTCCTTCGCTGGCGGCTGCGCGTCGGCGGAGCGTTTCCTGCCTTCGCTCCTCTGGTAGAGGACCGAACCGGGGAAAAGCGCGACCCGGCGGTCATTTGTCGCCTTAAAGCCCGCGCTTTCGGGGTCGCGGAAGGCGATATTGCCGAGCAGCCCCGCTAGGATGCTGCGGTGGATCGCCCGATAGGGCGGAGTTCCGTACGCGGTGCGTGCGTTTGGGCTCTCGGGTTCAGCGCGGTTGCGACGGCCGGGCCGCACCGGCTGGGCCCCGTCGAACACGGAGATCATCCGGAAGCCCCGGCGCTCGCGCAGCGCGTCGAGCAACTGGAGGTGGATGTCCCGCCACTCGCGCATGCGCGCATAGCTGAGAAAATGGTCGCGGCAGAACCGGCGCAGCCTCGACTGGGTCATCTCCTCGAATTCACCATGGTAGGTCTCCCATATGTTGAGGAGCGTCAGAAAATCGGAATCGGGATGGGCGAAACGCCGGTGCGCCATGTCCGCCTGGGCCTGCTTTTCAAGCGGCCGCTCGCGCGGATCCTGGATACTCAGCCCCGCGGCCACTATCAGGACCTCGCGAACGGCCTTCTCCTCCCTTGCCTGGAGGATCATCCTTCCGACGGACGGATCGACGGGAAGGCGGGCGAGTTCCGCGCCGACCGAGGTCAGGTTCCACGGCGGCGGGGGGGCGGATTTATCCGCTCGCTCAGGTGCAGTCATGGCGCCCAGCTCCTCCAGGAGCGCATAGCCGGCGCGAATGGACTTGTCCGCAGGCCGGTCGATGAAGGGGAAGCGCTCGATATCGCCGAGGCCGAAGGCCTTGAGGCGCAGGATTACGTCGGCCAGGTTCGCCCGCTGGATCTCCGGCTGGGCGAAGCGCGGGCGGGCGAGGTAGTCCTCCTCCGAGTAGAGGCGGATGCAGACGCCGTTTGCCACGCGTCCGCAGCGGCCCTTTCGCTGGTCGGCGCTGGACTGCGCAATCGGCTCGATCGGCAGGCGCCGGGTGCGTGCGGTCGGCGAATAGCGGTTCACCCGGGCGAGACCGGTGTCGACGACGAAATGGATGCCCGGAATTGTGAGGGAGGTCTCGGCGATGTTTGTGGCGACGACGACCTTGCGGCGACGCGTTGGGGCGAACACCCGCTGCTGTTCGTCGTTGGTCAGGCGCCCAAACAGGGGAATGACCTCGCAGCCTTTTGAATGCCCGCCTTCGAGCAGGTCAAGGACTTCGCGGATGTCCCGCTCGCTCGGCATGAAGACCAGGATGTCGCCGTGAGGACTTTCCTTCAGGATGCGGTGCACGGCCTCGACCGCTCCATCGATATAGTGGAGGGCCTCCGCCTTTTCGGCCGCGTCCGCCGAGTCCGGGTCGGCGTCGGAGCCGAAGGAGTCGAGCGGGGCGTAGATGACCTCGACGGGGAAGGTCCGGCCCTCGACCACGATCACCGGTGCCCCGTCGAAGGCGGCGCTGAAGGCGGCGGTGTCGATCGTCGCCGAAGTGATGATGACCTTGAGGTCGGGCCTGCGGTGCCTGAGCTGGCGCAGGTGGCCGAGAAGGAAGTCGATGTTGAGCGAGCGCTCATGGGCCTCGTCGATAATGATCGTATCGTACTCCCGAAGGAACGGGTCGCCCTGCGCCTCGGCCAGAAGCATTCCATCCGTAAGGAATTTGATCACAGTCGAAGGCGTCGTCTGGTCGCTGAAACGGACCTTGCAGCCCACCTCACGTCCCCAGGCGACCCCGAGCTCCTCCGAAACCCGGCGGGAGACGGAGAGGGCCGCCACACGGCGGGGCTGCGTGCAGGCGATTCGTCCCCGGTCTCCCCTGCCTGCGGCGAGGCACATCTTCGGAATCTGGGTTGTTTTCCCCGATCCGGTTTCACCCGCCAGGACAACGACCTGGTGTGCCTGGATCGCCTCGGTGATCTCCTCGGCGCGCGCGCTGATCGGGAGTTCGGGCGGGAACTCCAGGCGAAACGGAAAATCGGCGCCGGAACGCGACACGGCCCGCTGGGACTTCCCCCAACCCGTCACCAGATTGTGAACCGGTCCGCGGCTGGCCGGCGCATGGGCGCGCCTTCGGGCACGCTGAAGGCGTTTGCGAACTCGTCCATGTTGGAGAGCGGTCCCTTGACGCGGTACTCACCGGGCGAATGCGGGTCGACGCGGAGCCGCCTAAGCTGCTCCTCGGGCGTGGCCTTGACGGCATACATCGAGGCGAAACTCAGGAAGAAGCGCTGTTCGGGCGTGAACCCGTCGACCTTTTCTCGGGGCTGGCCCGTCAGGGCCTTCTGCAGCGCCGCATAGGCCATTCGAATGCCGCCGAGATCGGCGATATTCTCGCCCTGGGTGAGTTCGCCGTTGATGTGAACATTCTCGATCGGAAAGTAGCCGTTGAACTGTTTCACGATCGCCGCGGAGCGCGCCTTGAAACGCGCCGCTGAATCGGGCGTCCACCAGTCGGTCAGGTTGCCCTGCCCGTCGTATTGGCGGCCGCCGTCGTCAAAGCCGTGCGTCATCTCGTGCCCGATCACGGCGCCGATGCCGCCATAGTTCACGGCATCGTCGGCCTTCGCGTCGAAAAACGGCGGCTGCAGGATTCCGGCGGGGAAGACGATCTCGTTTCGGGCCTGCCTGTAGTAGGCGTTGACGGTCGGGGGCGTCATTCCCCATTCCGCCTTGTCCACCGGGTTGCCGATCTTGGCAAGGTTGCGGCGGACCTCGAAGGCCTTCGCCTTGAGGACATTCAGGACATACGGGCCGCGATCGATGACCAAGGTGCTGTAATCCCTCCATTTTTCCGGATAGCCCATCTTCACCGTCATGGCGTCCAGTTTGGCGAGGGCCTTTTCCCGCGTCGGCCCATCCATCCATTCCAGGGTCTGGATGCGATCGCGCAGGGCCGACTTCAGGTCGCCGACGAGTTTCAGGGCGCGGGCCTTCGCCTCGGGCGGGAAATAGGCCGCCACATAGAGCTGGCCCAGGGCCTCGCCGACTGAACTGTCAATCGTCGTCACGACCCGCTGCCAGCGGGGCTTCATCGCCTTGGTGCCGCTGAGGATCGCGCCGTTGAAATTGTAATCCTCCAGGGCAAGGTTGTCGGACAGGTACGGCGCGTACGTGTTAATCAACTGCCAGCGCAGGTACGCCTGCCATTCGGAGACCGGCGTCTGGGCGAGAGCTGCGGAGAGGGCCTTGAAAAAATCGGGGTGCGCGAAATTGAGTTCCGAAAAAGCCGGTGCGCTTGTCTCGGCGAGGTAGCTCTTCCAGTCGATCCCCGGAGCGAGATCCACAGCCTTGTCGAAGCTCATCTTGTGGTAGCTCGCGTAGGGGTTGCGCAGGGCCACCTGGGGCAGGCATCCTTTTGCAAGCGCCGTTTCGAGCCGCATGACCGCCGGGGCGTCATCCTGGGCTTGTGCGGGCGTGTCGCCCACCAGCTCCAGCATCCGCGAGACATGGGCCACGTACTGTTCGCGTAGTTTCTTCGATTTCTCGTCGTCCCGGAAATAGTAGTCCCGTTCCGGAAGGCCCAGGCCGCCCTGGCCAAGCTGGGCGATGTCGCGGTCGCTGTCCTTCCTGTCCGGGGCGCTTTCAAAGGCGAAACCCGCTGGAACGCCGATCCGGTGCAGCCGGGCGATTTCCACGAGCACGTCCTTCGGGGACTTGATCGCGTTTATGCGGGTGAACTCAAATCCAAGCGGCCCGGGGCCCGCCGTGTTGATGTCGGCACCGTCCATGCCGCTGGCGTAGAAGTCCCCCACCATCCGCTCGACCGGGGTAGCCCAGTTCTCCTGGGCGCTCGCCCTTTCGCACAGAGTCCGGAGATTCTCCTGATTGCGGACGCTCAAGGCGTCAAAGCTGCTCCAGCGGGCGTATTCCGGGGGGATGGCTGTCTTGTTCAGCCAGCCGCCGTCGGCAAAGCGGTAAAAATCGTCTTGGGGGCGGACCGTGGGATCGAGATACTCGGGAATGAACGCCGCCTGCGCGGCTCCGGCGAGGGTGAGGGCCGCGACCGCGGCAAGGGAAAGTCGTCTCAGCATATTGGTGTAAACCAGATCCAACGGATGATTTCAGTCCTTTTCTTTAGACCAGAGATTCTGCCGGACGGCCCGGGGCGGCCCTCAGGTGGGCTTTCTGCGGTGCGCAACCATGCTCTGGAGAAGGGTATACAGGAGAGCCAGTCGAGGGACGCTCGCTCCGGCCGCCTGGGCGCGGCGCAGGGGTTCGCCCCAGATCGGCTCGATCTCCACATCGCGTCCGGCGAGGAAATCGACGAGGCTCGAGGGACGGTAGGCGCCCATCGGTGGGGTGACATCGAATTGCTTCCTCAGGAAATCGGCCGTTATCACGTGCCCCAAGGCGGCGGCGCCGCGCTGGATGTCGATCATCAGGGCTCGCGCTTCGGCGGCAAGGGCCGGCTCCGAGCAGATGAGGCTGGTCGGGACGCAGCCCGCTGCGATTGTGAGTCCGTTGAAGGGAACGTTCCAGACGAGCTTGTGCCAGCGGGCGGAATCGAGGTTCTCCGCAACCCGGGTCTTCACGCCGGCCTCGTTGAGCTGCCCGGCCAGGGCATGGGTACGTGGCGTGGGCGGGCCCGAGAATTCTCCCAATGTCAGCGAGCCGGGTTGGAAGCAGGTCACCTCTCCGGGGGCGGTTCGGTTCGTGGCTATGAAGGCCAGGCCGCCGATCACGCGCTGCGGACCAAAAAGGGAGGCCAGATGATCCTCCGAGCCGAGTCCGTTTTGCAGGGTCAGGATCGCCGTGTCCGGGCCGAGCAGCGGCGGCACAGTGGAGGGAAGGACGGCGTTGGAGGTTGTCTTCAGGCCGATGATGACAAGGTCGACAGGTCCGATCTCGGCGGGGGTGGCGAACACCGCAGGGTTCCTGAGTTCGCTCGGCTTGTCGCCGGCGATGAGGCGGAGGGTGCCGCGGGAGCGCACGGCGTCCAGGTCGCTCCGCAGCAGGAAGCGCACGTCCGCGCCGGCCAGGGCGAGGCGCAACCCGTGGTAGAGCCCGATCGACCCGGCTCCGATGACCCCGATCTTTTTAAACGCCGTGTTCAACCAACTCAGTTGGTGATGTCGAAGGTCGTGCTCTCGCCGCGGATGGGGAGGTACACCTTGTACCATTCCTTCTGCGCGTCGCTGTCCGTGTAGGCTTTCAGGGCCGCCTCGTCGGCAAATTCCATCGCGATCGCGTTGGCCTTGCCACCCTGGACTTTGATCGATTTCGCCCAGACGCGGACGATCCCCTTGTATTTCGAGGGGAGCTCCTTGGCCCCGTCCAGGGCCGCCTGAATCTGGGCCGGGGTCGTGCCCGGCTTCCAGGCCACTGTCACGACGTGGATCACGGATTGGGGCGCTGTCTGCGCCTTGGCGCTGGAACCGAATGCGAGCAGCCCGCCGAGGGCCAGGGCGACGAGAAGTTTGTTCATGCGATTGCCTATTTATTCAATGTTTGGAATCTGGGTTTGAACGGCAGGATACCGAATATCTCGGCCATGGGCAACCCGTTCCGCTACCTGATGAGGTGAGATCCAGACGATGATTCAAGAACTCTTCTCCCGCTGGCCGGTGATCGATGGCGAAGAGGCCCGGCGCGCGCTTCGGCGCATCGATTGAGTGGTATTCAAACCCGCAGCCACAGCCTGCCAGGGGGCGCTGAGGTCCGTCGAGTCGCGGTCAATTCCCTTGACGGCCTGCCGGGCAGCCAGCGTCCATACTGCGTGTCCCCGAGTGTTTCACCCCGGCTCCCCTGGGTCGACCACCTGCGCACCTTCGCGATCGTGCTGGTGGTCAACATGCACGCCTGCGTCACCTACAGCCATGTCGGAAGCTGGTATTACATGAGCAACCACGAGCCGTCCCTCGCGGCGAAGATTCCGTTCATCCTGTGGCAGGCGCACCTGCAGTCGTTTTTCATGGGGCTGCTGTTCTTCGTCGCAGGGTATTTCGCGCACGGCTCGCTCGCACGCAGGGGCTCAGGATCCTTCGTCAAGGAGAGGCTCTTCCGGCTGGGGCTGCCGACGCTGCTCTACATGCTCGTGATTCACCCCTTCATCCTGCTGGGGCTCAATCCCTGGCGCGCGCAGTTCGGACCCTCCCCCGCTTATTATGCCAATTTCGTCCGTACGGGCCGTTTCATTGGATCGAACGGACCGATGTGGTTTGCCTTTGCGCTCCTTGTTTTCTGCCTGATTCTTGCCGTTTGGCGGATTGTGGGTCCGGCTGCGAAGTCTCCTGCGGACACGTCGTCCCCATCGCGGTCTGGCGCACCGACTCTGGGTGAACTGTGGATTTTTGCCGGCGCCCTCGGGCTCATCACGTTTGCCGTTCGGCTCGTCCAGCCCCTGGGCACGAATGTGCTCAACATGCAGCTCTGCTACTTCCCGCAGTATATCGCGTTTTTCGCCGCGGGTGTCGTCTCCGCCAGGCGCGGCTGGTTTCTCGGGCTTGCGGCCTCGCCCCAGGCGCGGCTGAGCGGCTGGATCGCCCTCGTGGGAGGGCCGATCGTGCTCTCGGTGCTGCTTGTGGCCGGCATCAAGGCCGGAGAGACCGGCGTATTTGACGGCGGTTGGCACTGGCAGGCCTTCGGTCTCGCGGTCTGGGAGCAGCTCACCGGCTGCGGGCTTGCCCTCGGCGTGCTCGCTTTGTTTTCACGGCGCATGAATCGGGAAAACGCAGCTCTTCGCTGGCTGTCCGACCGCTCCTTCGCCGTCTATGTGCTCCACCCTCCTGTTCTGGTGGCGCTGACCATGGCGTATCGGACTCTGCCGCAAGATCCGATCTTGCTCGCGGCCCTTCTTACAGTCACCGGCCTGGCCGTTTCCTTCATCCTCGCCGATGCAGCCCGCCGGACGCCGGGCCTGCGGGCGATTCTTTGAAAGGCGACTAAGTCTGCCCGGAGCGTGCGAAGCGAAGAAGATCTGCGTAATCCTGCCGGTCTGCTTGGCGCAGGGCGCTCAAATACGCCTCCCGGACAGCGGAAGGCGTGCTTGTTCCGGCTCCCCATGGAAACGAGGTTCTTCCCAGTTTCACCGCGGTGATGTCAGCGACCAGCCGCGCATGCCGGCCGTTGCCGTTCACGAATGGGTGGATGAACACCAAACGGTGATGGAATCGCACGGCGATCTCATCGGCGGGATAGGTGGCGTGGGCGATCCAGTATTGGACATCTCCGATCAGACCGGCGAGGTCTTGCGAAATCCGGTGAGACTCGATCCCGATCGTCTTTTCAGTCATCCGCATCTTTCCCGCCCATCGCCATGTCGCGTTGAACATCCTCCGGTGGAGTTCCAGGAGATAGGAGACGTTCAGAATCTCCGCTTTTGCGAGGCGGCGCGGACTTAAGGCCCAGCGCTGCGCGGAGACGATGTTCGCGTATTCGAATTCATTCAGTTCTTTCTGGGTCGCGAGGCTCGGGATGAGCCCCTGCTTCTCCTCGTCGGCAAGCGGCGTGTCGCCCGGGTGCGCGCGAAAGATGTCGCTCATGGTTTGCTCTGGCTGGGGATGTCCGTGCTTTTGACGGCCTGATCCTCAAGGGACATCGAGTGCTGAACCGATCGCAGTGTCCTGTCGGCATCGGAGCTCGCAAGCTCGGCCAGGGTGCCCCTCAACGGCAAGAGGGTATAGACGACCCGGCAGCCCATTGCACCGGCCACCGCCTCAAGCTGGCGAAGGCTGATTGATCCGACAGCTTCGGATTTCTCAAATAAGTGAATGGCTTGGGGAGTTACCTTGAGCCTCCCTCCGACCGTCTTGAGGCTAAGCCCCAGAGCTTGCCTCACCGCCCTTAGCCACCCGTCAACCGGACGATTGACGGCCTGTACAAGTTGGGTTGGTTGAAACTGTTCTGTGAGTTGATTTAAACGTAAAGCTTGAGATGAACGTCTATTCATAAAGCTATAACTTGATTATTATTAAATAATGTCAAGCCATAGCTTTAATTACGTTCTTCTTGCGCCGTCCCCTGCAACCCTTCAGTGGAAAGAATTACGCGGCGGGAAATTTCTTCAGGATCTCGTCGGTGATCTTCTGGACCGCCGCCTCGATCGCCGGATCGGGCGCCTCCGCTTCCTGGGCCTTGGGTGCTCCGCCCCCTGGCACCTCGCAGACGACGCCTGGCCGAAAATCGCTGTTGTCGCACAATTCGCATTCGCGCAGGTCTGTGCGGTTGTCGGGCATGCCCATGCTCTTGCGAATGCGGATCAGATCCTTCAGTTTTTCGGGACTGAAGGTGTGCAGGCCGCCGCCCAGCTGCGAGGCGATCCAGACGGTTTTGCAGTATGAATCCGTGTTCTCCATCTTCCAGTAGGCGTCCTCCACGTCCTTGCCCCAGACGATGACGCCATGGTTCTCCATGATGACCGACTGGTGATCGACGCCGATCCGGCCGACCTCGTCGGAATTTTCCGGAGAGCCCGGTGTCTGATACTTGGCGTAGCCGATCTTGCCGAGAAAGACCTCCGCTTCGGGAATCATGCAGGTCGGCGGCTGCACGCCGGCGACGGCAAATGCGGTCGCATGGGGAGGGTGGGCATGGACGCAGGCCTTGGCCCTGGGCTGGCGCTTCATGATGCCGATGTGTGTCATGGCCTCGCTGGTGCGCTTGCGCTCGCCGGCGAGCTGCTTGCCGTCCATGTCGATGAGGCAGATGTCGGCGGGTGCCATGAAGCCCTTCGAAATGAGGGTCGGCGTGCACAGGATGAGGTTGTCGCCCACCCGCAGGGTGATGTTGCCGCCGTTGCCGTCCACGTAGTCCTTCTCCCAGATGCGGCGCCCGATTTCGCAGATCTTGACCTTGAGGGCCTGGATTTCCGGCGAATTGAAAAAGCGCTCGACCTCAGCCGGCGTCTTCGGATCGGTGCCGGGCGTCCACTTGAACTCGTAGTCTGGGACGATGGGCCCTGCGGTGCTTTGCGCCGCTGCAGCAGCCTTGGAGCCGGGCTTGATCCTCCCTGTGAAGACGTCCCGGGCGGAGGGCGTCAGAATCGCGCCCGCAGGCGGCTGTTCGCCCTTGCGAACGAGCTCTTCCGCTTCTTTTGCCGTGATGACTTTTGGCATGGTGATTGGTTATTTCGGTGGCGCGTAGGTGACGCTGTCAATGATTGCGACGTTGTACGCGTCGACGGGCGTGGGATTCAGGAAAGGAGCGGTGGCTTCGCCGCCCTGGACAAAGCCGATCGTGTGACCCGGCGTGGCGCCGAGGTCGTCGTAAACGACGAGGGAGTCCCCCCTGGCGAGGGGAACGGCGGGGGCGCCGCCGAGCTGTTCGCGCGAGAGCGGATGCACGATGAGGAACCGGGCTCCCTTGAAGGCGGGGTCCTTCTTGGAAAGGACGACTCTGCCGATGACGGTGCCTAGGCGCATGTTTCAGTCCAGTTCGTCGACGATTCCGATGATGATGTTGCGCAGGGGCGAATGCGGATCGCCGACGCGTTCCCGGGTGGTCGAGCCGTCGGTGGAGAGGATGACGCGCTGGTGCTGGCCGGCGGCGAGGGGATCGAGGGCCAGAATCGGCGCGCCGTCGTCAGCCCCGTTTTCGTCGAGCGGCTGGCAGATGATCGTCCGGCATCCCCGCATGCTCGGGTGGCAGACGGTCGAGACGACGACTCCATCGACGCGGGCATTGACCATGGTTGTCCAGCAGCGGGATCTATCCGGTTAGGGCTTCCTGGCCGGGTAGATTCGGTTATTGAGCGCCTCGACTGTGTCGACGATTCCGACGACGGCCGCATCGACCGGAAGTGACTTCATCCCTGTCGCCTGGCGGGCCGAGCTGCCCTGGCAGACGAGCACAATCTCGTCCATGCCCGCCCCCATGGCGTCGACTGCGATGATCGTGCCCGAAGCGTGGCGGAACTGGGCCGGGTTTGCCTCGTCCACGAGCAGCGGACGCAGCACCAGCAGCTTGCGGCCCTTCATTGTCTCGTCCTTCTTGGTCGAGACGAGCGAGCCGATGACGCGCGCCAGAAGCATGGCTTACTTGGCGGGTTTCGTGGCGGCGGCGAATTTCGGAAGGACTATCACAAGATCGTCGGCCGGACGCGGGATCACCTGGACGCTGACAACCTCGCCCACGGCGCGCGCGGCCTGGGCGCCGCTGTCGGTCGCCGCCTTCACTGCGGCCACATCGCCGTAGATGACCGCTGTGACGAGCGCGTGCCCAACCTGCTTCATTGGACCGGCGAGGGTCACGTTGGCCGACTTCAGCATGGCGTCGGTGCCGGTGACGAGGGCGGTCAGACCCCGGGTTTCGAGAAGACCTATGGCTTTTGACATAAGAGTTTGGTTTTGAGGTTCCTGACGCCCGGTTCAGGCCGGAGTCGAGCTCGCGATCCACTTGCCCAGGCCCCCGAGGTCCTCGTGCGGGCGCGGGATGACTTGGACGGCGACAACTTCGCCCACCTTTGCGGCGGCTTCGGCCCCGGCGTCGACCGCCGCCTTGACCGCGGCAACGTCGCCGCGGAAGAAAACTGTCACGAGCCCGCTGCCGATGGCTTCATAGCCGGTCATGGTGACGCTTGCCGCCTTGAGAGCGGCGTCAGCGGCTTCGAGCAGGGGGCAGAAGCCCTTGGTTTCGATCAGTCCGATTGCTTCCTGAGACATAAGAAAGGGATGTTGGCGTTGCGGTTGAAGTTAGATGCCCACGGTGCGGAGCAACTCGGCGTGCGGCCGTGCGATGACATGCGAGCAGACCAGCTCGCCGACGCGTTTGGCGGCCTCGGCGCCGGCATCGACGGCCGCTTTCACGCTGCCGACGTCGCCTTTGACGATGACCGTGATGAATCCGCCGCCGATCTGGACCTGGCGGACGAGCGAGACGTTGGCTGCCTTGACCATGGCGTCGCTGGCCTCGACGCTGCCGGCGTAGCCGCGGGTTTCTACCATTCCGATGGAATCACTCATGATTTTTCTGGGTGAGGGTTGCGCCCCTGAGGGCGGATTTGGGACAAAGGGTTCAGGTTAGGAGTTCGACGGGCGTGCCTGGCTCGAGGGCGCAGGCGTTGGCCTCGTCCGTGTCGATGTGGACTTCGAGTTTGAAATCGGCGTGAACCCGCACGAGGAGGCGCTCGAAGGTCGTCGCGCATGGCCCGCCGACATGCAGGCGCATGAAGTCGCCGTCCTTCACCTTGTAAAATGCGGCCTCGTCAGGGTGCATGTGCACGTGGGGAGCGGCGCGAATGACACCCTCGTTCAATTGCAGGGAGCCGGCGGGTCCGATGAGCACGCATCCAGGCGTGCCGGAGACACTGCCTGAGGAACGGACGGGAATTTCAAAGCCGAGGGCTGCCGCGTCGGTGCGCGCAAGCTCGACCTGGTTCTGGCTGCGGCTGGGTCCCAGGATTCGCAGGTTCGATATGACCCTGCCAAGCGGGCCGGCCAGCGTGACAGTCTGCTGCGCGACAAAGCGGCCCTTCTGATACAGCTCCTTCATCGGCGTCAGCACCGAACCCTTGCCAAAAAGCGTTTCCACCGCCTCCGCGGTCAGATGGCAATGCCGCGCTCTCACGTTGACGACAAGCGGGCTCGGGGCGAGCGTGCGGCGCGGCGGGTTCTTGCCCATGCGCTGGTAAAGCGCGCGCCGGACAAGGTACTCGACTTCGGCGCGATGGGGCGGAGGGGGAGGGGGAGCCATGACGGGAATGGCGGAAATGGGCAAAATGTTAGGTATTACTGTCGAACCTGCAGCGGATTATCGCAGAATCCTCCGGCATCGTCCAGAATACTTCAACATAATGCGATGCGCCGGTATCAAAGGGGAATGTTGTCGATGAGGCGAACCTCGTCGACCCAGGCCGCGATCGCCGCCATGCAATGGCCGGGCTTCACTTCACGGACGGGTTCCAGGGTGTCGTTGTCGACCACGGAGACATAGATAACCCGGATGCGCCGGTGCTGGCCGAGAATGTGCGTTGCTTCGGCGACCAGGCGGTCGGGGCTGCGGACGCCGGCCTCCGCCATCTGCTTTGCCTTGCGGAGCGCCTGGACGAGGGCGAGCGCATCGCGGCGCTGGTTCGGCGTGAGCGTGTGATTGCTGACGCCAAACGCCAGGCCATCCGCTTCACGAACAGTCGGGACAATAGCCACTTGCACCTTGAACCCCAGGTCGTGCGCCATCTTGCGGACAATGGTGGCGCGTTGGGCGGTCTTCTGGCCGAAGAACACGAAATCCGGCCGAACCGTGTTGAACAATTTCGCCATGAGCGTCGTCACGCCGCGAAAATGATTGGGCCGCGAGATGCCGCACAGCGGCTTGCTCAGGACTTCCTCGGAGACAAAGGTGGAAAAGCCGCGGGGGTAGATTTCGCCCGCGGAGGGGGTGAATACGGCATGCGCGCCCCACTCCTTGCAGTGTTTGAGGTCCTCGGCGGGGGTTTGCGGCCGGTCGGAGATTCGGTCGTGAGGGCCGTACTGGTGCGGGTTGACAAAGACCGAGACGACCACGATTCCGGCCTTTTCCGCAGCCGTCCGCACAAGTGCCTCATGTCCAGCGTGTAGTGCGCCAGCCGTGGGAACCAGGGCAATCGTCTTGCCCTTGGCCCGCTGCTCTGCGGCGTAAGCGCTCAAATCCGATACCGTTTGAATATGTTTCATGGGCATCGCCGGTTATGGAAGGTTCACTGATACGCCGGCGGGGTGGGGGGAACAAGCCCCATGTTATTCACAAAAACGGGTTTGTCAGGCGCCGCCCACGGGAGGGCTGTTCCAGCGAGGCTGTCCCCGCTGCGCGCGGAGGCTGTCCCCGGGCTTGTCCTCGGTCTGCTTTTGGCTCATCCCTCCTCTCTTTTCCGATGATTCGATTCAACGAGAACTACGGCAAGTTGAAGGCTTCGTACCTGTTTGCGGACATCGCGCGGCGGGTGGGCGCGTACGTTTCAGCCAATCCGCAGAAGCCGGTGATCCGGCTGGGTATCGGCGACGTCACCGAGCCGCTGCCGGCCGTCTGCGTCGAGGCGCTTCATGCGGCCGCCGACGAAATGGGCCGCCGCGCCACATTCAAGGGCTATGGGCCGGAGCAGGGATACCCGTTTCTGCGGGAGGCGGTGGCGCAATACGACTATGCGGAGCGCGGCTGCGCGATCGCGGCCGACGAGATCTTCATATCGGACGGGGCGAAGTGCGACTGCGGCAACATCCAGGAGATCTTTGCCTCGGACATCCGGCTGGCCATTCCGGATCCGGTCTATCCGGTCTATCTCGACACAAACGTGATGGCCGGGCGGACCGGCCCGAACGTGGACGGCCGCTACGACGGGGTGACTTATCTCGAGAGCACGGCGGCCAACGGCTACGTGCCGGGCGTGCCCGACGGTCCTGCGGACCTCGTCTACCTTTGCTTTCCGAACAATCCGACGGGCGCGGTGGCCACGCGCGCCCAGCTCGGGGCCTGGGTTGAGTACGCACGAAGGAACCGGGCCGTCATCCTTTATGACTCGGCCTATGAGGCCTACATTCGCGATCCGGCGATCCCCCACAGCATCTACGAGATCGAGGGCGCCCGCGACGTGGCGATCGAGTTTCGAAGCTTTTCAAAGACGGCCGGATTCACGGGCACGCGCTGCGCCTACACGGTCGTGCCGAAGAGCGTCGTCGCCTGGGATGCCGAGGGCCGCCCGCAGGCGCTCCATCCGCTTTGGAATCGCCGGCAGACGACAAAGTTCAACGGCGTGGCGTACCCCATCCAGAAGGCCGCTGCGGCGGTCTACACGCCCGCCGGCCGCCAGCAGTGTCGCGCCCTCACGGACCTTTACCTCGGGAACGCGAAGAGGATCCGCGAGGCGATGGCAAAGCTCGGCCTCCCGTGCGCCGGAGGCGACAATGCGCCCTACATCTGGGTCAACACGGGCCGCGACTCATGGGAGTTCTTCGATCTTCTGCTCGAGAAAGCCCAGGTGGTCTGCACGCCCGGGGCCGGCTTCGGACGGTGCGGCCAGGGCCACGTGCGCATCAGTGCATTCAACAGTCCGGAAAACGTCGCGGCCGCCCTTGAGCGGATCGCAGGCGCGCTCGCCTGAGCCCCGCCGAACGGCTCGCCTGAGCTCACTGCCGGGGCGCTGCCGGCAGAGCGGCGACGATCCCGCGGGCGAGACCGGAGACCGCGTCGCTCAGGCGCGCCGCCAGCTCGTCATAGTCGCGCCCGTTCCAAGCCGAGTCCGGTGCGGTGAAATTCAGGCGCGCCACGACCTTGGGATCCGGCCCGCCGGAGGTGATTTCAACCAGCGCCGAAAAATGTGACGCTGCGCGGCTGAGCCCCGACCGGACGCCCTCGCAGTGCAGCACCGTCACGGCGATGTCGTAGTCGCGATCGCTGTCCAGCGGGAACGGCTGGGAGAACACCCGGCCCACGTTGGGCGCGGCGACCAGGCTCGTGCGCAGGATCCTCATTATCCCGGAGTCGAGCGATTCGGCCCATCGGTTGTAGTCGTCGGGAACGAGCTCGTTCGGCCCCTGCCGCACGATGATGGAGCGGTTGCGCAGGTACTCTGCCACGTCGACGCTGCGAAGGCCCAGGCGAAGTCCGCTTGAGGCGGGCGCGGTGACGGGCAGCGGAGGCGAGGAGAGAACGTAGAAGCGCGTGGAGTCGCTTTGGGCGGACGGGACGACGTTGCAGGCCGCCAGAAGCAGAATGGACAGGAAGGGCGGCAGGCCGGCCAAAATTCGGGTGTTCATCGGAGGAAGGTGATGCGGTTCCGGTGCGATGTCATTGCGGCGGCTTGCGGCCCGATATCAGGGCGCTCGGGTTGCGCTCGATGAAATCAGCCAGGCGCTGAACGGCCTCCGCTGCGTCGGCCAGCTGCGTCAGCGCGCGGTGGGTGTCATCGCCGAGATTCTGCTGCGCATCGATGAAGCGCCGCAGGGTCGCGGCGGTGGAGTTGAACTGCTGCATGGCCTCCTGCGCCCGAAGAAGGGCCGCCTGGAGCTGGGTCCCGCTTGCTGCAACCTGGCCGTCGACGTTTCCAAGCGTGTGGTGGAGATCGCCGAGCGTCGTCTGCAATTTCGCCAG
>Ga0265313_10002577_pt1 | contig 15448 bp, 9 predicted proteins | sample 4123metaG_FD_203122 | JGI IMG/M metagenome (GOLD analysis project Ga0265313, IMG submission 203122) | Rhizosphere microbial communities from Carex aquatilis grown in University of Washington, Seatle, WA, United States - 4-1-23 metaG | ecosystem: Host-associated > Plants > Roots > Rhizosphere >...
GGTGGATCCCGAGCACCTCACCCTTGGCGAAGCCGTTCGGGCGACGGGTCCGGCCGAGAGCCGCCAGGAGCTCGTCGACTGTGGGGTGCCGTTTCCTCATCACGAGTTGGCGATCGTGGACGAGTCAGGAACGATCTTGGGCGAGCGCCGCGTGGGCCAGATCGTCACGCGCGGCCCGAGCGTGACAAACGGCTACTTCCGCGAACCGGAGCTGACGGCCCAGGCGCTCAAGCCCCTGTCGTCATCGGCCGGCGCCCCGCAAGATATTTGGCTTCACACCGGCGACCTCGGATACACGGTCGACGGACGACTGTTCGTTTGCGGTCGGATCAAAGAGATCATCATCATTCGTGGACGCAACTACTACCCGAGCGACATCGAGTGGGCCGTCGGCGAGCTGCCCGCCGTGCGCCGTGGCAACGCTGTGGCGTTTGGCGCGCAGTTCGATGGCGAAGAAAAACTCGTGATTTGCTGTGAAGGGGCCGCGAGCGACGCCGCGAAGATTCAAGACGGCGTTCGCACGTGCGTAGGAGCGCAATTCGGCCTGGAAGTCCACGAAGTCGTGGTGACGCCGCCGGCCTCGCTGCCGCGGACCTCGAGCGGCAAACCGCAGCGTAACAAGACGCGGCTCATGTACCTCAACGGGACGTTGCTCCGCGCACGAAGCGTGCATGTTCCCCCGGCAGCGGGCGGCGATCCGACTCAATCCACGGAAGGAAGCGCGCCCACCGCCGGTCCGCAAACGTCGTGATCGGCCAGCACAAGCGACGAATGATGCTCGAGCGGTCGAACGAGGCAAACGACAGAAGGAACTTGCGACCAAACGCCAGCGCGTAAACGTCTACGCGCTCGATTTCTGGACACACGCCGAATGGAACACGATTCAATGGCCGCGCCCGACATGCGCGAAGTGGAAAATGAACGCCCGACGCGCGAAGCCCTGCTCGCCATGTTCCGCGAGACGGCGACGGAGGTCGTGGAGCGCGATTTCCACCACGTCATCGAAGCCATGCGCATCGACGAGCTCGTCATCGACTCGCTGGGCATGCTCGAGATCATCGGCTCGCTCGAGCGCCGGCTGCGGATTCAGGTCCCTGACGACAGCCTCGCGGGCCTGCAAACGATTCGGGACCTTCTCGACGTCGTCGAGAAGCGCCTCGGGTGAGCTTCACAAGGAGAGAGAGACCCATGTCCCTGGCGAACTTCGATGCAAACCTGAGAGAGGAGCTGCGAACGCTCGTCGCGGAGATTGCCGAAAAAGACGACATCCCCGACGGGGCCACGTTCAAGGAGCTTGGGATCGACTCGATGATGGGCGTCGAGATCGTCGCGGCGATCGAGCGCCAATATCACATCAAGATCGACGACGAGGAGCTCGGGGGCTTCACCGATCTCGATACGGCGTACGCGCTCGTCGTGAAGAAGCTGGACGCGAAAGACGGCACGGCCGCGGCCTGACGTGATGGCGAACGGGACGCGCGGCGCTCGGATTGGCGGGCTCCGGCCATGCTAAACGTCGTGACCCCGCATGCCCGTGCCGCTCTTTGCGAAGGTAGCCAACGTCCTCGATTTTCCAGCCGAAGAGCGTGAAGTCCTCCGTTTCTGGAGGGGCGCGCGAATCTTCGAAAAGACTCTGAGCAAGCCAGCGCCGCGCGGCACTTTCGTCTTTTACGAGGGTCCCCCGACGGCCAATGGCATGCCGCACAACGGACATGTGCTCACGCGCGTCATCAAAGATCTCTTCCCGAGATACAAGACGATGCGCGGATGGAACGTCCCGCGCAAGGCGGGGTGGGACACGCACGGGCTTCCCGTCGAGGTCGAGGTCGAGAAAGAGCTTCGCATCCACGGAAAAGCGGCGATCGAAGCCTACGGCGTCGAACCCTTCGTGAAAAAGTGCCTCGAATCGGTCTTCCGGTACACGCGCGAGTGGGAAGAACTGACCGAGCGAGTGGCCTTCTGGGTGGACCTCGGAGACGCGTATGTCACCTACCACCGGTCGTACGTCGAGAGTGTCTGGTGGGCGCTCGGTCAGCTCTTCAAAAAGGGGCTTCTCTACCAGGGGCACAAAGTCGTCTGGTGGTGGGCGCAGGGCGGGACGGCGCTGAGTTCGGGCGAGGTGGGGCAGGGGTACAAGACCGTCGACGATCCGAGCGTGTACGTGGCCTTCCCCGTCAAGGGCGAGGAGAACCTGTCGCTCCTGGTCTGGACGACGACCCCCTGGACGCTTCCCTCGAACATGTTCGCCGCGGTCCACGCGGACTTCGACTACGTCGTTGCGCGGGCCAAAGACGGGCGGCGATACGTGATCGCGAAGGCGCTGGTCGAGCCCATCGCACGGAAAATCGGAGAGCTCGCCGTCGAACGCGAGATGAAGGGCGCGGAGCTCGAGTGGCTCGAGTACACGCCGCCCTTCGACCTCTTTCGAGAAGAGAAGCGACCGCCGCGGCCGGCCGGCGAGCGGAGCGCCGGCGCCTCGTACTGGCGCGTTCTCTCGGCGAACTTCGTCACGCTCGACGCGGGCACCGGAATCGTGCACATCGCTCCGGCCTTCGGCGAAGACGACCACGCCCTCTTCATGCGCGAGCAGACGCGCCTCTCGCGGCCGGGCGAACCGCCGGCCCTCGAGCTCTTCTGTGCCGTCAAGCCGGACGGCACGTTCATCGACCGCTTCGACCGCTACGCCGGCCGCTGGGTGAAAGATTGCGACAAGGAAATCCAACACGACCTGAAAGACGCAGGGCTGCTCGTGTTTGCCGAGTCGTACCGCCACGACTACCCGTTCTGCTGGCGCGCGGACACCGATCCGCTCATCCAATACGCGCGTCCGGCCTGGTACATCCGCACGACCGCGCTCATCGACCGTGCGATCGCCAACAGCCGCGCCATTCATTGGCTCCCCGAGCACATCAAAGAAGGCCGCTTCGGCGATTTTCTCGCCAACAACGTCGACTGGGCCCTGTCGCGCGAACGCTGGTGGGGAACGCCGCTCAACGTCTGGGTGTGCGACCGGGAGCCGGAGCACAAGGACGCGCCGTCGAGCGTCGCCGAAATCGAAACGCGAAACCCGCGGGCGTTCGAACACTTTCACGCCGCGCGGCGCATCGACGAGACGCTGAGCGAACACTTGATCGTCCACAAGCCGTGGATCGACCAGGTCACCTTTCCCTGCGCAAAGTGCGCCGGAACGATGCGTCGCGTCCCCGAGGTCATCGACTGCTGGTTCGATTCGGGGTGCATGCCGTTCGCCCAGTGGGGATACCCCCATCGAGGTCGCGAGCAGTTCGAACGGAGCTTTCCGGCCGACTTCATCAGCGAAGCCATCGATCAGACCCGCGGCTGGTTCTACTCGCTGCTCATGATTTCCACGCTCGTCTTCGACGAGCAGCCGCTCCCTCACCCCTTCAAGACGTGCATCGTCCTCGGACACGTCAGCGACAAGGAGGGCAAGAAGGAAAGCAAGAGCAAGGGCAACTACACGCCGCCGGAGATCATCCTCGACCGGGTGGCGATGGAGTTCGCCGTACGCGACACCAAGCCCGGAGATCCGCCCCCCGCGGTCGCGGCCATTTCGCGCGAAGACCTCGAGGGAATGGATTTGTCCGAAGGCGCGATCGTCCGAATTTATCGCGGAGACGACCCCAATGGCGGCATCGCGCTCCCCGTCGTGGCGGACAAGCGCTTGCCGCGGCGTGTGGTCGTCCTCGGGCAAGAGCACCGAGCGAAGCTCGGCGTATTGCCGGCGGAATCGAAAGACATCAAGCCGTCCGAAGTCCCGCGCCTACCGCACGAAGAGCGCGTGACGATCGAAGACCCGACGACTCCTGCGCCGGGTGCGGACGCCTTCCGTTGGTTCTTCTATGCGTCGAGCCCGCCGTGGTCTTCCACGCGTCATTCGCTCTCGAACGTGCGCGCCCTCCAGAAGGAGTTCGCGGTCAAACTGCGGAACGTCTATTCGTTCTTTACCATCTACGCGAACATCGACGGGTTTCGGCCGGGCGCCGAGCAGGAGATGCCTCTCGCGGACCGGCCGGAACTCGATCGGTGGATCCGCGGCGAGCTCGCAGAGGCCACGCACGTCGTCACCGCGCGGATGGACGAGTACGACGTCTTCGGCGCGACGCAGCGGCTCGTGGCGCTCGTCGACGCGCTGTCGAACTGGTGGGTGCGCCGGAGCCGTAGCCGGTTCTGGAGGTCGGGCTGGGGCAACGACAAGCGGAGCGCGCACGAGACCCTGTACACGTCGCTCGTCACGATCGCGAAGCTCACGGCTCCGTTCACGCCGTACGCGGCAGAGGCCATGTATCGGAACCTCGTTGTAGGCGCCGGAGTCTCGGGGGCGCGCGAGAGCGTGCACCTCGAAGACTGGCCGGCGGCCGACCAAGCTGCGATCGACGAGCATCTCTCGCGCAAGGTAGAAGTGGTCCGCGCGATCGTGAGCCTGGGCCTGAGAGCGCGCATGGACGCGAAAGTCCGGGTGCGCCAGCCGCTCCGCACCGCGACGATCGTCTTGAACGACGAGCGGGACGCGGGCCTCGTCGAGACCGCATTCGACGCGATCCGCGAAGAGCTGAACGTGCTCGACGTCAAGGTTGGTTCCCACGAGGAGCGCGGCAACTTCGGCCGCACCGAATACAAACCGAACTTCCGGAGCCTGGGCCAACGCGGCATGGGGCGCGTCGCGCAGGAGTTGAAGAAGGCGACCGCGGCCGGCGACGCCGACACGCTTCGCGCAAAGCTGGACGCGCTGAAGTTCGGCAAGTCGTCCTGGCGCGGGCACGAAATCCTCCGTGAGGACATCGAGGTGGCGTTCGAGCCCAATCCGGGCGTCGCCGCGGCTGCCGACCGCATCGGGTCGGTTTTTCTCGACACCGAGATCGACGACGAACTGCGCGATCTGGGGCTCCTTCGCGAGGTCTTGAGCAGAATCCAAGCGATGCGCAAAGAGATGGGGCTCGAGTACACCGACCGCGTCCGGCTCTCGGTCCGAGCGGTCGGTCGCATTCGAGGCGTCGTCGAAAAGCACCGGGACGTGCTCGCGGCCGAAGCCCTGGCTGTCGAAGTTTCCACCGAGGCTCATGCTCCCGGGGCCGAGCTGCGTGACCTCGACGTAGAAGGAGAGGCCGTTACCCTGGGGATCGCGCGCGCGTGACGTTTCCTGCGGCAGACTAGGGTGTGCGTCTGATATGCTGAGGGGCTCCGAATGGGGGCACCAACTTGATTAAGGCAAAGCGGCTCCGATCGGAAGCAGTGGACCGGCAAGGCGCCGGGGCTGCCTGGGGAGGGCCTGCCGTAGGCACACCCCTCGCCAAGGCTAGGAAGCGAGAGCCGGTCGCCGGTCGCGCCGCTGTCCGGCCGCCGCTCGCTCGTGCGGAACTCCTCGACAAGGGGGCGCGAACCCGGTTCGAAGAGGAGATCGATGCGGCTCTGAAGCGGCGGCCCGTGAGCGAGGCGAAGCTGGCCGGTGCGCTTCGTGCGGTTGCCCCCTTCAGCCCGTCGCTTCGCGCATCCCTCGGCGAAGCCACGGCGGTGCTCTTGCGGCGCGGTGCGCGGCAGCGCGAGCTCTACGCGAGCGGCTTGCGAGCGCTCGCAGAGGCACAAGACCGGCAAGTCGTCGGGCTCCTCCGCCAGGCCCTCGCCGGGGACGAGGCGGGGGGATCCGCGGCGCTCAGTGCGGCGTGCTTCTCGCGCGATCCCGAGCTCTCGCCGGTCCTCGCGAAAGTCGCCGCGAGCCGCCAGTCGCACCTCGCGTTCGGCGCGGAGCTGGCGCGCGTCGCGCGGGGAGAGTCCAACGGGGCGCTGCTCGCTCAACTCGCGCCGATGATCAAAGAGAGTCACCGAATCTCGATGTGCATCGAGCTCTTCGTCCCGCTCTCGCGCGCGCGTCCGGTCGCCGCGCCGGTCGCGCCCGCGCTATCGGTCCTTCGCGGAGCCGAACGGCACCTCGGGCGTTGGCTCGTCCTTGCAGAGGTGGCGGTACGGGCAGGGGACTCGGCCCCGCTCGCCGAGGCACGCGTCCGCTCGGGGGTCGGACCGAGCAGTGCTCGAACCGCGTGGTCGCTCGTGACGTGGGCCCTTTCCGACACCGATGCCGTCGTGCGGGGCAAGCCGCCGCCTCCGGCTCCGGCCACGCGCCCGACGCTCGAACTCATTGCCCGGCTGTCCGACCGGCCGAGCGCCGATCGAGACACGACGTTCTTGTTCCGACTGGCGCGCGCGGGCTCGACCTCGGTGCGGCCGATGCTCGAAGCGCTCGCGCGCACCTTGCCCCTCGCGGACGACACGAGCGTGCGCGCCGCATTGCATCTCGCCCGCGACCACGGTCGCCACGAGTTGGGCGAAGCGCTGGCCGAGGTGGCGGGGCGAGGAAAACACGAGGAGCTTCGTGGAATGGCGGCCGCCGCGCTTTGGGACGTGACCTCCGTCGGCGACAGCGAGTTCGCAAGCGGGACGCGCGCGCGGATGCCCGAGCTCATCGAAGAGCTGCTCGCGTCGCGGAGCATCGGCAACGTCGCGTGGGGAGCGCTGCTTCGGGCAGCGGCCAAAGGGGGCGCGGGCCTCGACCCGCTGCTGACGGAGACGCCGTTCCGGTGGATCCAGTGGGGCTGGCTCGAGTGAACGCGCGCCTGCTCGGTGCGTTGATCTGCGCGACCATCGCCGTGCAGATCCCCGCCCGCGCAGGCGACTCGACGCAGCTGCGGATCGCCGTTTGGGCGGACCGCGACGACGACGACGCCGACGGGAACCCCGACGGCGAGCAGAGCATCCTCCCTCCACTTGCGCGGGCGGACCTGGCTCCTCTGGATGCTCGACTCGCAGGCGCCACGCTCCAGGTCGTATCGGGCGGTGAGCACGCGCGGGTGGTGCTGGCAAACGGCAGGCCGCTTCCCTGGGGGCGGGTCGTAGCCGCGGGAGCGTGGGCGCAGGGCCTGTCCGCGGGACGGGCCGAGTTGGTCGCCAAGTCGGCTGGTGCCCCGGTGCACGTGACCATCGACGTTCGCGGAATCGACATGCGGGACGGGAAGGGCGCGCTGGTCGACATGGCCCGCTCGCACGCGTCGCTCGAAAGGACACCCCCGACGCGAGTCGAAGGCCCCCCGGACGCGGACTACGACGACGTCGACGCGCTGCGCGTCGTGATGGGCCTGATCGACGACGGCCCGGGGCTCGACGGGGATCGCGAAATCGGCGTCGAGTCGGTGAGCGCGCTCGGCGCGCAGATAGACGCCATCCCGCGGCTCCCCCTGGCGCCGTCGGCGTGCGCCCGTCCGTACGTCGGCGTGCGCTGCTGGGCGAGTGCGCCGCTGCGTCTGGTCATCGACGACGTCGATCGCGATCACCCGCTCGTCGCCGAGCGATCGATCAAAGCGGAGGTCGGCGGCGCCGTCGTGTTTCGCTCCGAAGGTCGCAAGGCCCAGATGATTCGGGTGCTCGGCCCGCGGAGCTCGCCGGTCGGGCCCATCGGACGGTTGCGGGCCACGTTGCGCTCCTTCGTGGTGCGGGTGACCCCCGGCGGCGCGCCGGCAATAGGGGGCACCGACGCGGGTGCGGTCAGCGCGCTCCGAGCGGAGCTCGGTTCGGCATCGGCCATTTGGGGACAGTGCGGCCTCACGTTCGGCGATCCCAACCAGCAGGAAGTTCGCCTCTTCGACCCCCCTCCTTCGCACCTGGTGGCAATCGGAGACGATCTGGGGATCGCCGCGAGCGGCGGGGAGATTCGATTGCGCGTCGCCGACAAGACCATCGTCGTGCCGACGTCCTCGGGAGAAGGCCCCGATCGGGTCGCGCGAGACCTCGCCAGGCTGGCCGATCGAGCCGGGTTCGTGGCCGTCGTGTCTCCGAACGCGCGAATCGGCCCGGGGCTGGCGCCGAGTGTCGACGTGTCGCTGCGACGAAGGGACGGCTCGCTCGTCGCGGTCGATACCGTCCCCGGGACTTCGCTGTCGACGGACCCCACGCTGAGCGTTCGCATCGGCTCGGTCGATTTGAGCGACGGCCTCCGGCACTTCACGGACATGGACGCGATGGCCGGTACGCTCGAAGAGCGGACGTTGCTCAAGGCAATCGACGACGGCGACCCCACCACGATTGAAGTCGTCGTCGTGCCGCTCTTCGCCGGGGGGGGGCGGATCGGCGAATCGTTCATCGGGAGCGATCTCTCGAGCGTGCGCAACGTGGTGCTGCTCGACCGCGCCGGCATCCGCGCTCGGAAAAGCAGCCTGACGCTCGCGCACGAGCTCGGGCACGTGCTCATGGATCTGCCCGGCCACCCCGACGACTACGGAGTCGACGCACCCACGCTGCTCATGGACTCGGACGCGGCCGACGCGTCCCCGTTCGGTCCGCGGCGCATTACGATCGATGAGTGCGCACGCGCTGTGCGGCAGTCCGGGCCAGGAGCGCGAATCCCCCTCTTGGTCGACTGGCCGATCGGGCCGCTCGAACGGCGGTAAAGCGCTTCTTTCCCGACGAAGCAAAGAGGCCGCAGGCCTGGCAAGTCTTGTGCGTCGAACGCCCTCGAAGGCCGTCGTGGACGTGGACGTTACGTCCACGTTTACGCTTTCGAGGGGCCAGCGGACATACGGACACAGGCCTCGCCAGCCTCGTCTCGCCGCACCGCGGGCGCTTCAAAGGCGCCGGCGGACTTTAGCCCTCAATACGACCCCGTGGCGGTATCCAGCGCGAAGGCGCTCCAGGCGCCGCTCGGGACGGCCGCAAACTGACCGTAACGGAGCGACGCGTACGCGAACGAATTCAGGCGCGCGATCGAGAAGGTGGTCACCGTGGGCCCGCGCACCAGGGAAGTGACGCCCGCAATCTGCGAGAGATCGGGGACGTCGAACGACAGGTCCGAACCGGGTGCGACGATTTGCCAGGTCACGAGCCCGTCCCCCGACGAAATCCGCACGTCGACGAGGTCGATGGCGCCCGTCGCTTGAAGCGCGATGTGCGTGCCGCTCCAACCGGCCGCCGACGGCTCGACGAGCGTCGGAATCGCGAAGAATCCGCCGACGGTCACCGGGTCGTTGGCGAGCGTGGTCTCGACGCGGTTCACGACGGACATGGGCGCGAGCCCGTTGGCGCCCGTGACGGCCGACCCGGTGAGATCGTAGGAGCAACCGGACAGCGTGCCGTCGAGCGAAGGGGCTCCGACGAACGAAACCTGACCCGAGATGGGAAGAAGCGACGAAATCGTCCCATGCGGCAAGATCGCGAATTGGTTCGCGCCGACATCGATCGCCAACGTCGAGAGGAGCCGGTCGGGTCCGAGCGGCGTTGGCGCCGGGGGCTGCGGCTGGGTGACGACCGCGTGGTCGAGGAGGGTGCTGATCTGAATGTCGATGCCGGTCGTCTGTTGTCCAGGCTGCACGAGGACACCCCTCGCGACCCCCATGGCGTAGGGCTCGAACCAAGGCGGGGAGACCGAGCGATCTTCGAGGCCGGCGAGCGCGTAGAGCGTCTGATTGCCGGGTTGCGCCGTCGCCGAGTACTGAAAGCCGACGTTTCCGGTGGAGTCCGGCGTGGTCGCGAAGTAGGTCGACGGGAGCTGGAACGGTTGGAGCGGGTTGGGGGTCGTCGGAAAGACGTAGGCGGCGCGTCGCTGGTTGCCCGTCGGCATCGGCACGTTGCCCCAGCTCGCGCTCGTAAACTCGGGCCCCGAGGGCCACACGAGCTCACCGACGATGCTGCCGTTGCTCGTCGCGTAATAGTTGCCGCTGGAAGGGGGATCGCCTTGGCCGCAGGACGGGTCGAGCTCGGGGTCCAGGTACGCGGTCACGGTGTCGACCGGGACGTCGACGAACGTGATCGGTTGGTGGCACTTCGCGGCCACCGTGACCGTGACCGTGCCGGTCAGCGAAGGGCCGCTGAGGCGCACGGTGCCCGACGAATCGAAGGTTCCCAAGATAGCGGTCGGGAGGCTGGAGCCGGCGATCGCTCGTCCCCCCGTGAGCGGAGACCCGGTGAACGAATCGAACGCCAGCACCGTGAGGTTGCCGGAGAGCGTCCCACCCGTGAGCCCGCCGCGATAGCCGTCGGGCGAGTCGCTGTACGTGAACGCATCGCGGGCTTGGTCGAGCGTGCCGTCGGAGTTGGTCACGGTCACGTCTTGCGTCCCGGTCGATCCCGCTGGTGTCGTGCAAGAAAGATCGGTCGGGTCGGTTAGGGACACCGCCGTGCAAGGCTTCCCGCCGACGGCGACGGTGGATGTGCTCGCCCATCGCGTCCCGCTCCCGCGGAGCGCGATGCGCGTTCCACCCGTCGTCGATCCCGCGTCGGGCGACACCACGAACGAGTCGTAATAGAAGCCCGCCGGTAGGGTTCGCTCTTGCGCCGTCGCGACGTTTCGAACGCGGATGTCCGCCGGTCCTGGCGTGCCCTGGGGCGTCACGACCGATGCGCGCGTGGGGTCGCTCGCGAGAACCGCGCTCGGGTCGAGCTGGGCCGACCCGATCCAAACCTCGAGCGAAGACGAGAAGCCGCGCCCCGCGATCGTCGCGTGCGTGCCGCCGGTCCACGGGCCGTGCGACGGCTGCAACCCGGTGATCGCAAACGGGTTCCCGAGATCGACGTCTCCTAAGCGGCCGGCGTCGTCACTGCCGAGCACAATCGCCGGAGGCGGCCCCGCGTCGTCCTGATACGGGATTAGGGGCGAACCCGACCGTAGGCAGCCGGGAGCCGCCCCTATCGCGGCAAGCGACGAGAGCGCTATCCCGGCCGCCCTCAGGCTAAGCCGTCGAGCCCAGCGGGCGCGCCAGGTTCCCATCACGTCCCAAGCGTAGGCCATGCGGCGCCATGCGCAATGGGCTGCCGGCTCGGCATGGCTGAAATGCTTTTGAAAAATCGGACTTGGGGCAGCGGAAGGTGCGGGCCGCCGGATCTTGCGCCGAGCCGCTCCGGGCCTACGATGGACGTCATGAAGTTCCCGCGCCCCCGGCAATCGCTTCGCGCGTACGTCGCTCAATACGACAAGGAGCACACAAAGCTCGGAACGAAGCTGACCCACATGGTGGGGATTCCCATGATCGTGGCCTCGATCCCGACGGCATTCGTCAATCCGCCGGCCGCCGGAGGTCTCTTCGTGGGGGGCTGGGCGCTGCAGTACATCGGGCACTACGTGTTCGAGAAGAACCAGCCGGCCTTCTACAGCGACCCGTACTACCTCTTGGTTGGCCCCGTTTGGGTCGCCGCCGAGTGGCTCCACCTGTTTGGCGTCCCCGTGCCCGAGATCTTTACGGGTGCGCCGGCGGACGGCAGCGAAACGGGCGGGTCGAAGATGGCGAACGGCGAAGCCGCCACAGCTTAGAAGCCGGCTTTTCGGTCGTGGTTTCTTCGTTTGCGCGATCGTGGGGTCTCCGCGCCGGTGAGTGATGCTCGGTCTCGGCTCGGCTTGGGTCCGGCGCTCGGTACCGGCCTTCGGTTGGGCGATACCCGCGCTCGCGGCTCTCGCAAGGAGGGCCCACTTTCGGCGGGAGATACCCCTGGGGATCGGGCTCCTTCGCTCGCGCCGCGACTGATGACGTTGCATCCTGGGCGTAGAAAGCCCAGTCTTTGAAGAGAGGAGCTCAGCGGCGACGCAGTTGCCTCATTTCGTGGGACAACGAAGCCCACTCCCATTGAAGCGAAGCTCACTCTCGTGAGAACGAGCTTCACTCGCGCAGGAACGAAGCTCGCTGACGCGTGAACTTGGCTCATTCACGCAAGAACGAAGGTCACTGACGCAAGGACGAGCTTCACGCACGCTCGGCGCCCTAGAAAAGCTTCTTCCGCTTGCTAGACGAAAGAATCCCGAGCATTTCTCGGTACTTCGCGACGGTTCTTCGCGCGATTTGGATACCGTCGCGCTTGGCGAGGAGCTCCACGATTTGCTGATCCGACAGCGGGTTCACCTTGTCTTCCCCGTCAATGATCTTCTTGATCGCCTGCTTGACGCTCTCGCTCGCGATGTCGTCCTCCGACACGCGCCGAATCGACGAGTTGAAGAAATATTTCAGCTCGAAAAGCCCCTGAGGCGTGTGCACGTATTTGTTCGTCGTAACGCGGCTGATGGTCGACTCGTGCATTCCCACGGCCTCGGCGACGTCGCGGAGAATCATGGGCTTGAGGTGCGCGACCCCCTTCTCGAAGAAATCACGCTGCTTTTCGACGATGCACTCGGTGACGCGGATGATGGTCTTGCGGCGTTGCTCGATCGCACGAATGAGCCACTGCGCGTTTCGGAGCTTCTCGCCGATGAACTCCTTCGCCTGAGGGTCCCTCAGGAGCTGCTTCGTGAGGGCCTCGTTAATATAAAGGCGCTGCACGCCGCGGTCGTTGTCGGTCACGACGAACTTCTCGGCGTCCTTGATCACATACACGTCGGGGGTGATCGCGATGCTCTTGTCGTCGGTCTCGCTGTAGTTGCGCGCCGGGCGGCTCTCGAGCTTCTGAATTTGTTTGACCGCCTCGTACACGTCGTCGAGCGTCACCTTCAGATCGCGCGCAATGGCGGGATAGTTGTGCTTTTCGAGGTTGTGTAAGTGCTTCCGGATGATCTCGAGCTCGAGGTCGTCGTAGCCGTACGCCTCCGCCTGAACTTGCAGGCACTCCTGAAGGGACCGCGCACAGACGCCGACCGGCTCCCACTCCTGCATCTCGCGGAGGACGCACTCGGCGTCCTCGGTCTCGATCGGCACCTCTCGGGCGAGATCGTCGACGGTCAAGTCGGGCGTCTTTTCACCGGTGTCGCGCTCGGTCCCCTTGAGGTCGAGAAAGCCATTGTCGTCGAGGTTGCCGATCACCAGCTCCGCGAACTTCTTCTCCGTCTCCGTGAAGTCGCTCATCTGGAGCTGCCAGCGAAGGTGGTCGACGAGCGACTGGCCCTTCGTCAGGTTCTGCTCGATGGGCGGCAGCTCCTCGAATCCCCCCCGGTTGCTCGGGAGGGGTTGTTGCAAGGTGCGGTTCTCGAGGAACTGTTCCCAGTCGATCTCCTGAACCCGCTTTTCTTCGTTGCGCTTGGTGAGGTCGGCGACCTCGAGCTTTTCGGCGGCGAGCACGGGCGCGTCCGGCGGATGAGGCTCGGTCCCCTGGTCGCCGTTCTTGGCGCTCGCCCGGGCGCGCGGGTCGATTTCCTCGTCCGCGAGGACGGGGTTGGCGTCGAGTTCCTTGCGGATCTCGTCGATGAGCTCGAGGCGCGAGAGCTGCAGAAGGCGGATCGCCTGCTGCAGCTGGGGCGTCATCACGAGCTGCTGACTGAGCTTGAGCTGTTGCTTGATTTCCATCGCTTCCCTGAGCCTTGGGGCCTTGACCGTGGGGCGTGGTGGCTAAAGCGGAGTCAGACCAAACGAGGTAGGGGATGAAGCCCCCGCCAACAAGATTGAACGAAGAGGAACCTTTGGCGGGGCCCTGCGCCGCTTCAGACTCGGAGACCGTGGTAGAAGAAATAACACCGCGCGGCAAAACTGGCAGGGCTTTTTCGGCGATTTCCGTGCCAGCAGCTGAATTTGCTTTCAAGTCGGGGCGAAATGGCTCCGTTTCCGGTTGGCAGCCGCCGAAAAAGCGCCTTGCGACCTCAGCGAGTCCTTGCACCGGCTGGAGGGCCTCCCACCGCGCGCGCCATCGCAATGGCCGGCCCCGAGTTCACGGAGGAAGCGGGTAGGCGGGCTGCGAGACGCCGGGAAGGCCTCCGTCGGGGCCGTCGCTGCCGTTATTGCCGGTGGCGATTATCGCGCTCGTGCCATGCGGTCCGCCGATGCCGGACGGACCGGGCGCACCGGCCGCCCCGGGGACACACGTCGTGCCCTCGAGCTGGGAGGGGAGGGTCCCGCGGTAGAGGATGCACGTGGAGATGCCTCCGGCGCCGCCGGCGCCGGCCGACCCACCGGCACCGTTGCCGCCGAAGGCGCCCGAACACACCCCGAAGAATCCGGCCCCGCCGCCCTGTCCCGGCTGGCCGTTGCCGCCCCTTCCGCCGGAGCCGGCCGTGGCGCTCGTCAGGGTGCAGCCGTCGAGCACGACCGAGCTGTCGGCGCACACGAGCGCGATGCTCGCGCCGCCTCCCCCTCCGCCGGTGCCCCCCGCGCCGCCGCACCCGCCCGCGCCTCCGCCGGTGCCTCCGAGCGTCACGAGCCCGCCGCCGCCGCCGCCGCCCTGTCCCGGGTCGCCGTTCTGGCCGGCGCCCCCGGGGCTCGGCGTCCAGCCCGCCGCCGAGAAGGCTCCGAGCGATGCCGGGAGCGTGCCTGCACTTCCAGCCGCGCCGTTGGCACCGGGATGGGCACCGACGCCGCAGGCCAGCGTCCCCCCAGTGCCGCCCAAACCGTCTTGCACGCCCACAGGCGTTGCGGGCGGCACCGCCGTCCCCGTGACCCCGCCTCCACCGCCGCCCGGACCGCTATTGCCGCCGCTGCCGCCGCTCGACTTGTGTCCGTCGGCGCATGTGACCGAGCCGCCCGCCCCTCCGGCGCCGCCGTCTTGGTCGCTGCCCGCCGGCGCGAGGACCTGGCCGGGCGGGTAGTTCGGGGCGCTTGCTCCGTCGGTGCCCGGGCCGCCGCTCTCGCCGCTGCCCGCCGCGAAGACACACCGGCGGAAGGTGACGTTCGGCGAGGCGGTCACGATCGCCGCGATGCTCGATGCGCCGTTGCCGGCGTCGTCCTGGGCCGACGCGTTGGCCGCCACGAAGCGCATGTCTTCGACGTCGACCGGACCACTCGGCACCGCGACCCGGAGCGGTACGGCGTTCGGGGGGGCGCTGACCTGCGCCCCGCTTCCGAGGTAGGCCCAGCCCGCGTCGCCCGTCGGGCATTCGAGGCCGCCGAAGAGGCTCGCCGGGCCGCTCAGCGTGACCGACTCGGCATACGTCGCGTCGCACACGTAGACGCGGCTCTTGCCGCCGAGATTGCCGACCGCATGGCCTATGCTCGCGTAGGGCTTGGCGCGGGTGCCGTTGCCCGTCGCGTCGCTGCCGCCGCTGCCCGCCGGCGCAACGAAAACGCCGTAGCGCTCGTCGATGACGCACGCCTCGTCGTGCGGGGGCTGGCTGGGATCGCAAGTGTACCCGTCGAAGCCGTCGAAGCCGTCGAAGCCGTCCGCGGCGTCCGCCGAGTCCCACGCCTCCTGGTCGGGTCCGGAGTCGACGCCGCCCCCCGAATCCACGGTCGCGTCGACCGCCCCGTCGCCGGTCAGACGAGCGTCCCCGCCCTCCGCCGCGACGCCTCCGTCTTGTCCGAGTTCGTTCTGCGCATCCTGACCCTGAGTCGTTTGTGTTCCCGTATCGACGCCCTGCGGGCTGTCGGCCGCGGCTTCGGCCCAAGAATCCGCCGTCGCGTCCGCCGCGGTCGGACAGGTCCCATTCGAGGAGCAGTCGTCGGGAGGTTCGGTTGCGCACCCGGAAAGGACGACGATCAGGGCCACCAGGGGAAAGGTAACGGCCACCCGCGGAGCGTGCATGTCTCAGGGGACCTGGTAGGCGAAC
>Ga0265313_10002584_pt1 | contig 15437 bp, 13 predicted proteins | sample 4123metaG_FD_203122 | JGI IMG/M metagenome (GOLD analysis project Ga0265313, IMG submission 203122) | Rhizosphere microbial communities from Carex aquatilis grown in University of Washington, Seatle, WA, United States - 4-1-23 metaG | ecosystem: Host-associated > Plants > Roots > Rhizosphere >...
GATCCCGGTGTCCGAACACATAGCCGTCGAGTCGCCTGACAAGCTCCTGCCTGGCATGGACGACGATCTCGCTCGCCAGCGGGATCGATCGCAGGCGGTCGAAGGTGACCGGGTCGAGTTCGAGGGAGCTTTGGTATTCGAGCTCCTGGACGATGTTCTGCTCGACCTCCTGGATGGGACCCTGGGCGTTGATGAAATGGTAGTGGAAGATGCCCTTCAGCTCCTGGAGGGCGTCCCAGGTCTGCTCCTTGAACACACGGTATCGCCGCTGCGCCAGCGCCTCGTCGAAATCCGTCGAGCGCTCCTCCTGCAGTTGCCCGACACCGCTTCGGCGGACCTCCGCGTTGTGCGCGCGCACCTCGGCCCCGCGGTGCAACTGTCGCTCGACGCTCGTCTTCTCGTCGACGAACAGGCCCATGATGTGGATCGTCGGCTGCCGGAAGTGGAGGCCCAACGGCGTCCTGGAAAACTCCTGCCTGAGCTGGTGCATCTTGTCCACCAGGAGCTTGAGGCATTCGACCTGGACCTTGGTGCGGGGAAAGCCGTCGAGAACCACGCCGTCGCTGTATTCGACCCGGAGCAGCTCCCGCAGGAGAAGGCCGATCACCTCGCGATCGCCCACCATGTTTCCGGCGTCCTTCAACCGCCGCGCCTCGGGGGAGTCCAGGAGGGAGCTGACAACGACCGGACCGCAGGTCAGCCCGCGAATTTTCGAGATAAAGGCCGTATTCGTGCCCTTTCCGGCTCCCGGGGCGCCGCCGAGCAGGATTATCTCCTTGGGAAAACGGAGCTTCTCGCGGCCGAACTCCGCCTCCAAATCCTCCCACACCGACCCGAAGATCAGCTGGGCGTCCTTGATCTCCAAATCGGTGAGCCGCGCGGGGGCGCCGGGCGGCGATTCCGGGGTGATTTTGCGGGTGATGGGCAACGACATGCGGAGGGGTGGGGAGGAAGAAAGCGCAAACAAGGCTTTTGGGGCAAGCCTTTGACGCGTGCAAACAGTCTCCGGATAATGGGCCAAAAGAAACGCCGCCCCTTGCGGAACTGCCGCTCTCTTGTATTGTCAATGTGGACGCAGTTCGCGCGGGTTTAACCTGCGGAATTGCCAAGTTGAAGCTGGACCTGGCGGGGCCGCGAAAGCGGTCCCGCCTTGGCTTCCGGATCGGAAGCCAACCCCCGAAGCGCCACACGCGGAGGCGGGTTCGCCCTCCAACTCATTTATTTTTTGGGATTTGCGGAACTTCACTCTTCCCGATGGTATCCGAGAAAATCTGTTCATGCGCGTTCTCATCATCGACGATGAAGCTGGCATCCGGAAGACGACCCGGATCGCCGTCGAGACCGCCGGTCACTCGGCGGTCGAGGCGCCGAACACGTCCCGGGCCCTGAAGCTCGCGGAGGAGGACACCTTCGATGCGGCTTTCCTGGACCTGAGGCTCGGGTCTGAGGACGGCTTGGAGACCCTGGCGCGCCTGCTCAAGGTCCGCCCGGGCCTGGAGGTCGTCATGTTCACGGCATATGCGAATATCGCGACCGCCGTCGAGGCAATGCGGCGCGGGGCTTTTGATTTCATCCCGAAACCCTTCACGCCGGACCAGATCCGGGGCGTGCTTGCGAAGATAGGCAGGAGCCGCGCCCTGGAGCAGCGGGTTCGAACGCTGGAGAGCGAACTCGCCGGATCGTCTCCTCCGATCGAGCTGGAGTCGTCCGAGCCCGCCGTCCAGCGGGCCCTTCAGATCGCATTCAAGGCCGCGCCTACGACGGCCACGATCCTTCTCCTCGGCCCGAGCGGAACGGGCAAGAGCGTAATCGCCCGGGAAATCCACCGGCGAAGCGCCCAGAAAGAGGCCCCTTTCGTCACGGTTAGCTGTCCGAGCCTGTCCCGGGAACTGCTCGAAAGCGACCTGTTCGGCCACGTGAAGGGAGCGTTTACGGGCGCGGTCTCCGATGCCGCCGGCAAAATCGCCGCCGCCGATGGGGGCACGCTGTTTCTGGACGAAGTGGGCGAACTGCCCCTGGAGATTCAGCCGAAGCTGCTGCGGCTTCTCCAGGAGCGCGAATATGAACGCGTCGGCGAAACGCAGCCCCGCCGCGCGAATGTGCGGGTCATCGCCGCGACAAACCGGAATCTCGCGGCGGACGTGCAGGCGGGCCGCTATCGCGAGGACTTGTTCTATCGGCTGAATGTCATCAGCGTGGCGATTCCGGCCCTCAAGGACCGGATGGGAGACCTGGCGCAGCTCGCCGAGGGCTGCGCGCGGTTCCACGCCGCGCGCCTGGGAAGGAACATCGCCGGATTCACTCCTGCGGCGCTTGCGGCCTTCATGCGCTACGGATGGCCGGGCAATATCCGCGAACTGGGCAACGTGATCGAACGGACGGTTATCCTCGCCGCGGAGGGACCGATCGACCTGGCGGATCTGCCTGAGGAATTCAGCGGCCGGGCGGAGGCCGGAGTCGCCCTCGGCGCGAGGGTGACGCTCGAGGCGCTGGAAACCGAGCACATCCGAAGGGTGCTGGGCGCCTGCCGGAACCTCGACGAGACGGCGCGCGTCCTGGGGATCGATCCGGCCACGCTCTACCGCAAGAGGCAGAAACTCGGGCTTCTTTAGAAAGGGTGTCCATGCTCCGGGCGCGACTTTACCTCGGGCTGCTTCCCCTGCTCCTCCTTGTCATCGCGACGGGGGTCTTCGCAATCGTCGTTACCCACAGGCTGGCCGGCACGTTTCAGCGCGAACTCGTTTCGAGCCTCGATGCCTCGCTCGCTGCACGGAGAATGCGCGAGGCGGCGAGGGGCATGGACAGCGCCCTCGGCATGGCGCAGAGGGGCGATGTCCTGGGGGCTGAGAGGCTCTTTCGGCAGAATCGCGAGGCGTTCGCCAGGGACCTGCTGGCGCAATCGGCCAACTCATCGGGCACTTCGCGCGGACCGCTTGTCGGGAAGCTCGACGACGCCTTCCAGCGGCTTGCGGCCCGCGGAAGCCAATTGAACGGGGCGGGAACCTCAGGATCCCTCGCGACCCTCGAGCAGAACGAGGACCTGGTTTTCGGCGTCGTGGCGGCGATCGACGGACTCGAGCGCAGTGACTATGGGCGGGCGGGCGCCGAGGCTCGAAGCGCAGTGCACCTGGCGGCGACGACGGTGAACGTGCTCTTGCTTGTCATTGCGGCCGCAGTCCTGGTCTGGATCGCGATGGCCTGGAGCCTCGCAGGTTCGCTCCTGCGCCCAATCAAGGCGCTGTCGGCGTCGGCCGTGGCGCTGGGGGAGGGCCGGCTCGATCAGCCCGTGCCCGAATTCTCGTCGGACGAACTGGGGCTGCTTGCGCGCACTTTCAACGGCATGGCGGCCAGACTCCGCGCCTACGGAGAGGCCATGGCGGCCCGGGTCCAGCGGACCCAGCGCACGATGGAGGCCACGCTCAACTCAACGCCGGATCCCCTGTTTGTCGTGGGGCGCGACGGACGCCACGAGGTGCGCAACCCGGCGGCGGAGGCGCTTGCGGTTGCTCCGGATTTCGCCGGGGGCTTTCCGCCGGTCCTGCGCGCACATCTGGAAAACGTGCTGGCGACAGGCAGGCATTTCGTGCCGTCAGGATATGAGGAGCTGCTGACCGTCAGGGTGGGTCCCGAGGACCGGCACTATCTCCCGCGGATTCTCGCGATCGGCGACAGCCTGACCGGTTTTGGCGGAGCGGCCGTCTTTCTGCAGGACGTGACCAGATTCCGGCTCCTGGACGATGCGAAGAACAATCTCGTCGGCACGGTGAGCCATGAGCTCAAGTCCCCGCTCACGAGCCTTCGCATGGCCGTCTACCTGCTTCTGGAGAATAGCCTCGGGGAGCTGACTGCCGGCCAGCGGGAGCTGCTCGAGACGGCCCGGGACGACGCCGAGCGGCTCCTTCGCATACTCAACGATCTGCTCGACCTCGCCCGGCTGGAAAGCGGCGTCGCCCAGCTCAACCGCACGCCCGTGCCGGTCGCGGGCCTTCTCGAGGACATGGCGCGCGAGGTCCGCGGAATCGCGGAAACCCACGGGTTGCGCATCGAGGTCAGGCCGATTACCGGCCCTGCCACGGTGTTTGTCGACCGGGACCGGCTGCGCCACGTCTTCATCAATCTGCTTTCAAACGCGATCAAGTACTCTCCGGAAGGCGGGGTTGTGACGCTCCATGCGGAGCCGGCCGACGCCGGCTTTCTTCGCCTTGGCGTGCGCGACCAGGGTCCGGGAATCCCCCAGGAGAGCCTTGGGCGCATCTTTGAAAAGTTCTACCGCGTGCCGGGACAGTCGAAAACCGGCGCCGGTCTCGGCCTGGCCATCGCCCGCGAAATCGTGCTCGCCCACGGCGGCACGATCGGCTGCTTGAGCAGTCCCGGAACGGGCTGCGATTTCCACTTCCTTCTTCCGTGGGATGCCGGATCCTAACGATGCCGGCCGTGCCGGATGATGTCCCAGATCACATACAGCCCGAGAGCGGCCGAGAGGAGATAGCCGCTGATGCCCAGGAGGGAATAGCCGTGCACGAGCGGAGGCATGCGCGAATTGACGATCATCGACGAGCCGATGATCAGGGAGCCGACGATCGTGCCCAGGGCGATTCGATTGGCGGCCGTGCGCATTCCCTCGTCGAGTTCCTCAAGGCCCCGGTGCTGGAGGTTGATCGTCAGGTTGTCGTGCTCCAGCCGTCGAACCAGCCTGTGAAGCTCCTCCGGCAGGTCCTGCAGGGTCGTGAAGCTCGACCGGAGGAAATCGCGCGCATGCCGGATAAGGGTTCGCGGGCTCGATCGCTCGCGGTAGAGATCGCGCAGGATGGGTCCGGCGTGCTCGCGCAGGTCGAACTGCGGGTCGAGCGCCCGGCCGATTTCCTCGATGGCCAGGACCGCCTTCGCCATGAGGGAGTAGTCGCGCGAGAGGGGGATGCCGTTCCGGCCGAATATGAAAAGGAGCTTCAGCATCGCCCGGCCGAGCTGCTGGCGCCCGATCGCGAAGTTGAGCTCCTCGCGCAGGGCGAGGGTCACTTCCTTCTCCATGATCCTCTGGTCCAGCCGGGCGTCCGTGGGGGCGAGCCGCGTGGCGATCTGCACGACGCTGTCGGCGTCCTGGTCCACGGCGGCCATCCAGAAGTCGGCCAGCGCATAGCGCAGGCGCCGGGTGAGGTGGCCCGCCAGGCCCCAGTCGAGGAAGCAGAGACGGCCATCCGAAGTGACGAGGACGTTGCCGGCGTGCGGATCGGCGTGGAAAAACCCCGCGATCAGAATCTGGTGGACAATGGACTTGGCGCCCGCGCCGGCGAGGAGGCGCGCGAGTTCGGGCGGGGTTGAGTCGCGGCCGACCGGTTTTCCCTCCACCCGCTCCATGACGATCACACGGGAGCTCGAAAGGTCGGCCAGGACGGCCGGGGCAAACACGAGGTTGGAATACGGGTTGAGCGTATTGAAGTACTGCTGGTTCCTGGCCTCGTTCTCGAAATCCAGCTCCCGCCGCATGCCCTGCTTCACCTCGGCGAAAACGGCCGGCAGGTCGTACGGCTTCAGGGCCGATATCCGCTGGTGCAGCTGCCCGATGAACCAGCCGGCAAACTCAAGGTCGATCTGCACCGTGCGCGCGATGTTCGGCCGCTGGACCTTGACGGCGACCGGCCGCCCGTCGGCGCGGAGCCTCGCATAGTACACCTGGGCCAGTGACGCCGAGGCGACGGGGGTTTCGTCAAACTCGCTGAAGACCTGCGCGATTTCGCCCGGCAGCTCGGCGGCCAGCACGGGCTGGATCTCGGCGTACGGGACGGGCCGAACATCGTTTTGCAGCTTGCGCAGTTCCAGGATGAGCGGGGCGGGGAGGGCGTCCGGCCGCATGCTCATCAGCTGCCCGAACTTCACGAAGGCCGGCCCGAGATCCTCCAGCGCCAGACGGACGCGCTCCCACTGCGATCGCTCGGAACTCGGATTGGAAACCAGCCGCCGGCGCAGCCCGGCCGGGAGATCGAACTGGTCGAGCAGATCGGCGAAACCGTGCCGCGCCAGGACGCTGACGATTTCCTTCGCGCGGACGGCGTGGCTGACGAAGTTGAACGGCTTCACGGCTCGCCGGCGCGCGTCGAGGGCGGGGCGAGCTTTTCCTCCAGCACCCGGACCCGCTGCTCGAGGGCGGTGAGCCGCGCCATCGTCGACTCGTCCGCGTGGGCGGTTATGTCGCGCAGCTTGGAGCCGAGCCTGGTGCAGATCTCGTCAAATTCCCGCCTGCCCTGTTCGGCGATCTTTTCGGCCATGATCCTCGCATCGCCCGCGGAGACCTTTCCCTCCCGGACAAACTCGTCCATCGTCTTCTCGAGCCTGTCCTTGGTTACAACGGCGGCGCCGACGCCAGCCAGAAGGGTCTTCTTTATGAGGTCGATCATGGGTTGGAACATAATCCTTCAATGATGGGCGGGCAAACGTAAACGGCGCCGCTTTCATGGCGGAGGCGCAGCTTGGCTAAGGCGGTCCCCTCGGGTCGGGGCTGGCCAAGACCCGATCTGACCGTCAAACCGGCCGCCCCGTGCGAGGCGGCCCGGAGACGGTCAATGAGGCCAGCAACTCCCCTCAAGGACCGCCTTAGCCAAGTTGCGCGTCCACCAGCTCCAGAATGTTTTCACTATGGAGAGACCAGCTCCTTGGCGCGCTCGCGCAGGACGGCAAGGAACTGCTCCGCCCCGCGGCTCTGGTAGCGCTGCATGTGGCGCACGACGGCAATCTCCCTGGAGGGCCTGGCGTCAGTGAGATGGAGATAGACAAGCGATTCGTCATCCTCGGGGGCGCGCGCGATCCGGGGCAGGATCGAAATTCCCGCCCCGATGGCGACCAGGGCCTTTACGGTCGGCACCTGGGAGCACCGGTGGCCGATTCGCGGTTCGAAATGGTGGTCTCCGCAGAAGCTCTTCACCTGCTCGGTCAGCGAACTTGCCGTCCCGGTCATGACAAAGCTTTCATTTGCGAGATCCGCAGCAGTCACCGTCGGGCGCAGGGTCAACGGATGCCCTTTTCCGACAACCAGGAGCAGCGGTTCGTGGAGAAGGGATTCCACGTGGAGCCTTGGATCGTCCCTCACGGGGAGGGACACAAGAGCCAGGTCCAGCTCCCCCTCGATTATCGCGGCGATAAGTGTTGTCCTAAAATCTTCTTGAATATGAATTTGCAAGTTCGGGTAGCGTTTCTTGCAGCGGTCGATCAAAGCTGGAAGTATATATGGAGCAAGAGTTTGAATAGCACCCACCGAAATCTGACGATCGAGGGAGGGGGAATCACTTAACTCCTTCGTGGCATTCTCCACCTCGAAGAGGATTTGCCGGGTTCTCCCAAGAAAGGCTGTCCCTGCTTCAGTCAGCACGGCACGGCGGCCAAGTCGGTGGAAAAGCTTGTGACCAAGCTCCTTTTCAAGATTTATAATCTGCTGACTTAAAGTAGGTTGAGATACATTGCATCGTGCGGACGCCCGGGTGAAATTGCCCAGGTCGGCTACGGCGGTGAAGTAGCGAAGTTGCTGCAGTTCCATAGACAAAAACTATCATATCCATAGTTTAAATCAACTTCAACTATTGCCAGGGTGCCGTATACTCCTGACGTGCCCGCTAGTGGGGCGCAGAAACCGAAACAAAAGGACAACACCATGACGAAAGAGAACCTCCTAAGAAAAGCGGCCATCCCCGGCTTGATCGCCCTGACCGCCTTCTTGCTTTTGGTTTGTTTCCCCTTCAAGGCAGAACGCGCCGACCGTTTGGTCGGCTTTGGCTCCGTGATCGTGCTGCTCGGCATTGCCGGCCTGGAGTACCGGGTCAGCTTCAAACGGCTGTTTGGCCGCTAGACTGCAAGCAACTTGGTCAGGAAATAACGGGGCCCGGAGTTTAAAACTCCGGGCCCTTTTAATTAGATGTCCGAGTGGTAGTCGCTTCCCTCCTCAGAGGGAAAACGGTGGGGCGGGTCGATCTCGGGCGCGGGCGCCGGACTTTCCTTTTTCGGGGCCTCCGAAGCGGGTTCGATTCGGGCCGCAGGCACCGGCGCGAACGGTGCCGGCAGGGGCGCCTTGGGGGGTAGATTCTCTGCTTCATCCATCACCCTCTTGAATTCGCGCTCGACCTCACCGGTGGCCTTTCGGAGCTCCTTGAGCGTCTTGCCGAGGCCCCGCGCAAAATCCGGCATCTTCTTTCCGCCGAACAGGATCAGGACGGCAACCATGATCAGCAGCATTTCATAGTCGCCGACACCGAAAAAGGCCAATGGCGGTAACGTCATGTCCATCGGGGAAAAATGGACGGGTTTCCCTGAAAAGTAAACAGGGCCTCGCCGCGACTTGGCATGGGAGGGAGCGGGGTCACTTTAGGCGGACGCTCACGGCAAACCTGGCCGATTTCCCCGGCGGGATGGTCTGCAGTCCCACCTTGTTTTCCATCGCGTTTGGGGGGCCCATCCACGGCTCGACGCAGTAAAACGGCGAATCATCCGCGAGGGTCCATGTGACGAAGATCGAATCCTGCGGCGGCACTCTTTCCGTCCCCAGTTGCACGATTACGTCCCCCGGCCGGCCCTTCTCGCCGAAGGCGGCCTGGCTGCCGCGAAGCGACGCATGGAAGGTGTCGATCAGGCCCGGCTGGCCAAGGCTCTCCTCCTCCCGGAGGACCGGGCCGGGCACGAGCTTTCCCGCCGCGTCCTGCCGCAGGCGCCGCTCCGCTGGGATCCGGATCATGTAATCCGCGCGCTTCGAACCCTCGCTCCAGGGCACGGTGAAGTAGAAATGGTGGCCCGCGCACCACGGAAGCGGCTCGCGGCCCAGGTTCTCGAACGAGAACTCGCAGGCGAATCCGAGCGGCTCAAAGCGGTAGGTGACGGTGAAATCGTATTCGAAAGGGTAGCAGGCCCGCGCCTCGTCGCCCGGCACAAAGCGCGCGATGAATCCGCGGTCGTCCGCCCGCACGACCTGGAACTGGCCCTGGCGCGCAAGCCCGTGCAGCGGCATCGGCCGGCGGACCCCGGCGTCGTCGCGCCAGAAATGGATGTCGCCGCGGTCGAAGGACCGGCCCGTGAACGGGAAGAGGATCGGATTGCCGCCCCGCACCTTGGCGAAATCGTCGAGCGTGGCGATTTCCGGCCAGTACAGCACATCGCGCACGGTTCCGTCGCCGAGCGTGATGTTCCAGTTCATGAGGCGCGCCCCGAGTTCCGGCAGCGCGAGAAAGGTGGAGCGGCCGGTGCGCCAGCGAAGGAGTTCGCGGCCGAGGTAGGGTATTTTTTCCATGCGACTCCGACAGCCAAGCGACCCAAAGGGAATTGGGCAAAATATTTATCTCTCGATCATGGTGGCGCTGGCAAAGGCAGGCCGGTCAGGGCCTGGAGGGGAGTTGCCGGCCTCATGCCCTCCTCTGTGGCCGGGAGGGACATCATGGCAAAACCATGATGGCCCCCAGGCCGGTTTGGCGGGCACGCCGGGGTTTGGCCACGTAGCGCGCAGCGCGAAGAGGGCTTCAGCCCCGAAGCGAAGCTGAGGGGTGAGCTGCCGGGGTGCCCTCTGGGCGCGGCAGCGAACAACTCCGACCCGAAAGGCCCTGACCGGCCTGCCTTTGCACCCGCTGCGCTTGCACTGGCGGGAAAGCCTGTCAGGATCGCCCTCCCATGCTACGGAAATGGCTTCCGTTTATACTGGCCGCCTCCACAGTGCCGGCCCTCCCCGCGGGTGCCCTTACTGAGGCGGCCACGCAGGTGAAGCAGGTGGTCGTGATTCCCGTCCGCGACGAAATCGCCGAGCCTGCGCTGTACATTCTCCGGCGCGGGCTGAAGGAGGCCATGGCCGGGAAGGCGGATGTCGTCGTCCTGGACCTGAAGACCCCGGGCGGCGCCATCGACGTGACGATGGAGATGATGGAGGCGCTTGAGAAATACCCGGGGCTGACGATCGCGTACGTCGACAACGAGGCCATGTCCGCGGGTGCGTTCGTGTCGGCCGTGACCGGCGAGATCTGGTTCGCGCCCGACGGGATCATCGGCGCCGCGGCCCCCGTCACGTCCACCGGCCAGGACGTGGACGCGACGATGAAGCAGAAGCTTGTGAGCTACCTGAAGGCGCGGATGCGGGCGACATCGGAGGGCAAGGGCTACCGCGGCCAGGTGATCTCCGCGATGATCGACGCCGACCTCGAGCTGAAGATCGGCGGACAGGTGCTGAAGGAAAAGGGGGAGCTGCTTTCGCTCACGGCCACCGAGGCGATGAAGGCCTACGGCGATCCGGCCCGGCCGCTGCTCGGGTCCGGCATAGCCCCGGACATCGACGCCCTGCTGGCGAAGAGGTTCGGCGCCCGCGGATACTCCGTCCGCCGCCTCGAAATCACCTGGTCGGAGCGGCTCGCGGTCGGGCTGAACCTGATCGCGCCCGTGCTCCTCGGCCTGGGGCTTCTGTCTCTTTTCATCGGATACAAGACCGGCAGCTTCGGCGTCTTCGGAATCGCGGGGGTGGGCCTCCTCGCCCTGGTCTTCCTGGGGAGTTCGCTGGCGGGGCTGTCGGGGCACGAGCCGGCGCTTCTCTTCGCGCTGGGGGTCGTGATGCTCCTTCTCGAGCTGATCTTTTTCCACTCGGCCGGTTTCCTGGGCATAGTGGGAGGGGCCCTCATGCTTGCCGCCCTTTTCTGGTCGATGTCCGATCTCTGGCCGAACGAGCCCCTGACGATCGCCTGGTCCGGCGACGCCTTTGAAAAGCCCGCCGTGAACCTGGGCCTGGGACTTGTGATAGCGGTCGGCCTCGGAGCCGCGCTTCTTCGTTTCCTTCCCCGCGGCTGGATCTGGGACAGGCTCGTCGTCGAGGCGACGATCGGAGGCTCGGCCCAGGAGGCCGGGTCGCTTCCGGGAGCGGGGCTGGACCTCGATGCCCTGGTCGGACGGCAGGGCGTCGCGGCGACGACCCTCAGGCCTGGCGGGCAGGTCGAGGTGGATGGCCGCCGGTACGAGGCGGCGGTCGGCATGGGGACCGTCGACGCCGGGACGCCGGTCGTGGTGCGCGGCCGCACGGATTTCGGCCTGATCGTCGAGAAGGCCGGGTGACCCCTTTGAATCCATGACCGCTATCCTGCTTCTCTTCCTTCTCGGCGTTGCCCTGCTGGCCGCGGATGTCTTCGTCTCAAGCTTCATCCTGGCGATCTGCGGCGGCGCCGCCATGCTCGGCGGGTGCGCGCTGGCCTACCAGCGCTTCGGCGTGGTTGCCGCCAGCTGCGCGGGGGCGGCCGCCCTGATCCTGCTCGGTGGAACGATCTACTTCGAGCTCGTCGTCCTGCCGCGGACCCGGTTCGGCCGCGGCCTCATTGTCGAATCGACCTCGGGGGGGGCGAGCCCGGTCGTGGCCACCGCCGACGTCGTCGGCAAGGCGGCCGAGGCCCTGACGACCCTGGCGCCGAGCGGTTACGTGCTCGTGGAGGGAAGGCGGTATGAGGCCTTTTCGCAGTCCGGCCATGTGCAGCGCGGCACCGCGCTGCGGGTCGTCGGAGTGGACAATTTTCGCCTGATCGTAAACAAGATCTAAATCCTACTACCATGCCCGATATCCCCCTCGTTTTCATCATTATCATTGGAGTCGTCGTCCTCGTCATCGTGGGCATTTTCCTGTCGTACTTCGGCACCTGGCTGAAGGCGAAGCTCAATGGCGCCCCGGTTAGCATCGTCAATCTCGTCGGCATGCGCCTCGGCGGCGTTCCCTACGGGCTCGTGGTTTCGGTGCGGATCACCGCCGTCAAGGCCGGGATCGCGGTCTCCACCGACAAGATCGCCGCCCATTTCCTGGCCGGCGGCAATGTCCTGGCGACCGTCCAGGCGCTCATCGCGGCCCAGAAGGCCGGCATCACGCTGGACTGGGACCGCGCCTGCGCGATCGACCTCGCGACCAAGGGATCCGGCAAGTCGGTCCTCGAGGCGGTTCGCACCTCGGTCGATCCCAAGGTGATCGACTGCCCCAACCCCGAAAGCGGGCGGACGACGATCGACGGCGTCGCCAAGGACGGCATCCAGGTCAAGGTGAAGGCGCGCGTCACCGTGCGCACGCATCTGGACCGGTTCGTCGGCGGAGCGAAGGAGGAGACGATCATCGCCCGGGTGGGCGAGGGCATCGTGACGACGATCGGCATCGCCGAAAGCTACAAGCACGTCCTCGAATCCCCGGACAGCATCTCGAAGACCGTCCTTGCGCGCGGTCTCGACGTCGGTTCCGCATTTGAAATCCTCTCGATCGACATAGCCGACGTCGATGTCGGCGAAAACGTGGGCGCGAAGCTCCAGGTTGCGCAGGCCGAGGCCAACAAGAACATGGCCCAGGCGCAGGCGGAGATCCGCCGCGCCGCCGCCGTGGCCCTCGAGCAGGAAATGAAGGCCCGCGTCCAGGAGATGCAGGCGAAGGTCGTCGAGAGCCAGGCCCAGGTGCCCCTTGCCATGGCCGAGGCCTTCCGCAGCGGGCGGCTGGGCGTCATGGACTATTACCGCATGGAGAACATCCAGTCCGACACCGCGATGCGAACGAGCATCTCGCAGCCCGAGGTCAAGAAGTAACGCCTCCCCGGCCCCAAACGGAATGGCGAGTCGCGAAAATCCGGTCAACTGGCTCCTCGGCAACCGCGAGGTTCTGGCGGTCCTTTTCGTCGCCTTCGCCTGGCTTGCGCAAAAGCTGGGCATCGCGAAGGAAAAAAGGGCCGTGAAGAGCGCCGGCCCAAAGGGGACGGCGTCCGAAAACGACGAGGCCGAACGGACCCGCAGGGTCCAGGAGGAGATTCGCCGCAAGATCGCCGAAAGGCGGGCGGTGGCGCCCCCCGTGCTCCCGTCCTCGCGCCTTGGAAGGGAGCCTGCGCCTCCGGTCGTCGCGCCCCGCCCCGCGGCCCCGCCGCCCGTTTCATGGGGCGATGTCCTTGAGCCGCAATCCGGCGAGCCCCGGGAGGAGGAGCTCCCCACGCGGGCGATGGATCTGGAGGCCGTTCTCGACCGCCAGCGCGGGCTCGGGGAGAAGATGCGCCGGCTGGAATCAGCCTCCCTGGCCGCATCCGCAGAGGCGGGCGGCTATACGGCCGGCGGCGCCGCGGCAATGCTGGCGCAGCTGGAGCCGGTGATGCCCGCCTCCCCGCCGTCCTTCGCATGGCTTTCGGAGCTGCGGGAGCGCCAGGGCGCCCGCCGGGCGATGGTCCTTCGGGAAGTCCTCGGTCCGCCGGTCGGGCTGCGCCGTTAGGCGCCGGGCCCGGCCGACTACCTCATTTCCGCGGGGCCGGGAAGGATGACCTGGTTCGAGACGGCCTGGGTTTTCGCGTCGAGGGGCATCGCGATCCGGCGCCCGTTGTATTCGATATTCAGATTCGTGCCGGGGTTCGCCTGGATCCAGACCTTTCCGGGCCACGGGACCGGCTGGATCCGGCCGCGCCCCAGCGTGCTTTCAAAGAGAACGGACAGGACGCGCCTGCCGTCCTCCGAAAGCGAACTGACGCGGACCCCGACGGAGTCCAGCGCGATCAGGTTGAAGGTCGATTCGGCTGCCTGCACGACGGCCTGGGGGGGCGGCGGGGTCCGCTCGGCCGGAGTCGCGGCGACGGAGCTGAAAAGCGACTTGACGACCCAGATGACCAGGAAAAGGAACACCAGGCACAGGAGGAGGATTCCGCCCTTGAAAACGGCGGCGGGGCTTATGCTTGGCGTGGCGGGCAGGCCGCTCGCGTGGCTCCGCGGGACATGGGGCACCTGCGGGGAGTGGGGAATGTGCGGGGCGTGGCGCGGGGGCTCCGGAGGGGCTGCCTCGGGGCCGGGTGCGGTGCGCTCCGTCTGCTCGTCCGGCGAGGCGACGGAAACGTCCATGCGCCCGTAAACCTCGCGGCTCGGCTGGCGCGGGCGCGTCTCGCCGTGACCGAGGTCTCCAAAGTCGCTGAGCAGTCGGTCCGCGGGAATCCGGAGAAACGCGGCGTAGCTTTTCAGGAAGCCCCGCACGTAGATGTCCGTGAGCCCGATGTCGAATTGGTTGCCCTCGAACTTCTGCAGGTAATCCCCGCGGATCTTTGTCGCCTCGGCCGCCTCCCGGACGGAGATGCCCTTCTTCTTGCGAGCTTCCTCGAGGCGTTCGCCTATGGTCTGCATATCAGGTCTATTAAGGTTGTGAAAGCGGGTTAAGTCAGCACGAAAACGCTGGGCGCCCCCGGGGGGACGCCGGGGCGCCTTCGCCGACGATTGCGTCAGAGGTTGTCCAAATCGACCAAAATCTCGCGCGGACTCGACCCATTCTCGGGGCCGACGATGCCCTTTTCCTCCATGATCTCCATGATCCGCGCCGCGCGATTGTAGCCGATCCGGAGCCTGCGCTGGAGCATGGAGGTGCTGGCGCGCCGGCTGGACCGGAGGACGTCGAGCGCCTGCAGGTAAAGCGCCTCGTCGTCGCCGAGTTCGTCCTCCCCTTCTTCGCCGTCCTCGTCGTCCTCGCGGGCCGCCCGGTCGATCCGGGCCTGGACTTCGTGGGCGTAGACGGGGGGATCGTTGTTCTCCTTGAGAAAATCGACAAGGGCCTGGACCTCGTCGTCGGCCACGAACGCGCCCTGGGCGCGCACGAGGCGGGAGGTGCCTGGAGGAGTGAAGAGCATGTCGCCGCGGCCTATCAGGGTCTCGGCACCCTTGTGGTCCAGGATGGTCCTCGAGTCGACCTGGGAGGCGACCTGGAAGGCGATGCGCGAGGGGAGGTTCGCCTTGATGACGCCGGTGATCACGTCGACGGAGGGCCGCTGCGTCGCGATGATCAGGTGGATGCCCGCAGCGCGCGCGAGCTGGGCCAGGCGGGCGACATTGGTCTCGATCTCAGCGGGCGCGATCATCATGAGGTCGGCGAGCTCGTCGATGATGACGATGATGTACGGGAGGCGTTCCGGAATCACTATGCCGTCGTCCGCTTCGAGCGGATCGAGCCCCTCGAGCGATCCCTGCGCGGGAAGCGGCATCTCGGAGGCGGGGATCTTCTTGCGGTGATTGAAGGTTACGATGTTGCGGACATTCGCCTTGGCGAAGATCTGGTAGCGTTGCTCCATCTCGCTCAGGAGCCACTTGAGGGCGCCGGGCACCTTCTTCGGCTCGGTCACCACCGGGATCAGCATGTGGGGAAGCTGGTTGAAGATCTTCAGCTCGACGACCTTCGGATCGACCATGAGCAGGCGCACGTCCCTCGGACTCTTCGAATAGAGGATCGAGGAGATTATGGCATTGATGCAGACCGACTTGCCCGACCCGGTGGCGCCGGCGATCATGAGGTGCGGCATCTTGGACAGGTCGGAGATGAGCGGCTTGCCCGAGACATCCTTGCCGAGGGCTATCGGGAGTTCCGCCTTCATCGAGGCCCAGTCCTCGCTCTCGAGGATCTCGCGCAGCCCGACGGCTGTCGGATGCTGGTTTGGCACCTCGACGCCAACCGCGGCCTTGCCGGGACT
>Ga0265313_10002585_pt1 | contig 15434 bp, 11 predicted proteins | sample 4123metaG_FD_203122 | JGI IMG/M metagenome (GOLD analysis project Ga0265313, IMG submission 203122) | Rhizosphere microbial communities from Carex aquatilis grown in University of Washington, Seatle, WA, United States - 4-1-23 metaG | ecosystem: Host-associated > Plants > Roots > Rhizosphere >...
AGATCCTGGAAAAACTCGGGCTTAGCGACGCGGCGGACCGGCCGGCGAAAACGTTGTCGGGCGGGCAGCGGCGGAAACTGGAGCTGGCGCGGGCGCTGGTGACGGATCCGCGGATTTTGTTTCTCGACGAGGCGACGCTGGGGCTCGACGTGGATGCGCGGCGCGGGTTTTGGGGACAGGTGAGCGCGCTGGCGGCGGCGGGGCGGACGGTGTTTTTCACGACGCACTACATGGAGGAGGCGGAGGTGGCGGACCGGATCGCGCTGATCGACGCGGGGCGGATCGTGGCGCTCGACACGCCGCGGGCGCTGAAGGCGCGGATCGGCGGCGGCGTGATCCGGTTGAAAACGGACGACGACGCGAGGGCGCGCGGCTGGCTGGCGGATCACGCGCTGGCAGCGGAGGCGGGGACGGAGGAATTGATGCTGGTGCACGCCGATCCGGCGGCGACGCTGCCGGAAATCCTGAGGCACCTGCCGGTGAAAGTGCTGCGCGCCGAAGTGCACGAGCCAAGCCTCGAGGATGTTTTTCTCAAGCTGACGGGCCGCGGGCTCGGTGGCGGCGAGGTGGCGGCGTCCGCGCCGAAATGGCCGGGTGCGAACGGAGGAAACGGGTCATGATGCTGCGTGGAATCTACGCGGTGGTGGTGCTGGACATGAAGCGATTCTGGCTGGATCGCGCGCGACTGGTCATGGGACTCGCGCAGCCGCTGCTGTATCTGTTCGTGCTGGGCGCGGGGCTCGGGTCGAGCTCGCAACTGGGCGGAAATTACCAGCGGTTTATTTTTCCCGGCGTATTGGGGCTGTCGATGCTGTTCACCGCGACATTTTCGGCGATCACGATCGTGTTCGACCGGCAGATGGGATTTTTCAAGGCGGTGCTGGTGGCGCCGGTGCCGCGGACGGCGATCGCGCTGGGCAAGATCGTCGCGGGGGCGTTGCAGGCGGCGGTGCAGGGCGTGATCGTGCTGCCGTTCGCGCCGCTCGCGGGCGTGCCGGTGGGCGTGGGCGAGACGTTCGTGCTGCTCGCGGCGATGCTGCTGGCGTGCGCGACGTTCTCGGCGATCGGGGTGGCGTTCGCGTCGCGGTTCACGTCGGTCACGGTGTTTCCGATCGTGAGCAACGCGGTGTTGCTGCCGATGTTTTTCCTGTCGGGCGCGCTCTATCCGCTGACGATGGCGCCGCGGTGGATGCAGGTGGCGGCGCACTTCGACCCGGTGGCTTACGCGGTGGACTTGATGCGCGGGGCGCTGCTGGGAAAATTTTTCTTTCCAGTGGCGCTGTCGCTCGCGGCGCAGGCGGCGGTGATCGCGCTGCTGGCGTGGGCGGCGGTGCGGGTGTTCAAGCGCGGCGAGGATGACTCGAGTCTGGGCGAGGCGAAGTTTTCATGGCGCCGCTGACAAGGGTGGTCCTGGACGATGCGCCAGCCGGCGGGAGTTTTTTCCGCGGGCGCGTGAGGGGCCGGACGGCGCGGCGGGTTACAGGCCGTAGGTCAGGGTGCGGGCGCCGGCGATGCCGGTGACGGTGATGGTGACGCCCTGCGTGTAGTTGGTCGGATAGGTCTCGTTGGCGACGAGGTTCAGATTTTTGACGTAATTGGTGGGGCCGACGAGGCTGCCATACGGGGCGGCGGAGACGCCGAATTCCATCATATATTGGTCGGCGGCGGCGGCGAGCTGGCGGGCGTTGTTGAGGACGGATTTGTCCTGCGAAGAGTTGCGGACTTTCTGGAAGCCGGGAATGGCCATCGCCGCGAGCAGGCCGATGATGACGACAACGATCATGATTTCGACGAGGGTGAAACCGGAGCGAGCGGAAGTTTTCATGGGGGCTGGAGTGGGTTGGGAGCGAAAGGAGAGAATCATTTCTCCGCGCAAAACGCAGCAGGAATAATCCGCGAATTTGTCGAAAATTGATGAAAATGGCTGGGTTGGGGGGCGAGGGCCGGCTCAGTCGTCAACTTCCTCGTCGTCGTCGCGATCGATCCAGAGGATCTTGAAGGCGTCCTCGGGTGTGACGGTTTGTTTTAGCATTTTGAGCGCTTTCGCCAAGACGACGTCGCGTTGGCCAGCGAGGTCGGTGGGCTGCGGCAGCAGCAGAAGGTCGGGCGCGACGCCGTGACCGTCGATCGTCGTGCCGTCGGCGAGCGTGACCTTGCCGCGGGGAAGCATGACGCCGGCGAGGACACGGTCTTCGAAGATGCGGCCCATGGTGTGGTCGCCGATGAGGACGCCGCGCTGGCGTTGCTGGATCACACGGGCGAAGAGCTCGGCGTAGCAGGCGGTGCGCGAGTCGAGCAAAACGAGCACGGTGCCTTTGAACGCGCCGGCGCCACCGTGGACTCGCAGCGTGTCGGTGGCGCCGTCGCGCCCCATCGTGCCGATGACGAAGCTTGTGGCGAAAAGGCCGTCGAGCAAACGCAGGGCCGGCTCGGAGCGCCGGGCGTATTGGCCGCGGAGGTCGAGAATGAGCGCGCGGGCGGTGGCGGCTTTCTTCAGGCCGTCGGCGATGTCGGGGATGCGGCGGCGAAGGTCCACGGCTTTCCAGATCAGGACGTCGCCGACGCGATGAAGATGGGTCTGGATGTTCTTGAAATCTGCGAGGTGTTTTTTTTCGGTTTCGGTCAGAACGCGTTCGACCGTGAAGTGGCTGAGCGAGCCCATGGTGCGGACACGGCGCTGGGGACGCAGCGTGGCGGCGATCGCGAGCGGGCGCGGCTCCCCGCCCGCCGACTGCACGAGGACATTCAGGCCGGGGCGCGGTGCGAGAGTGTTGAAGAGATAAGAAAGTTGCTGGTAGCTGCCGCGGTTGAGCGGCAGGCCCTCGATCGAGAGAATTTTGTCGCCGAGCTTCAGGCCTTTCGTGACCGCGTCGCCGACATGATCGAGCTGGGTGACGTAGGCGGAGTCGCCAATCAGCCGCCAGCGCCAGCCGTAGTCAGCGCGCGCGGCGCGGAGGGGCGGATAAAAGCGGATGCGCGGATCAACCGACATAATCGCGCCGGCGACGAGAGTGTAGGCTTCATTGAGGTCGGTGGCGTGGCCGAGCGCAGCGTCGGCGGAAGTGCAAGCGGCTTCGAATGACGGGCCGACTTTGTCTCGCGGGAAATAGTGGTCGAGAACGACGTCACGGGCGCGGCTCAATATATTGCGGGCCGTATAAATATCGTCGGAGTCGAGCCGGCTGCCTGTCTGGGCGGCGGCGGCAAACGTGAGCGCGGCGGCGAGCGCAGCGAGAAAATGCGGGAGGCGCATGGAACGGGCGAGGTAGCGGATTATTTTTTCGCGAGCAGGTCGAGCGCGACGGCGGTCATGGCGGTGACGCCGGTCTTGATTGTGGGCTCGGGGACGGGCGCGAACTTGCTCGAATGCAGCGACGGGAGCGGAATGCCGGTGCGCTCGCTCTCGGCGAGTTTGGCGGGATCGGCGGCACCGAGACGGAACATGCAAATCGGCACGTGTTCGACGGTGCGGCCGAACTCGCTGAAATCCTCCGCGCCCATTTCGGGCGAGACTTCCTTCACGGCGTCGGCGCCGAGAGAGCCGGTCAGCGCGGCGTGCACGCGACGGGAAAGCGCGGGGTCGTTGTAGAGCGCGGGGCTGCCTTCGTTTTCGACGACGGTCACAATGGGCGCGAGATCGTCGGGCAGGCCGGCGGCGATCGCTTCGCCGCGGCAAATGCGTTTGACGGCCTCGATCAAGTGCGCGCGCACGGCGTCGGAGTAGGAGCGGAGCGTGAGCTGGAGTTTCACCTCGTTGGGGATGATGTTGCCCTTCAGGCCGCCGTGAATCGAGCCGACGGTGACGACGGCGGGATCGAGCGGGCGCGTCTCGCGGCTGACGATCGTCTGGAGCGCGAGGATGATGCGCGCAGCGAGAACGATGGGATCTTTGGTCATGTGTGGGTAAGCGCCGTGGCCGCCGATGCCGCGCACGGTGATCTCGACGGTATCGACATTGGCGAGATTGAAACCTTCGAGCACGCCGACAGTGCCGGCGGCGAGGGTGGGTATGTCGTGGAGCGCGAGGGCAAAATCAGGTTTAGGAAACTTGCGGTAAAGGCCGGCAGCGAGCATGGCGCGGGCGCCGATGACGCGCTCCTCGGCCGGCTGGCCGACGAGGACGAGCGTGCCGGACCAATGATCGCGGAGCGCAGCGAGCTGGCGGGCGGTGCCGGTGAGGACGGTCATGTGGATGTCGTGGCCGCAGGCGTGCATGACCGGCACGTCGCGGCCGGAGAGGTCTTTCGTGCGCACGGTGCTGGCGTAGGGCAAGCCGGTTTCCTCGGCGACGGGAAGCGCGTCGAGGTCGGTGCGGATGAGCAGCGTGGGACCGGGGCCGTTTTTCAGGACAGCGACGACGCCGAAGCCGCCGAATTTTTCGGTGACGTCAAAGCCGGCGGCGCGGAGTTCGGCGGCGAGTTTTTGCGAGGTGCGCTCCTCCATGAGCGAAAGTTCGGGGTGCGTGTGGAGGTCTTTGTAGAATGCGTCGAGGGACGGGTAGTCGGCGGCGAGTTTTTGGGCGACGAGGTCGTGCAGAGTGGCATCGGCGGCAAGTAGGCGCGCGGCGAGAAAGGCGAGTGGAGCGAGGCGGAGGAGTTTCATTTCGGTTCGAGTTTGAGGAGGAGGGCGTCGAGGACGGCGTCGGTGGAGTATTTTATTTTCTGCGAGGCGGTGATGGGTTTGCCGGGCGCGGCGGATTTCTCGGCCTCGGCGGTGTAGGTGTCGGCCTGGGCTTTCGCCGCGGCGAGGAAGTCCTGCTTGGCCTGGTGGAACGCGCCATCCTTCATGAATTCGGACACGGTGCCGGGGCGGCCCATGAAGCGGGTCACGTAGTTGTCGCCGATCCAGAGGCCCCATTTACCTGTATCCGCAAAATAGATCGCGAGGATGCCGTCCTGCGCGAGGCCGAGGCGGTGGGCGAGCGAGCCGGCGAAATTTCCGGGGCGTTGCGCGGGCGTTTCGGGGGTGAATTTCGCGAAGACGCGGGCGTAGATTTTCACGCCGGTGGCGCGCTCGAAGTTGGCGAGCTTGAAATTGAAATTTTTCGCGCGCGGCGGATCGGCGGGGAGAAGCTTGTCGGGGTCGTCGAAGTGCGCGGCGGGGCCGGGCGCGGCGGCGAAGGAATATTTTTTTGCGCGGGCGAGGAGCGCGGCGAAGGCGGGCTGGTCGGCGCGGAATTTTTTTGCGGCGGCGCCGAGGCGGAGGATTTTGATCGTGAAGGGATCGTCGGGTTTGATCTGCGGGAGCACGTCGTGGCCGCGGACGACGCGGCCAAAGACGCTGTGAAGATAATTCAGGCGCGTGGTGTCGCGGAGCGTGATGAAGAACTCGCAGCCGTTGGTATCGGGGCCGTCGTTGGCCATCGCGAGAATGCCCGGGGTGTCGAGGTGGAGGCCGGGGACGAATTCGTCGGGAAACGAATAAGGGTCGGCGGTGGCGGAGTCGGGTTTGTTGGGCGCGTAGGTGGGATCGCCGCTCTGGATGACGAAGTTGGGAACGACACGATACCATTTGAGGCCGGTGTAGAACGGGCGGCCGTCGCGGGGCGCGAGCGTGCCTTCGGCGAGTCCGACGAAGCTGGTCACGGTGAGCGGCGCGCGCGTGAGAAAAAGTTCGCAGGTGATCGTGCCGCGCGGCGTGGCGAATTCGGCGTAGAGGCCGTCGGGGAGCGCGGGCACATCGGCGGCGCGAAGGAGCGAGACGGCGGCGAGGAGCAGGGAAACGAGCAGCAGGGCGGGCGAGCGTTTCATGGGGGCAAACGCTGGACGATTGGCGGAGGCGCCACAACGAAACTCTCCGTGGCCAGCGCGCACGCAGCTGGCGAGCTCCCGGAACCGGCTGAAGTCGGCGGCCGGGCCGGCAAGTTCGATTTCGCGTGGACGAGCGGACGGGCGCGGGCGAGAGTCGGGGGCGTGCTCGTCCTCAACACGCTGGCGCCGGTTTTCTTGCTGATCGGAATCGGGGCGCTATTGCAGCGCAGCGGGTTCGTGTCGGCGGGATTTTTGAAGGAGGCGAACCGGCTGACTTACTGGCTCGGGTTGCCGGCGCTGCTGTTTTCGCAGCTGGCGAGTTCGTTTCACGGCGTGGGCGGCGCGAAGCTGATGCTCGGCACGATGGCGGTGGCGACGATGCTGGCGATCGGCGCGGGCTACGCGGCGGCGTGGGCGCTGCGGGTGCGGGCGGCGGCGGTCGGGACGTTCGTGCAGGGGGCGTTTCGCGGGAACCTGGCGTTCATCGGGCTGCCGGTGATTTTTGCGATGCCGGACGCGCCGCTGGCGGGCGGGATGTCGGCGCGGTCGGCGACGGCGGTCGTGGTCGGGGTGATGATGGTCGCGTATAATTTCGTCGCAATCGTGGTGCTGTTGTTGAGCCAGCACGAACCCGGCTGGGGCATGGTGCGACCGTTCGCGCGGCAATTGCTCACGACGCCGCCGCTGATCGCGACGCTGGCGGGTATCGGGTTCGCGATGGCGGGGTGGACGCTGCCGGCGGCGGTGGACAAAACGTTCGCCGCGCTGGGCGAGATGGCGCTGCCGCTCGGATTGCTGGGCGTGGGCGGCGCGATCATGGCGGTGGAGCGCGAGTCGGTCGGTCGGTCGGCGTGGGGTGCGGCGCTGGTGAAGACGTCGGTGTCGCCGGCGCTGGGCTGGGCGGCGGGTCGCGCGCTGGGGCTGGGCGCGGCGGAGTTGAAGATCGTGATGATCCTGCTGGCGACGCCGACGGCGGTGATTTCGTATGCGGTGGCGATCGAGCTGAAGGGCGACGAGGCGCTGGCGGCGGGCTCGATCGTGTTGAGCGTGCTGGCGTCGATGGCGACGCTGGCGGCGGTTGTGGGATTTTTTTGAAAAGGAAAACGGTGATGAAAATCCGGGAGCTGCGGAAAACGGATACGGCGGAGTGGGCGCGGTTGCGGCGGGCGTTGTGGCCGGACTGCAAGGGCGCGCGGGCGCGGCTCGAGATGCGCGAGCTGCGGGGCGATCCGGAAAAATTCGGCGTGATCGTGCTCGAGCGCCGCGACGGAAGGCTCGCGGGGTTCGTGGAGGTGGCGTTGCGCGACGGCGTCGATGGCGCGGCGCGCAAGGTGACGGCGTTTCTCGAAGGGTGGTTCGTCGAGGCGGACGCGCGCGGACGAGGCTGGGGGAATAAGCTGATCGCGGCAGCGGAGCGGTGGGCGCGGGCGCGCGGGATGGTCGAGCTGGCGAGCGATGCGGAGCTGGACAACGCGGGCGGAATCGCGGCGCACCGCGCGGCGGGGTTTCGCGAGACGTTTCGCGTCGTGCAGTTTCTAAAACGCGTCGGGCGCGGGCGGGCGCGGCGGCGCTGAGGCGGCGGGACGGCGCCGCGGGTCAGTCCCCGGCGGGAATCTCGAGTTCCATGCCGGCGCGGAGCGGGCGGCCGCCACTGAGCAGGGCGTTGTTGGCGGCGTAAAGGAGCCTCCAGCGTTCGCGGTGGCCGTAGAATTTTTCCGCGATTTGTTCGAGGGTGTCGCCGGCGCGCACGACGTAGGTGCGGGTGGCCGACGGCGCGGGAGCGGGGACGGAGGCGGTTTTTTCGACGGGGCCGCTGGTGGTGTTCGCGGCGGCCACGGGTTCCGCGGTGACGGGAGGAGCAGCGGGCGGGGTCGGGGTTTGGGCGGCGAGGAGTTTCTCGTGGTTGGTCGAGAGGGTCGCGGTCGGGGGCGAGGCGGCGGAGTCGTTGGCGAGGTGCAGGCCGGGATCGATTTCGTTGACGCCGAGGGCGGAGGATTCGCGGGCGGCGGCGAGCGTGGTCGGGGCGTCGGTGGGGCGGTGATCGGTGACGACGTGAAGCTGGGTGCGAAGGGATTCGGCGGTCTGCTCGGCGCGGGCGCGGGCTTCTTTTTGCGCGAGGAGCTCGGTGCTCAACTGGACGAGGGCGGAGCGGGCTTCGTCGTTTTGGGCGGAGATTTGCTGAACCTTGTTCGTGAGGGCGGCGTTTTCGGCGTGAGCCTGGTCGATCGCGGTGCGAAGGCGGCCGTTGTCTTCCTGGAGTTCGGTGAAGGTGTGGAGCGTGGAGGCGAGTTTTTCCTCGGTGTCGCCGAGCTTGGCCTTGAGGTCGGCGATCTGTTCGAGGGCGGCGAGATTGGGGGAGGCGGAGTCGGGGGCGGGGCTCGACTGGAGGCGTTCGCGTTCGCTTTGGAGGCGGGCGTAGTTGGCGCGGAGGGTGGCGAGTTCGTGGGTGGTTTCGTTGAGCTTGGCGACGAGTTGTTCGGAGGCCGGGCCGCCGGCGGGCGGGCGGTCGAGCTCGGCGCGCAGGGCGTCGCCTTCCTTGTGGGCGATGGCGAGTTCCTCCTTGAGCAGTTTTTGCTCGGTGCGCAGGTCGGCGTTTTCAGCGGCGAGCGCGGCGTCGCCGGTGATGCGGTCGAGGCGGCCGAAGTGGATGTAATTGCAGCCGGCGAGGGCGGTCAGGAGCGGGAGGACGAGCAGAAGCGAAACGCGGGATGAAGCTGGACGCATCGGTGGTTGTTGAAGGGGGAAAAACGGCGGCTGGCAATGCTGCGTATCGCGAATGTGGGCGTGAGGCCGGGGGAACGAGAAGGCGGACCGAACGTTTCGAGTTTCGCGCAACGGGCTACGGAATGCGCAGGGTGGCGCCGAGGGGGAGGATGTTTTCGTTTTTGATTACGTCGCGATTGGCGCGGAGGATTTCGTCCCAGCGATTCGTGGTGCCGTAATAAAGGCGGGAGATTTTCGCGAGGCTGTCGCCCGCGGCGACGACGTGCGTCCGGGGCGGCGCGGCGACGGTTTCGGGTTTGGGGCTTTGGGTTTCCGGCTGGACGGCGGCTTCGGCGGCCGGGGTGCCGGGGCGGGACGGCGCGGCGAGCGTGGTGCCGGGCGGCGGGCCGGCGAGGGCAAGGTGGGTTTTGAGCTGGGAATTTTCGGCGACGAGCGCGGCGGCCTGCGCCTGCGTCTGGCGGAGGTCGTCGCGCAGGCCGGCGATTTGCGTGGCGGCTTCGGCGGAGGTTTTTGCCGCGGAAGTCTGGGCCTCGAAGATGGCCTTGGCGTCGTCGGCCTTGATGCGGTCGTTCTCAGCCTCGAGGAGCGAGTAGCTGCGAAGCGCGGTGGCGAGTTTGTTCTGGGCGTCGGCGAGATCGGTCGGGGCGGCAGCCGCGGCGGATTTTTCCTGCCGGAGTTTTTCGAGTTCGGCGCGATCGGTGGCGGTGGCGCCCTTGAGCTGTTCGTTTTCCTGCTGGAGCTGTTCGTAGCTGCGGAGCGCGGTGGCGAGTTTGTTCTCGGTGTCGGCGAGTTTCGTGGTGAGGTCGGGTGCGGGCGGCGGGGCGGGTTTGCTGTCGTCGGCGACCGCGAGCAACGCGGGGATGGAAAACGTGAGCAGGCCGGTGAAAACCAAGCGGGTGAGGAACGTGTTCATGGCAAGTTAAGACAGGAGGTTACACGAATGGTGGCCGAAAACAACGGATCGCGGATCAGGGGGCGGCCCAGTTTTTGGCGCGTTCGACGGCGCGGCGCCAGTCGTGCTGGAGGCGCAGCATCGCGGCGCGCGGGGCGGTGGGGCGGAAAGTGTGTTCGACTTGCCAGAGGCGGGCGATCTCGGCGCGATTTTTCCAGAAGCCGACGGCGAGGCCGGCGAGGTAGGCGGCGCCGAGCGCGGTGGTTTCGGTGGTGCGCGGGCGGACGACGGGGACGCGGAGGAGATCGCTCTGAAACTGGAGAAGCGCGTCGTTGACGGTCGCGCCGCCATCGACGCGGAGTTCCCGAAGCGGCTGGCCGGAGTCGGCGCGCATCGCGGCGAGGAGATCGGCGGTTTGGTAGGCGATGCTTTCGAGCGCGGCGCGGGCGAGGTGCGCGGCGGTCGTGCCGCGGGTGAGGCCGAGGATCGCGCCGCGGGCGGCGGCGTCCCAGTGCGGGGCGCCGAGGCCGGCGAAGGCGGGGACGAGGTAAACGCCGCCGTTGTCGGGGGCGCGGGCGGCGAGCGCCTCGATTTCGGCGGAGGTGGCGATGAGGCCGAGGCCGTCGCGGAGCCACTGGACGACGGCGCCGGCGATGAAAACGCTGCCCTCGAGCGCGTATTCGAGCGGCTGGTTCGCGCCAAGTCGCCAGGCGATTGTGGTGAGGAGTTGGTTTTTCGAGACGACGGGTTTTTCGCCGGTGTGCTGGAGCAGGAAACAGCCGGTGCCGTAGGTGTTTTTCGCCATGCCGGGGCGGAAGCACGCCTGGCCGAAGAGCGCGGCCTGCTGGTCGCCCGCGATCCCGGCGATCGGCACGCCGCGCAATGCCGGGAGCGTGGAGATCTCGCCGTAGATTTCGCTGCTGGCGCGCACGGTTGGGAGAACTTCGCGCGGGATGCGCAGGGCGTGGAGCAGTTCGTCGTCCCAATCGCCGGTGTGCAGGTTCAGCAAGAGCGTGCGCGAGGCGTTCGAGACATCGGTGGCGTGAACGGCGCCGCCGGTGAGTTGCCAGAGAAGCCACGTATCGACCGTGCCGAAGGCGAGTTCGCCGCGCGCGGCGCGGCGGCGGGCGCCGGGCACGCGGTCGAGCAGCCAGCGGAGTTTCGTGCCGGAAAAATACGGGTCGAGCAGCAGGCCGGTGCGTTCGCGGAAGAGCGGCTCGAGGCCGCGGCGCTTGAGTTGCGCGCAGAGGCCGGCGGTGCGGCGGTCCTGCCAGACGATCGCGGGCGCGAGGGGGCGGCCGGTGCGGCGCTCCCAAAGGAGCGTGGTTTCGCGCTGGTTCGTGAGGCCGACGGCGGCGAGGTCGCGGCCGGTGAGATTGGCCTCGGCGACGGCGGCGAGCGCGGTGCGGCGGGTGGATTCCCAGAGGTCGAACGGGTTGTGCTCGACCCAGCCGGGCTGCGGGAAGAGTTGGGGAAACTCCTGTTGCGCCGCGCCGCGCGCACGGCCGCCGCGGTCGAAGACGATGGCGCGCGACGAGGTCGTGCCCTGGTCGAGCGCGAGGATGAATTTTCCGCTCATCGGGGTTTGGGGGAAAGCTGAGCGGCGGCGGGCGGCGCGGCAAGCGCGGGAAACTTCTGCGGAGGGCTTGCGTCGAGATACAAGGTTACTTACGAACCTTTTCTTTTATGCGTGCCAGCTTCGCCTCCATTCGACTGCGGCCTCGGTTTCGTTTTGAACGACGCCGGCCGGCGGGCGCGGGCGGAACGATTTCCGCCGCGTGGAGATTTTAACGAAATGATTTTCCGATGAAAAACGCCGTTCGCGTTCGAAATGTTTCGGTTGAATTCGCCGCGCCGTGGTTGGGCGCGGCGGCGCTGATCGCACTCGTGCTGGCCGGATGCGGCCGCGCGTCGAACAAGCTCGCGGATGCCGGCCCGCCCGCGGTGCCGGTGCAGGTGGCGCTGGCGGTGCAGCAGGATGTGCCGCGGCGGGTGGAGTCGATCGGCAGCGTGCAGGCATTGCGCACGGTCAGCGTGAAGTCACAGGTGGACGGCGTGATCGCGGAGGTGCATTTCAAGGAAGGCGACAACGTGAAGGCGGGCGACCTGCTCGTGACGCTCGACCGCCGGCCGTTCGAGAACAGCCTGCGCAGCGCGCGGGCCGACCTCGCGACCGCGCGCGCGATGGCCGAGCAGGCGGACGCCGACCTCGATCGCAACCAGCGGCTCGACCAGCAGGCGGCGATTTCGAAGGAGGAATACGTGGGATTCGTGACGAGGGCGGAGACCGCGAAGGCGCAGGTGCAGGCCAAGGAGGCCGCCGTGGCCAACGCGGAGCTGCAGCTCGGCTACACGGAAATTCGCGCGCCGATTCCCGGCCGGACGGGCCAGCGGCTGTTGCACGAAGGCTCGCTGGTCAAGGCCAACGACAATGGGTTCCCACTGGTGACGATCAACCAGATCGCGCCGGTCGCGGTCGCGTATTCCGCGCCGGAGGGCACGCTCGACGAGATTCGCGCGGCGTTCGCCGCGGGCACCGCGACCGTGAGCGCGATCGATCGCGCGACCGGCGTCACGCGCGAAAACGGCCGGCTCGAATTCATCGACAACACGGTCGATCCGACGACGGGGATGATCACGCTGAAGGCGGTTTTCCCGAACGAGGACCAGGCGCTCTGGCCCGGGCGGTTCGTCTATGTCGTGACACAGATCGGGATCGACAAGGCCGCGATCGTCGTGCCCTCGACCGCCGTGCGAAACAGCCAGAACGGCTCCACGGTTTATGTCGTGAAAGCCGACCAGACGGTCGAGCTGCGCAACGTGCAGGTCGCGCGAACGGCGGGCGACAACACACTTTTGACCAGCGGCGTGAACGCGGGCGAGACGGTCGTCACCGACGGGCAGCTCCGGCTGCTGCCGGGCATGAAGGCGGAGGTGCGCCAGCCGTCCGGCGCGCCGCTTGCCGAGCGCACGGCGGCCGCCGAACCGACGAAGTCCTGATCGCTCCTTCACCTTTTCGCGACCGTTATGAATCTTCCCGAACTCTGCATCCGGCGGCCGGTGATGACGACGCTGCTCACGGCGGCGTTGTGCATTTTCGGCGCGATGGCCTACCGGCTCCTGCCGGTGAGCGATTTGCCGACGGTGGATTTTCCCACGATTGTCGTGAGCGCTGCGCTGCCCGGCGCGACGCCGGAGACGATGGCGAGCGCGGTTGCGACGGTGCTCGAGCAGCAGTTTTCCACGATCTCCGGCATCGACTCGATGACGTCCACCAGCGGCACGGGCAACACGCAGATCACGCTGCAGTTCGTGCTGGACCGGAACATCGACGCCGCGGCGCAGGACGTGCAGGCGGCGATCGCCGCGGTGCAGCGCCGGCTGCCGACGGACATGCCCGCGCCGCCCTCGCTGCGCAAAACCAATCCCGCCGACCAGCCGGTGCTCTACCTCGCGCTTTATTCGCCCACGCTGCCGCTCTCCGTCGTCGATGAATACGCCGAGACGATGCTGTCGCAGCGCATCTCGACGGTGGACGGCGTTTCGCAGGTGCAGGTTTACGGTTCGCAAAAATACGCGCTGCGCGTCCGGCTCGACCCGCGGTTGCTGGCCAGCCGCAGCATCACGCTGGCCGAGGTGCAGGCAGCGCTGGCGGCGCACAACGTCAACCAGCCGACCGGCATCCTCGACGGCTACCGCCAGTCGGTGCAGATCCTCGCCAGCGGCCAGCTGGCCAACGCCGCCGAGTTCACCGGCCTCGTCGTCGCCTACCGCAACGGCGCCCCCGTCCGCCTCGGCGAGCTCGCGCAGGTCATCGACAGCGTGCAGGACGCGCGGGTCGCCAACTGGTACGGCGAGCGGGACGCCGCCGGCAAGCTCGACGCCGCGCGCTCGATGGTGCTGGCCGTGCAGAAGCAGCCCGGCGTCAACACCGTCGAGGTGGTCGGCCGCGTCCGCGCCCTGCTGCCGCTCTTCGCCCGGCAGCTGCCCGAGTCGGTGCACCTGAGCATCCTGCGCGACAACTCCGAGGCCGTGCGCGATTCCGTCCACGACGTGCAGAACACGCTCCTCCTCTCCATCGCCCTCGTCGTGCTCGTGATCTTCGTGTTCCTGCGCTCGGGCGCGGCCACCGCCATCCCGAGCCTGGCCATCCCCATGGCGCTGCTCGGCACGTTCGTGACGATGTATTTCTTCGGCTACTCGCTCGACAACCTCTCGCTGCTCGCGCTCACGCTCTCGGTCGGCTTCGTGGTCGACGACGCGATCGTCATGCTGGAGAACATCGTCCGTCACATCGAGGCCGGCCTGCCGGTGCGGGAGGCGGCCTTCCTCGGCGCGCGCGAGATCGGGTTCACCATCATGTCGATGACGCTCTCGCTGGTCGCGGTGTTCATCCCCCTCATGTTCATGGGCGGCATCCTCGGCCGGCTGCTGCACGAGTTCGCCGTGACGATCACCTCGGCCATCATCGTGTCGGGCATCGTGTCGCTCACGCTCACGCCGATGCTCTGCAGCCGCTTCCTCAAGCCGCACCCCGCCGGCGGCCACGCGGCGCACGGCAGGATCTACGAGTGGAGCGAGCGGCTGTTCACGGGGCTGGTGCGGTTCTACGAGCGCACGCTGTACGTCAGCCTGCGGCACCGGGCGGTGGTCCTCATCGCCGCGCTGGTGATGGCCGTGCTCACCGTCGGCCTGGTGAAGGTGCTGCCGCAGGGGTTCATCCCGACGGACGACACCGGCATCGTGCTCGTCTTCACCGAGGCGGCGCAGGACATCTCGTTCGAGGAGATGGTCCGGCACCAGCAGGCGGCGGCGGCGATCGTCGCCCAGCAGCCGTACGTCGACGCGTTCATGTCGGCGATGGGCTCGAGCGGCTCAGTCAGCTCCACGCCGAACCAGGGCCGCCTGTTCATGCGGCTGAAGCCGCGCAGCCAGCGGCCGTCGATCGACCGGATCATGGGCGACCTGCGCACGAAGCTCTCGGCCATCCCCGGGCTGAAGGCCTACCCCCAGGTCCCGCCCGCCATCCGGATCGGCGGCCAGCTGACGAAGGCGCTCTACCAGTTCACGCTCTTCGGCAGCGACCTGCACGAGCTCTATGCCGTCGCCGGCGGGCTGGAACAGAAGTTCCGCGCCCTGCCCATGCTGGCCGACGTGAACTCCGACCTGCAGATCACCAGCCCGCAGCTCCGCGTCGACATCCAGCGCGACCGCGCCGCCACGCTCGGGATCACGCCGCAGGAGATCGAGGACGCGCTCTACAGCGCCTTCGGCACGCGGCAGGTGTCGACCATCTACACGCCGACCAACCAGTATTATGTCATCATGGAGGTGGCGCCGGAGTTCCAGCGTGACACCTCGGCCCTCTCGCTGATCTACCTGCGGAGCAAGGGCGGCAAGCTCGTCTCGCTCGACACGGTGGCTTCGCTGCGCCGCGACGTCGGGCCGCTCACGGTCAACCACCTCGGGCAGCTGCCCGCCGTGACGATCTCGTTCAACCTCAAGCCCGGGGTCTCGCTGGGCGACGCGACCGCGGCCATCACCGCGCTCGCCCAACAGGAGCTGCCCGCGACCATCAGCTACAGCTTCGTCGGCTCGGCCCAGGCGTTCGCCTCGTCGCTCAAGGGCATGGGCCTGCTGCTGCTGACCGCCGTGCTGGTCATCTACATCGTGCTCGGCGTGCTCTATGAGGACTTCATCCACCCGCTGACGATCCTCTCCGGGCTGCCGGCGGCGAGCTTCGGCGCGCTGTTCACGCTCTGGGCCTTCCACGAGGAGCTCAACATCATGGGCTACGTGGGGGTCATCCTGCTCATCGGCATCGTGAAGAAGAACGCCATCATGATGATCGACTTTGCCATCGCGAAGGAGCGCGAGCAGGGCGGCTCGTTCAATGCGGAGCAGGCCATCATCGAGGCATGCCTGGTGCGTTTCCGGCCGATCATGATGACAACCTTCGCCGCGATGGCCGGCGCCATCCCGATCGCGTTCGGGCTCGGGGCCGGGGCGGATTCCCGCCGGCCGCTCGGGCTGGCGGTGGTGGGCGGCCTGGTTGTGTCGCAGATGCT
>Ga0265313_10002587_pt1 | contig 15430 bp, 11 predicted proteins | sample 4123metaG_FD_203122 | JGI IMG/M metagenome (GOLD analysis project Ga0265313, IMG submission 203122) | Rhizosphere microbial communities from Carex aquatilis grown in University of Washington, Seatle, WA, United States - 4-1-23 metaG | ecosystem: Host-associated > Plants > Roots > Rhizosphere >...
TCCTTGAGCCCGCCGATCGGCAGGACGCGGCCGCGCAGCGTGATCTCGCCGGTCATGGCGACGTCGCGGCGCACCGGAATGCCGGTCATCACCGACACGATCGCGGTGACCATGGCGACGCCGGCCGACGGCCCGTCCTTCGGGGTCGCCCCCTCCGGCACGTGGACGTGGATGTCGCGCTTGTCGAACAGAGGCGGCTGGATGCCGAAGGCGACCGCGCGGGAGCGAACGTAAGACGCCGCCGCCGAGATCGATTCCTTCATCACGTCACGCAGATTGCCGGTGACGGTCATCCGGCCCTTGCCCGGCATCATCGCGCCTTCGATGGTGAGCAGTTCGCCGCCCACATCGGTCCAGGCCAGACCGGTGACCATGCCGACCAGATCCTCGGCTTCGATCTCGCCGTAGCGGTACTTTGCCACGCCGAGATAGTCGCCAAGGCTCGCCGCGGTGACCGCGATCACCTTCTTCTTCGAGGTCATCAGCTCCTTGACCGCCTTGCGGACCAGGGTCGACAGCTCGCGCTCGAGATTGCGCACGCCCGCTTCGCGGGTGTAGCGCCGGATCATCGTGAGCAGAGCCTCATCGTCGATCGACCATTCCTTCGGCGTCAGGCCGTGCTTGCTGACGGCGGCCGGGATCAGGTGCTTGCGCGCGATCTCGACCTTCTCATCCTCGGTGTAGCCGGCGATGCGGATGATCTCCATGCGGTCCATCAAGGGCGGCGGGATATTGAGCGTGTTCGCCGTGGTGATGAACATCACGTTGGAGAGATCGTAATCGACCTCGAGATAGTGGTCGTTGAAGGTGTGGTTCTGCTCGGGGTCCAAAACCTCGAGCAAAGCCGATGACGGATCGCCGCGGAAATCGGCGCCCATCTTGTCCACCTCGTCGAGCAGGAACAGCGGGTTCGAGGTCTTGGCCTTCCGCATCGACTGGATGATCTTGCCGGGCATCGAGCCGATGTAGGTGCGGCGATGACCGCGGATCTCGGCCTCGTCACGCACGCCGCCGAGCGACACGCGCACGAATTCGCGGCCGGTCGCTTTCGCGATCGACTTGCCGAGCGAGGTCTTGCCGACCCCCGGAGGGCCGACCAGGCACAGGATCGGGCCGGTCAGCTTGTTGGCGCGCTGCTGCACGGCGAGATACTCGACGATGCGTTCCTTGACCTTCTCCAGGCCGAAGTGATCGGCGTCGAGAATCTTCTCGGCCCCGACCAGATCTTTCTTGACCTTGGACTTCTTGTTCCACGGGATCGACAGCAGCCAGTCGAGATAGTTGCGCACGACGGTGGCTTCCGCCGACATCGGCGACATCTGCCGCAGCTTCTTGAGCTCGTGATTGGCCTTCTCGCGGGCTTCCTTCGAGAGCTTGGTCTTCTTGATCTTGTCTTCGAGTTCGGCGAGTTCATCCTTGCCTTCCTCGTCGCCAAGCTCCTTCTGGATCGCCTTCATCTGCTCGTTGAGGTAGTACTCGCGCTGCGTCTTCTCCATCTGCCGCTTGACGCGGGTGCGGATGCGCTTTTCCACCTGCAGAACCGAAATCTCGCTCTCCATCAGGCCGAGCACCTTCTCCAGCCGCGCGGTCACCACCGGCGTCTCGAGGATGTCCTGCTTGTCGGAGATCTTGACGGCGAGGTGCGAAGCCACGGTGTCGGCAAGCTTGGCATAGTCCGTGATCTGCTGGACCACGCCGACAACCTCGGGCGACACCTTCTTGTTGAGCTTCACATAACCTTCGAACTCGGTCACCACCGAGCGCGCCATGGCCTCGGCCTCGACCCGCTCGCCGATATCATCGACGATCACCGTGGCATCGGCCTCGTAGTACTCGCTGCGATCGGTGTATTTGATGACCTTGGCACGCTCGGCGCCCTCGACCAGCACCTTGACGGTGCCATCGGGCAGCTTGAGCAATTGCAGCACGCTGGCCAGCGTGCCGGTCTCATAAATGGAATCCGTGGTCGGATCGTCATCCGAGGCGTTCTTCTGGGTCGCCAGCATGATGAAGGTGTCGGACCGCATCACTTCCTCAAGCGCGCGAATGGACTTTTCGCGCCCGACGAACAGCGGAACGATCATGTGCGGAAACACCACGATATCGCGCAGCGGCAGAACCGGATAAGCGCGGGTTTCGCCAGGCTGCGGCGCGGGACGTGGTTTCGCAGTGGTCATTGTTCTATTCCTTTCTTGTGCCCCTTCTCGCGGGCCCCGCTTCGCGGCAGCTCAGGAGAAGTGCTGGTATGTTCGGGCAAGGGTCTCAGGAGGACGATGACGGTACCAGCAACACGCGGGTACAAATCCTTACCCCAAACGAATTACAAGCTTTCGTACGCTCTTTCGCTTCGTACGCAATACGTAGGATGGCCCCTGCGGCTCTGCAAGTAAGCCCGGTTTTTGCAGTTAAAACAGGGCGCCGCCCCGCCGCACTCCATGACAGATCGCGCGAATCGGACGGCGCAAGCGCCAAGCCAAGGCTCTGTTCCGTGGCGTCGCGCGGCGCCAGGCTTTACGGTCAGCCTCAGGCGCTCGCGCCGCCGGCTTCGGCGGTCCGGTCGCTGCGGTCAGCGTAGATGTAGAGCGGCCGCGCGGTGCCTTCGACGACTTCCTTGGAGATGACGACCTCCTCGACCCCTTCCAGGCTGGGCAGGTCGAACATGGTATCGAGCAGGATGCCTTCCATGATGGACCGCAACCCGCGCGCGCCGGTCTTGCGCTCGATCGCCTTGCGGGCGATGGCGCCAAGGGCTTCCTCGGCCAGCGTCAGATCGATCGATTCCATCTCGAACAGGCGCTGATACTGTTTCACCAGCGCGTTCTTCGGCTCAACCAGGATCTTCTTGAGCGAGGCCTCGTCGAGATCCTCGAGCGTCGCGACCACCGGCAGGCGGCCGACGAATTCCGGGATCAGCCCGTATTTGAGCAGATCCTCTGGCTCGACCTCGCGGAAGATTTCGCCCTGCTTGCGATCTTCCGGTGCCAGCACCTTGGCCGAGAAGCCGATCGAGGTGGAGCGGCCACGCGACGAGATGATCTTTTCCAGACCGGAGAACGCGCCGCCACACACGAACAGGATGTTCGTGGTGTCGACCTGCAGGAACTCCTGCTGCGGATGCTTGCGGCCGCCCTGCGGCGGCACCGAGGCAATCGTGCCTTCCATGATCTTGAGCAAGGCCTGCTGCACGCCCTCGCCCGACACGTCGCGGGTGATCGAGGGGTTGTCGGACTTGCGGGAAATCTTGTCGATCTCGTCGATATAGACGATGCCGCGCTGCGCGCGCTCGACATTGTAGTCGGCCGACTGCAGCAGCTTGAGGATGATGTTTTCGACGTCCTCGCCGACATAGCCGGCTTCGGTGAGCGTGGTCGCGTCGGCCATCGTGAACGGGACGTCGAGAATGCGCGCCAGCGTCTGCGCCAGCAGCGTCTTGCCCGAGCCGGTCGGGCCGATCAGCAGGATGTTCGACTTCGCCAGCTCGACGTCCTGGTGCTTGGTCTGGTGGTTGAGCCGCTTGTAGTGATTGTGGACGGCGACCGAGAGCACGCGCTTGGCGTGCTGCTGACCGATCACGTAATCATCGAGGACCTTGCAGATTTCCTTCGGCGTCGGGATGCCGTCGCGCGATTTCACCAGCGAGGACTTGTTCTCCTCGCGGATGATATCCATGCACAGTTCGACGCATTCATCGCAGATGAAAACGGTCGGACCGGCGATCAGCTTGCGGACTTCGTGCTGGCTCTTGCCGCAGAACGAGCAATAAAGCGTGTTCTTTGAATCACTGCCGCCGACTTTGCTCATTCCACTCTCCGTCTCCAGCAGGAGCTATGGTCCCGCCGAACTCGATGCAAGTTTCGCGCCGGGGTTGCCGGCTCGGGATCATTGCGACCGCTCACTCCTGACTGGCCAGCGGCCGCGCCGTACGTTCCTCCGCGAGCATAAGCGAAGCATGCTAACGGCAGGATAATCAAGATTCTATTAACGATAACAGGGCCCGCAAGCCACACCGCGACAAATTGTCGGGATCGAGGCGCTCAACCGGCGAACCCCACGAATCATATGCCTTCGCCGGTCAGCTCAGCTTGGGAACCATCTCCTCCGGACGCTTGTCGATAACCTTGTCGACAAGTCCGAAGTCCTTTGCCATGTCCGCGGTCAGGAAGTAGTCGCGCTCCAGCGCGTCTTCGATCCTCTTGAGCGACTGCCCGGTGTGCTTCACATAGATCTCATTGAGCCGCTTCTTCAGGTTCAGAATTTCCTGCGCGTGCAGCATAATGTCCGTGGCCTGGCCCTGGAACCCGCCCGAAGGTTGATGCACCATGACGCGCGCATTCGGCAGCGCGAACCGCAGGTCCTTGGCACCCGAGGCGAGCAGCAGCGAACCCATTGAGGCGGCCTGGCCGACGCAAAGCGTCGAAACCGGCGGCCGCACAAACTGCATGGTGTCATAGATCGCCATGCCGGACGTCACCACCCCGCCGGGCGAGTTGATGTACATCGAGATCTCTTTTTTCGGATTTTCCGCTTCCAGAAACAGAAGCTGCGCCACGATCAGCGTGGCGACCCCGTCCTCGATCGGGCCGGTGATGAAGATGATGCGCTCCTTGAGGAGGCGCGAATAGATGTCATAGGCGCGCTCGCCGCGGTTGGTCTGCTCGACCACCATCGGAACGAGGTAGTTCATGTAGGTATCGACCGGATCGCGCATCATTCACCTGGGGTGGATTCATTTGGGGGGCGGCCTGACTTGGGGAGGCCACCGGCTTCCTGCAAGACCCCGACGCACGCGGCAACGCAGGAATCACATATATACCCTGCCGCGCCTGCAACCAAACGCTTCACGTCGTGCTCGCTGCGACGGCAAAACGAACATCGCAGATCGCGACGGAGGGCGCTGCTGCGAGCAAATGTCGGCCAAAGCCCCATTGTCCCCTCCGCTGGCAAGATCAGCTCACTGTCGTATCGTCGTCCTTGAATAGCTCCTCGCGCGGCACCTTCTGCTCGGCGACTTGCGCCAATTCAAGAAGGAAATCGACCACCTTCTCCTCATAGAGCGGCGCACGCAGCGTACCGAGCGCTTCAGGATTTTTCCGGTAATATTCCCACACCCGCTGTTCCTGGCCGGGAAACTGCCGGGCCTGCTCGACTACGGCCCGGCTGACCTCTTCGTCGGTCACTGCGATCTTGTTCTTTTCACCGATCTCGGCAAGGACCAAGCCAAGCCGCACCCGGCGGCCGGCGATTTTTTCATACTCAGCGCGGGCTTTTTCCTCGGTCGTGTCCTCGTCGGCAAAGGTCTTTTTCTCGTTCGCCATCTCGGTCGTGACCTGGCTCCAGACCCGCTCGAACTCGTCTTTGACCAGGGTCGGCGGCGGTTCGAATTGATGCATGGTATCCAGCGCATCGAGCAGCTTGCGCTTGAGCTTCTGCCGCGACATCGCGTTATGCTCGCGTTCAAGCCGTTGCTTGACGGCATCGCGCAGCTTGTCGAGCGATTCCAGCCCCATCGACTTGGCGAATTCGTCGTCGACCGTCTGCGGCGCAGGCGCTTCAATGCCCTTGACCGTGACGTCAAAGCTCGCCGCTTTGCCCGCCAGCGTCGCGCTCATGTAGTTTTCGGGAAACGTCGCATTGATCGTTCGCTTGTCGCCGGTGGCAACGCCGATCAGTTGATCCTCGAAGCCCGGAATGAAATTGCCGGCGCCGATCTGAACCACGACATCGCCGCCGGTGCCACCTTCGAACGGTGCGCCGTCGATCGAGCCGGTGAAGTCGATGGTGACGCGATCGCCGGTCGCGGCCTTCTCGCCGGCAGGCTTCGCGGCGTACGGACGGTTCTGCTCGGCGATGCGCGAAATGCCCTGATCGATCTCGCTATCGGCAACATCAGCGACCAGCCTGTTCAGCTTTACGGTCTTGAAATCCCCGAGCGCGATCGGCGGCAAGACTTCGATCGCCACCGTGTAGTCGAGGTCGCTTTGCCCGGCGATCAGCTTCTCGACGTCGGCCTGTTCGGTCGGCATCGTGACTTTCGGATCGGCGGCAAGCTTGAGGCCGCGCTCGGTCACGATCTGGCTATTGGCATCGCGCACCGTGGCTTCGATGACTTCCGCCATTGCGGAGCGGCCATAGAGGCGCTTGAGATGCGAGACCGGCACCTTGCCGGGGCGGAAGCCGCTGATCTGGACGCGGCTTTTAAGCTCGTTCAGCCGTTCATTGACCTTGGCGTCGAGCTCGGCGGCCGGAACGACCACCTTGAATTCGCGCTTGAGGCCTTCGGAGCTGGTTTCGGTTACTTGCATGGGTCTCAACTGTCTTTCTTGTCCAACTCGATCACGCCGGAACGGCGTACTCTCTGGGGCCTTTGCTGGTGCGGGCGGAGGGACTCGAACCCCCACGACTTTCGTCACTGGAACCTAAATCCAGCGCGTCTACCAATTCCGCCACGCCCGCTAGGGGTCCCGTCCACCACGTCAACCGGCCTATGGGGCGCAAAGGACGCAAACCAGCGGGCTTATAGCACGTGATAATTGGTCCGCATCAAGAACCTGTTGGGCCAACCGCCATGCACGGCCGACGTGGGGGCGTGGCTCGGCCGGTTCAGGGGAGCGTCGGCTTAGGGCTTAAATCCTGAACCGGCTACTTGATAGACGCCATCCAATTTCGAGGCGCCAAACAAATTTCCTTTGGCGTCCGCGACGATCGGTCCGGCCGGCCCACATTCCGCATTTTCGCACCATTTGTAGCTGTGCAAGATCGTGGCGTGCCATAGGGTCGCCGGCGGCTTCGCAACCAGCCTGATCAGACTTCCGCCTCCCTTCTGGCCACCATAGGTCGCGGTGACGTAGATAGCGCCGGTGGAATCGACGAGCGGCTCATCGTAGATCAGGGTTCCAGCAGTACTCTCTGCGGCTTTGAAGATCACCACTGGTTTGCCGGGAGGCGTCAGGCTGAACATGCCACCGCTGTTGTCGTTATCGACACCGCTAGCCGTGGTCCCGATCAACGTGCTGCCCTTGAGGACGACAAGGCCACTCCAGGGCGTCGATCCGCTCGCGCCGGTGAACTGAGCCAGGGTTTCGTGTTTCCAGCCGGGTATACCCGACGTGGCTGTCAACTTGAATGCCGTGCCACCACCCCACCGACCATTGAGACTGGTCGTGCCAAACAGCGCGCCGTTGTGAAACAGCAGTCTTCCTCGCGGAGCTCCTCCGTCCAATTGACCGGAGAAAACATGGAGTACTTTATGCTCTGCCGGATTGCTTCCATTCGGCGGCACGAACGAAAATACCGTTCCGTGCTTCGCAGAAGCGGCGTTGCTTTGACTGGTTGTTCCGTAGAACACTCCATTCCGCTTGATCAGTCCTGCCAGCGGGACAATACCCTTCCCGTTGTCATTGAAACGATGAAGGGGGTGAAAATCCCAGTTTTGCGGATTCGTTTTATTTCGCGTTAGCGAGAAGATCGTACCGTGACCAAACGGTGTCCCATTGCCGCCTCCGCCTGCCGACGTTCCGTAGATCGTTCCATCCCCATCAATGAAAAGATCATTCAGGTCCGCAGGCTCCCCTGTCCCGCCATTGCAATTGAATGAGCGCAGCGTTTTGTGTGTCCAAGCCGTTGCGGGCGGTTTTGGCGGCGTGAGAGAAAATATATGGCCTGTGCAATGGCCGGGCGTTTCTGCAGTGCCGTAAAGGACACCGTTTTTGCCGAGAGCGATGCTGGTGGCGCTCCCCATCGCGCGGCTCAGGGTCGTGAATTTCAGGACTGGCGGCGCCGCTTCACTCTGAGCGTGCGCCGCGCTTACAACACTGAGCAACGTTGCGCAGCATAAGAGCGCTTTGAGAACCACCGGCAATCTCCGCAATGTGAAACGATCTGCAGGCGCGCTCTCGCGCCGTCGCGCCTTAGGTACGTCCCACCGTTCAGGATCGGGAAACGACCGACGACTTGTATTTACAACGGCGCAAAATGGCCGTGTAGCGGTTTCTACCCTCAATCGGTGCGACAAAGCCGCCGATAGACCGCCGGCAACATCTCCGGCAGGTCTTCCGAGATCAGGCCGGGTCCGAATTCGGTCGCCGCCTCGCCGTGCAACCAGGCGCCGGCGCAGGCAGCCGAGAAGCCGGGCATTCCTTGCGCGAGCAGGCCGCCGATCATACCGGCCAGCACGTCGCCTGAGCCCGCGGTCGCCAAAGTCGGCGGCGCATTTGCGGTGATGGCGGCGCGGCCGGCCGGGGCGGCGATGACGGTGTCGGGGCCTTTTAGAAGCACGATTGCGCCGGAGATTCTGGCGGCTAGTGACGCCTTCTCAAATTTTGATTTAAGTTTATGATTACTATCTATCTCATTAAATAATCTAGAGAATTCTCCCTCATGCGGCGTCAGAATAACCGCGCGATCGCGGCGGCCCCCGATCAGGGCCGTCAGTTCTTTGAGATGACCCGCAAAGCTCGTCAGCGCATCGGCGTCGAGCACCACCGCAGCCTGGCTGGCGAGCGCGGTGGCGACCAGGCTGCGCATCGCCTCGCCGACGCCCCCGCCCGGACCGACGACGACCGAATTACGCCGAGGATCGGCGAGGAATGTCCCGAGCTCGGCCGCCGTATCGACCATGCGCACCATAACGGCCGATGTCGCGGCAGCATGAACCGCCAGCGCGTCGCCTGGCGAGGCGATGGTGACCAGCCCTGCCCCGGCGCGCAGCGCGCCGCGCGCCGCCAGCCGGGCGGCGCCGGTCGTCGGCATTTTGCCAGACATAACAACGGCATGGCCGCGGGAATACTTGTGGCCATCGATCTTCGGGACCGGAAAGCTCGATCGCCACAACAACGGTTCGTTGGCGCTATATCGGGGCTTGATCGACGCGAGAACCGCTTCGTCGATGCCGATATCGGCGACCGTCAGCCGGCCGCAATCCAGCCGGCCCGGCAGCAGCAGGTGGCCCGGCTTGCGCCGGAAAAATGTAATGGTCTCAGTGGCTTTGACGGCTGCGCCCATGACGGCGCCGGAATCGCCGTTGATGCCGCTCGGCAGATCCACTGCATACACTGGCGCGACGAGGGCATTAATCGCCTCGATCATCGCCCGTGCATCGCCTTGGATCGGCCGATCAAGCCCTGCGCCGAACAGCGCATCGACGATCACCTGGGCTTGCCCAATTTTGCCCGGCCCGGCCGACTCAACTGGCCCTTTCCACCGCGCCGCCGCGCCCGCGGCATCACCCTTGAGCTTGCCGGCCTCGCCCAGCAGCAGGACCCGCACCGGATAGCCGCGTTCAGCCAAGATACGCGCGGCGACAAAGCCGTCACCGCCATTATTGCCCGGCCCCGCCACCACGACGACGCGGCGGCCAAGCGGCTGGCGTGCGGCCACCACATCGGCAACAGCACGGCCGGCATTCTCCATCAGCGTCGAACCGAGCGTCCCCGTCGCGATGGTTAGGCGATCAGTTTCAGCCATCTCCTTGGTGGTGAGCAATTCGATCATGCCGGCGAGCCTAGCGAGGGTGTCGGCCAGCGACAAACGCCGTGTCAGGTCGGCCAAGCCCCTGCTGGCAAAACTTTAAGCAGCGTGCTTAGGTTCTGGGCACCGAGAAATGAGCATTCCGGCGCCATATTCCCCAACGTGGCTCTAAGACATTCCAACGTCATGTCTTTTTGGAGCGCCGAGGCTTGGCACGGGACCTGCAAACCGTTGGTTGCCGTACGGGCCTACGCCGGACGGCCGGGAGGAAGGACCTGTAATGAAAAAAATCGAAGCCATCATCAAGCCTTTCAAACTCGATGAGGTGAAAGAAGCTTTGCAGGAAGTCGGCTTGCAGGGAATCACCGTGACCGAAGCCAAAGGCTTTGGGCGCCAGAAGGGCCATACCGAGCTCTATCGCGGCGCCGAGTACGTCGTCGACTTTCTCCCCAAAGTTAAGATCGAGATTGTCTTGGCCGATGACATGGCGGACAAAGCCATCGAGGCGATCAGGCGCGCAGCGCAAACTGGCCGCATCGGCGACGGAAAGATTTTCGTTTCCACGATCGAGGAAGCGATCCGGATCAGGACGGGCGAGTCCGGGGTAGACGCCATCTAAGCCGCGGATCGCATTCGGCGTATCCGCGTGTGTTCATAATCGGGGGAATGCATAGCGATGACGACAGCTAAAAATGTGATGAAGATGATCAAGGATAACGACGTGAAATACGTCGATTTCCGTTTCACCGATCCGCGCGGCAAGTGGCAGCACGTCACGTTCGACGTCTCGATGATCGAGGAAGATACGTTTGCCGAAGGCCAGATGTTCGACGGCTCGTCAATCGCGGGGTGGAAAGCGATCAACGAGTCCGACATGAACCTGATGCCGGATCCGTCGACCGCCTGCATCGATCCGTTTTTCGCCGAGACGACGATGTCGCTGATCTGCGACGTGCTCGAGCCGACCACCGGCGAGCCCTATAACCGCGATCCACGCGGCATCGCCAAAAAAGCCGAAGGCATGGTCAAGTCCATGGGCGTCGGCGATACCGTTTTCTTCGGACCGGAAGCCGAATTCTTCGTGTTTGACGATGTTCGCTACTCGGCGGAGCCGTACAACACCGGATTTAAAGTCGACTCGATCGAGCTGCCGTCGAATTCCGACACCGCATATGAAGGCGGTAATCTCGGCCATCGCATCGGCACCAAGAAAGGCTATTTCCCGGTGCCGCCGCAGGATTCGGCGCAGGACATGCGCTCGGAAATGCTTGGCGCCATGGCCCGCATGGGCTGCGTGGTCGAGAAACATCACCACGAGGTCGCATCGGCTCAGCACGAGCTCGGCCTGAAATTCTCGCCGCTCACCGTGATGGCCGACCGTCTGATCATCTACAAATATTGCATCCAGCAGGTCGCGCAGATCTACGGCAAGTCGGCGACCTTCATGCCGAAGCCGATCTACGGCGACAACGGCTCCGGCATGCACTGCCATCAGTCGATCTGGAAAGCCGGCAAACCGGTTTTTGCAGGCAATAAATATTCCGACCTGTCGGAGACCTGCCTGTCCTACATCGCCGGCATCCTCAAGCACGCCAAAGCGATCAACGCCTTCACCAACCCGACCACCAATTCCTACAAGCGCCTGGTACCGGGCTTCGAGGCGCCGGTGTTGCTCGCCTATTCGGCGCGCAACCGCTCGGCCTCTTGCCGCATTCCCTACACGACGAACCCGAAGGCCAAGCGCGTCGAGGTGCGTTTCCCCGACCCGCTCGCCAATCCGTATCTCGGCTTTGCCGCGATGCTGATGGCCGGTCTCGACGGCGTCAAGAACAAGCTCAATCCCGGCGAGCCGAGCGACAAGGACCTCTACGATCTGCCGCCGGCGGAGCTGAAGAAGATTCCAACCGTGTGCGGGTCGTTGCGCGAGGCGCTTGGCGAACTCAACAAGGATCGCGAGTTCCTGAAAGTTGGCGGCGTGTTCGATGACGACTTCATCGACAGCTACATCGATCTCAAGATGCAGGAAGTCATCCGTTTCGAGCACACCCCGCATCCGGTCGAATACGAGATGTACTATTCGGCGTGAGTGTTTCCTCCCATCGTCGCCAGTCGGCGGCGCAACTCATTGGGGCGCCCTTCTCGGGCGCCCTTTTTCTTGGTCGGCAGCGACGTACCGTTGCGCTAATCTTCGGACGCCGGGCCACCAGGGTCGAGCAGGAGCGACGCCGTGGCCGAGCTTGATCGCGTCGTAAGCGATATTACCGCCGAGATGCGAAGGCGCACCGATCGCGGCACTGTCGCGAATTATATTCCCGAATTGGCTCGCGTCGATCGTAATGCTTTCGGCCTCGCCGTGATCGACATGCAAGGCCACGTCGCGGCCGCCGGTGACGCCGACACGCCATTTTCGATTCAAAGCATCTCGAAGGTCTTCACGCTGACGCTTGCTCTCGGCAAAGCGGGCGACCGGCTATCGCTTTGGCCAATTATATGAAATCCTTCGACGTGATCGAGAACCCGGTGGATTTCGTGCTCGGCGTCTACTTTCACCACTGCGCCGTCGCGATGTCGTGCCGTCAGCTCGCCCTCGCCGGTCGCTTTCTGGCGCAGCTCGGCCGCCATCCCTCGACAGGGCTTTCGGTGGTGCCGCCGGAACGTGCGCGCCGGATCAACGCATTGATGATGATGTGCGGACATTACGACGGCTCGGGAGAATTCGCCTATCGTGTCGGACTGCCCGGCAAGAGCGGTGTCGGCGGCGGCATTCTCGCAATCGCACCAGGCAAGGCGTCCATCGCCGTTTGGGCGCCTGGACTCGACGCCAACGGCAACTCGCACCTCGGCCGTGTTGCGCTCGAGGCTCTCACGAAGCGGATGGGCTGGTCGATCTTCGGTGCGTGAACGCGCGTGGCCGCTATTTCTTTTGCGGGCGCTCGGCTTCGCGGATTGCCTCATCGTGGTACCAAGCGCTGCCGAGCGCAGCCTTCGCCAAACGCGCGGGCGCAATGTTGCTCACGGTGACATCGCCATGCTGCGCCTCGGTCGCGAAGCGACCGCGCGGCGGAAATTTGTAAATCGTCGCCGACTGACGCTGAACGGTTTCAGTCATGTCCGGCCTCCTTCACATCCTCAAGTGCGGGCGCGTCTCTGAGTTCCCGATGTCCCATGAGTCGCCTTCCCAAACACATAACAACCCCGTGGCCACTTTGCTGTTCATTTGCGCACGTTGCCTACAGAAAGACGTCGATTGACGACAATATGGGCATCCGGATTTTTGCTTCTTTCTTTAGCATTCGCTGCACTGCAGCAGCATGATCAGCTCATGAGAGATGATAAATGACAAAGTACAAACTCGAGTACATATGGCTCGACGGTTACACGCCGACACCTAATCTGCGTGGCAAGACCCAACTCAAGGATTTCGACAGCTTCCCGACGGTGGATCAGCTCCCGCTCTGGGGCTTCGACGGCTCCTCGACCATGCAGGCCGAAGGCCACAATTCGGATTGCGTGCTCAAGCCGGTCGCGATCTATCCGGATGCGGCGCGGACCAACGGTGCCCTGGTGATGTGCGAAGTCATGATGCCGGACGGCGTGACGCCGCATGCGTCAAACAAGCGCGCAACCATCCTCGACGACGAAGGCGCCTGGTTCGGCTTCGAGCAGGAGTACTTCTTCTACAAGGAGGGCCGCCCGCTTGGCTTCCCGTCGTCCGGCTATCCAGCGCCGCAGGGCCCCTACTACACCGGCGTCGGCTACAAGAATGTCGGCGACATTGCCCGCAAGATGGTTGACGAACATCTCGACCTCTGCCTCGCCGCCGGCATCAACCACGAAGGCATCAATGCCGAAGTGGCGAAGGGTCAGTGGGAATTCCAGATTTTCGGCAAAGGCTCCAAGAAAGCCGCTGACGAGATGTGGATGGCCCGCTACCTGATGTTGCGGCTGACCGAAAAATACGGCGTCGACATCGAATTCCACTGCAAGCCGCTCGGCGATACCGACTGGAACGGCTCCGGCATGCACGCCAACTTCTCGACCAAATATATGCGCGAAGTTGGAGGCAAGGAGTATTTCGAGAAGCTGATGGAAGCCTTCAAGGCGAACCGCGCTGACCACATCGCCGTGTACGGCCCGGACAATCACATGCGGCTGACCGGCAAGCACGAGACGGCGTCGATCGACACGTTCAGCTACGGCATCGCCGATCGCGGCGCCTCGATCCGCGTCCCGCACAGCTTCGCCAATAATGGCTACAAGGGCTACCTGGAAGATCGCCGACCGAACTCGCAAGGCGACCCCTACCAGATCGCGTCGCAGATCCTGAAGACGATTGCTTCGGTTCCGACTGGGGCAAAGGCCGCCGCTGCAGCCTAGTTTGGTCCTTGCAAGCTCTTTGTAAGCGGTAACAACGGCGGGCGCCCTCATGGGCGCCCGTTTTAGTTGCAACGACGATTGGCGCCGTTGGCGCGCTAGACGGCGAGTGCGACGATGATGGCGAGCGCAAGCGTCGCGGCCAGTAGGTATGCGGCCATCCGCTTGCGATGGCGCTTCGGGCGGTAGCGGCCCGCGGCGCGGCGCTCAGCAATCAGCGCGGCTTCAAACTCGTCGGAGCTCGAAAAATCGCAGACCAGCGCGCAGCCGGCGCCTTGTGCATAGCCCTCAAGCGTGGGCGCAGGCGCCCCGGGCGTTGCAGTGCGGAAAACGCTGAACATGCCGCAAGAATAACGCCGCCAAGGTAAATAGCTGGTTGCCGGGCCGCGACCTCGCCGCGTTATTGCGCGAGAACGGCCGTCGTTTCTGGCTTCAGGGCCGCCGATGCCGCGGCCAACGCCTGCGGCAGCAACTCCGCCTTGGGTTCGATCATCACCTCGCCGGACATTTCGACGCGATTGCGGCCGCTTTTCTTGGCCCGGTAAAGCGCGACGTCGGCGCGGTCGATCATGCGGTCGATATTGAGCGTCATCGGAATGGCGGTGTCGCCGCCTATGCTGACCGTCGCGCCGATCGTATGGCCGGCAATGACGGCACCGGCAACTTCGAAGCCGGTGCGCACGCGTTCGGCGATTTTCAGCGCCGTCGTGTTGTCGGCAGGAACGATCGCGGCAAATTCCTCGCCGCCAAGTCGGCCGACAATGTCGCCGGCCCGCATGCTGGTGCGCAGCGAGTCCGCGAATACCTTCAACGCCTCGTCACCGGTGCCGTGGCCGAAGCGGTCATTGATCGATTTGAAAAAGTCGAGGTCGAACATGAGCAATGTGACCGGCTTCATCAGCCGGCCTTGCTGGACGCAAAGCCGCCCGGCATGTTCGAGGAAGCCGCGCCGGTTGAGGATGCCGGTGAGCGGGTCGGTGGTCGCCGCGGTGCGCTCGACGACGACCTGATGATCCTTCACCATCAGCAGCACGATGAACGCAGTGCCGATTGCGTAGAACATGGTCTCCAAGGCCAGCACTTCGAGCCACCCGCTGGCGAGACGATCCGGCAGCGCCGCCTTCATCGCGATCGGCAACAGGAACATGGCGCCGTGCAGGACTGGCACGGCAAATGCAGCGGAACGTGAGAACACGGACTTGCGCCGTTCGTTCCAGAGTTCGAACGCAATCGAAAAAGTATAAATGGAAACGATCGCAGCGGCGACGGTGGCGCGAGCTGTCTCATTGTCGGAAAGACCGGTGGCGAATGACAGCAGCCAGACCAGTGCGCCGGCAAAGGTTGCCAAGGTCAGGATTTTGCGGCCGTGGAACAACCGCACGCCATTCCAGATCATGCCGCAAGCGACGAAGATCAATGCGCTGGAAATCTGCGGTGGAACGGGCACCAGCGGCGTCGGCGCGCTCCATAACGCCATCGAGGACGCGCCAAGCAGATAGGCCGCGCCCCACCAGGCCAGAGCGCGGGTATTGCGCTCCTGCAGCCACGCGAAAATCAGCAATAGGCCGAGCAGCGCCGCGATGCTCACCGC